>OJRC01000488.1_pt1 | contig 25313 bp, 22 predicted proteins | sample 1599081 | NCBI WGS metagenome assembly OJRC01 (sample SAMN03922519, study PRJEB24848) | human gut metagenome | isolation source: stool sample | host: Homo sapiens | place: Germany | collected 2010-02 | reverse complement strand
GTTTACGCGAAACGTACGCAGGTGCGGAAACGGTAGGGAGTGCGAAACCATCACGTCGGGCGGGGATGGAACCCCGCCCCTACGGCTACGCTGGGGGTACGATATCAGACCCACCCGTAGGGGTCGGCGTCCTCGACGACCCGCCGTCACGATACGCACCAACGCCACGGTCACGCGCCACGCCAAACAACGCACAAAAATCGTAGGGGCGGGGATTGAGCCCCACCCCTACGGGGATGCTTTGGGTAAAACAAACAGACCCGCCGTCACGACATGCACCACGTTCAAGCCTAACGCGGCACCGTCATCGCGCGCCCGCCGCTGCGTACTCGAGGAAGGCGCGCGCTGCGGGCGACAGGGCGGCGGCCGGCTTGTAACACAGGCTTATCCTCGTCGCTGCACTGGGACGGATGGGCCTTATCACCAGCCCGTCTGCCGGGGCCGCCTGGGCCTGCGTCAGTATCGCAAGGCCAAGGCCGCCCCTTATCAGCTCCTTGATGCTCGCCGCCTCGCGGCAGGTGAACGCCACCCTCGGCGCAAAGCCCGCGCGCTCGCAGGCGGCCAGCGCCAGCTCGTGTATCAGGCTCTCCTCCTCCAAACACGCAAAGGCCTCGTCCCGCAGCTGTTCGCCCTCCGCACTCAGCTTCACCCTCCGGCTCGTCCGCTCGAACAGCTCCACGCCCAGCTCCTGCTCCAGCGCCTTGATGTGCTTCGACAGGCTCGACTGCCCCATGAACAGCCTCTCCGCCGCCTCCGAATAGCTGCACGTGTCCGCCAGCACCACAAACTCCCTCAGCCAGCCGGTATTCATGCACAACGCCCCCTTACATCCGTCACGTTCCAGTCACATCGTAAACCAGACCGCGGCCTTTGTAAAGGGGCGTCTCCGCCTGTTTTTACTCGCCCTCCCAGTCGGAGAGCAGCTTCTCCAGCAGGGCCTTGAGCGTCTCGCGCTCCGCCTCGTCCAGCGCGCCGAAGGCGCCCTCGCTGTCCCGACCGCCTATGGCCTGCGCCAGCTCGCGGCCCTGTTCGCTCAGCTCGATCGTCACGCCGCGCCGATCCTGCTCGCTGCGGCGGCGCACCACCAGACCCTGAGCCTCGAGCTTGCCCAGCTGCTCGCTCACCGAGGCGCTGCGCAGGTCCAGCAGCTTCACAAAATCCGCCTGCTGCATCTCCCCGCGCTCCGCCAGCAGCCTCAGCATCCGCTCGCGGCTGCTCACCGCGCCCGCGCGGTGGGCCAGATAGTGCCCGCAGCGCCGCATCAGTCCCAGCAGGCTGTCCCTGTCCGGCTCCGGCTCGGGCGGCTCCGGCCTCGGCCCTCTCCCGTGCGGCCCCGGCCCTCTCCCGTGCGGCCCCGGCCCGTGAGGGCCGTGAGGCCCGGGCCTGTGCGGGCCCGGTCCCGGCCCGTGGGGACCGCGGTGATGATGACCGCTATCTTCCGGCCAGCGGTGGGGGCCGGACGCCCATTCCAAGCCATTATCCGGCCTGTAGTGGTGAGCATGCTCAGACTCCGGCGGCTCAATGCCCCGAGCGTATTGCTCGCCCCTCTCACAGCCCGGCTCGCTCAGCTCGCAATGCCTTGGACAGCCCGGGCAGCGGCCCTCAGCCTCGTATCCATGTTCCGTCATTATTTTCAACTCTCCATGTCGTAATTAGTTAGGTACCTTGCGATTATGAGTATAACAGCTCGTTTTACAGTTGTCAAGGTACCTTGCGAATATTTATCTGTCTAAACGCCTTGCGCGAGGGGGATGGTTGGTATATAATGCATAGGTCTCGGTAAATTTATGGTATGGTGACGCGAAACATGGTATTTTCGAGCCTCGTATTTTTATATGCCTTTCTGCCCCTCTCGCTTCTGGTGTACGTGCTGTGCCGGAGCCGGGAGGCCAAAAACATGTCGCTGCTGGTGTTTTCGCTCATCTTCTACGCCTGGGGCGAGCCGAAGTATGTGCTGCTGCTGATGTTCATGGCGCTGACCTCGTGGTTCTGCGCCCTGCGGGTGGAGCGCGCGGCCTCGCAGGGGCGCAGGAGGCTTTGGGTCGCGATGTCCTGTGCCATTGACATATTGCTCATTGGGTTTTTCAAGTATTCGGGGCTTGTATGCTCCGTCTTCGGGCAGGTGCCGGGCTTCATCGCGGACATCGCCCTGCCCATAGGCATCTCGTTTTACACCTTCCAGCTGCTGACCTATGTCGTGGACGTGTACCGGGGCGACGCCGAGGCGCAGCCGAGCTATCTGAACGTGCTGCTCTACGCCGCGCTGTTCCACCAGTGCGTGGCGGGGCCGATAGTGCGCTACAAGACCATAGCGCACGAGCTGTTTGTCGAGCGCGACAGCAGAGACCTGCTGCCGGGCATCTCGCGCTTCACTGTGGGCCTTGCGAAGAAGACCCTGCTGGCCAATCCCTGCGGCGCGCTGGCCGACCAGCTCCTGCTCGCAACCGACACGGCCTCCGACGCCGCGCTCTTTGCCGAGAACCTCCACACCCTCTCGGGGCTCTCGGCCCTCGGCGCATGGGTGGGCGTCGCGGCCTTCATGCTGCAGATATACCTCGATTTCTCCGCCTACTCCGACATGGCGATAGGCATGGGCCGGATGCTCGGCATGCACTATCTTGAGAACTTCGACTACCCCTACATGTCGAAGACGGTCACGGAGTTCTGGCGGCGCTGGCATATCTCGCTCGGCACGTTTTTCAGGGACTACGTGTACATCCCGCTCGGCGGGCGGCAGTGCTCGAAGGCGCGCTCGATCTTCAACCTCTTTGTCGTCTGGGCGCTGACGGGCCTGTGGCACGGCGCGAACTGGAATTTCGTGCTCTGGGGCCTGTATTTCTTCGTGTTCATAGTCCTTGAAAGGCTGTTTTTGAAGCGGCTGTTCGAGAAGCTACATGTGCTGCCGCACATCTACCTCGTGTTCGTGGTGTTCGCGGGCTGGATACTGTTCCACTTCACGGACGTGCGTCTGGGCTGGACGGTGTTCCTGGGCCTGTTCACGTTAAACGGCAACGCGGCCTCGGACTTCGTCAGCCTGACGCTGCTGAAGAACAACCTGTTTTTGCTCGGGGCCTCCGTCGTGGCCTGCACGCCGTTTGTGAAGTGCATGGCGAACGGGCTGGGCCGCCGGCTGCGACGGAGCGCTGCGGGCCAGCGGCTTTGGAACCTTCTGGCCTATATCCTGATCCCGATAATCCTGCTGCTGCTCTCCACGGCCTCGCTCGTGGGCGACAGCTACAATCCCTTTATCTACTTCAATTTCTGAGGTGCTCGCATGAACGACAGCGGTAAATATAAATCCGAGAAGGCCCGCCGCCGCGAGCAGAACCGCCGCCGAGCCAGAGTCGCCGCGCCGTTTTTCACGGCGCTCTTCGTGCTGACCATCGTGGCCTTTATAATACCCCTTCGGCCCACGGAGTCGGAGAGCGAGAAGCGCCGGCTGACGGAGTTCCCCGATTTTACGGTGGACACGCTGCTTTCGGGCGAATACTTTGACCAGATCGGCCTGTGGTTTTCGGACACCTTCCCGTTCCGGGACTACTGGCTGGCGGTGTCGACCCGCCTGGGCGAGCTGCACGGGATAAACGACGTGGTGATCTACGGCGACCTGGGCGAGGCGGACGAGCTGCCGCCCGTGGAGAGCGACGCACCCGACGCGGCCCCGACCGAGACGCCCGAGCCGACGCCCACGCCTGAGCCGACGACGGAACCGACCCCGCCGCCCACGCCCGAGGTCGTGCTGACCTCGCCGCCCGAGGAATCCGTCGAGCACTGGGGCGGCCTTGAGGTGGACGATGAGACGGAGGTCATCTACGGCAACGTGCTGCAGATAGGCGACGCGGCCTTTTCCTACTACGGCTTCTCGCAGTACGGCTCCGACCAGCACATCGAGCTGGTGAACTCCTGCGCGGACATGCTTGAGCAGTACGGCGTGGAGCTCTACGACATACTCATACCCACGAGCGTGGGCATCGTGGTGTCCTCGGAGTATATGGAGCTGCTCAAGTGCACGGACCAGGGGCAGACGATAAGCTATATCTTCTCGCAGGTGGACGAGAACGTGAACGCGGTGAACGTGTTCAACACGCTCATAGAGCACAACGACGAGTACCTGTATTTCCGCACGGACCACCACTGGACGGCGCTGGCGGCGTACTATTCCTACGAGCAGTTCTGCAAGGTGGCGGGCCTCGAGCCGGCGGCGCTGGAGGACTTCGAGGAGCTGGACATGGGGCCGTTCCTCGGCTCGTTCTACGGCAACTGCGCGCAAAGCTCAAAGCTGCGGGAGGACAACGTGGTGGCCTACGACCCGCCGGGGGATATCACGATGGTGATAACGAAGGAGAACGGCAGCTCCTTCGAGTGGCCGGTGCTGACGGACATGTCGCAGTCGAGCATCTACTCGAAGTACATGACCTTCCTGGGCGGAGACCATCCGCTGGTGACGATAACGAACAACGACCTGCCGGACGGCCCGAACTGCGTGGTGATAAAGGACTCCTTCGGCAACCCCTTCGCGCCGTATCTGAGCCAGAATTACCACAATGTGTACGTTATAGATTACCGGAAGTATAACGCGATGACACTGAGCTACTTCGTGCAGTACTACGACATAGACGACGTGCTGCTGACGGAGAGCCTTGCGATGGCGCAGGGTCAGGGGACGCTTGACCTGCTGAAATGGCTGTGCAAATAAGAGGAAAGGAAGGCAGAGAAAGAGATGTCTATTGAGAGGGGACGCGCGTATTTCAGGCAGTTCGGCATGGAGGACCGGGTGATAGAGTTCACGGTGTCGTCCGCGACGGTGGAGCTTGCGGCGAAGGCGCTGGGAGTGGACGGCGCGCGGATAGCGAAGACACTGTCCTTCAAGCGGCCGGACGGCGGAGCGATGCTGATACTCGCGGCAGGCGACGCGCGGATAGATAACCACAAGTTCAAGGAGAAGTTCCACCACAAGGCGAAGATGCTGACGGCGGACGAGGTGCTGGAGCTTGTGGGCCACCCTGTGGGCGGCGTATGCCCCTTCGGGATAAACGAGGGCGTGGACGTGTACCTGGATGAGAGCCTGAAGCGCTTCGAGACGGTCTACCCCGCGGTGGGCAGCGGCGCGAGCGCGATAGAGCTGAACATGGATGAGCTGTGGAAATACTCCAACGCCCTCGAGTGGATAGACGTCTGCAAGCTGCCCGAGTAAAACAGGAATAAAAAACAGGCCCTCCACACTGGGGGGCCTGTGCCATATTGTTTACATAACACCGGAAGCGCCCAGACGCTGCCGGTGTTTTTTGACCGGGATGTTACAAAGATTAAGGGTTTGTAACCTTTTGTATCTAAAGTTTTGCTTGAATAGTTTGGCGGATATGTTTAATATCAAATTATGAATTGTGTTATGTAACCTTTTTATATTATCTTTGGAGTAAGTGTCATGAAGAAACATACGATCACGCTTCCGATGCTGATATTCATTGCTGCTCTGCTCGTTTCGATGGCGGTTTTCCCGACGACGGCGTCGGGCAGTACCGGTGATCCTGACGCTGTTGCGGGCAGCGGCGCTTCGCTGTATCTGGACAGCGGGGCGGAGACTTTTAATGTAATAGCCTCTGCGCAGGCCGGCGGTGTGGTCGTGCCCAGCGTTTCGGACTCTGCGGCAGGCAAGACCGTCTCTTTCAGCGTCGATCCTTCGAGCGGCTACGAGACTGCTTCCGTTGCGGCCATCACCGCCGCGGGCAACATGCTGCAGGTCGTGAGGGTCGTGGGCGAGCAGTACAGCTTCGTCATGCCCGAGGAGGCCGTGGTCATAGACGTCACCTTCCAATATACAAGGACCTGAATCTCCATACATCCACACAAAAAACAGGGAAGCTCCAAAAAAGAGCTTCCCTGTTTTTTATGTTTACTAGTGGAACTATCTTTCGTTGTAAGCCTTTATGCCGAGGGCGAGCACGTCCATGGCGCGCTCGAGGTCTTCCTGCTTGAGCACATAGGCCATGCGGGCCTCGTCCACGCCCTTGCCGGGGGTGGCGTAGAAGCCCTCTCCGGGGGTCAACATAACGGTGTCGCCGTCGGCGTTAAACTCCTCGAGCAGCCACTGCTGGAACTTGTCGGTCGAGTCCACGGGCAGCTTGGCCATGAGGTAGAACGCGCCCTCCGGCTGCTCGCAGATCACGCCCGGTATGGCCAGCAGCTTTTTGAGCGCGGCGTCGCGCCTGCGTTTGTATTCCTCGCGCACCGCAGCGAAATACTCAGGCTTCACAGAGTAGAGCGCCGCCGCGCCGATCTGGTCCAGCGTCGCCACACAGAGCCTGCCCTGGCATATCTTCATTGCCTCGGTCATGAAGGCCCTGTTCCTCGAGACGACCACGCCGACCCTCGCGCCGCAGGCCGAGAAGCGCTTCGACACCGAGTCCACGACGATGACGTTCTCGTGCATGTCGTCAAACTCGAGCATGCTTGTCATCTCCTCGCCGCCGTAGACGAACTCGCGGTAGACCTCGTCGCTGACGATGTAGAGGTCGTGCTCCTTCGCGATGTCCGCGATGAGCCGCATCTCCGCGCGCGAGAGCACGTAACCCGTCGGGTTGCCGGGGTTCGTAAGCAGTATCGCCCGCGTATGCTCGTTGATGAGCGGCTCTATGCGCTCGCGCATGGCATAGCGGAAGCCCTCCTCCGCGAAGGTGGGGATGGGCCTTATCGTTGCACCGGTAACCTGTGTGAAGGTGCTGTAGTTCGGGTAGAACGGTTCGGGCGTCAGCAGCTCGTCACCGTCGTCGAGTATGCAGGCGAGCGTCATGCCCAGCGCCTCGCTGCCGCCTGCCGTGGCGAGCATGTCCTCGGGAGCGAGGTCGATCCCTATGCGCGTATAGTAGTTATGCACCGCATTGAGGTATTCAGGAACGCCCGCCGACGGGGCATACTCGAGCACCGGGCTTTTGAATTCGCGTACCGCGTTGAAAAACTCCACGGGCGTTTCGATGTCGGGCTGGCCGATGTTCAGCGGGAAGATCCTTATTCCCCGCGCTCGCGCAGCGTCTGCATACGGTGCGAACTTCCTTATGGGCGACAGCTCACATTTCTGGATTTTTGACGATAACTTCATAAAGAATCCCTCCTCAGACGCTTTGCTTCAGCAATGTAAATTACTGGCTCATATATTATACTACTGCGCACCTCAAAGCGCAAGAACGTTATTTTTTCGGCATACGCGAGTCCACCGCCACATAGTCTGTACCAAAATCATGGACGGGGGTAAACTATGAAAAACACGGTGACAACGGCGCTTTGTTTCATTGAGCGGCACAGGAAGGCGGCGTCTGGGGCGGCGCTTGTGCTGGCGGTGCTGCTGCTTTTTGCGATCGTGAACAGCCCGGCGGTTGTCGGGGCGTCCGCGACGCGCCGCTCGCTGCCTGTATACAGTGTGGAGCGCGACGGCAAGTTTGTGGCGCTCTCCTTCGACGCGGCCTGGGGCAACGAGGACACGGAACAGCTCATCGAGATACTGCAAAAATACGACGTGACGGCGACGTTTTTCCTCGTGGGCCAGTGGGTGGATAAGTACCCTGAGTCGGTAAAGCAGTTGTCGGACGCCGGGATGGAGGTCATGAACCACTCGAACGACCACGCACATTTTGCGAAGCTGTCGGCGTCCGAGATCGTGGAGAATGTGAACGCCTGCAACGCGAAGATAGAGGAGATAACGGGTGTGCGGCCGACGCTGTTCCGCTGCCCCTACGGCGAGTACGACGATAACGTCATAGAGACGGTGCAGGGGATGGGCATGACGGCGATACAGTGGGACGTGGACAGCCTGGACTGGAAGGGGCTGGACGCGTCGCAGATAACGGAGCGAGTGGTGAGCGGGGTGAAGCCGGGGTCGATCGTGTTGTTCCATAACGCGGCGGAGCACACGCCGGAGGCGCTGCCGGGAATAATAGAGCAGCTGCTCGCGGACGGCTACACGATAGTGCCGATCTCGGAGCTGCTGCTCAGTGGTGAGTACAGCATAGACCACACGGGCAGGATGCACCCGGCGGCCTAGGCTTTGGATACATAGTCGAGCAGGGCGGCACAGCCGAGCTGGATATCGTCCCAGCAGGCGTTGAAGTCACGGGTGTACCAGGGGTCTTCTACGTCGCGTTTGAGGGGTGTGAGGTCGAGCAGGCGGAGAATTTTGCGCTCGGGGTCGCCGCCGAAGATGCGGTTCATGTTGCGGATATTGGCGGAGTCCATGCCGACGAAGAGGTCCCAGTCGGCGTACTCGGAGCGGCGCAGCTGACGTGCGCTCTTGCCTGAGGGGTCAAGGCCGTGCGCGATGAGCAGCCGGCGCACGGGCGGATAGACGGGGTTCCCGAGCTCCTCGGCGCTGGTAGCCGCCGAAGCCACCTCAACCTCGACCCCCGCCCGAGCCGCCATGTCACGAAACACAAACTCAGCCATAGGACTGCGGCAAATATTGCCGTGGCACGTGATCAGCACTTTTTTCATAATCAGCTCTCCTTAATACAAAGCCCGGCTATTATACCATGCCGGGCTTTGTTTGTCACTGTATTGACCTGAAAGTGCATTCCTGCGGCGAGATGTGAAAGCCGCTTCGTGTGTTGGCCGCCGGGGTCATTCCCATTCCACCGTGGCAGGGGGTTTGCTCGTGATATCGTAGACCACCCTTGAGACCTCCGGCAGCTCGCCTGTGATGCGCTCCGATGCTCGGGAGAGCGCCTCCAGCGGCAGGCGCGTCCAGTCCGCCGTCATGAAATCGTCCGTCGTCACCGCACGCAGCGCCACCGTCTCGCCCCAGCTCCTTGCGTCGCCGCGCACGCCCACGCTCCGCGTATCCGTCAGCACCGCAAAATACTGGCTCGGGCGCTCCGGCAGCTTATCCACCTCCTCGCGGAATATCGCGTCCGCGCGCCTCAGGACCCTCAGCCGCTCCTCCGTTACCTCGCCGATGACCCGCACCGCAAGCCCAGGGCCGGGGAAGGGCTGGCGGCTCACAAGCGCCTCCGGCAGGCCCAGCTCGCGCCCCAGTGCGCGCACCTCGTCCTTGAACAGCTCGCGCAATGGCTCCACCACGCCCTTGAAGGCCATGTCGCTCGGCAGCCCGCCCACGTTGTGGTGGCTCTTTATCTTCGCCGCCTCGCCCGTGCCGCTCTCCACCACGTCCGGGTAGATCGTGCCCTGCACCAGATATTCCGGATTCCCGAGCCGCTCCGCCTCGGCCTCGAACACGCGCACGAATTCCTCGCCTATGATGCGCCGCTTCATTTCCGGCTCCGTAACGCCCCGCAGTTTCCCCAAAAAGCGTTCCTTCGCGTCCACACGCACGAAATCCAGGCCGCTGCTGCCACGGAACGTGCGCTCGACCAGCTCGGCCTCGCCCTCGCGCAGCAGGCCGTGGTCCACAAACACGCAGTGCAGCCGCCCGCCCATGGCCCGCTCGAGCAGCGCCGCCGCGACGGCCGAGTCCACGCCGCCGCTCAGGGCGCAGAGCGCATGTCTGCCCGCAAGCTCAGTGCGGTAACGCTCTATGAGCCTCTGCGCGCAGGCGTCCATATGCCAGCTGCCCTCGCAGCCGCAGATATCGTAGAGAAAATTCCGCAGTATCTCCCGCCCGCGCTCCGTATGAGTCACCTCAGGGTGGAACTGCACGCCGTAGAGCCTCGCCTCGCCGTTTTCCATGGCCGCGACGGGGCATTTTCCCGTGCTCGCCGTGACCTTGAAGCCCGCGGGCGGCGCGAGCACCATGTCCGTGTGGCTCATCCAGCACTCGCTCTCCCCGGCGCAGCCTTGGAACAGCGCACTGTCGGAGGCGCTCAGCATCACGCCGCCGTACTCGCCCGAGGCCCCGGCGGAGCCGACCTCGCCGCCCTCGAGATACGCCATGAGCTGGCAGCCGTAGCAGATGCCCAGCACCGGCACGCCGAGGTGCAGCACCCCGCGCGCGCACTTGGGCGAGGACGGCTCCGGCACGCTCTGCGGCCCGCCCGTGAGGATGATGCCCGAGCAGCCCGCAGCCGCTATGCGCTCGGGCGAGGCGGCGCGCCAGCTCATTATCTCCGCGTACACGCCCAGCTCCCTCACGCGCCGGGCTATGAGCAGCGCGTACTGCCCGCCGAAGTCTATGACCAGTATCTTTTCCACCTTGTATCCTCCAGTTTCACTCGACAGTTACGGATTTCGCGAGGTTCTTGGGCTTATCTATGTCGCAGCCCTTCTCCCGCGCCGCGTAATAGGCCAGCAGCTGCAGCGGGACTATCTCTGCCACGGCGTCGAAGACCGGGTCGGTGCGCGGGATAAAAATGACGTCGTCCGCCGCCGAGAGGATGCGCCGGTTCCCGGCCAGCGCCACGGCCAGCACCTTCGCGCCGCGCGCCTTGACCTCCTCGATGGCGTTCACCATCTTCTCCATCAGCTCCTCGCGGCAGCAGAGCGCGACGACCGGCGTGCCCTCGTCTATGAGTGCTATAGTGCCGTGCTTGAGTTCGCCCGCGGCGTAGGCCTCCGAGTGGTTGTACGATATCTCCTTCATCTTCAGCGCCGCCTCGAGCGCCACGGCGCTGTCCACGCCGCGTCCGATATAGTACAGCGCGTCGCCCAGACAGTATTTACTCGCCAGCGCGGGCAGGGCGCGGTTCATGTCTATGGCCCTCTGTATGGCGTCGGGGATATAGTAGAGCCGGGAGGCCAGCGCGTTCAGCTCACCGGCGCTTATCCGGCCCAGCCTCTGCGCGAAGTGGGCCGCGAGGGCGCAGATGACGGCCACCTGCGTCGTGTAGCCCTTGGTAGAGGCAACGGCGATCTCCGGCCCGGCGCGCGTGTACACCACGTCGTCCGCGAGCTTTGCGAGGCTGCTGCCCACGACGTTCACGATTGCAAGCAGCCTCGCGCCCCGGGCCTTGCACTCCTTCGCTGCTGCGAGGGTGTCCGCCGTCTCGCCTGACTGCGAGAGCGCTATGACCAGCGTGTCGGGCCCGATGAGCGGGTCGGAGTACCTCAGCTCGCTGGCCAGCTCGGCGGTGACGGGCACCCGGCAGAGCCGCTCGAGCGCTTTCTTGCCCACGCAGCCCGCGTAATATGCCGAGCCGCAGGCGGTGATGACGACGGAGCGTATCCGCCCGAGCGCCTCGTCGCTGATGCCCAGCTCCTCGAACTCGATGCCGCCGCCGCGCAGCCTCGGTTCGAGTGCGGCCCTCACCGCCCGGGGCTGCTCCATGATCTCCTTGAGCATGAAGTGCTCGTAGCCGCCCTTCTCCGCGGCCTCTACGCCCCACTCTATGCGCGTGACCTCGGCCTGTACCGGCCTGCCCGCGCAGTCGAATACCGTCACGCCCTCGGGCCGCAGCTGTGCGAACTGCCCGTCCTCGAGGAACACCGCGTTCTTCGTGTGCGCCACCAGCGCCGTGACGTCGGAGGCGAAGTAGTTCTCGCCCACGCCGAGGCCCAGTATGAGAGGGCTGGACTCCCGCACGGCGTAGAGCGTGCCCGGCGCATCGGAGCAGACGATGCCCAGCGCGTAGCTGCCCTCGAGCCGCGCAGTAGTGCGCATGACCGCTTCCTTCAAATCGCCGGTATAGCAGGTCTCAAGCAGGTGGACGATGACCTCCGTGTCCGTCTCGCTCGCGAAGGTGCAGCCGCGCCGGATAAGCTCGTCGCGCAGGCTGCGGTAGTTTTCGATGATGCCGTTGTGCACGACGGCGAAACGCCCGTCGTTGCTCACATGCGGGTGGGCGTTTAAGTCCGTCGGCGCGCCGTGCGTAGCCCAGCGGGTGTGGCCTATGCCTGAACGACCGCGCAGCGCCCTGCCGTTATCCGTCAGCTCGCAGAGGCTGTCTATCCTCCCGCTCGTCTTCGCCAGCTCGAGGCCGTCCTCGCCCATGATGGCGATGCCGGCCGAGTCATAGCCGCGATATTCCAGCGCCCGAAGGCCGTCCAGCAGCACCGGCGCCGCCTCTCTTTTGCCCGTGAAGCCTGTTATGCCGCACATATGCTCTCCTTTCCGCTCAGAGCCTGATGTATTCGTCCCGGCCCGCGCCGACCGATACCCAGCCGATGGGGCAGCCCGTCTCCTCGGCTATCCTGCGCACGTAGCGACGGGCGGCAAGGGGCAGGTCGGTCCATTTCCGGGCCTTCGAAATGTCGCAGAGCCAGCCGTCCATGTACTCTATGACCGGCTTCGCCTTCGTAAGAGCGGCGGGGAAGGGGAAATCCCTCGATTCGACTCCGTCTATCTCGTAGCCCACGCAGAGCGGTACCCTGTCCATGTAGCCGAGTACGTCGAGCTTCGTGAGCGCGAGCTTTGTCGCGCCCTGGAGCCTCACGCCGCAGCGCGTCGCAACGAGGTCTATTGGCCCCACGCGCCGGGGCCGGCCCGTCTTCGCGCCGTACTCCGCGCCCGCGCGCCGGAGCGTCTCCGCCTCCGGGCCGAACCACTCGCACACAAACGGCCCCTCGCCAACGCAGGTCGAGTAGGCCTTGACGACGCCGACGACCTCGTCCAAACTCCCCCGCGCCATGCCGCTGCCCATGAGGGCGTAGGCCGCGAGGGTGTTGGACGAGGTCGTATAGGGGCAGATGCCGTGCTCAAGGTCGCGCAGGGCGCCCAGCTGGGCCTCAAAGAGTATGCTCCTGCCCGAGGCCGCCGCAGAGTCGAGGAAGCGGCCCGTGTCGCGTATGAAGGGCAGGAGCGGCTCGGCATAGCGCTCTACCCAGTCCATCAGCTCGCCCAGCGTATGGCCCTTAGCGCCATAGACGCGCGTGAGCGTCAGGTTCTTCCATTCGAGCAGCTCTGCGAGTCGCTCCCTGAACTGTTCGGGATAGTTGAGGTCTCCCGCCTGCAGTGTCTTTTTCTGGTACTTATCCGAGTAAAAGGGCGCTATGCCCTGACCCGTCGAGCCGAACTTGTGCGCGCCCAGCCGCGCCTCCTCCAGCGCGTCCTGCTCCCTGTGCCAGGGCAGGAGCAGGCCCGCCCTGTCGCTTATCATGAGGTTGTCTGATGTTATGTCAACTCCGCCGGCCCGCACCTGGGCTATTTCCTCCGAGAGGCTTTGCAGGTCGAGCGCCACGCCGGGGCCGAGGACGTTCACGACCCCGGCCCGGAAGATGCCCGAGGGCAGCAGATGCAGCGCGAATTTGCCGCGCTCGTTCACCACCGTGTGCCCGGCGTTGCCTCCGCCCTGATAGCGCACCACCACGTCGTAATCCGCCGTGAGCAGGTCTACCATGCGGCCCTTGCCCTCGTCACCCCAGTTTATTCCCACTACCGCGCAGTTAGACATTTTGCTTCCTCCATATTTTCAATGCTTTTGCCGCTCGCACCGTAGTTCGCGAGGAACCGGGCCGAGGGGTCGCCCACGTCGCAGCCTTCCCAGCTCCGGTTCGGCATCCAGAAGCCGGGTATCATCTGCGCCTGGCCGGGGTAGTAACGCTCGAATATCTCCCGGTAGAGCAGTGATTCCTTCGTGAAGGGCTGCGCAAAGGTGTATTTTTTGCGTTTGCGCTCAAAGTCCGCGTCGGAGTACATGCGCTCGGCGAGGGCCTTGAGGTTGTCGGCCAGCGAGTGGCCCACGGCGTCGGAAAAGGCGGCTTTCTCGCGCCAGAGTATGTCGTCAGGGATGAGGCCCTCGCCGTCGAAGGCGCGGCGGAGCAGGTACTTGCCCACGCCGTGGCGGTTCATTTTGAGCTCCGGGTCCAGGGCCATGACGTAGCGCTCAAAGTCCAGGTCGCCGAAGGGCACCCGCGCCTCGAGCGAGTGTACCGAGATGCAGCGGTCGGCGCGCAGCACGTCGTAGGCATACAGCTCGCGCACGCGCTTTTGCGCCTCGCGCTGGAATTCCTCCGCCGAGGGCGCGAAGTCCGTGTACTTGTAGCCGAAAAGCTCGTCGGAGACCTCGCCCGTGAGCAGGACGCGCACGTCCGTCTGCTCGTGTATGGCCTTGCAGACGAGGTACATGCCTATGCTGGCCCGGACGGTGGTGATATCGTAGCTGCCGATGGCTGCTATGACCTCGGGCAGGGCGGCGACGGCCTCTTTGACCGGCACGACGACTTCCGTGTGTTCACTGCCGAGGAAGTCCGCTGCCTCGCGGGCGTAGCCGAGGTCGATGGCGTCGCCGCTCATGCCTATGGCGAAGGTGCGTATCCTCTTGCCCGTGAGCCGCGCCGCTATGCCGCAGACGAGCGAGGAGTCCAGCCCGCCGCTCAGGAGGAAGCCCACCTTCGCGTCCGAGACGAGGCGTTTCTCCACGGCCCTGACGAGCCGTTCGCGTATGCCCGCGCAGACCTCGTCCTCCGTGCCGCTCACCACTTCCGTGACCTCACCGGGGTCGGCGTAGCGGGTGAACTCACCGCCGCGCCAGAAGCAGCCGGGCGGGAAGGGAGTTACTTTTTCCACGAGGCCGACGAGGTTTTTCGCCTCGCTCGCAAACACAATGCTGCCGCCGGCGTCATAGCCGTAGAACAGCGGGCGGATGCCTATGGGGTCGCGCGCCGCGACAAACTCGTGCGTGTCGCCGTCGTAGAGGACGAGCGCGAACTCCGCGTCGAGCATTTTGAACATATCCGTGCCGTATTCCTTCCAGAGAGGAAGCAATACCTCGCAGTCGGAGCCGCTTTTAAAGTTGTATTTGGTGGAAAGTTCCGCTTTTATCTTCTCAAAGCCGTAGATCTCGCCGTTGCAGACCACGCGGCTGCCGTCCAGCTCGAAGGGCTGCATGCCGCTCGGCTCGAGGCCCATGATGGCGAGGCGGTGGAAGGCGAGGACGCCGTCGTCGAACGCGACGACGCGGCTGTCGTCCGGCCCGCGCGACTTTGTGCGCTCGAAGCCCGCTTCAAAGGCGGGCATATCCGGCGCTGGGCCGCAGTATCCCATAATGGAGCACATATTTTACCTCCTTATCCCACGCTGAAGAGCAGCTCGCTGTAGGTCGGGTAGGGCCAGAACTTCGCGGCGGTGATGCTCTCGGCCTCGTCGGCGGCGGCGCGCAGCTCGCGCATGCGCGGGAGCAGGTCGTCGCGTATGGCGCAGCTTTCGGCAGTGACGTCCTCTGTGTCGTGCAGCCGGAGCAGGGCGTCCTCGAGTGCCTCGGTGTCTGCGGCAATGGAGTCGCAGAGCGCGGAGAGCCGGCGCACCAGCCCGCGCTCACAGGCGCAGGGGCAGTCCGGGTCGAGCGAGCGCTTCGCGGCGGCGCCCCTTGCGACCTCGGCGGCGTATGCCTCGACGGCCGGCAGGATGTCCTTCTTCGCCATGTCAGCCATCGTCAGGGCCTCGATGTTCACCGTCTTGCAGTAGTTCTCGAGCATGATCTCATACCTCGAGCGCAGCTCTGCCTCGGTGTAGACGCCGAGGGAGGTGAGCATGCCGATGTTCTTCTTATCCAGCAGCCTTGGCATGCAGTCGGGCGTCGTGCGCAGGTCGGAGAGGCCGCGGCGCTCCGCCTCATGCAGCCATGCCGCGTCGTAGCCGTTGCCGTTGAAGATGATGCGCTTGTGGGCGGCGATAACGCTGCGGATGAGCGCGTGCAGGGCGGCGTCGAAGTCCTCAGCGCCCTCGAGCGCGTCCGCGTAACGGCGCAGGACCGAGGCAACGGCGGAGTTGAGCATGATGTTCGCGCAGGCGATGGAGTTGGACGAGCCGAGCATGCGGAACTCGAACTTGTTGCCCGTGAAGGCGAAGGGCGAGGTACGGTTGCGGTCGGTCGTATCCTTCTGGAAGCGCGGCAGGGTGTCCACGCCGAGACGCATCTGGCTGCGCTCCGCGGCGGAATAGGGCACGTCGGCCTCGATCGCCTTGAGTATGGCTGTCAGCTCGTCGCCGAGGAAGATGGAGACCACGGCCGGCGGGGCCTCGTTAGCGCCCAGACGGTGGTCGTTGCCCGCCGTGGCCACGGCGAGGCGGAGCAGGTCCTGATATTCGTCCACGGCCTCGATGACCGCGCACAGGAAGGTGAGGAACTGCGCGTTTTCGTGCGGCGTATCGCCCGGCGAGAGGAGGTTCAGGCCCGTGTCGGTGGTAATCGACCAGTTGTTGTGCTTGCCCGAGCCGTTCACGCCCGCAAAGGGCTTTTCGTGCAGCAGGCAGGCCAGGCCGTGCTTTGCCGCGACCTTCTGCATTATCTCCATCGTGAGCTGGTTGTGGTCCGTGGCGACGTTCGCCGCACCGTATATGGGCGCCAGCTCATGCTGGGCCGGGGCTACCTCGTTGTGCTCGGTCTTCACCAGCACGCCGAGCTTCCAAAGCTCCTCGTCCAGCTCCTTCATGTAGGCCTCGACTCTCGGCTTGATGCTGCCGAAGTAGTGGTCGTCCAGCTCCTGGCCCTTGGGCGGGCGCGCGCCAAATAGCGTCCGGCCCGTGCACACGAGGTCGCGGCGCTTTTTGAACATCTCCTTGTCTATCAGGAAATACTCCTGCTCCGGCCCGACGGAGGGCACGACCCGCAGTGTTTCGGTGTTCCCAAAGAGCCGCAGAACGCGCAGCGCCTCGCGCGAGAGGGCGTCCATGGAGCGCAGAAGCGGCGTCTTTTTGTCCAGAGCCTCGCCGCCGTAGGAGCAGAAGGCCGTGGGGATGCAGAGCGTATGCCCCTTTATGAAGGCGTAGCTCGTCGGGTCCCAGGCGGTGTAGCCGCGCGCCTCGAAGGTCGCGCGCAGGCCGCCGGAGGGGAAGCTCGATGCGTCCGGCTCGCCCTGTATAAGCTCGCGGCCCGAAAACTCCATCAGCACGCCGCCGTCCGGCGCGGAGCTTATAAAGCTGTCGTGTTTCTCGGCCGTGATGCCTGTCATCGGCTGGAACCAGTGGGTGAAATGCGTCGCGCCGCGCTCCACCGCCCAGTCCTTCATCGCCTTGGCCACCTCGTCGGCCACGTTCTGGTTGAGCGGACGCCCGGCTTCTATGGTCTCCCTCAGGGAATCGCAGACCCAGCCGGGGAGCCTCGCTCTCATGGCCCTGTCGTCAAACACCATACATCCAAAATACTCGGGGACTGTCTTCATTCCGCTCACACCTTTTCTGAAAAATAAAAAAGGCAGGGATGCCTCAGGTATATTGCCTGGGCGTCCTTGCCGTACAACGCGAACAATATAAGCCACCTAGTGCAATTTGTCAAGACGGCAATTGCAAAAATCAGCACATTAGTCAAAAGTCGCCGTTGACAAACGGTCGTCCATGTGGTAAAGTCACCGGGTGAACGAGGAAGTTCATTCGGAGTGAGGGACAGGTGCCGGATGCTTTCCTCGATTTTTTGATTTTATCAGCCGGAAAGGTCGGATTCGACGTGAAATACACAGCTGAGGAGATAATACAGTACGCAAAAGAGGAAAACGTGAAGTTCGTGCGCCTGGCGTTCTGCGACGTGTACGGCAGGCAGAAGAACGTGACGATCATGGGCTCGGAGCTTGAGCGGGCCTTCCGCTCGGGCATAGCAATCGACGCCTCGGCGGTGCCGGGCTTCGGCGGCGAGGTGCGCTCGGATCTGTTTCTGCATCCCGACCCGGAGACGCTTGCAGAGCTGCCCTGGCGGCCGGAGAACGGCAAAGTCGTGCGGCTCTACTGTGATATAAGGTATCCGCACGGCAAGCCCTTCGAGACCGACACCCGCGCCCTGCTGCGCGCGGCCGTGAAGGATGCGGAAAAGGCCGGGTTCAGCTTCGCTTTCGGCTCGGAGATGGAGTTTTACATCTTCAAGCGGGACGAGAACGGCGAGCCGACCCGCATACCCTACGACCACGCCGGCTACATGGACGCCGCGCCGGAGGACAGGGGAGAGAGCATCAGGCGGGAGATATGCCTCACGCTCGAGCAGATGGGCATCCGCCCGGAGAGCAGCCACCACGAGGAAGGCCCCAGCCAGAACGAGATAGACTTCCGCTACTCGGACCCCCTGCAGGCTGCGGACAACGCCGTGACCTTCTGCTCCGTCGTGCGCACGGTGACGGCGCGCAACGGCCTGTGCGCGGATTTTACGCCGAAGCCCCTCCCGGACAGCGCCGGCAGCGGCCTGCACATCAACATGTCCGTGAAGGGTAAGGTGGACGGATGCGACCCGCTGCCCTATGTCATCGCCGGCGTGCTCGACAAGATCTACGACATGACCGTCTTTTTGAATCCATGCGAGGCCTCTTACGCGCGGCTCGGCAGCTTCAAGGCTCCGAGGTATATCAGCTGGTCGAGCGAGAACCGCTCCCAGCTCATACGCATCCCCGCGGCGCAGGGCGAGTTTAAGCGGGCGGAGCTGCGCTCGGCCGACCCCATGGCGAACCCCTATATCGCCTGCGCGCTGCTCATCTACGCCGGTCTGCACGGCATAGAAAACCGGCTCATCCTGCCCGAGCCCGCGGACATGAACCTCTATACCGCGCCGCCGGAGGTGCTCTCGGCCTACAGGCGGCTCCCGGCCTCGCTTTCAGAGGCGGCGGCCGCGGCCGAGGCCAGCGAGTTCATTGCAAAGCATCTGCACGTCTCCATAGCCAGAGCGTATTACAGGCACTGAGCCGGAGCGGTATCCCGCAGAGGAAAAAGGGGGGGAGCGGACATGGTGTTCAGCGAGCGTACCTACGGCGTGCTCGTCGTATCCGCCTCGGAAAAATTCAATACCGCCATGCGCACGCACCTGCCCATGACCGATTTCTGGCCGGTGGACTTCGCGGGCAGCGTGAGCGAGGCGCGGCGCAGGCTGTTCGAGACGGAGTACGACCTCGTGCTCATAAACTCGCCGCTGCCGGACGACTTCGGCGTGCGCCTCGCCACGGGCATATGTCTCGAATCCGGCGCGGGGGTGCTGCTTTTTGTGAAGGCCGCGCTCTACGAGGACGTGTGCTCCAAGGTGACGGAGTACGGCGTGCTCACGGTGTCGAAACCCAGCTCGGTGCAGGTAATACGCCAGTCCCTGCGCGTGCTATGCGCCACGCGCGAGCGGCTTCGGAGGATGGAGGAGCGCCAGGCCACGGTCGAAGACAAGATAGAGGAGATACGCCTCGTGAACCGTGCCAAGTGGCTCCTCATAGAGCGGCTCGGCATGACAGAGGCCGAGGCGCACAAATACATAGAAAAACAGGCCATGGACCAGCGCGTCTCCAAGCGCGAGCTGGCCTCCAACCTGATAAAGACCTACGAATGAGCGGGAGGCGCGGGATATGACAAAGCACATTTTCGTCACGGGCGGTGTGGTATCGGGACTCGGCAAGGGCATCACGGCTGCCTCGCTGGGCAGGCTCCTGAAGGCGCGCGGCCTCAAGGTCGCGGCGCAGAAGCTGGACCCCTACATAAACGTGGACCCGGGCACCATGAGCCCCTACCAGCACGGCGAGGTATACGTCACCACGGACGGGGCTGAGACCGACCTCGACCTCGGCCACTACGAGCGCTTCATAGACGAGGACCTCAACAGCCTCTCGAATCTCACCACCGGACGGGTGTACTCCAGTGTCATCCAGAAGGAGCGGCGAGGCGAGTACCTCGGCAGCACCGTGCAGACCATCCCGAACATAACCGACGAAATAAAGGGCAGCATCCGCGCCCTGGCCGAACGCACGGGAGCGGACGTGCTCATAACCGAAATAGGCGGCACCATCGGGGACATCGAGGGCCAGCCCTTCATCGAGGCCATACGGCAGATCGGGCGCGAGGCCGGGCGCGGCAACGCGCTCTATATCCACGTCACGCTGGTGCCCTATCTGCGCGCCTCGGGCGAGCACAAGTCCAAGCCGACCCAGCATTCGGTCAAGGAGCTGCAGGGCCTCGGCGTCTCGCCGGACATCATCGTGCTCAGGAGCGACGAGCCCATAGAGGACAGGGCGATCTTCCGCAAGGTGGCCGGGTTCTGCAACGTGGCCGAGGACTGCGTCATAGGCAACGTCACCCTGCCGAACCTCTACGAGGCGCCGCTGATGCTCGAGGAGGCGGGCCTTGCGCGGGTGGTATGCCGGGAGCTGGGGCTTGCGGCGCCGGAGCCGGACCTCGCCGAGTGGCGCGCGATGGTGGAGCGGATGCGCTCACCGCGCAGGCGGGTGAGGATAGGGCTGGTCGGCAAGTATGTGAAGCTGCACGACGCATATCTTTCCGTCGCCGAGGCGCTGCGGCACGCGGCCTGGGCACAGGATGCGCGGGTGGACATAGACTGGATAGACGCCGAGGAGCTGGAGCGGCCGGACGGCACGGAGCTCCTCAGGGAGCTGGACGGGATCATCGTGCCGGGCGGCTTCGGCTGCCGGGGCACGGAGGGCATGTTCGCCGCGGCGCGGTACGCGAGGGAGAACCACGTGCCGTACTTCGGCATCTGCCTCGGCATGCAGGTGGCGGTAATCGAGTTCGCGCGCGACGCGGCGGGGCTCGAGGGCGCAAACTCCGGGGAGTTCGACCCGGACAGCCCTCACAGGGTCATCGACTTCATGCCCGGCCAGAGCGAAAGCGTGGACAAGGGCGGCACCCTGCGCCTCGGCGGTTACCCCTGCGTCATCGCCGATGGCACGACGCTGTACCGCTGCTACGGCGAGCGAGTGATAACCGAGCGCCACCGGCACCGCTACGAGTTCAACAACGATTACCGGGAGACCCTTCAGGCAAAGGGCCTGTGTCTCAGCGGCCTGTCGCCGGACGGCAGGCTGGTGGAGGCGGTGGAGCTGACGGGCGAGCGCTTTTTCGTCGGCGTGCAGTTCCACCCGGAGTTCAAGTCACGGCCCAACAGGCCCCACCCGCTGTTCGCCGCCTTCACGCGCGCGGCCCTCGAGCGCGCAGAGGGCCTGACATGAGAAAAAGCCGCCTCACACGAGGCGGCTTTTCCGTTGTGCGCTCATTCGTTCGCGGCGATGAGGATGACGTTTTTCGTGAGGTCCACGCTCTTGAGCGTGCCGGAAACGGTCTTGCGCGCGCCGAGCATGTCGGTGAGCGTGACCTTCCCGTCCTCAACGCTGATGCCTGAGACGTAGCTCATGAGGGGCTTTTTCTCCCCGCCGACCAGTTCAAAAGCATCGGAAAGGCACATGGCTATTCCCCCTTTACCAGCCGGAGGGCCTCCTCCAGCCTGTCGTTGCAGTGGCCGAACCAGTGGACAGCCTCCGAGACCAGCTTTGCCGCCTCGGGCTTGCCCTGATGCTCCAGCGCGTGGGCCACCCCGTGCAGCTCCTCGGCGTGGCTGCGGTTGTGCTCGAGCATATAGCTCATGAGCGCCAGAGTCTGCTCCGGCGTCAGCTCGGGCGTGTCCCCGTGCTCGTGATGATGCCCGCTCACATGCTCGTGCGCGTGCTCATGCGCCTCGCCGCCGCCGCCGCTGCCGCCGGCGTGCCCGTGCCCGCCCTCGTGCAGCAGCAATTTCGGGTATGTCATGGCGACGCCACCTCCTTATCTTCCTTAAAATGGCCTTCCGGCCGCTTAAATCATAGCACATAGCTTGGAGACATTCAACAAAAAAATATCTGAATGTATAGTTTATGACTTGTAAAATGGCTCAATGTATGCTAACTTATTGTCAAGCGTTCGTTGCTCTTTAACAAATACGAGAGGGGGTAGTTGATGGGCGAAGGACAGGCCAGGATAATAGCCCTTGCGGGCAAGGGCGGCGTGGGGAAGACGTCGCTTGCGGCCACGATAGTGCGTGTGCTCACGGAGGACAGACCGGGCGCGAGGATCCTGGCGATAGACGCCGACCCGGCCGTCGGGCTTTCGACGGCGCTGGGGGTAAAGGTCACATCGTCTCTGGACGACATCCGCCGTGCGGTGATAAAGAGCGCGGAGGACGGCCGGCCCAGGGAGGCTATCGAGATGCTCAACGAGTCCCGGTTCAGGATCTTCGACACGATGGTCGAGACAAACGGCTTTTCGTTTCTTGCGATCGGCCGGCCTGAGAACGAGGGCTGCTATTGCAGCGTGAATGCGTATTTGAAGGAGGTCGTCAGTATGCTGGCGGGCGACTTCGACTACGTTGTGATAGACGGCGAGGCCGGGATAGAGCAGATCCAACGTCGCGTCATGGAGAAGGTAACGCACCTGATACTCATATCGGACCAGAGCCGGAAGGGTACTCATGTTGCGGAGACCATCAAGGAGGTCGCGGACGAGCTCGTGATGTACGACCACATCGGCGCTATAATAAACCGGGTGACGAACCCGGAGCTGAACGAGTATATCAAGATAGCGGGCGTGGAGATACTGGCGTTCATAGAAGCGGACGACAGCCATGCTGCAAACGACATCCAGGGGAAGAGCGTGTTCGAACTTCCCGCTGGGTCCAAGGTCCTCTACGGAGTGAGGGAAGCGCTCCGAAGAATAGAGATTTTATAAGAGAGGTGTAAACATTTGAAAGATCTTAAGCATCTGATCTACTTTGAGAACCTGCTGGACGATGCGCATAACGAGCTTATACGCAAGGCGAAGGAGGAGGGCCAGCTGGCGCTGGGCTTCACCTGCTATCACATGCCGGAAGTGCTTCTCAATGTAGACAACTGCTTCTCGGTCAGGATGCGCGCTCCCAATACCGGAAGCATAGACGTGGCCTCTTATTACATGTCTAACTACACATGTGAATATTGCCGCGCGCTGGTCGAGAGGGCGATCGAGGGCGGCTACAACTTCCTGGACGGCATCTGCGGTGTTGACGCCTGCGCGCAGATGAACCGCTGCATGGAGAACATCGAGCTGCTCAAGTGCATCGACAAGCCGAACTTCTTCGTCACCCACGCGGACATACCTTATAAGTATACGGATTACACGCTCAAGCACTATGTGACGCAGATGCAGAACAGGGTGCTGAACGTCATGCACGAGAAGCTGGGCGTGGACATCTCCGACGCCGCCCTGCGCGAGGCCGTGCAGAGGCACAATGAGATCTGCCGCATCATCACGGAGATCAGCGAGCTGCGCAAGCTGGACAATCCGCCTGTGACCGGCTATGAGTTCCACATCATCAACATGGTCAGTTTCTGCTGCCCGCAACGGCTGATACTGCCCTATCTGCAGGAGACTCTGGAGGAGATCAAGACCCGCGAGCCGGATGCGAAGCCCTGGTACCGCTGCCGTGTGGGCATCGTCGGCTCCGAGGTGGACGATCCCAACCTGACCCGTATGCTGGAGGATGCAGGGGCGTTCATAGCGTTCGACCGCTTCTGCTTCGGCGTGTTCCCGGGCAGGGAAGTGATAGAGCTGAACGACGAGGAGCCCGCTCTCGTGCAGATCTGCCGCCACTACCTCATCACCAGCGAGTGTCCGCGCTTCATGTCGGACGAGAAGATCTTCCAGAGGCGCGAGACCGCGGACCGTCTGGCGAAGGAGTTCAACGCCGACGGCATCATCTACGAGAACGTGAAGTTCTGCGACTTCTGGGGCTTCGAGCGCGCGCTGGCGAGCCACATCCAGTATGAGGACTACGGTCACCCGGTGCTGACGATCGACAGGCCGTACAACGCAAAGACATCAGGACAGCTCCGCACCCGCTTCCAGGCCTTCGTGGAATCCCTGGAGATTAAACGCATCCAGCAGGGCAAGGAGGTCAAATAAGATGCTTAAAACCAATATTGAGTGGATAAAGAAAAATGTCCCCGGCGACCTCAAGATCTGGAAGGAAATGATCTCCGAGATCGACTGGAAGGACGTAAAGAAAAAGCAGCTCAATAAGCTGCGCATGGACAAGGAGCGCATCCAGAGCGAGTGGAAGGACTTCGTGGCGCTCTCCCCGGCGGAGAAGTGGGACAGGTTCATAAACGGTGAGCGCCAGCTCGGCCGCCTGTACCAGAAGGGCTCCATAGCGTTTACGAGGCGCGAGTGGAAGGGCGTCGAGTCCACTGCCCGCGACTTCCAGAACTGGCTCATCCTCTGGGCGGACATGATAAAGATGGTCATGCGCGACCCGATGAGCATAGCGCTGGGCCTGTTTGAGTACCGCTGGTTCAGCTCCTACCTCGCGTCCGTCGCGTTCTTCGACCGCAACACGCTGGGCTACCGCGGCAGGGCCGTCACGATGAACCGCCTGCTGCTGGCCGACGTGTACCGCTACGTCGAGAACGTCATCGCCACGCTGCTGATGGCCGACCGTCGCATCGGCGGCAACGACAAGATAAACGACAAGCTCATGCTGTTCGACGAGATGACGATGGCTCAGATGATGGCCGGTTTCCCGGGCCTCATCGGTATCCCGTACCAGCTCATCCCGATGTTCCTCGTCTCCGAGCTCGACCAGCTCATCTGCATTCCGTATATCGACGCGGTCGAGAGCTACGGCCTGCCGTCTGACACCTGCCCGGTGCCGACGAGCGAATGCGGCTGCGCCATCCTCGACGCTCTGCCGCACTGCGGCCTCGGCTTTATCTCGACCTCGACGCCCTGCGATGGCTCGGATATGGCGACGAGCTATCAGGACCGCCGCTTCAAGCTGCCGACCTTCCCGCTCACGCTGCCCGTGCGCTACGACGATGAGGACACCGTCGAGTGCGGCGCGCAGGATATGTGGCACTGCATCAAGTGGGTGGAGGAGATCACCGGCGAGAAGTGGGATTGGGAGCACTACTTCACCGTCATCCGCCGCTTCAACGAGCAGACGAAGATGGAGATGGAGAAGTGGGAGATGAACTCCACCCCGTACCCGCAGCTGATCGGCCCCTGCTACGAGCTGTTCCGCAAGTGGAACTACGAGATGGACGGCGGCCTGGAGCCGAGCGTCATGAAGACCTTCTACAAGGTCCGCAAGCTGATGTTCCAGTCCTACGAGGAGAAGTGCGATCCTTACCGTCATCCGATGAAGTACCGCGCGGTGGTCTGGAGCTGCCCGGCCCACTACTACGCGAACTTCTCGAACTGGCTGGCCAACGCCTGGGGCATCGGCGTGCTGGTCGAGATGGAGAGCCTGAACTTCACGAAGGAACTGAATACGACCGACAAGGAAGAGGCCATCCGCGACCTTGCGAGGCTGTACGAGCGCATGGTCATGCGCAAGCACACGAACGGCGGCTACGTCCACGTGCTGGACGAGCTGTGGAAGGTGTGCGAGCAGTTCAACGCGAACTTCATCATCATGTACCAGCACGTGTGCTGCAAGACGATGGCGGGCCTGCAGGGCCTGTTCGACGAGCAGGCACGCGAGCGCGGACTGCACCTCATCTGGGTCGAGCACGACCTCATGGACCCGCGTACCGTTTCCCGCCGCGACATGCGCGCCAAGGTCACGAACTATATGCGCGCCATCATTCAGGCGGAGCCCACGGACGAGAGCCTCATCGAGTTCGAGGACGACATCACCTGGTAAAGTCTCTTGTGATCCAATAAAAAGATTATTAGGAGGAAGATTATATAATGAAATACTACGGAGGATGCGACGTCGGCTCCACCTATACGAAGGCCGTCATAC
>OJRC01000476.1_pt1 | contig 25754 bp, 41 predicted proteins | sample 1599081 | NCBI WGS metagenome assembly OJRC01 (sample SAMN03922519, study PRJEB24848) | human gut metagenome | isolation source: stool sample | host: Homo sapiens | place: Germany | collected 2010-02 | reverse complement strand
GGGCGCTGCGTCTGCTACGGGCTACCAGGGCGCTGCGTCTGCTACGGGCCCCCGGGGCGCTGCGTCTGCTACGGGCGACCAGGGCGCTGCGTCTGCTACGGGCGAAGCGGGAGTCGCACTTGCGGCAGGGTTTGGCTGCAAGGCAAAGGGAGCGCTTGGGTGTGCAATCTGTGTGGTAGAGCGCGGTAATTGGGACGGAGAGACGTATCCTATTATCAACATCAAAGCAGCGATTGTAGACGGGGACATCATTAAGGCAGATACCTACTATATGCTGATAAATGGAGCGTTTGTCGAGGCATAAAAAGCGCCGCCAGAGAGGGGGGTTAGGATTGGACGTTAAACGATTTCGCCTGACCAACGGGTTAAAGGTCAAGGAGATGGTGGGCGTGCTCAGGGCGGAGTATCCGAGGTACAGCAAGATCACCCACAGCATGGTCGAGAATCCAGCCAGCTACGGAGTGAAGCTCTTGCCAGAGGCGGAGCAGGTGTTGCGCGATATGCTGGAGCGGCCAGACCACCGCACAGGAGATCGGCACCGTAACAGGTATCGGTTGTCTTGCCGGTTGACAGAGAGCCGGTACAGCGCGGTTAAACAGGCGATAGAGGCAGACGGCAGGTGGCCCACTGTGCAGGCGTGGCTCGACTGGTGGATCTACGTCTGGCTCAAAGGACAAGAAAAAGCCGCCCTCCGCGGTGCGAACACGGAAGACGGCAACAAAGAAAATATCCCTACGGATAATCTATCACAGAAAGGCGGTGGTGTCAATGCTGGAACATCCTGATGTGGCGGAAGCCCGGCGCAGCGGATGGCCCCGAGGGGCGGCGCAGGAGAATCAGGACAGCCCGGAGTGGAGGGCGGGATATGCGGAGGAGCACTTCTCCGATTTTCTGAGCTTTGCCCAGGCGGGCCAACCTGATATCCTGGATGAATTTATTGCGCACTACCGTTGGGAATACAAAAGCTGGCTGAACTGAGGAGGGGTAAAGTGAACATTTACGAAAAAATAGCATCCATTATGGGGGATATCCAGTATCTCGCAAAGGACGACAAGGTGGAGTTTAACAAGACCAGCTATCGCGCGTTGTCGGAAGAAAAAGTAACCTCTATCATGCGTGCGGAGCTGCTGAAGCACAAATTGGTCGTGTACCCAGTGGCCCAGACCACGAATCGTGCGGGCACGATTACCCACGTAGATGTGACGTATCGGATGGTCAATGTGGAGGACCCCAAGGAATACATAGAGATCGCCTCTTGCGGAGACGGCGCGGACACGCAGGATAAGGGGAGCGGGAAGGCGATGACGTATGCCTTTAAGTACATGTGGCTTAGGACCTTTGCATTGCCGACCGGAGAGGACCCTGACAAGATTTCCAGCGCGGAGCTGGACGAGAAAGAGAAAAAGCCCGGAAACCGCGTCCCGCCGGATGGCGATATGCCTGTGTACTGTGAGGAGTGTGGCGCCCGTTTCCCCGACTACTGGGACGGGGTGCAGCTCATTAAGGCGGCGGTCAAGGCGGATGTCCAGCGGCAGAAATACGGAGGTCGGGCATTGTGCTCAAAGTGTGGTAGAGTGGAGAGCAACCGCAGGGCGGATGCTGGCGCATGATACTGACCTGTGACAAGGCCCGTTGGTATGAGGACAGTGAGGGGTTTTGGGCGGCGTTCCGCACACGGGACCGGGCGTCTGCCGCCAAGATAGCCGAGCAGATGGACGGCGCTTGGGTGGTGGAGGCCAGAAAACAGCCACGGAGGCGCAGTCTGGATGCTAACGCCTACCTGTGGGTGCTGCTGGACAAACTTGCGGCGGCATTAGGCCAGACCAAGGAGGAGCTGTACCGGGGGTTTATCAGGGAGATTGGGGTCTTCCGGGATTTCCACCTTGCGCCGGAGGAGGCAACCACCTTCGAGGTGGCATGGTCCCGCCTGGGCACCGGGTGGATCACAGAACAGGTTGACTATACCCATGATGGGGAGCAGGTGGTCATCCGGGCCTATTACGGCAGCAGTCAATACAACACCAAACAGATGACCCGCCTCATCCGCAGCGTGGCAGAGGAGTGCAAAGCGCAAGACATAGAGACGATGACACCGGAGGAGCTGGCTGGTCTGATGGACCGCGGGGAGGCTGGATGATGGATAGCATTCTACAGGGCGATACGCGAGAGTGCTACATCACAGGAGCAATAGAGGGACTTCACAGACATCATATTTATTTCGGCAATCCTAACCGCAAAATCAGCGAGGCAAACGGTTTCTGGGTATGGCTCCGCTGGGACTGGCACAATGGGGCCGAGTATGGAGTACATTTTAACCGGGATTTGGACTTGAGGCTTAAGCGGGAGTGCCAAGAGAAATACGAGGAGACCCACAGCCGGGATTCATTCCGCCGGCTGATCGGGAAAAGTTATTTGTAGGGGGATTAAGCATGCTCAATAATGTCGCTCTAATGGGGCGTCTCGTCAGGGACCCGGAACTGCGGCGCACGCAAACCGGGACCGCCGTGTCATCGTTTACACTGGCCGTGGACCGGGACTTCAAGGACAAGGAGACCGGGGAGAAGAAGGCGGACTTCATCAATGTGGTCGCCTGGCGCTCCACCGCCGAGTTTGTCTCCCGGTATTTCACCAAGGGCCGTATGGCCGTCGTGGAAGGCCGTCTCCAGATCCGGGATTACACGGACCGGGACGGCAATAAGCGCACCGCCGCAGAGGTAGTGGCCGGCAACGTCTATTTTGGCGACTCCAAGCGGGACGCAGAGGGCGGCGGCTACGGCGGATATGCTGCGCCTCAACAACCGGGAGACGGATTCGCCGAGTTGGAGGACGATGACAACTCACTCCCATTTTAAGGGAGGGCAAAAATGAAACGGGACCAATTTACGTTTTACAGGAGCTATTACGAGGCCCTTAAAACGCTGTCTCTCAGGGACTTCAAGGCGGCGGTCTTGGCGATCTGTGCGTATGCGCTGGACGGAGAAGCGGAAGAGCTCTCAGGAGTGCCTAACACTGTTTTTACGCTGATCCGCCCAACATTGGATACAGGGCGGAACAAGGCCGCAAACCGTAAGAACAAAGCAAGAACAAATCAGGAACAAACCAACAACAAAACGGAACAAACCTGTAAGGAGGGGGAGAGAGAGGGAGAGGTAGAGAGAGAGGTAGAGGTAGAGAGAGAGAACGATAGTTTAAAAATATCTCCCCCTGTCGGGGGAGATACAAAAGCCGCCGCCGTCATTGCCGATTACTTGGACCGGGTAAACCCGGCTGCCTCCCCGGCGTCGCTGGAAGAGCTGAGCGGGTATGCCCGGCGCATGGGAGAGGCGGTATGCAAGCGGGCGTTTGACGTTGCGCTGGACAGCAAAAAGGCCACATGGCCGTACATACGGGCCATTTTGAGGGACAAAGAGGCCAGAGGGGTGAAATGCCTGGCAGACTGGGACAGGCTCGAAAAGGCCGAACGTCCATCCACCGGCAAAGGCAAGGGCCCCAAAAGCGGGTATTACGGGGGCACTGGCGATGATGCGGAGAAAATCGAAGGCGATCTGGACTGGATGGAACGATATCTGGAGGCGAAAAAGCAGGATGAGCGGGAAAATGAGCCGTGAAAAGGGCAAGCGAGGAGAACGGGAATGGGCGCGCTGCTGCCGGGACAACGGGTATGATTGCCGCCGCACCAGCCAGTATTGCGGACAGTCTGGAGACGCCTCTGATGTTGTGGGCCTGCCCGGTATCCACCAGGAGGTCAAACGGGTGGAGCGCCTTGACCTGTACGGGGCTATGCTCCAGGCCAAGAGAGACGCAAAGCGTGGGGAGATACCGATTGTGGCGCATCGGAAAAATGACCACAGGTGGGTCGTTATCATGGACGCCGAGGATTGGTTTGCGCTCTACGGCGCGTGGGAGATGGAGCGGTGAAAGATTACCTTGGTTTTTGGGGAGACCGACCGGGGCAGACACCGGCTGACGAGATCAAGGGCGCTCACAGGCCATGGCTGGAGGCGGACAAGCCCTATGAGGCTTACCACCAGGCAGAACCGCAAGAGAGCATTGACCGGTGTCTAACATGCAAAATCCGGAGGAGGTATTGCCACGGCAATGGCGTCGGATGCAAAGACTACGAGACACGCGGCGGGTCAAACCGAGGGAGAAAGAGGGCGGCAGGATGACCTGGAAGATGATCGAGGGCTACCGATGCCCTTATCGCATCAGCGACCAGGGAGAGGTGCAGAGGCAAACGAAGGATGGGCGTTGGGTACGGGTGAGTGCTCATCTGTCACGAAACCGGGCCTATCTGACACTCAGAAAGGCTGACGGTATTCCGCAGAAAGTGGCGGTGGTGCGGCTTATGGATACCTACTTCTTTGGGGGCAGGGCAAAACGGGATAACATGCACCTCATGCACAAAAACGGGGCCAAGATGGACTGCGCAGTTGAAAATCTGGTCATCACCACTAAGAAGGAGATCGGGAAGCACTGGGGCGGCACCGGGAGGCGAAAGGCAGTTGTGCGGCGCGACCGGAACGGCGCGGAGACGATGTACAAAAGTATAACTGCTGCGGCAAAGGCAAACGGAATTAGCAGGACTGGGCTATGCAGGCGGCTCAACGGTAAGACACAGGACCCAAGAGGGTATCGATTTGAGCGGCTGGATTAGCATGGACATCGCCGTGCTTTGTGTGCAGCTCGGCAATCTTCATGTGGCGGAAACGACACGGGCTGGTATCCCGTGTTAGGCGGAAAGGAGAGCTTGCGGATGTACATTGTGAGCGCGAATCAGTCCCAGGTGGTTGATTCGGCTTTTGTGGAGCGTTTTGTCCTGGTTGAGAAGCCAGATGCGGTGATCTTAGCGGCAAGTTACAACGACACGCGCCTGCCTGTGACCCTGACCAAGTTCTGCACGATGAGCGAGGCACGCAATACCCTGTTAGACCTCGCAAACGCATTGGGCGGCGGCCAGACGGTATACCATCTACAGGACTATCTGGCGGATGGAAGCATGACCTGGAAGCGGGATGCGCGGGTCAAAAGGAGAGGAGGGTCCTGATGGACATTGATAAACTGATTGAGGCTGTGAGACTGTGCGGCAGCTCGCCAACAATCTATCAGTGCGAGGCGTGTGCCTACTATACGGGCGGAGATATGGGGGCGTGTATACCGGAGATGACGGCACAGGCCCTTGGCACCACGCCAGACCGCCTCCGAGAGCTGGCCCAGGCGGACCGGGAAAAGAACGACCCGTTGACGCTGGACGAGCTGCGGGGGATGCGCGGGAAATGGGTCTGGGTTGTATCTCCAGACAAAGATTTGACCGTGTCCGCATGGGCATACGTTGGGGCAAATCATGTGTTTACATACTGGGAGTATGATAATGACGAACTGGTCGGGCGTGTGGTATACAACCTGTGCGACTATGGAGCTTGGATTGCCTACCGCAACCCGATTAAAACGGTTATGCCGGGGGAGGAACAGCATGGAGTGTAAATGCGCAAAATGCGGAGAAGTACGGGAAATCGTCTGTAGAGTAGATGGTGAGCCGTGGTGTGAGGAGTGCTTGTACAAAGCGTTGGGATTGATATTGGACAAAGCGTTGGGATTGATAGAGGAGGCAAAGCAGGCCAAACATGGACATCGGACTCATTGATGTGGATGGTCACAGTGGGTTCCCCAATTTGGCGTTGATGCATTTGTCCGCATGGCACAAGGCGAGAGCCGACGCTGTGGAGTGGTGGGATGGGTTTAAAACCTACGACCGGGTATACATGAGCAAGGTATTTACGTTTTCATCGGACGTGGAGACCGTCATCCGGGCGAATGAGGTGATCCGTGGCGGTACCGGGTACAAGGACTATGGCAGTCTGCCGCCGGAGATAGAGGCAACCTCACCGGATTACAGCATGTATCCACACGTAACGCATGCGGTCGGATTTTTGACAAGAGGTTGCATCCGTAATTGTCCGTGGTGTATTGTGCCACGCAAAGAGGGGGAGATACGCCCGGCCTCCACCTGGGAGGAGATCAAGCGGCCTGACAGCCGTGACCTGGTGCTATTGGACAACAATGTCCTGGCCCATCCGCATGGCCTGGAGCAGATCGATAAGATGGGGCATGCGCAGGTACGGGTAGATTTTAATCAGGGTTTGGACGCCCGGCTAATTACGCCGGAGATTGCCAGACTGTTGTCAAGGCTGCGGTGGATACGGTTTGTGCGCCTGAGCTGCGACACGGCGTCTATGCTCCCGGTGATCGAGCAGGCGGCGGCCTATATGAGGGAGGCGGGGATTGCACCGTCACGATTTTGGTGCTACATGCTGGTGAAGGATGTGGACGAGGCACACCGGCGTGCGCTGGCACTGGACAAGCTTGGCATTACCCCGTTTGCGCAGCCGTACAGGGATTATGACGGCGGTGAGCCGACTACAGAGCAGCGCAGGTTCGCGCGATGGGTCAATATGCGGGCCGCGTTTAAGTCGTGTAAATGGGAGGACTTTAGAGGGTGATCATCTTGACAGATCATATTAGCAATCAGCATGCCAAAGCCGACGCCGGAAAGCCGCGCCCCACGCTGGTACCGGTCTCGCTGATCGAGGCCGTGGCAGCGGTACGCATGTTTGGGTGCGCCAAGTACCACGATCCGGACAACTGGCGTCAGGTTGAGCCGCAGCGCTACAGGGATGCTTTGTACCGGCACTGGTTGGCTTATCTCAAAGGCGAGCAGTGCGATCAGGAGAGCGGATTGCCTCACCTGTGGCATTTGGCCTGCAATGCGGCGTTTTTGATCGAGATGGAGGGAATGCTATCAGAGGGGAGAAAAGCCGCCCCTGTGATGGGGCGGCTTGGTGCGGGGGGGATGCGCGGTAGAGCGCACATTACAGCAGCTCCCTCACATCCACGCCCAGCGCGTCCGCAAGGGCCAGGGCATTGGTAAGGGTGACGTTGCCCATCTTACCCTCGCCCTGCTCGATGCGCTGGATCTGTCTTTTATTGACGCCGGACCGCGCTGATAGCTCGTCGAGGCTCATGTGCTCACGGCGGCGGGCCCACTCCAGATTTGTGATTGGCTTATTGCGGCAGTCGTGTCCGTAAGACACCAGGGAGCAGACGGTGCAGTCGCCGTCTGCCCGGATGCAGTCTCCATATTTCCGTCTCATTTGATCACCTGGTTGTAGTATCCGTGCTCACCGTCGTTACCGAGCCGCTCCACGTCATCCAGACTATATCCCCTAAAATACTTGATTTGAGGTGGAACTCCCAGGCCGGGGAGGTCATGGTGATGCTTGTACAGGTAACGCATAAGCTGTATTTTGACAGGCTCGGTTAAGTCATCCGGGATGCCGCCAGGCGCGGAAGCGTCCAAGTGGAGATATCCATCTTGGGCTTTGCGGTCATCGGACACGACATCCCATCCGTCCTCAGAAAACTTGACTACTGCTTTCCCGCCGAAGTAGGACATAGCGATAAGAGTGATTTCATTGGCTTTTTCCATTTTACATCCTCCTTTTTTGTTGCCATCGTGAGTTTCGGGGTGAGATTTCTGTTTTTAGATTTCGCTTTGCCATGCTTCAAATTTTGCGATCATCGTATCATCTGATACTCTGTAATATTCCACGACAATCCTCAAGTCCCCGGTCCCAGTGGCGGGCTCAACTTTCTCCCACCAGTCCCAGCCAAAGTCTCCTTGTACGTCCTCCTCGGCGGCTACGTCTACAAGCTTGTCGCTGTATATCTCCTCGTAGTTATATCCGCTTCCGTCAACCCACTCTTTAATCGTGATAACTTCTCTTACTTCCATTTTTTTCTCCTTCTGCCCTCGTAACCTCCGGGGTGGGACGTTTCCTGCGTTAATATTGCCAGGTGATTTTTTGCTCGTTATCCATATCGACCCAAGCAAGTTTATAGGTCTTCTGGAGGTCATCTCCATGATAGCCGCTAACCGTGACATATACCCGGTGCTTCCCGTAGTTTTTCCACTCGCGCGCGTCCAACTTGTAGCTGTCATAGTAGCTCATAATTTTTTCCGCTTTACCCGTCAGGGTCTCGATAGTCTCATCCGTCAATCCGTATTTCTCCATTTTTGCTCCTCCTAATTTTGATTTGCCCGGTCCCTTGCTGTGATTATATTATACGCCAATATTACCTAGTTGTCAATACAAAATGCTAAAATTATCTGATATTTTTTTAGGAGGGGTGGCCGTTGGATGAGTTTCCTGAGAGGCTGAGGAGGCTGAGGGAGAGCAGGCGTCCAGTACGGAGTATGACGGTGACATCACAGTTGATGGGGCTAAGCCCTGACGCTTTGCGTAAATATGAGAGGGGTGAGGTAGAGCCCAAAATGACCGCTCTAAAATTGATCGCGGCATATTATAACATTAGCCTAGATGAACTTTGTAAGGGGGGGATGAATAAACCTTAAATTTTTATAATCTCACAGAAAATATTGCGCACTCATAAAGTTTTATGAGCGGAAACCAGCATCTATGCGACAATGGGAGCGTGGGGGCGAATGCCTCCCGCTCCCTCTCCATTTCCTCCTTTCCCATCGCCGGGCCTCCCTCCCGGCAACGGCCCGCAGGCAAAGCCGTAAACCTGCAACATAGCCCGTAAGGGCTATATGCCGCCCTTACCCGCATGAGGATATGGACGGCCCTATGGATGTGCCCCGAGCTGCGGCGGGTGGCCCGCAGCAAATCAGGAGAGGGCGGGGAGCGGGGTCCGCTCTCTCCTCAATAAAATGAAACTATATGAGAGGTGGCGATTATGGCTGCACGGCTGACAGATAGGCAGAAAAAGAAAATAATTGCTGACTATATGGCCGTTGAAAGCTATAACGCTGTCGCTAAGATGAATGGAGTGTCGAAAGACACAGTAAAGCGAATCATCCAGAATTGCGAAAATTTCGCCCAAAAAGCGCAACAGAAAAAAGAGGACAATACCGCCGACATTATAGCGTACATGGAAAAGCAACGTGGTGTGGTGTGTGAGATCATCGGCAAGGGCTTGAACGCGCTGAACACGCCGGAGAAGCTGGCAGAGGCAACACCAGCCCAGATCACCACGGCAATCGGCACTCTGATCGATAAGTGGACGGCAATCAGCGGCGGGCCGGGAGAGGTAGCGAAAGAGGACGGGCTCAGCCAGAGTCTGAGAGAATTGGCTGAGGAGTTGGAGAGCGATGATTAGCGCAAAGCAGAAGAAAATTCTCGCCTTCCCCTATTCCAAGTACGACGCCCTTATCTGCGACGGCGCGGTTCGTTCCGGCAAGACCTCTATCATGATGTGGGCATTTGTGGACTGGGCCATGCGGGAGTTTTCCGGCCAGCGGTTTGGCATTTGCGGTAAGACGGTGGACAGCGCAAGCAAGAATATTATCGTGCCGTTTATCGCCATGACGCTGGCAAAGGAGCGGTACACCATCCGCTGGCGGAGGTCGGAGAAGATTCTGGAAGTCCGCCGGGGAGCTGTGACGAACTGGTTCGAGGTGTTCGGCGGAAAGGACGAGAGCAGCGCCGCCCTCATTCAGGGCCGGACGCTGGCGGGTGTTCTGCTGGACGAGGTGGCGCTGATGCCGGAGAGTTTCGTCAACCAGGCGCTGGCCCGGTGTTCAGTCGCCGGGGCGCGGCTGTGGTTCAGTTGTAACCCGGACAATCCCAATCACTGGTTTTACAAGGAGTGGATACAGAGACGGGAAGCACACAACGCACTGTATCTGCACTTCTCCATGGATGACAACCCATCACTGTCCGAGGAAACAAAGGCCCGGTATCACAGCATGTATTCCGGCGTGTTTTACGAGCGGTATGTGCTGGGGCAGTGGGTGCTGGCCGAGGGATTGATTTACCCGATGTTCGGACCAAATTGCATTACAGAAGAGACACCGGAGAGCGGCGTGTATTATATCTCCATCGACTATGGCACACTGAATCCGTTTTCCGCTGGCCTGTGGTGTGTGACGGACAAAGAGGCGGTGCGCATCCGGGAATATTACTACTCCGGACGGGATACGCAGCAGTCCAAGACGGACGAGGAATATTACATGGATCTGGAGCGGCTGGCCGGTGAGCTTCCGATAGAAACAGTGGTTATTGACCCGTCTGCTGCGTCTTTTATCGAGACCATCCGCAGGCATGGCCGGTTTTCGGCGAGAAAGGCGAAAAACGATGTAGTCAATGGGATTGTGACCACGTCACGCTACCTGAAAAACGGGAAAATCAAGGTGCATTCCTCCTGCAAGGATGCAATACGGGAGTTTGGCCTTTACCGCTGGGATGACAAGGCCCAGGAGGATAAGCCAATCAAGGAGAATGACCACGCTATGGACGAAACCCGCTATATGGCGGAGACAATTCTGAGACATAAATTTGCGGTTGACGATGGGGAAAGGCCGATACTGCCGCTGTAAGGTGGGTTGAGATGCTGACATACCAGAATTTTTTAGAAATCAAAGATGACGCCAAACGGCGGACAGACTTTGTGCTGAACGTCATCAACGAGCACAGGTCGAATCGGATGTACAAGACAGCTGTGGCCGCCGATGAATACGACGCCGAGCGGAATGTAACGATTTTGGAGTTTGTGCGGACGCTGTTTTCTGCAAACGGGCAGAAGCTGACGGACGAGACGGCGTCCAATATGAAGTTGACCAGCAACTATTTTGCCCGGCTGAATACTCAACGGTGTACCTACAGCCTGGGCAATGGGCTGACCTTTCAGGAATCGTCTGTGAAAAAGAAGCTGGGCCCGGATCCGGACAAAAAGCTTAAGGACGCCGGGTATTATGGCATGATTCACGGGGTTTCATTTCTGTATTGGGCCTATGACCACATCCACACATTCAAGCTGACGGAATTTGCCCCATTGTGGGATGAACAGACCAGCGACCTGGGCGCGGGCGTCAGGTTCTGGCAGATAAGCCCGGACAAGCCCATACACGCGGTGCTGTACTCGCCGGATGGGTATATCGAGTATGAAAGCGAAACCGGCGGATCCACGAATCTGGCCCCCAAGACGGACAACTTTATCCCATACCGCATGACAGTGCAGACAACCCCGGCGGTGGGCGGGGACGTGGAAACGGCCCACAATTACGCTTCTCTCCCGATTATTCCACTGTGGGGAAGCCGCTTACATCAAAGTACGCTTGTCGGTATGCGGTCAAAAATCGACGCTTATGACAGCGTGCTGAGCGGATTCGCAAACGATATGACCGACTGTGCACAAATCTACTGGATTGTCAATAACGCCGGCGGCATGACGGAAAACGACCTGGCAAAATTCCGTGAGCGGCTGCTATACCGTCACATCGCCAATGTGAACGGGGACGACGGAGTCAGCATCACGCCGTACACCCAGGAGATTCCATACAATGCCCGAAAAGCGCTGTTAGAGCAACTGCATGGACAGATCTACAGCGATTTCGGGGCGTTGGACACCAAGAGCATTTCTGCGGCGGCAAAAACGGCCACAGAAATCAACGCCGCCTATCAGCCGCTGGATGAGAACGCAGACGATTTTGAGTATCAGGTCATCGACGCGGTGCAGAAGCTGCTGGCCCTCCAGGGCGTGGACGCTGAAAAAGCGACGCCGCAGTTCAAGCGCAACCGGGTGGCCAACCAGCTGGAACAGACCCAGATGGTGATGACGGCGGCCAACTATCTGGACGATGAGGCGGTGTTGAACCATCTGCCCTGGCTGACGCCGGAAGAAGCGGACGAGCTGCTGAAGCGCAAGGCGGCGGAGGAACTGGACAGAAGTATTGTGGAGCAAGATGCGCTTGAGGATGGTGTGACCGATGGCGACGAGGAACCGGAAGCCTGACGAAGGCCACCGCCTGACCGATATAGAGCTTGCCAAGCTGGAACGGCGCATTTCTTCTGTCTATGGCGATGCCGAGAAGGAACTGCAAAAGACCATTGACGATTACTTTGAAAGCTTTGCCAAGCGGGATAAAGAGATGCAAGACCTGATTGGCACCATCCAGAATGGAAAGGAATGGACGCAGGCCGACTATCAGCAATGGCGTCTGGCCCAGATAGGCCGTGGGGAGCGTTTTAAGGCCCTGCGCGACAAGGTGGCCCAGCGGTATACCCAGGCAAATGAAACGGCTGTGAGCTACGTTAATGACGCTACGCCGGGTATTTACAGCCTGAACCGCAATTATGCCGCATACACCATTGAGAGCGTTGCCGGAGACGTTGGCTTTGACCTGTGGGACGAGCAGACGGTGAAGCGGCTGATTGTGGAACAACCTGATCTGATGCCTTACTACCCGCCGAAGCGGGCGGTAAAGCGGGGTATTGACCTGGCATATGGCAAAAAGCAGATCACGGCCAGTGTAACCAGTTCTATTCTCCAGGGCGAGAGCATTAAGCACATGGCGGACGATTTGCAAAGCCGTATCTCCACCATGAGCCGTGACAGCGCTATCCGGACGGCCCGGACAGCAGTCACCGGAGCGCAGAACGCCGGGAGAATGGACAGCTATGTTGCCGCCGCAAAAATGGGAATTAAAGTCCAAAAAAAGTGGGTTGCGACGAAAGATTTTAGGACAAGGCACGATCATGGGATGGCAGATGGACAAATTGTAGAATATGACAAGCCATTTATTATTGGCGGTTATAAAATGATGTTTCCAGGGGACAGTTCCATGGGCGCATCTGGACACGAAATCTATAATTGCAGATGCAGAATGGTTTCCGGCACAGATTTGGACCTTGAAGCAGAGCCGCGCCAAATGCGAGTTAGAGATGCAAACGGCAGGAACGTTTTGGTTAATGAGATGACGTTTGCAGAATGGCAGGAATGGGTGAAAAGCCGTGGAAATTGAGTTTACAGACAATAGCGGGAAAGTCCTAGAAGAATTTAAAGAGGCCTGTCTGCGCGCTCTGGAACGATGTGGAATGAAAGCGGAAAGCTATGCGGTTGATCTTGCCCCGGTTGATACTGGTAATTTGCAACAGCATATTACCCACAAAGTTGATGAGAGCGAACCAGCTGTATACATAGGAACGAATGTTGAGTACGCCGCCTACGTTGAATTAGGCACTGGCGAACATTACCCCGGAGGACGGCCCACGCCCTGGGTGTACCAGGACACAAAGGGAAACTGGCATTGGACAAAAGGCAATCCGGCCCAGCCGTTTATCAAGCCCGCTGTGGCAGACCACGGGCAGACATACCAGAAAATTATTGAGGACGAGCTAAAAGACGGATAAAAATCCGCCCCCGAAGGGGCGGCGGGAATCATCCGACACTCAACCTGGACAGCAGGCCTTCTTGCAATACCTGGGAACAGTTGATGCCCCGTTTATCCGCAAGGTCTGCCATCCAGGACGGAAGAGATACATTTTTTCGGACGGCCCTTGTGTCGGTGGCGGCGCGGTATGCAAGGGTGTCAACCTGAATGAGAGACAGCACATCGGTTGGTTCATGCTCCAACGCGGCCTGTGGAGTGGCACTTGGAATGGGAAGAGATTTATCTTCCGCCACTACAAGCCAACCGGAGGCGGCATCGGTGATTTGCTCAATAGCGTCTTCGATGCTGTCTCCTGTGGTGACGCAGCCGGGAAGGTCGGGAATACGGACGTACAGTTCGGTTCCATCCTCTGTGGGGGTAAAGATCGCGGTATAGGTATATTTCATAATAGCCTCCATGATAGCAAGGAGGTCAAGGGGCTTTATTAGCCCCTATCCCTCCGGTTTTGTTTGATTTCCTTGCGTATGTATCGGAGCGTATTTTCGGTGAACTTGTGGCGCTTGACGGGGATGGAGCATTTCAATCCTGGATTGTAGTAGATGTCGTGGTTGGTTCCGTGCCGCTCGAATCTGTATCCGCCTTTGTCAAGCTCTTGAATCGCCTGATCTCTTGGAGTCATAGCGCACCTCCCTTATGATTTTATTATACACAGTTTTACACAAAAGTCAACAGAAAATACTCAAAAATACACAATATTTTATTTTGGTAAACACCGCAGAGAACAGCGGTTTTTATACAACGTTCGCCCCCAAAGAACCGGGGCCAAAGAAAAGGAGAACGATATATGGCACTCACACGCAAGCTTTTGAAGGGCATGGGTCTGACGGACGAACAGGTCGACACCATCATTGAAGCCCATACCGACACCGTGGACGGCCTGAAAGCCGATGTGGAAAAGTACAAGGGCGACGCGGAAAAGCTGCCCACCGTCCAGAAGAAATTGGACGATTTGAAAGCCGCAGGGGACGGCGGCTACAAAGAGAAGTACGAAAAGGAGCACAAGGCCTTTGAGGGCTTCAGGAAGGAGCGTGAAGCCAAAGATACCCGGGCGGCCAAGGAACAGGCGGTCATGGAGTATTTGAAAAGCAAGAACGTACAGGACACCAATCTGAAACTTGCCCTTCGGAGCCTGTCGGCGGAAATCGACGGGGCCGAACTGGAAAACGGCAAGCTGAAGGACAGCAAGGCCTTTGACGACCTGCTGAGCGGCGAACTGAGCGGTCTGGTGACCACGACCACGGAAAAAGGCACCGGCAATCCGGCAACCCCGCCCGCAAACAACGGAAAGGTCATGACAAAGGCGGATATTTACAAAAAGGACGACAAGGGCCGCTATGTAATGTCCGCCGCCGAGCGCCAGAAGGCGCTGATGGAAAATCAAATTACCTGAAAGGAATGAACTAAAAAATGGCTGCAACGAAAGTTGAGACCCTTACCAACCCTCGCGATTCCCTGCCCAACGTTTATACCAATGTGACGGCCCGGGAAGTGGATTTTGTCACCCGGTTCGACGACAACTGGGACGCCCTGCGGAACATCCTGGGCATTATGCGCCCCATCCGCAAGGCCCCCGGCTCTCAGCTGATCTCTTACACCGCCGACGTGACCCTGGAGGACGGCGACGTTGACCCCGGCAATGTGATCCCCTACAGCAAGGCCACCATTACCCAGGTGACCAAAGCGAACCTAGCCATCAAGAAGTACGCCAAGGCCGTCCCCATTGAAGATGTGGACAAGTACGGTGCGGAGATCGCTGTGGAGAAGAGCGATGACGCCTTCCTGACCAAACTGCAGAACGTGGTGCTGGGTGACTTCTACACCTTCCTGAATACCGGCTCCCTGACCGGCACTGCCGCCACTTGGCAGGCCGCGCTTGCAAAGGCCCAGGGCGAAGTGCTGAACAAGTTCGCCGCTATGGCGAAGGATGTCACCTCTGTGGTGGGCTTTGCCAACATCTTGGACGCCTACGACTATCTGGGTTCTGCGGATATTACCGTGCAGACCCAATTCGGCATCAACTACATCAAGGACTTCATGGGCTACTCCACTCTGTTTCTGCTGCCTGCCAGCGTCTCCGGCAACACTGGTATTGCCCGGAACAAGGTGCTGGCAACTCCGGTGGAGAACATCGACCTGTACTACGCGGACCCCGGCGACAGCGAGTTTGCCCGGCTTGGTCTGAACTACACCGTGCAGGGCGAGACCAACCTGATCGGCTTCCACGCCCAGGGCAACTACAGCACCGCCGTTGGCGAGACTTACGCCATCATGGGCATGAAGCTGTGGGCCGAGTACCTGGACGGCATTGCCAATATCACGGTATCCTCGGGAAACTGAGCGCGCGCCTTTCGGGGCTGACGATTGGCGCGCTGGCATTGACGCCAGCGTTTGACAGTGACACGGCGTCCTATACAGCCACTACCAGCAACGCCACCAACACGGTTACGGCCACGCCGGAGGACGAAAACGCAGAAGTTACCATCCTGAACGGTGAAACGGAAGTGGAGAACGGTACGGCGGCGACTTGGGCGACTGGTGAAAACACATTGACAATCAATGTGAAGAACGGCAGCACGGAAAAGACCTATACCGTGGTTGTCACGAAGTCTTAAATAGGAGGGCAGCGTAATGCTTGAACAGGTTTTGCGGCATCTGAATAACTGGTTTTTAGCGCCGGGTGGTATCCACGAGGATACCTATACCATACAGGACGGCGGCGTTGCGCTGCCCTTCCTGAAAAATGGTCAGTATTTCCGCATCTGTGGCAGCGTGTTCAATGAAGGGTTGCACCAGTATCCGGCGTATGCGCTGACGGATGAGACCTTTGCGGGCGCCGTGTGGTCGCTGGCGGTGCCCAAAGCGGTGGTGGAGCTGGCCGGAGAGATCGCGGAGTGGGAAAAGAAGAATGGGGCGGCGGCAAAAAGTCCGTACCAGTCGGAGAGTTTCGGAGGGTACAGCTATTCAAAGTCAGCCTCCGTGTCCAGCGCGTCCGGCGGAATAAACGGCTGGCAAGACGCATTCAGAAGCCGCCTGAACGATTGGAGGAAGCTATGAGCCTGTTAGACGATTTTGCACGGCCCTGCGTGCTGCTGGAAAAGACGAGGCAGCCAGACGGCGAGGGCGGATATACCGTCGAATGGACGGACGGCGCGGAGTTCCAGAACTATCAGGCGCTGGACACCACCATGGAGGCCCGGATCGCGGAAAAGCAGGGCGTCACCAGCGTGTATTCCGCCCTGGTGGACAAGGCGGTTCCAATTGAGTACAACGACTATTTCCGGGATACCTCCACGGGGCAGACCTACCGGGTAACCTCCAATCCCAGTGAAAAAGAGGCCCCCAAGTCCGCCACGTTCTCCCTGAAGTTCTTCACTGCGGAGAGAAAGGAGCTGCCCACATGAAAGTAAATGTTTTGGGCGCTGAATATAGCGTGACTGTGACGAATGAAGTAAAAGAACCACGCCTGACAAATAAAGATGGGTTCTGCGACGAAACAACCCATGAGATATTTGCTGAGGACTACACCGGAGCAAAAGTTACAGACGACCTGGACAGCAAGAGGCTTCTGAAAGAGCAGAGCAAAAAAGTTTTGCGTCACGAAATCACTCACGCATATCTCTTTGAAAGCGGACTGGCCGAAAACAGCGAATGGGCGCAAAACGAGGAAATTGTTGACTGGATTGCAATACAGGGGCCAAAACTGTACAAGGCATGGCAGGAGGCAGATGCGCTATGACCAAAGGCGCGGCTTTGCAGGCTTTTTTTGAGCGTTTCCTGCCGTCCTATGCGGCGTCTGCCGTGCCGAATGATGTGACATTCCCCTATCTCACCTATGAGCTTATCACAGACGCCTGGGACGGCGGAGAGGTTGGTATAACGGTCAACCTGCGGGATTACACCACCAAAGAAGCGCCGCTCAATGCAAAAGCGCAGGAGTTGTCTAATGCTATTGGCTTGGGCGGCGTGACGCTCCCTTGTGATGATGGCTTTATCTGGCTGAAACGCGGCTCCCCCTGGTGCCAGAGCCTGTACGACGCCAGCGACAGCCACATCAAGCGGCGGTATTTGAACGTGACCGCCGAATACATGACTTTGAATTGAAAGGACTGAAAAGAATTGAAATTTACACGTATTCCCGAGACTGCATTTCAGAAACTGCAGCTGAACGCGGGCATTCTGCTCTCTGACTTTGACCCGGCCACCGGCGAAGTGACGGAGGCCGACCTGATGGGCGCCACCAGCGGCGGCGTGAACTTCACCGCTACGCCCTCCTTCTCTGACTTCGGCGAGGATATTGACAACTGCCCGGTCAACGTTCTGGAACTGAAAAAGCTGGACAGTTGGGAAGTAAAGATGTCCGGCACCTTTATCACTGTGGACACGGCCAGCGCAAAGACCCTAATCGGCGCGGCGGATATCGGAACCACCGACACCACCAAAATCGTCCCTCGCAACGACATTCTGACCACCGATTTCAAGGACATCTGGTGGGTGGGCGACTACTCCGACAAGAACGGCGACACCAACGGCGGCTTTGTGGCCATCCACATGCTGAACGGTTTGTCCACCGGCGGCTTCCAGCTTCAGAGCGGCAACCGGGAAAAGGGCCAGTTTGCCTTTGAGTTTACCGGCCACTATTCCATGGAAGCGCAGGACACCGTACCCTTTGAGGTCTATGTGAAGGCCGGAACGGCGGAGGGTGCTTAATGAAGCTATCTGATATCAAGGGAGACCGCACGCTGGAAGTCATCGCCGAAATTATCGACCCCATCGCCAATATAGTGGAGGACGATACAGCGTCTGCCATGTTCCGCCGGGAGAAGCTTCCGGATGGAGTGACGGCAAAAAAATTCTTACTGCAAAGGGCAAGAAAGTCCCTTCCTGTGCTGCTGAAGGGGCACAAGGCGGATATTATCTCCATTTTGTCCAGCATCGAGGGCGTGCCCCCGGAGGAATACGCCGGGGCTTTGAATCTAGTCAAGCTGCTGAAGGATTGCACAGACCTTTTGACCGATGAAACGTTCAGCGCACTTTTTATCTCAGCGCAGAGCGAGAAACAATCTGGCTCTGCGCCGGAGAATACCGAGGCCCCAGAACAGTAAAGGCGTTTGCCCGGTACGCGGCCGCAAGGCTAGACCGGCAGTTGAAAGAGGGCGCGTACTGGGTCTATGTGACCGATGCGCTGAGAATTATCAGCGAGAACACGGCCAAATATACCGATGGAAATTATCTAAAGGCCAGATATGCAGATATGATTCATCCAAAGCCGCAGGATAACAGAACGGGAGATGAGATCGTAGAGGACATTATCAAGCGGGCTGGATTGGTGGTGAAAACGGAATGAATGTATTTGACTTATATGCAAAAATCGCGCTGGACACCGGAGGCTATGAAAAGGGCCTTGAAGATGCCAGCGGAAAAACCTCTGATTTTGCGGACAAGCTGAAATCCGGACTTGCCACGGCGGCAAAAGTCGGAGCGGCGGCATTGACAGCCGCAAGCACAGCGTTAGGCGCTCTCACGAAACAATCTATCGAAGGATATGCGGAGTATGAGCAGCTTGTCGGCGGCGTGGAAACGCTGTTTAAAACAAGTGCCGACGTGGTGCAGGAGTATGCTGCCAACGCTTATAAGACTGCCGGCCTCTCTGCCAATGAGTACATGGAGACCGTCACCAGTTTTTCCGCGTCCTTGCTGCAAAGCCTGGATAATGATACGGCGGCGGCAGCCGAAAAAGCTGACCTTGCCATTACGGATATGTCGGATAATGCTAATAAAATGGGTACTAGCATGGAGTCCATCCAAAACGCCTATCAAGGGTTTGCCAAGCAAAACTATACCATGTTGGACAACCTAAAATTAGGATATGGTGGCACAAAAGAAGAAATGGGTCGGCTGTTGGAAGACGCCGAAAAACTTGCTGGGCTTGACCCATTCAGCCTTAATATCAATTCTTTTGATGACATTGTGACTGCCATTCATATTGTTCAAACAGAAATGGGAATCACTGGAACCACGGCGCTGGAGGCCAGCACCACCATTCAGGGCAGCGTTTCAGCGATGAAATCCGCATGGTCAAACCTTGTTGCCGGAATCGCAGACGAAAACGCAGACCTTGATACGCTGATCGGGAATGTTGTAACCAGTGCGGAGACGGCGGCGGAGAACATCATCCCCCGCATTACGCAGATCTTGTCCGGCATGGGAGCAGCCATCCAGCAATTAGCGCCTATCCTTGCGGCGGAAGTCCCTGCTCTCATTGCTTCCGTGTTGCCGTCTCTGGTGAGCGCCGGTGCTCAACTTCTGGTTGGCATTACTACGGGCCTGATTGGTGCGCTCCCACAGTTGGCGGCATCAGTCCCGCAGATTGTCACGGAAGTGTACAACAGCCTTGTGGCGGCTGGCCCACAGTTAGTCACAGCGGGGGATGAGCTCCTAACCATGCTGGGAGACGGGATCATTACATACGTTCCCGAACTGATTGCCCGGCTCCCGGAGGTTATTACGGAAATCTACAACTTCATGGCGGAGAACGCCCCAAAGTTTATTGAATCCGGGCTTGAATTTGTTGGGCAGTTGGCACTTGGAATTATAAACGCAATTCCTGATATGGTGGCAAAGCTCCCGGATGTGATAAACGCCATTGTCAACTACATTACTTCTGTCCTTCCAGTTATCGTAAAAAAGGGCTCTGAACTTCTGGGGAAATTGACTGTCGGAATCCTCTCTGCAATCCCTGACCTTGTCGCAGCATTACCCCAAATCATTGCGGCTATTGTCGAAGGGATTGGGGCACTGATGGGGAGTATTGTGGACATTGGGAAGAATGTTGTAAAAGGCATATGGGAAGGCATTACTAGCATGGGTAGTTGGCTGGGAGGCAAAGTAAGCGGATTCTTCGGTGGAATAGTTGATGGCGCAAAAAATGTGCTTGGGATACATTCGCCATCTAAGGTATTTGCACAAATTGGCAACAATATGGCTAAAGGATTGTGGGAAGGATGGAATACTGAGTACATAGGCATAAATAAGGCAATAGAAAATGGTTTTGATTTTGAAAGAGCGAGTATTCTGGGGACATCTAACCCCAATGCTGTAGGTAAGGGGACTGGAATGATTAGCAGCCAATTTTCCACAATCGGAGACATTGTGCTTAATATAACGAGCGAGATTGATGGCGCAGTTTTGTCGCATAAAATGTACAGATACAACATCCGAGAGGGGAAAAACAGGGGGAGTTCCCTGGTGAATGTATGAGTAAGACCTTAAAAATAAATGGGACAGATTTTACAAAAACATTTACTCCATCTGGATATACAGTAGCATATATTAAAAGGCTCGGAAGCAATGGCGGACAAATGAAGGACGGGTCATATAGCGAAGATGTATTAGCACTTAAGGCAAAAATTACGGCCACATGTATGCCATTAACGGATAACGCACAAAGCGAATTGCTACAAGCGATACTTCAGACGCAATACCCGACGTTGTACTATTTTGACCCCAAAGAAGGCGATTACAAGTATATAGAAACTATGGCTGAATTAGGAGAGCAAAAGTACAGGGGGCTTGGATCGGGCCAAAAAGAATATTGGACAGGGTTGGTTATAACATTTGAGGAACGATAATGAGCTACAAAATTGTATATGGGGACCGAACGTTCACAGCCAAGGATATCAAGGAGGGACATTGTTTTATCGGCAATTCCATTGCCGGGGACGAGCTCACAATTGATACATTGGATGTGACGGTCAAAAGCTTTGACACGCAGTTCTTCCCGCTGACGGACTCGGACGGATATCTCCTGTGTGATTCAAACGGACACTTCCTTGTAGCCAGGCCCAGACTGGATGATCTGACACAGTATGTCTATAGCGAGCCGGTGTATTACTACCATGACGATGTGCTGATCGGGAAGTTTTTCCTCTCGTCTGTGATGCGGGTGGGGCTGATCCACTATAAGCTCTCCTGCATTTCGGGGGTTGGGCTGCTGGACAATACCCAGCATTACGGCGGCATGTATACGGGACAAGCCTTGTCTGATGTAGTTGCGGATATTATTTCCGGCACGGTAGAGTACAGCATAGACGAGGCATATCAAAGCATCCCGGTCTATAATTGGCTGCCCATCGGTACGCGGAGAGAAAACCTCCACCAGCTTTTGTTTGTGACGGGGCTCGCCCTGAAAAAGGACGCGAACGGAATTATACGGATTACGGCATTAACAGACGGCAACCCAACAGAAATCGGAGAGAGCCGCTTGTTTTCGGGCGGAAGCATTGATTACAATGCCCCCTCCACGGCGGTTTCGGTCGCGGAACACACATATATAGCATTTGCATCAGACGAAACGGTTACGTTGTTCTCGGGTGAAGCGGCAGCGGAAGATATTATTACGCCGAATGGAGCCAAGGTGTCTGGTGTGCTTGTGCCGTTTGATAACCCGATACACGATCTCCAAATCGACAATGGGGAGATTTTAGAGAGCGGCGTAAACTACGCCGTACTGGCACAGAGCTCAGATTGCCTCCTCACTGGTCAAAAGTATACGCACATTGTACGGGAAATTTTACGCGGCGAGGCTGGGGCCAGCAAGGACAACACCGCTACTGTTACGGACGCGACGCTTGTAAATCTGGCAAATTCCGAAAATGTGGCCGAGCGCGTACTTGCTTACTACAGCAAAGCACGCACTGTCTCCAATGATCTCGTGGTCGGTACAGAGCGCCCAGGCGACCCAATAAGCATGGATGACCCGTTTGGAGACCCCATGACGGGCATTATAAAATCCATGGATATCAATATATCCAATTTGCTCAGAGCGCAAACCGAATTTGTGGAGGGGTACACACCCACCGGAATTGGCAATTATTATGAGCATCTCCTTATCATCACCGAAGATGGGACGGTCACAATCCCGGCAGAAGCAAAAGGCAGGGTGCGCCTTGTCCTCATCTCAGGCGGTCAAGGCGGCGCATCCGGCGAAAAAGGCGCAGACGGCACCAATGACAGCAAAAGCGACGGAAACGGCGGTAAGCCTGGTGCGGGTGGTAAGGCTGGTAAGGGCGGTTCCGGAGGCCGCATTTACATTGCCACGATCCCGGTAACTCCGGGACAAACCTTTGCGGTAAAAATTGGGCGAGGCGGAGTCTACGGCTTTTATTCGGAGGACGGATTGGAAGAAGGCTCGTTTGGAGGAGACACCACTTTTGGGGAATACTCCACCGCGAATGGCCGTGCATCTGAGACTGGATTTGTCGAAATGTTCAGCGGGGTCGTATACGGCTTGCCCGGTGATGACGGTGTGGACGGCGGCAACGGCAGTGGAGAGGACGGCGAGGGAGAAAACGTCGTATATAATGGCGTTACATACACACCCGGCGCACAGGGAGAAACCGCGAGATACGAAAGCAGCAGAATGACCGTCGTAGGCATTGGTGGCTATGGCGGCGGTGCAGCAGCAGGCCACAACGGGAAAGACGGCGATTCGGGCTCCGCAACTTATAATGGCGGAGATGGATACGGCACCGGCGGCGACGGCGGCGCGGGTGCGGACGCGGATGCTCCGGCCACTACTCAGCACCGTGGCAGAGGCGGAACGGGTGGCAACGGCGGCGGCGGTGGCGGTGCAGCAGGCGGTGCATCGAATAACAATGTGACAACCAATAAATGGGATGGCGAGAACGGTATCGGCGGTGCGGGAAGCCATGGCGGTACAGGCGGCCTGGGAATTGCTTTTTTGTACTATTGAGGTGGTAGCGTGGCAAGTATTATAAAAAAACTGATCAACGGGATTTTGGGCGACGTGGTACAGCTTGATCACTCCGCCCAAGATATTGATGACTCCATAACCAAAACATCTCAGCTCACAGGGCGTAATCTGCTGGACAATTGGTATTTTGCGGATTCGATCAATCAGAGAGGGCAGACTGAATACAGCCTTGCTTATTCTTATGGCCTTGATAGGTGGATCCAAAATGGGATTACTGTAACCAATACTGGCGATGTTATCGCTATCTCCGGGAGCATCGGAGACGATAAAATTTATCAATTATTAGAAGATACAAGTTTGGCATCAAAAACCCTTGCTGTATCAGTGCTGTATGGCGGAGTGTTGACTACTCTTACTGGCGTACCAAACACTTCCCCGTCAAAGCTTGGCTCTAATTGTGCTCTATATTTAGGTCTTGTGGGCGGGCGTCCGTATTGTCAATTTTCGCCGGCCACCACAGGACAAATCGTTGCCATCAAACTCGAACTCGGCACACAGCAGACCTTAGCGCGCAAAGCTGCAGACGGTACGTGGGCGCTGATCGACCCGCCGCCTAATAAGGCGGAAGAACTGGCGAAGTGTCAGAGGTATTTCTACAGGAGAAAAGGGACTGCTCCCTATTCAAATTATGGCAACGGTTATATCAACTCCGCAAATGGTGCATTTATTTTCGTTAATGTGCCAGAAATGCGAGTTGCGCCAACTGTTACGGCAAGCGGCAATTTTAGATTAAGCACGCCAGGAACAGCAATTTCAGTTACTTCAATTTCTTCTGGCGGGGCATCCACTAATGGGCTTAATAGGATTTCTGCATCTGCTACAAACTCGTTAACATCTAATACGCCGGTAATGCTGCAAGCAAACAATGACGCGTCTACATACATTGACTTTTCCGCAGACCTATAAGGAGGCAACAACATGGAAGGAACAAAATCCAAAGTGTACGTCCTCCTTGACGGGGACAAGATCATCCGCTGCGAGGGCGGGTATACCATGAGCAACATCCAGGACATTGACGCCTGGACGTACATCGACGAGGGCAGCGGCGACCGCTACAACCTGTGCCAAATCCACTACTTTGACGGGGGCTTATACACTGACGATGGCATCACCCGGTATAAGCTGGAGGACGGTCATGCAGCAGCACGTACCGATGAGGAGATCGAGGCGGACCGTGCAGCGCTGCCCAAGCCATGCCCTCCTGACCTTGCGTCTCGCGTGGAAGCACTAGAGGAGATCACCGCAGCAATTGAGAGAGGGCTATCCACATGAGACTAAGAGCAACAGGCCAAACGCTGGAGTTAGTAGAGTCTGAACGACTGGTCTCCGGGTCGGTAGAAATCTACACGGCAGCATTTGAGTTTGATCCGGCCTGGGATGGATATGCAAAAACAGCGGTGTTTACAGACGATATGGGCCGCAGCGCTGAGATTGCATTGACAGATAATGCATGCACAGTCCCTTGGGAAATCCTTCGGCCGGGCAGGTACATCCATATAGGCATATATGGAGTAAATGGGGACAAGCGATATCCGACGATTTACACAGCGAACGGTCTCAGGGTCTTTGAGGGTGCATTGCCCGCAAACCCATCTCAGCCCCCGAGCCCCACAGAGTATGAGCAGCTATTGAGCATGATCGGAGACACAGCGGCCCTTAAAACCACGGACAAGTCCTCTTTGGTTGCGGCAATCAATGAGATATACCAAGCAGGCGGCGGCGGAAAGTCCGTTACAGATGCTCAGGTAAATGGGGACGGCGACCTTATTATTACTCTGTCAGACGGCACCACCATCAACGCGGGGCATGTAGTGGGCGCGGATGGTGCGCAGGGCCCAGAGGGACCTCAAGGGCCGCCCGGCGCGGAAGGAGAACAGGGACCAGCGGGGCCCAAGGGAGACACCGGGGAGCAAGGCCCGCAGGGGCCCGCAGGTGCGGATGGCGTCGGCCTCCCCACGGTGACCGCAGAGGACAACGGCATGTATGCGGGCGTGGTGGACGGAGCGTGGGGCAAGGTGAGCGCGCCGGGTGGGGGCGGAGAGTGGACAGCGATCCAAACCTTAACGCTTGCTGAAGAGGTTAGGACCGTTTCGGTCAATATGGACTCCTCCGGCACAAGCTTTGCCTGCAAAGAGATTTTAATAAGGCAATTCACAACGTGCTCCGAATCGTCCACACAAAACATGAGCATATATGTAAACAACTCGCCTGTGATCGGAAACATGCCGATGATCAAAAATACCGGGGGCTATGGTCCTGCTGAGATCATGATCAACATTGTTAACGGCAGGGTCAAGGCCGAAGTCATATATGTCGATCGCGTGAAAAGCACGGCGGAATTTGAAACGATTACATTACCCTATAATTATGTGCCGAGTACTGTAAACAGCGGAAAATGGATGACGAATATTCCGTTCCTCGACGCAAGCAGTATAACGTCGATTAAATTAGAATGTACTAATTCTGCGGTTACTTTCGGCATTGGCAGCAAATTTGATATTTACGGGAGGTAATCCATGAGAATCTGCGACAACGGCATCTACCGCGACGCCACAGCAGAAGAGCTCGCAGAGCTGGAGGCCATGGAACAGGCCCAGCCCCCCATCTCGCCCACAGTGACGGAACGGCTCTCCGCGTTGGAGGCGGCCATGCTGGAGCTGATGATGGGAGGGACGGGCGATGGTTGAGTTTATCCGCATTCAGTATCGTCTGGGCCGTCTGACGGCGGAG
>OJRC01000467.1_pt1 | contig 26216 bp, 19 predicted proteins | sample 1599081 | NCBI WGS metagenome assembly OJRC01 (sample SAMN03922519, study PRJEB24848) | human gut metagenome | isolation source: stool sample | host: Homo sapiens | place: Germany | collected 2010-02 | reverse complement strand
AAAAAGGGGGGGGGGGGGGGGGGGGGGGCCCCCCCGCCATAAGCACCGCACCCCGGGGGTGCCTACCCCCTGACCTCCCCGAACAGCGCCCAGGTGTTGCTGTCGATGATCTCCGCCTGGACGTACTGGCCCACCAGGGACTTGTCCCCCTTCAGGTGGACCAGGCGGCCGCCTTCGGTGCGGCTCTGGAGGGGCCACTGGGCGTCGCCGCTCTCCCCATCCACCAGCACCCGGACCGTCTTGCCCACATACCGGTGGTGGAGCTGACCGGAGATCCGGTTCTGGGCATCCACCAGCTTGTCAAACCACACCTGCTTCTCCGCTCTCGTAGCGGGGTCCGGCATGGCGGCGGCAGGGGTCCCCGGCCGGGGGGAGTAGATGAAGGTAAAGAGGGCGTCGTAGCCCACTTCCTCGATGAGGGATACGGTATCCATGGCCTCCGCCTCGGTCTCCCCGGGGAAGCCGATAATGATGTCGCTGGTGAGGACGATGTCCGGCATCAGGGACCGGGCCATGCGGACTTTTTCCAGGTACTGCTCCCGGGTGTAGCCCCGGTTCATGGCCTTCAGCACCCGGCTGTTGCCGGACTGCACCGGCAGGTGGAGCTGCTTTGCCACATGGGGGCACTCCGCCATGGCGGTAAAGAGCTTCTCCCCGGCGTCCTTGGGGTGGCTGGTCATAAAGCGGATGAGATAGTCCCCGGGGATCTGATCGATGGCCCGGAGCAGGTCGGCAAAGTCCATGGGGTTGTCCAGGTCCTTGCCGTAGGAGTTGACGTTCTGGCCCAGGAGGGTGATCTCCTTGTAGCCCTCGGCCACCAGCTCGCGGATCTCGGCGAGGATCTCCTCCGGCTCCCGGCTCCGCTCCCGGCCCCGGACGTAGGGCACGATGCAGTAGGAGCAGAAGTTGTTGCAGCCGTACATGATAGAGACCCAGGCCTTCACGGCGCTCTCCCGGACCACCGGCAGGCCCTCGGCAATGGAGCCGTGCTCGTCGGCAATGGAGAACACCCGCTTGCGCCGGGTGCAGACCTCATGGAGCAGCTCCGGGAATTTCCAGAGGGCCTGGGGGCCGAACACCAGGTCCACATGGCGGTAGGACTTCTTCACCCGCTGGGCCACCACCTCCTGCTGGGCCATGCAGCCGCAGAGACAGAGGATCAGGTCCGGGTTCTGCTCCTTGGCGTGGACCAGCTGGCCGATCACGCCGAATACCCGCTTCTCCGCGTTCTCCCGGATGGCACAGGTGTTGATGACGATGATATCGGCAGCCATGGGGTCCTGGGTGAAGCCGCAGCCCATATCCCGCAGCATCCCCATGATGCGCTGGCTGTCCGCCACGTTTTGCTGGCAACCGTAGGTGTCCACCATGGCTACCGGCCGCTCCCCCCGACGGGGCAGCAGATGGGCCAGCTTTTCCGTATAGTCCCGCTGCCGCTGGATGTCGGCCTCCGGGATCACCACTTGCGTTCTATTCAAGGTTTTTGCCCTCACGTTTCGATAAAAATTCAATTTATTATAATAGCACAAAGAGGAGAAAAAAACAAGGATAGAAGCGGCTTTTCCGGCGTGATATACTGAATTTACAACATGTGGGGCGCTCTGCGCCCCGCCGGGAGAAGATCATTGACGATCTGCTGACGGACTGCGCGGTGGAGGAGGCCGCCGTCCAGGCGGGCTTTGCTGCCGGTGAGGACGAGGTGGCGGCTCTGGTGGACAGCCAGCGGCAGACCTATACCGATTTCCCGGAGGCCCGGGCTGTGGTGGACAGCTACTGTGAGGACACGGGGATCACTCTGGAGGACTACTGGGCCATGGCAGAGGAGCAGGCCCGGCATACCATTCTCCAGGCCAAATATCAGAAGTGGTTCTATGGGGAGAAGCTGCCGGAGCTGGAGATCAGCCCCCAGGATCAAGAGGGCGCGGCCAAAGCCTATGCGGAGCACTGCGCGCAGCTGCTGAGCCAGAACAGCGCCCATGTGGTGTGGCCCTGAGCCCCATCCTGTTTTTCAAAAACCAGTCAATAAAAAGGGCGCTGCCGGTTTTACCGGCAGCGCCCTTTCGGCGTTGTGACATATGCTGTTTTATTGCCCGGTGTGGGGAGGAAGCCTCTCTCCGCCTCAGGCGACATAGTTCATCAGGATCTGGGCCAGCTCCGCCCGGGTGGTATTGCCCTGGGGATTGAACTGTCCCTCCGGGCTGCCGGAGAGGAGCCCCTCCCCTACGGCCCAGGCCACGGCCTCCTGGGCCCAGGCAGACACGGCGTCCTTGTCGGAGAAGGCGGAGAGGTCACCCTGGGTGCCCGCCTCCTCTGTGAGGGCGTCAAACCGCTGGAACATCACCGCCAGCTGCTGGCGCTTCACCGGGGCCAGAGCTCCGAAGAGGGTGTTGCTGTAGCCCTGGGCAATATCGTTTTCCCAGGCCCAGCAGAGGGCGTCGTAGTACCAGTCGGTGACGGCCACGTCGGTGAAGGGCAGAGCCTCCTCGGCCGCTGTCTCCGTCTCCGGGGCGCCGGAGAGCTGATAGAGGCTGTAGATCACCTGGGCCCGGGTGGCGGCGTCGGTGGGCTGGAAGGTCAGCGGCTCGCTGCCGGCCATCAGACCCAGGGTATAGACGTAGTCCACTGCCTCGTGGTACCAGGCGTTGGGGGCCACATCGGTGAGAAGGGCCGCGGCGCACAGGTGGTAGGTCCATTCCTCATCGGTGAGGGACACGGCGTAGCCGGTGGTGTTGCTGGCGTAGTCCGAGGCGGTGATGTACACCGTCTCCGGCAGCTCCTCATCGCTGAGGGTGAGGGTGTGGGCCTGTCCCGCCTCCTCGTCGGCGTAGACTTCCTCCGCCAGCAGATTCCCGGATTCGTCCCGGATGGCGGCGTAGGAGAGGAAGTGGTCGTCGGTGACGGTGACAGTGAGGCCGCCATCCTCCTGCTGGAGGGAGATCTCCGGGGACAAGTCATCCACTGTCAGGGAGAAGCGCCACTGGAGGCAGCGGTCATACGTACTGCTGAGGAGCCAGCGATAGGCGGAGGGGGTCTCCCCGTCGGCTCCGCTCTGCTGATAGGCGGTCTCCATGGCCTGGTCGTTTTCCAGCCAGGCGTAGAAGGATACCATCACCTGGGTGCCGCCGGGGACGCTGTCCCCATGGATATCGGTGCCGTCCCAGTAGAAGCCATCCAGGGGGAAGGCCTGCTCAAAGGAGGGGTCCGCCATGGACTTGCTCACGTAGGGCTGATCCACCACGGAGAGGACCTGGCCGGTCTTTTGGTCGGAGACCACCATGATGATCCGCCGGGCGTTGCGCAGGGTGTAGATCTCTGTTGCCAGAAGGCTGCCGGCGGTGTAGAGGGCGTCGGTCTCCCCACCGGGCATGGCGCAGCGCAGCGTGTCGTATACCACCGACTGGTAGAGGTTCTCACCCAGCAGCAGAGAGGTGGATTCCCGGAAGCCGGAGTTGCTGATATAGGCCATATTGACCCCCAGATCCCGGTCCACATAGATATCCTCCGCCGCCAGTTTCTCCCCATCCTCCGCCTCCTGGGCGGCGGCGTCCAGCACGTCGGTAAAGTCCGCGTCGCTGAGAATGGGGGCGGCCTTCCAGTCGCCGCAGTAGCCCAGGAAGGCGGCGTGGACGGCGGTGCCGTCCTCACTGGTGAAGGTCACAAAGCCCTCGGTGAAAAAGCCGTTGGGGAAGGGCTCTGCCAGATCCCGGCGCAGGGCGCTGTCCACAGAGAGAGTCAGGGTGACGCTGGTTTCCCCGCCGGCGGGGACGGTGACAGTCTGAGGCCCGCTGACGGACACGCTGTCGGTGATGTCCATAGGGGCCAGGAGGCTGTAGAAGCGGCCGTCCTCCTCGATGTAGTCGTCGGTGAGGGCGGTGAGGCTGCGGGTGAGGGTGATGTCCTCATCGGAGAGATTCTGCAGGGTCAGCTTCATGGTGAAATAGCCGCTGGTGCTGTCCCCCAGCTCCACCAGGGGATCGGTGATGACCAGAGGGGATTCCTCCGCGTCGGAGAGCTGGATCAGTCCCGCGCCCTGCTGCCGGGGGGACAGGGGCACGCCCGCCTCGTCGGTCATCACCAGGGCGGTGCTCTCCAGCAGGGCCTCCGCCAGATCGGCGGCCTCCTTGCCGGTAATGCCCCGGTCTGCCAGGGCTTCCAGCATCACGGCAAAGGAGCCGGCGGCGTTGGGAGAGGCCATGGAGGTGCCGCTTTCAGAGATATACCGGGAGTCGCCCTCCACAGAGGCGGAAATGACGTTTCCGCCGGGGGCGGTCAGGGCGGGCAGCAGCCGCAGGTCGGAGGTAACGCCCCAGGAGGAGAAGTCGGAGACGGTGGGCTGGCTGGCGTAGACAGCGGAGTAGGTCTCGTCCCGGAAGGTGAGGGACACCGGTCCCTCCTCCGCCAGAGCGCGCAGGTAGTCGCCGTCCTCCTGGGAGATGGCGGCACAGGGGATGGTGCTCTCCAGAGTGGGATAGATGGCTCCGGGCTCGTTGTTGGCGATAAGACAGGCCACCGCGCCGGCGGCGGCAGCGTTGGCGGCTTTTTCCGTAAAGGTCAGCTGGCCCCGGGCTACCAGAGCCACCTTGCCGGAGACGTCCACGGAGGCGAAATCCTCCGCTGTGCCCAGGCCGGGGACCACCACCAGAGGCAGGGTCTCACCGTCCAGGTCCATCAGGCTGGGCAGGGTGCCGCCATCCTCGGCGGTGGCATCCTGAAAGGAGAGCTTCCGGTCCCCCACGGCAATATAGCTCTGGCTGGGGTAGTGGAGGGCATCTGCCGATGCGATGGCGGTAGAGCCCAGGTAGGTGGCGGGGGCGCTGACTGTGCCGTAATCGGTGTATCCGCCGGAGGGCAGCGTGGAGCCATAGGTGTCGGCAGATGTGCTGACGGCTGCATTGCCGGCAGAGCAGCAGAGGATGATCCCCTGCTGGCGCAGGGATGCAAAGGCGTTGTTGTAGATATCCCGCAGGACGTCGTCACCGGTAAAGCCGCCCGGGGTACCCAGGGACAGATTGATCACATCGGCGCCCAGGGCAGCGGCGTCCTCCAGGGCCCGCATGATCACCGCGTCGTCGGCCTCGCCGTCGCCGTCAGGAAAGACCTTCATGGCCAGCAGCTGGGCCGCCGGAGCCACGCCCTGGAAAATTACCGCACCCTCCTCGTTGGTGGCCCGGCCCATGGCCAGGGCGGCCACATGGGTGCCGTGGGCGTCGGTGGTGGATACGTCATTGTCCTGGCCCCAGTAGTCGTAGGCAAAGGGGACCCGGTCGGAGACATAGCGGCCGGCCGTGCCGCCGTCCTGGATAAAGGCGGCAATGTCCTCCTGGGACAGGGCCGGGGACTGGGCGATACTCTCGCCGGAGAAAGCGTCATGGCTGAGACGGAAGCCGGAATCGATCACGGCGATGACAATGCCATCGCCGGTGTAGTCCGCGGTTTCCGGCAGATCCAGCAGCTCCAGGCTGTTGGCGATCTCGCCGTCCGCCAGGGCCTCCTGCTGCCGCAGGCCCGCTTTTGCGGCGGCCTCCACGCCAGGCAGGGCGGCGATCTTTTCCAGGGCGGAGGGGGTGGTGTCTACGGCCGCTCCGGAGAACAGCCGCTCATAGGTCCACAGGACCTCCGTTTCCGGCAGGGCCTCCATGGCGGAGAGCAATGCCTCCACCGGGGCATCCGGCGTAAAAGTCACAATGGCCCGTACCGGCTCCTCCCGGCTCTCCATCGCCAGGGCGGCGGGAGAGGCCAGCAGGGACAGGGCCATGAAAACGCCCAGAGCAGCAGCCAGGGCGCGGCGGTACATGGTCATGGGAAAACCTCCTGTTGTGGAATAGGTGCGGTTATCATATCACAAAATTTGACGAAACACAACGAGGGGAAAAGAGGAAAAGACCGACCCGTCAGGGCCGGTCTGTCATACGAAGAAAGTGGAAATAGGGGCAAAAAGCGGTCAGATCTCCCGCCGGCCCTCCAGGGCCCGCATGAGGGTGGCGTCGTCGGCAAACTCCAGGTGGCCGCCTACGGGGATGCCGTAGGCCAGGCGGGTCACCCGAACGCCGAAGGGCTTGAGAAGCCGGGAGAGATACATGGCGGTGGCCTCCCCCTCTGTGTCCGGGTTGGTGGCCATGATGACCTCCTTCACATCCCCCTGGGCCACCCGCTCCACCAGGGATTTGATCTCCAGGTCGTCGGGGCCCACATGATTCATGGGAGAGATGACGCCGTGGAGCACATGGTAGCGGCCGTTGTACTCCCGGCTGCGCTCCAGGGCAGCCACGTCCCGGGGGTCCGCCACCACACAGATGATGGAGCCGTCCCGCTTGGGGGAGGCGCAGATGGGGCACAGCCCTCCGGCGGTGAGGTTCCGGCATACCGGGCAGCAGGTGACAGTTTTCTTGGCCTCCAGGATGGCGTCGGCAAAGGCCTGGGCCTCCTCCATAGGCAGGCTCAGCACATGGAAGGCCAACCGCTGGGCGGACTTGCCGCCGATGCCGGGGAGGCGGGCAAACTGCTCCACCAGATTTTCCAGGGGTGCGGGAAAGTATTCCATAGCGCCTTATCCTCTCAGTTCCGCGATACGGGCCGGGATGTCAGCGGCCTTGTACACGGCGCTGCCTGCCACCAGCACGTTGGCGCCGTTTTCAATGACCACCTTGCAGGTAACGCTGTCCACACCGCCGTCCACTTCCAGCTCACAGCCGGGGTTCTTCTCGTCGATCCAGGCGCGGATCTGCCGGAGCTTGGGCATCATGTCTGCCATAAAGGACTGGCCGCCGAAGCCCGGCTCCACCGTCATCACCAGGATCATGTCGCACTGCTCCAAAAAGGGCAGCACCGCTTCGGCAGGGGTCTTGGGCTTGACCACTACGCCGGCCTTTTTGCCCTTGGCATGGATCAGGTCCAGGCAGCGGCGGGTATTCTCCTGGGTGTCCGCCTCCACATGGACAGTAACGATGTCCGCCCCGGCGTCGCAGAACCGCTCCACATACCGCACGGGCTTTTCGATCATCAGGTGGACGTCCAGGGGCAGCTCCGTGGTGGGGCGGATGGACTGCACCACCGGCAGGCCGATGGAGATGTTGGGGACAAAGAGACCATCCATCACATCCACATGGAGGTAGTCCGCAGAGCTGACCTTCCGGATATCCCGCTCAAGATTAGCAAAATCAGCGGCGAGGATGGAGGGAGAAATTTTGATCATGGCAGCCACTTCCTTTTTCAAAAAATAGCGCCCCGGGCCGGGACAGGCCGGGGGGACCGGCATAGGGGCGAGGCACCGCCGGAGGCGGTGCCTCATAGGATACGATACGCGGCAACAGCGTCCGGCGGCGGGGCCGGAGATCCCGTCCCGCGCCGTTCCCTGCCCCCCGGTCAGCGTCCCGGGCGCGCCGCATCATATAAAGGAGGCCGTCGGTGCTTTTGCTCCGGCGGCCTCTCAGCATATATCCACCGGACAAGAGGGCCCTTTGGAAAAAAGGGCCTGTTCCACGGCCAGTATAGCAAAGGCGGGGGGGAAAATCAAGGCGGAGGACAGGACAGGGTGTCCGGATGGTCACGGCAGAAAGACTTCGCCGTCGATCAGGGCCTGGATGTCATCCACCAAACGGCTGAGGTGGAAGCCGTCGCACACGGCGTGGTGGACCTGGACCGCCAGGGGCAGCTTTGTCCGACCTCCCTCCTCCTGGAACCGGCCCATGGTGAAGATGGGGGGCAGATAGTCATAGCCCCGCTGGAGGTTCAGGTTGAAGCCGGTGAAGGAGGCCCAGGGGATCATGGATACCGGGAAGGTGTTGGGGGGCGTGTCCTTCTGGGGAGCGAAGCCCTCCGCGGAGCCCCAGCGGGAGAGGGTGTCCTCATAGGAGCGGAAGAACACGGAAGCATCCGGGTCATAGGGGCACCAGAGGTTGGAGAAGGTCTCCGTCTCCCGGTGGAACACGGTGAAGGCGGGGTGGACAATGGGGTAGTACCCCGGCTGCCCTGCCTCGTCTAAGGACATCCGGAACTCCTGCCGGGCATTCACCGCCCGGGACAGGCAGTAGAGCATGGCGGGATAGAGCTTGACGGCCCGCTGCCGGATAGGGGTGATATCCAGGGATACGGTCATGCTGTAGGTGCAGGGCACCTGGGAGAAGTAGTGGTCAAACCAGGGCTCACGGGACCAGCTGCTGCGGTCCACGGGGGTAAAGTCGGCCATAATGGCCCTCCTTTCCGGCGGAAAAACCGGGCGGGACGAAAAACGTCCCGCCCGGCAGGTGATAGTGGTAAAGAGGTACAGGTCATCAGCCCATGGCCTTGACCACGGCGGCGCAGCGGGGGCAGAGGGTGGGGTGCTCGCTGTCGGAGCCCACACCGGCGCTGTGCTTCCAGCAGCGCTCGCACTTCTCGCCGGAGGCTTCGCTGACGGCCACGGCAAGGCTCTCCCCTACCGTGACGGTAGCCTGGGACACGATAAAGAGGTCTGCCAGCTCCTGGGCGTCCATCTCGCCGAGGAAGGCGTCCTCGGCGGGAACGGTGACAGCCACGGCGGCCTCCAGGGCCTTGCCGATCTTCTTCTCCGCCCGGGCGCTCTCCAGAGCGCCGTTGACGGCGGTGCGGACGGTGATGATCTTGTCCCACTTGGCCATCACGTCCTCACTGAGGGCGTAGTCGGCAAAGGGCTGGTTCATCTCGTTGAGGACCACGTTCCGGCCGTCGTCGCCCTCGCGGTGGGGCATAGCCTGCCAGATCTCGTCGCAGGTGAAGGCCAGGATGGGGGCGAAGAGCTTGGTGATGGTGTCCAGGATCAGCCACAGGGCAGTCTGGGCGCTGCGGCGGCTGAGACTGTCGGTGCCATCGCAGTAGAGGCGGTCCTTGATGATGTCCAGATAGAAGCTGGAGAGCTCCACCACGCAGAAGTCATTGATGGCGTGGCTCACCACGTGGAACTCGTAGTTGTCGTAGGCGGCAAAGCACTTGGCAATGAGCTGGTTGAGCTGGGTCACCGCCCAGCGGTCCAGCTCCAGCATCTCGTCGGGGGACACCAGGTGGTTGGCATCAAAGCCGGAGAGGTTCCCCAGGCAGTAGCGGGCGGTATTGCGGAACTTCAGGTAGTTCTGGCTCAGCTGCTTGAAGATGTTGTCGCTGCAGCGGACGTCCACATGGTAGTCGGCAGAGCCGGCCCACAGACGCAGCAGGTCAGCGCCGTACTTCTTGAAGATGTCGGCGGGGTCCACGCCGTTGCCCAGGGACTTGTGCATGGCCTTGCCCTCGCCGTCCACGGTCCAGCCGTGGGTGACGCACTCCTTGAAGGGAGCGCCCTGTCCCAGAGCGCCTACGGCGGTGAGGAGGCTGGACTGGAACCAGCCGCGGTACTGATCCAGACCCTCCAGGTACATGTCGGCAGGCCAGAAGCCCTGGTCCTTCTTCATGGAGGCGAAGTGGGTGGAGCCGGAGTCGAACCAGCCGTCCAGGGTGTCCTCCTCCTTGGTGAAGGGGCCGCTCTTGCCGCAGTGGGGGCAGGTGAAGCCGTCGGGCAGGATCTCGGCGGCGGAGAGCTCATACCAGGCGTTGGAGCCCTTCTCAGCGAAGAGTTTGGAGACGGCGGCGATGGTTTCATCGGTGCAGATGGGCTTACCGCAGTCAGGGCAGTAGAACACAGGGATGGGAAGGCCCCAGCGGCGCTGGCGGGAAATGCACCAGTCGCTGCGCTCCCGGATCATGGAGATCATCCGGTCCTTGCCCCAGGCGGGCACCCACCGCACGTCGTCAGTGGCGGCCACGGCGGCGTCCTTGAAAGCGTCCACAGAGCAGAACCACTGGGGAGTGGCACGGAAGATGATGGGGTTCTTGCAGCGCCAGCAGTGGGGGTAGGAGTGGACGATGTCCTCGCTGGCAAAGAGAGCGCCGCTCTCCTTCATATCCTGGAGAATGACGGGGTTGGACTCCTCCGTCTTCATGCCGGCGTACTTGCCGGCGTAGTCGGTGTGACGGCCCTGGTCGTCCACAGGCACTACCATCTCCATGCCGTAGCGGCGGCAGGTCTGGTAGTCGTCGGCACCGAAGCCGGGAGCGGTGTGGACGCAGCCGGTACCGGAATCCATGGTGACGTACTCCGCCACCAGCAGACGGCTGGTCTTGGGCAGGAAGGGATGATCCGCCAGCATGTTCTCAAAGAACTGACCGGGGTGGGTCTCCACGATCTCGTAGTTCTCGATGCCGCCCACCTTCATGACCTTCTCCACCAGGGCCTCGGCCATGATGTAGCAGTCCTCGCCGGCCTTCACGATGGCGTAGCTGTCCCGGGGATGGAGGGAGATACCCAGGTTGCCGGGCAGAGTCCAGATGGTGGTGGTCCAGATGAGGAAGTAGAGGTGGCTCTTGTCATAATTGGGGAGCTTGCCCAGGTCGTCGTGCATGGGGAACTTCACATACACGGTGGTACAGGGGTCATCCTGGTACTCGATCTCCGCCTCGGCCAGGGCGGTCTCATCCTTGGGGCACCAGTACACAGGCTTGAGGCCCTTGTAGATGTAGCCCTTCTTGTACATCTCACCAAAGACCTTCACCTCCTCGGCCTCAAAGCCGGGGTCCATGGTCTTGTAGGGGTGCTCCCAGTCGCCGATGACGCCCATGCGCTTGAAACCGGCCATCTGGATGTCGATGTACTTCTGGGCGTAGTTGTGGCAGGCAGTACGGAACTCGGGGACGCTCATCTTCTTGCGGTTGAGCTTCTGCTCCTTGATGATGGCGCTCTCGATGGGCATGCCGTGGTTATCCCAGCCGGGGATGTAGGGAGTGTAGTAGCCACGCATGGCGTACATACGGGTGATGAAGTCCTTGATGGACTTGTTGAGGGCGTGGCCCATGTGGAGGTTGCCGTTGGAGAACGGAGGGCCGTCGTGGAGAGCAAAGCGGGGCTTGCCCTCGTTCTTCTTCAGGAGCTCGTGGTAGAGGTCCAGCTTCTCCCAGTTCTCCAGCATGCCGGGCTCCCGGTTGGGCAGGCCCGCCCGCATGGGGAATTCGGTCTGGGGCAGGTTGATGGTCTTATTGTAATCCATGGTCAAGTTTTCCTCCTGGTGGATATATTTTCGTTTTTACTTTTATTTTGTACAGAATGGGGAATTTTTCTTCTGGATTTCTTGCTTTTAACTCTCGGCCGGATTGCCTCCGGCGGGCCCGCTTCTGAGCTGTGGTTTCCGGGGAGGTACGCGCCCCGCGCCTTGGGCTCTCTCCGGCGGGGGCTCCACCCCCGGACCCCGGGTGACTTTTGTACGCACAAAAGTCACCAAAAGGCGTTGGGGAGACCCCAGACCCCCGTTGTTTGTCTAATCGGACACTATCAGTTTTGATACTGCTCTGCCACTGAAATACCACTGGCCTGCTGGCCCCTCGTAATCGGTGCGGTGGGTTACGCACTTCGCCTGACGGCCCTCGAGCTGAGAGATCTTGCAGATATTGTTATTGGAAACCCGGGTTCTTTCCAGAGTAGCAGGCAGCAGGACACAGAAAAAACAGCTGCTTCTACCCCTTCAAAAGGGCGACAGCCGAAGCCGGACAAGATACCCGCCGCAGATCAGATGCAAAAAAGCAGAAGTTCAGTGGCTGCGCAGCACCAAGGCTTATCCAGACCGATTAGGCAAACCGGGGTCCGGGGTGTCCCCGGCGGCGTTTTGGTCACTTTTTCGCCGAGGAAAAAGTGACCCGGGGTTCGGGGCCGGGGAGGCCCCGTCGGAGACAAAACAGCGCCGAGGGCCGCTGTTGGCCCCTTCGGAAAACCCAGGGGCCCGGGGGTGAAACCCCCGCTGAAAAACAAACAGCGCCTCTGCCTCACAAAGAGACAAAGGCGCTTACATCCTCTGCGGTACCACTCTTCTTGCCCCGGAAAACGGGGCCGCTCAAAGCCGTGATATAACGGTCACACCCGGCGGCGCCTACTGGGGGCGGCGGCGGGAAACCCGCCGGCCTCGTTGGGGCCGCTGCTCCAAGGGGATCTTCCCGCCGCGCCGCGCCCTCCGCCCTTCCACCAAAACGGGCGGCTCTCTGTGGGGGCCACGCAGGGTACTCGTCCTTATCCACGCAGTTTTCCAGATTAGCGATACCATATTATCTTTAATTTCCCGTTTTGTCAACCACTTTTCCCGGGAAATGGGCCTGGGTCAGGAGAAAACCGGCACAGAAAGCGGTAAAGGGAGCCACCGTCACAAGACCGATGGAGCCCACCACCGTGTGGATCAGCTCCGAGGCCACATATTTGTAGTTGAGGATGTGCTCTACCGGGGTACCCTGGGCCATGAATACCATGAGAAGGGCGATGTACCCCCCGGAGTAGGCAAACAGCAGCGTGGTGGTCATGGTGCCCATGGCGCTGCGGCCCACATTCATGCCGGACCTGGCGGCCTCCCGCCAAGAAAGGTCCGGCCGCTTCTCCACCACCTCGTATACCGCCGAGGTGATGTCCACGCTCAGGTCCATAATGGCTCCGGAGGCTCCGATGAAAATGGCGGCCATAAAGATCTGGGTCAGGCTCAGATCCTGGTAGCCGGAGTAGAGCAGGCTCTCCGAGTAGGCCATAACGGCCCCGTGGATCTTAAAGAGGTCGGTAAACACAAGGCCCAGCACACAGGTCACCAGCACCCCCAGGAAGGACCCGGACACTGCTGCGAGACACCGCCGGTCAAAGCCGTAGACCAGGGCGATGATCAGTACCGTCAGCAGCAACGTCACAAAAAGGCCCACCCAGATGGGGTTGTAGCCCTTGAGGTACAGGGGCACCAGGATCTTCCACAGGCACAGCACCGTCACCACAAAGCTCAGTACCGCCCGCACCCCGGTGCGCCCGGCAAAGGCCACCAGCAGCAGGATAAAGAGGGCGGCCAGCAGCAGCTCTCCGGCAGAGCGGTCATGGTCCGTCATGGTGACGGAGAGGACCTCATCGCCGTCGTAGCTGATGACCACCAGGGCCTTGTCCCCGGGGACAAAGAGCTTGTCCTGCTCCAGGGAGCCGTTGAGCATGTTGACCCCCTCCACCGTGCGGCCCTTAAAGATGCCGTCCAGCACCTCCAGGGTGCACCGCTGCTCTCCGGAGCGGACCAGACCTGTGTCAATGATGGTGGAGTTGTCCACCTCCACCACCCGGGCGGAGCAGCGCTCCGCATCCTGATAGAGGAGAGCCCCCTCATAGCCGGTGGGCAGCAGGAGCAGCAGGATCACCGCCGCCAGGCATACCAGTACCGGGGCGTTGTACCGCAGCCAGCCGGAGGTAAGGCGGCCCCTCATGAGCGCGCGGCGCCGTCGGCGCTCAGGAACCAGGCCTGGATCAGGGCCAGCACGGTCAGATACAGCATAGCCACGGGGATGTCACCGGGGAAATTTCCCTGGACCATCCACAGGATCACCAGAAAGGCGGCCAGCAGTCCGGCGGCGGCGGAAAAAAGGTGCTTTGTCCCGGCGGCAAGGAAGCCGGTACGATTGAGCAGCCACAGCGCCCCGGCCAGAAGGGGCAGGGCGGCAAAACAGGCAAAGGGCAGAATTTGAGCAAATGTCATGGGAGATCCTTCCTTTCATAAGACGCACATTTCACCGGGCCCGCCCCGCAGGGGGGCAGACCCGGTGAGCAGAGAAAGTGGAGAACGTTTGTCAGATCACTTCACGGCCAGCATATCAGCCAGCTTGTTGAAGATCTCGGTGTTGTCGTAGTAGCCGTTGAACACCTCGGCGTTGACGCCCTCAGCCAGGACGGCCACAGGCAGGCCGGTGTGGCTGTAGGAGGTGAAGGAGACGCCGGACTTGTTGTTGAGGATGTGGGTGATGGTGACGGTGAGGGGCTCGTAGGTGCCGTACATCACATACTCCTGCTGCTGATCCATGCCGGTTTCCTTGCCGTTGATGCTCTTTTCATAGGCGGTCTTGAGCTGGGAGAGCTCGTAGTCGGTGAGGACCAGCTTGTCGGTATCCTTACCCTCGGTCTTGAGGCCGAAGAGCTTCTCGATGTCCTTGCAGACGTCGGCGAAGGAGGTCTTGTTCTCCTTGTACCCCGCCACATAGTCGCTGTCGTACTTGGCGAAGGAGATCTTCTGGCTCTTGAGCAGGTTCAGATAGGTGTCGTAGTCGGTACCGGCAAAGCCGATGGTGAGGCCGCCGGTCTCGTGGTCGCCGGTGACAAGGATCAGGGTCTCATCGGGGTGCTCCTCAGCGAAGTCGATGGCCACCTGTACGGCGTCGGCCAGAGCCTGGGTGTCGTGGATGGTGGAGGCGGCGTCATTGGCGTGGCAGGCCCAGTCGATCTTGCCGCCCTCGCACATCATGAAGAAGCCCTTGTCGTTGTCCAGGACCTCAATGCCCTTCTCCACGTGGTCAGCCAGGGACCACATGTCATCGGTACGATCCAGCTCATAGGCCATGGCGTCGCCGTCGGCCAGGTTCTCGTCGATGATGATGACAGGGCCTTCGGTGACCTTCTCGGCCTCAGCCTGGGTCTTGACTACGGTGTAGCCGGCTTCCTCAGCCAGGGTGTAGAGGTCAGCCTGCTTGCCGTCACTGCCGGTGGGCTTGAGGAGGCCGCCGCCGGAGAAGTACTCAAAGCCGGAATCGATCAGCTCCAGACCGATCTCATAGTAGTCGTTGCGGCTGGCCTGATGGGCATAGAAGGCGGCGGGAGTGGCATGGTTGAGGTTGACGGAGGAGATCACGCCTACCTTCATGCCCAGCTGCTCGTGGACCTTCTCGGCAATGGTCTCATAAGCGGTCTTGTAATCCTCGCTCATGTTGATGGTGCCGGAGTAGGTCTTGTGGCCGGTGGAGATGGAGGTGGCGGTGGAAGCGGAGTCGGGGCAGAAGCTGTTGGAGTCGTAGGTGACAGCGGAACCGGCAGCCTCAAAGTTCATGAAGTTGAGGTACTCGGGGCCGTCCAGCTTGGCGCCCTTGTTGTCGTCCAGGCTGGGCTCAGCCTGCCAGTAGTCCTTGTCGTTCAGAGCGCCCAGGTAGTCGGAAGTGGACTGGATCTGGGGATAGCTCATGCCGTCGCCGATGAACAGGAACACGTACTTGGGAGCGGTGACTTCCGTCTTGCTGCCGGTGGTGGACGTGTTGGCGGTGGTGGCAGCCAGCGTGCGGGTCTCGGCGCCGGTATCGGCGGCCGGGGTGGCGCAGCCCACCAGGGTAGCTGCCAGCAGAGACAGTGCCAGCAGCAGGGTCAGGATCTTTTTCATGTGTTTCTTCCCTCCAGGATAGATAAATATTGGACCGTTTTTGGTACGGCCCTATTGTACGGAGGGGGCGGTAAAATCCGCAACCGGGCCATTGTAAAATGGCAGTAAAGGAAATACTCTGTCTGGGGGGAAAATTTAACATGGGATATACGGCGACGCCTCTGCCTGGAAGGACAAAAAAACCGGCCTCCCCGCAAAGAGAGCGGAGAGGCCGGCAGCCATAGGAAAGGATATATGCGCGGTTACAGGGGCAGGCCCAGGAGACGGCGGCGGAGCATGTCGAAAGCATTCTGAGCGGCGGAGGAGCGGACCTTCCCTCTGCCCCGGCCCATGCCGCAGGAGAACTTCCGGCAGATGGTGCCCTCGCTGTCCGCAAGGGCGATGTACACGGTGCCCACCTCGTTGCCCCGGTCGTCCCCTTCGGGGCCGGCAAGGCCGGTGACGGACACGGCGATGTCGCTGCCGCAGAGCTTCCGGCAGCCCTCGGCCATGGCCCTGGCCACCGGCTCGGACACAGCGCCGTAGGTGTCCAGAGTCTCCTGAGGTACGCCCAGCACCTGGGCTTTCACATCGTTGACATAGCTCACCACGCCGCCCCGGAAGATCTGGGAGGCCCCGGCCAGGTCGGTGATGCGCTTGGCAATGAGGCCGCCGGTGCAGCTCTCAGCGGCAGAGAGGGTGAGGCCCTTCTCCCGGAGCAGGGCGGAGACCACCTCCTCCAGGGAGCTTACATCCACGCCGTAGACCACGTCCCCCAGGATGTCCTTCACCTGCTGTACCATGGGGGCCAGAAGCTCTTCCGCCTGGGCGGCGGTGGGGGCCTTGGCGGTGGCCCGGAGCATACACTCGTTGGTCTTGGCGTAGGGGGCCAGGGTGGGGTTGGTCATGGTGGTCATGATATCCCGGAGCTTTGCCTCCACATGGCTCTCCCCCATGCCGTAGACCCGGATCTCGTGGCTGACGATAACGCCGTCGGTGAGGGCCTGGAGGTAGGCCATGGCCCGGTTCTCGAACATGTAGCGGCACTCAAAGGGGGGGCCGGGGAGCATGAGGACGTGGACGCCCCCCTCCTCGAAGGCGCAGCCGGGGGCGGTGCCTACGGGGTTGTCGAACACGGTGCAGTTCACCGGCAGCATGGCCTGCTGGACGTTGTTCTCCGGCATGGTCCGGCCGGTCTTGGCAAAGAAGGAGCGGATGGTCTCCAGAATGTCCTCGTGGAGCTCCAGCTCCCGGCCGAAGGCGGCGCAGATGGTCTGCTTGGTGAGGTCGTCATAGGTGGGCCCCAGGCCGCCGGTGGTGATGATGATGTCCGCCCGTGTCTTGGCGATATCCAGGGCGTCCCGGAGCCGCTGGGGGTTGTCCCCCACCACGGTGTGGTAGTGGACGGTGATGCCCAGGGCGCTGAGACCCTGGGAGAGGATCTGGGCGTCGGTGTTGGCGATGTTGCCCAGGAGCAGCTCGGTGCCGACGGCAATGAGTTCTGCGGTGTGTGTCATGGTGATGCGCCTCATTTCTTTCTGGTTTTCTGTTGTTGCTGGTTTCTGCTGGTCGTCCGGAAAAGAAGATTTTCCCGCGCCTCGCGGGGAAATGTGGCGGGAGACGGGCCGGAAGGGGGCCTCTCCCCTATTTCCCTTCCTGAAAACCTGTGGTACAATAGGGCCGCAGGGCCCCTGGAAAAAAATAAAAAATTTTCCTGCTCACGATGAATGGAATCTTTCCCGCCGGTCGTATTGGAGATGAAGCCGGGAACGGCACGATCCAATACGACTTATGGGAGGATATCATACCATGAAGATGAAAAAGGGAGTTATCGCCATTGTCACAGCGGCATTGATGCTCACGCTGGTCACCACCAGCGCTCTGGCCGCCGACTGGGGCCGGGGCAGCGGCGCAAGAGTTCAGAACACTGTCAGCACCACCACTACCGCCGTTGCCGCGGCGGACAGCAGCACCCAGACCAACCCCTATTACGGCCGGGGCGGATGCCACTACCTGGATGTGGACGGCGACGGGGTGTACGACTACTGCGTAGGAGCCATCAACCCTTACCTGGATGCCGATGGCGATGGGGTCTATGACACCCAGCTCACCGCTGCCTATCCCTATGTGGATACGGACGGCGACGGAGTGTATGATTACTATGTGGGCCGGGCCTATGCCTTTGCCGACAGCGATGGGGACGGGATCTGTGACTACTATGCCGGCCAGGCCTGTCCCTTTGTGGATGCCGACGGCGACGGGGTCTGTGACAGCTGCGGGCTGTATGTAGGCCGTGGGGCCATCCCCACCAGCGATACCGGCAGCTATACCGGTGACGGCCTGTGGGGCTGCTACGGCTATGGCTACGGCGACTGCTACAGCTACGGCGGCGGCTGCCACGGCAATGGCGGCTGCGGGCGCTATGGCTACGGCTATAACAGCGGCAGCGCCGCTGCCGGTAGTGCCGGCGCCACCAGCGTAGGGTACGGCTACCGGGGAGGCTGCCGCCGGTAATATCATCATAAACGGAGTTTTGGGATGCGGAGCGAGCAAGAGGTCGACAGGGCGATCCAGCGGTATTCCGATACCGTGCGGCGGATCTGCCTGGTACATCTGAAGAACTATGCCGATACGGAGGACATATTTCAAACGGTGTTTTTGAAGTATGTCCTTAGCTCCGTGTCCTTTGAAAGCGACGAGCACGAGAAAGCCTGGTTTATCCGGGTCACCATCAACGCCTGCAAGGACCTGCTCAAAAGCTTCTTCCGCAGCCGGACGGTGTCCCTGGAGGAGCTGATGGAGCAGCCTGCGGACCTGGCGCCGGACCACCGCGAGGTGCTGGAGGCGGTGCTCTCTCTGCCGGAAAAGTACCGGGATGTGGTGTATCTCCACTACTACGAGTCGTACACCGCCCCGGAGATCGCGAAACTGCTGGGGAAAAATGTCAACACGGTGTACACCCTGCTGACGCGGGCAAAACAGCTCCTGCGGGAGAAACTGGGAGGTGACGGTGATGAATAGCCGGATCAGGGAGGCCTTCGACGCCGTCCACGCGGAGGAATCTCTCAAGGAGAGCACCCGGGCTTTCCTGGATCAGCGCACCCCGGGCAGCCGTGCCCGGCGGGGCTGGTGGGCAGGACAGCGCCTGGCTCTGGCAGCGGCGTGCCTGCTGCTGGTGGCCCTGGGAGTAGGCGGATGGTGGCTGTACTTCACCCCCACCGCCACCATCAGTATCGAGGTGAATCCCTATGTGGAGCTGGGGGTCAACCGCTTTGACCGGGTGGTGTCCGCGGTGGGCCGCAACGACGACGGGGAGGCTCTGGTGGAGAACCTGGACCTCCGGTTCCTCAGCTATGACCAGGCGGTGGAGGAGATCGTCTCCGACGACCAGGTGTCCGCCCTGCTGGCCCAGGATGAGGTGATGACCATTGCGGTCATCGGAGCCGACGAGACCCAGTGCGGCCGCCTGCTCACCCAGATCCAGTCCTGTACCGCCGGACAGCAGAACACCTACTGCTACTGTGCCAGCGGCCAGGAGGCGGCCGCGGCGGAGGATGTGGGGTTGTCCTGCGGGAAGTACCGGGCCTATCTGGCCCTTAAGGAGCTGGACCCCTCCATCACACCGGAACAGGTCCGGTCCATGACCATGGGAGAGCTCCAGCGGCTTATCGACCAGCTGACCTACGGCACCCAGGACCAGCCTGTCCAGGACGCCGGCCAGACCGGCGAAAACAGTGCCGGGAATGATACCGGGACCGGCAGCACCTCCTCCGGCGGCACCGGAGGAAACGGCCACGGCCACTGCGGCGGCCACGGCGGGTGCTGGCAGTAATTGATATGCCCAGGGGAGGCCATATGGCCTCCCCTTTTTTTGCTTCAGAGATCAGCCCTCCATGGAGACGGTGATCCGCTCCACGGCCTGCAGGGCCCGCTCCATAAGGCCCTCCACATCCAGGGCGGCCTCATATTCCCGGACCTCCTCCAGCTTGGGGTGGGTCCTGGGGTGACGGGGCGTAAAGACGGTGCAGCAGTCCTCGTAAGGGAGGATGGAGGTATCAAAGGTGCCGATCCGCCGTGAGATACGGATGATCTCCTCCTTGTCCATGCCGATGACGGGCCGCAGTACCGGCAGCTCGCAGGCGTCGTCGGATACGGCCAGAGCATCCATGGTTTGGCTGGCCACCTGTCCCAGGCACTCGCCGGTGACCAGGGCCTTGCACCCGGTGCGCTTTGCCACGGCTACCGCCAGGCGCATCATAAAGCGGCGCATGATGAGGGTGAAGTGGTCCTCGGGGCAGCAGCGGCGGATCTCCTCCTGGATCTCGGTGAAGGGCACCACATGGACCGTCATGCGGCCGCACCAGCAGGTAAGCTGCCGGGCCAGCTCCAGCACCTTCTCCTTGGCCTGCTGGGAGGTGTAGGGAGGGCTGAAGAAGTGGACCATCACCAGCTGCACGCCCCGCTTGGCGATCATAAAGGAGCTGACGGGGCTGTCGATGCCGCCGGAGAGGAGGCTTACCGCCTTGCCGCCCATGCCGATGGGCAGGCCGCCGGCCCCCGGCTCTGCCGGGCCGTGGACATAGGCTGCCTTCTCCCGGACCTCCACATGGACACACAGCTCCGGATCGTGGACGTCCACGATGAGGTGGGGATAGGCGTCGTGGAGGAGGCCGCCCACATACTGGGAGATCTCCATGCTGTTCATGGGGAACTTCTTGTCGGAGCGCTTGGTCTCCACCTTAAAGCTCTTGGCCCCACGGAGCTGTTCGTCCAGATAGGCTTTGGCGCAGGCCAGGATGGCGTCCTTGTCCTTTTCACAGGGCTTGGCCCGGGTGACGGAGATGACGCCGAAGATCTGCTTGCAGGCGGCATAGGCCGCATCCATATCGCAGGCGTCCTCCTGAGGCTCCACATAGATGGTGCTCTGCTTGGAGTAGACGTGGAATTTTCCGCAGTGCTGGAGACGGCGGCGGATGTTGCTCATGAGCTTGTCCTCGAAGGTGTGGCGGTTGAGGCCCTTGAGGACCACCTCCCCCAGCTTGAGCAAAATGATCTCATTCATAGGGTGTGGGTTCCTTTCCCGTTATTTTTCGGGACATATTATATCCCATTGCCGCCCTGTTGTCCAGCGGGCAAAGGCGGGGCTTTTGACAGGGGCGCGGCGGCTGTGGTATACTTTTTTCATTCTATAAAAGAACCGAGGCTTTTGTATGATACCCTACCGCCACCGTGTGAACTACTATGAGACGGATAAAATGGGCGTGACCCACCACGCCAACTATATCCACTGGATGGAGGAGGCCCGCATCGACTTTCTGGACCAGCTGGGCTGGCCCTACGACAGGCTGGAGGAGCTGGGAGTAGTCTCCCCGGTCATCGCTGTGGAGTGCCGGTACAAGGCGCCCACCACCTTCAATGACCGGGTGGATGTGACAGTTTCCGTCCAGGAGTACCGCTGCCCCAAGCTGGTGGTGGCCTACGAGATGCGCAAGGAGGACGGCACGCTGGTCCTCACCGGCACCTCCTCCCACTGCTTTATGGACCGGGAGGGGAAATTTCTGCGGCTGGCCCGGGACATCCCCGCTTTTGACCAGGCCCTGCGGGAGCAGGCGGAAAAGAACTGAACAGACAAAAGCCCCGGGACGGCAGCGCCGTCCCGGGGCTTTATCTCGTTTATATCCGTACCTGTAGGGCAAGATGCCGCAGATTGTCAGCTGCGCCCCTCGATCTTCTGACCGCACTTGGGGCAGGTGATGACGATCTTCCCCTTCCCTGCCGGCACCCGGCAGATGGTCTTGCAGTTTTTGCAGGTAAAGTACTTGTGGTCCTTGTCAGCCCGGCGGGCCTTGGCGGAGGCAAAGCGGTTTTTGATGGGATACCACCAGTTGACGAACTTCTGGTTTTCCGCCCGGCGCTTGGGCAGGTTCCGGGAGAAGGTCCGCCACAGCAGCACTACCGCCAGCAGGAACATGACCACATCGATGATAATGGCCGCTACACCGATATTCAGGGCACTGACTACCATCCGAAGTACCCATAGGATCAGATAGAGTACCAGAATGGCCCAGTTAAGCTGATCGGTGCCGTTGCGGCCGTACATAAAGCGGGCCAGGGCGCTGGAGACTTTATAGAAGAAGCTGCGCATGAAACAGACCTCGATTCCCCTGTGTTTTTTCCCAGTCTACCGCAAAATTATGAACAAATAAAGGCCCCGGTAAAATTTTTTCACCGTCTGACGGGGGAAAAAGCCCTGAGCGGCACGAAACGGCAAAAAAGTTCCCCGCCGCCCGGTGAGGGCGACGGGGAAAAGAGAGATTACACAGGTTTGTCTTCCGACTGAGGACCGGCGGCCTTGGCCTCAGTGTCCTCCTCCGCCTTGGGAGGCTGCGGCGCGGGGGCCTGGGGAGCGGGGGGCGGCGTCACCACCACCGGTCGGGAAGCGGCCAGGCTGCCGCCGGCCACACCGGCCAGCAGGGCGGTGAGATCCAGCCCGGTGGACTCCTTCATGCCGTCCATGATCTGGCTGGCGCTGCTCATGACATCCTTCACCAGCTTGGTGGAGTTGCCGTCGCCGTACATAACGATCTTGTCGGTCTGAGCCAGAGGCGCGGCGGCGTTCTTCACCACCTCGGGCAGGGCGCTGAGGTACATCTCCAATACGGAGGCCTCGCCCATCTTCCGCTGGGCTTCCGCCTTCTTCTCGATGGCCTCGGCTTCCGCCAGACCCTTGGCACGGATACCTTCGGCCTCCTGCTCCATGGAGAAGCGCAGGGCCTCGGCTTCCGCCTTCCGGGCCTCCGCCTCCTTGATGGCCTCGTAGGCCTTGGCTTCTGCCTCCTTCTGGCGGCGGATCAGATCGGCTTCCGCCTCCTTCTCCGCCTTGTACTTCATGGCGTCGGCCTGCTTGCGGACCTCGGCGTCCAGCTGACGCTCCTTCAGAGCGATCTCCTTCTCGGCCAGCTCCGCCTCCTTCTCCTTGCGGGCGATGTCGGCGTTGACCCGCGTGACCTCGATGGTCTTACGCTGGCTCTCCTGCTGGATGGAGTAGGCAGCGTCGGCTTCGGCCTTCTTGGTGTCGGCCTTCACCTTCATCTCTGCCTGCTGTACCGCCAGCTCTGCATCCTGCTCGGCGATCATCTTCTCCGCCTGGACCTTCACGGCGTTGGCCTCCTGCTGGGCGTTGGAGGTGGCGATGGCAATGTCGCGCTGGGCGTTGGCCTTGGCGATCTGGGCGTTTTTGCGGATCTGCTCCACGTTGTCGATACCCATGTTCTCAATGGTGCCGGCGGCATCCTTGAAGTTCTGGATGTTGAAGTTCACCACCTCAAGACCCAGTTTCCGCATGTCGGGCACCACGTTCTCGGTGATCTTCCGGGCCACGCCCTGGCGGTCCTGGACCATCTCCTTGAGGCCCACGGAGCCCACGATCTCACGCATGTTGCCCTCCAGCACCTGGGTGACAAGGCCGATGAGCTCCTCCGGGCGCTTGCCCAGCAGGGCCTCGGCGGCAAGCTTGAGAAGCTCCGGGTCGGAGCTGATCTTCACGTTGGCCACGCCGTCCACGGTGACGTTGATGAACTCGTTGGTAGGCACCGCTTCGCTGGTCTTCACATCCACCTGCATCACCCGCAGGCTCAGCTTATCCACCCGCTCGAAGAAGGGTACCCGCCAGCCGGCCCGGCCGATGAGGATGCGCTTGCGTCCAAGACCGGAGATGATATAGGCGGTATCCGGCGGCGCTTTGAGGTATCCGGAAAAGAACAACAGTAAAATGATTAGTACGATAGCTGCGGGAATAATATACTTCATCAGTTCCGTCATAAGATTTCTCCTCCTCAATTATATGTGTATGATGTATGGTATGGAAATACGATGACAGACCATGCCCGGTTGGGGGCAGGACCTCCGCCGGGAAGGATGCTCCCGGTCCCGGCGGCGAAGGACTGCAGGAGCGGCGGCACGGGGCGGCCGCCTGTCGGAGGGGAGCTGTTTTTTCGCACCCGGGTACGAAAAAACGAGACTCCTACCCCTGGTAAAAGTCTCGTTAAAATCTTGATCAGAGATCTCTGCGCGTCCCGAGCCTTTCGGCTGTGATGACGGTGCGCACCCCCGGCTTTCGCCGTGGAACTACTCCCTTTCGACAACTTTATCCTACCATATCCGTATTTCCCGCGCAATTGGCATACTGACAAATCTTTAACATGACTTTTTGTGCACTCTTTCCGGGGAAATACGGGAAACTGCCGGAAGATCGTCATAAAAAACAGCAAAAAATCCTTTACAAAATGTATATACCCTGCTATACTATACTTCCTGTATTGCCGGCGATGGCCGGCGGGGAGAAAGAGAAACGAGGTAAGGAATGGGATGAACGCCAATTTTTCACGGGTCCTGTCTCTGCTGCGCCAGGAGAAGGGCGTCAGTCAGCGGAAGGCCGCGTCGGAGCTGGGGATCAGCCAGGCCCTCCTGAGCCACTATGAAAACGGCATCCGGGAGCCGGGGCTGGAGTTTGTGGCCAAGGCCTGCGACTACTATCATGTCTCCGCGGACTATCTGCTGGGCCGGACATTGAGCCGGGACGGGGCCATTATCGAGGCGGAGGAGCTGGTGGATGCCAGCGAGGGCCGTGAGACCCTCCGGGGCAGCATCATGGCCACCCTGCAGAAGAAACTCATCGTCAATACCACCAGTGTATTGTTTGACCTTTTGGGCCGTATGGGCAGCCGGGAGGCGGTGGCCCAGGCGGGCGCCTATCTCAGCAGTGCCCTCTATCAGCTGTTCCGGCAGCTCTACCGCAGCGCCGGCGGCAACGACAGCTATTTCTCCACCGACAGCCGGTCCTTTGATATGGACATTCTGTCGGCGGATATGACCATGGCCCGGATCCGGTATGACAAGGCCATCCGGGAGTACGAAGGGGAGTTCCCGGCAGTGGACGCCCAGTCCCTGGCGGAGCGGTACCCCGGCCTCAGCCAGAGCGTGGCCCAGGTGTTCCACACCACCGACGAGCGGGCCAAGACCCTGGAGCAGTAAGATCTGATAACGAGGTGACACGATGGTAAAACAGGAAAACATCAGAAATTTCAGTATTATCGCCCACATTGACCACGGCAAGTCCGTTTCCCAGTAAAGCCGTCGGCTTTCCTGGGAGCCCCTTTATGATTTGAATTTCCTCGGCGGAAATGAATTCCGCCTGCGGCAAGATTTTGCCCTTGGCAAAATGCTTGTACCGCCTGACGGCGGGAACGGGTGGACTTGCCGATCTTATATAGAGGTGACACGATGGTAAAACAGGAAAACATCAGAAATTTCAGTATTATTGCCCACATTGACCATGGCAAGTCCACTCTGGCGGACCGGCTGCTGGAACAGTGCGGCGCTGTGGCGGAGCGGGACATGGAAAACCAGCTCCTGGATAACATGGACCTGGAGAAGGAGCGGGGCATCACCATCAAGGCCCGTGCGGTGACCTTTGACTACAAGGCCCAGGATGGGGAGACCTATACCCTGAACCTCATCGACACCCCGGGCCACGTGGACTTCAACTACGAGGTCAGCCGGTCTCTGGCGGCCTGCGAGGGGGCTCTGCTGGTAGTGGATGCCTCCCAGGGCATTGAGGCCCAGACCCTGGCCAACACCTACCTCGCCATGGACAACGACCTGGAGATCCGGCCGGTGGTCAATAAGATCGACCTCCCTGCCGCCGATCCTGCCCGGGTGAAGCACGAGATCGAGGACATCCTGGCCCTCCCCGCCATGGATGCTCCGGAGATCTCCGCCAAAATGGGCATCAATATCCCGGCGGTGCTGGAGGACGTGGTGCAGAATGTCCCCGCCCCCACCGGCGACATCAACGCTCCCCTCCGGGCATTGATCTTCGACAGCTACTATGATGCCTATAAGGGCGTCATCGTGTACTTCCGCATTATGGAGGGTACCCTCCGCCGGGGCATGAACGTGAAGATGATGGCCTCCGGCGCCCAGCACCAGGTGCTGGAGTGCGGCCTGCTGCGTCCTCTGGGCTACGAGCCCTGCGAGGTCCTGGAGGCGGGCCAGGTGGGCTATTTCACCGCTTCCATCAAGGATGTCAAGACCACCGAGGTGGGCGACACCGTCACGGGCCTGGACAATCCTGCCGCCGAGCCCCTGCCCGGCTACCGGAAGGCCCAGCCCATGGTCTACTGCGGCGTGTACACCGAGGACGGCAGTAAGTACCCTGATCTCCGGGACGCCCTGGAGAAGCTCCAGCTCAACGACGCCTCCCTGACCTTCGAGCCTGAGAGCTCTGTGGCATTGGGCTTTGGCTTCCGCTGCGGCTTTTTGGGTATGCTCCACAGCGAGGTCATCCAGGAGCGGCTGGAGCGGGAGTTTGACCTGGATCTCATCACCACCCTGCCCTCTGTTATCTACAAGGTCACCAAGACCGACGGCACCGAGGTGGCGGTGGACAACCCCCACAACTATCCGGACCCCGCCTCCATTGCGGAGGCCCGGGAGCCCTATGTGAAGGTGACTATCCTCTCCCCCAACGACTATGTGGGCAATATCATGCCCCTGTGCCAGGAGCGCCGGGGAGAGTTCAAGGATATGCAGTATCTGGATACCAACCTGGTGGAGCTCCACTACCAGATGCCCCTCAATGAGATCATCTATGATTTCTTTGACACTCTGAAGGCCCACACCAAGGGCTACGCCTCCCTGGACTACGAGCTCTCCGACTACCGGCCCAGCGATCTGGTGAAGGTGGACCTGCTCCTCAACGGGGACCAGGTGGATGCCCTCAGCTTCATCGCCCACCGGGACAAGGCCTACCCCAGAGCCCGGCGCCTGTGTGAGAAGCTGAAGGACAACATCCCCCGCCAGCTCTTCGAGGTGCCCATTCAGGCGGCCATCGGCGGGCGGATCATCGCCCGGGAGACGGTGAAGGCCATGCGTAAGGACGTGCTGGCCAAGTGCTACGGCGGCGATATCACCCGGAAGAAGAAGCTGCTGGAGAAGCAGAAAGAGGGCAAGAAGAAGATGCGGAACCTGGGTACGGTGCAGCTGCCCACCGAGGCATTT
>OJRC01000463.1_pt1 | contig 26463 bp, 18 predicted proteins | sample 1599081 | NCBI WGS metagenome assembly OJRC01 (sample SAMN03922519, study PRJEB24848) | human gut metagenome | isolation source: stool sample | host: Homo sapiens | place: Germany | collected 2010-02 | reverse complement strand
GGAGATGTGTATAAGAGACAGGGGAGGGGGCGGGGTCGGACGATTCGGTGGGCGAGACCGTCGGCTCATCCGTCGGGTCATCCGACGGGTCGGTAGAGGGATCGGTGGACGGGTCGGTGGACGGGTCGGTGGAGGGGTCGGCAGTCGGCGTATCCGTCGGGCTGGGCGCATCTGTAAAGTCTGGTATTATCACCGGTATCGAGGGCTGCACCTGCTCTATGCCGGGCAGCTGTACGCTGCCGCCGTTGAGCGCTTCCGCGGCCTCGTCCGCCTCGGCCTGCGCCGCCTCGGCTTCTGCCTCGTCGGAGGCCAGCTTCTCCTGCGCGCCGCTCACGACCCCGGCGACATCCAGACCGGAGGCCGACTCGATGCGCTCCTGCAGGCTCTCGTCCGCGGCTATCTCCACGGCCGCGAAGCCGGGGATGTCGTCCTCGGTGAGCGCAGCCATCTCAGCCGCGCCCAGTGCGACCGTGAGGCTCTCACCTGCCGTCACCGTGAGGCTCTCCCTGCCGGAGACGGTGTTTACCGTCACCGCGCCGTCGTAGATATCGACGCTCGAGCTGCCCGCGCCGTCTGCGCTCACCACGCCCGAGGTGCCGCGCACGCCCGTCACCATGGTCGAGGTGCGGATATTGAGCGTCTCGCTCGACGAGAGCGGGGCGGAGACATTGAAAAACAGCTTGCCCGAAGACACCAGCAGCTCGAGCTTGGAGCCGCTCTTTTTGACCTGCACCTTGGTCGAGGCGTCGAGCTTCACGACCTTGGAGCTGTCGAGGCTGACGTAGGCGTAGCTTTTTGACGAGGTGCTGAGCGTATAGCCGCTGTAGAGCTTCATGCCCTCGCGTATGGAGACGCTCTTGCCGCTGGCGTTCTTGAGGCTGACCGTGCCGGTGGTGCTCTGGAGCCTCATATCCGCGGCCGTGGCGGTCTCGGCGAAAATGGCTGCCGAGAGCAGGCTGAACACCAGCGCGAAGGCCAGGACAAAGCACAGCAGCAGCCTGAGCGTCCCACGGTTCAGGGCCGCGTATTCTTTGGTGTTTTTCAAAGGATGACCTCCTCTCCCTCTCGCCCGAAGCGCAGGCCGGGGACGTTCAGACTGGATTCAAGCTCAAGGAGCTGAGCGTCCGTCCTGCCCGGGTCGTGGTGGACAAAAATCGTCTGTTCCGCGCCGCAGCATCTGGCAATGGCGGCGCTTCTGCCTATCGTGGAGTGGCCGAAGCCCCTCGTGCGCAGGTAGTCTTCGCCGGTGTACTGCGCGTCGAGCAGCAGCAGTGAGCAGCCGCCGGCGAAACGGATGAAGTCCTCCGGCGCGTCGCCCTCCGGCTCATAGTCCGTGGCGTAGACCAGCGATTTTCCGAAGGCGCTGAGCTTATATATTGTCGAGCCGCCGGGGTGGTTAGACTCCATCGTGTCCACCTGTATTTGCCCGATGGTGAAGCCGGCCTCCACGTCGCGAAACTTCACCCGCGCTTTGAAGGCCCCGGTCTTCACCGGCCAGAGGGGCGGCGACATGAGCGCCTCGATCTGTGCGCGGGCGTCCATCCCCTCGCGCGTCTTCAGACGGACCTCGCCCTCGCAGGCGGGGTCAAAGAGCGGCGGGAAGGCTGGAAAGCCCATGATGTGGTCGACATGCGAGTGTGTGAGCAGCAGCGAAAAGCGCTTTGCGCTGCCGAAGAACTCCTGGTATGCGTTCCCGGAAAGCCCCGTGCCGGCGTCGAGTATGACCACCTCTCCGGCCGCTTTTACGAAGACGCAGCTCGTAGCCCCGCCGAATACCCGGCAGTTTGCCCCGTGCACCGGCATGGTGCCGCGCACGCCCATGAGTTTTACACGGATATCGTTGTCCATGGCAGACCTCTCAGTTCGAGCTGACGTTCGTGAGGTTGAGCTTGTCGATGCGCCTGAGGGCGATGATGTTCACGATCACGGCGAACGCGCCCACGATGGCGACGGATTCGAGGCAGGCGAGCAGGTTCGGGTCGCGGACATAGTGCTCCGCGCCCGCCTCGACCATGCGCGTGTCTATGTAGCCGAGGCCGATGCCGGCCAGACAGCCGAGCAGCAGGCCCAGCACCGTGAGTACGACATTGTCGCGCGAGACGTAGGCCCGGGTCTGGGCGAGGGTGTAGCCGTTCACGCGCATGACCGCCAGCTCTCTGGCCTTGTGGTCGATGTGCATGGTTATCTGGTTGAGCAGGACGAGCACGGAGAGCGCCGCCGCAAGGCCGACGCAGATGTAGATGGCGAGGTCCAGCTCGCTGCCGCTGCGCACGAACTCGCTGTTGTCGCGCAGGGAGACAAAGCCCGTCATGCCCTCTGCCTCGGCGCGGATGCCGTCCACGCCGCCCTTTATGAGGAAGACGCTCTCGTCCGGGGCCTCGCCCATGACTTCCTCATAATATCCGCTGCTCATGATGAGGGTGTGGTAGGGCAGGTAGCTCTCGACGACGGCGACAATATCGAAGCTGTGCGCCTCGCCGCTTTCATCCATGACCTCCACCGTGCCGCCGGCCGCAAGTCCAAGCGCCTCCGCGGCCTTGCGGGAGATGAGCACGCCCTCCTCCGGCACGGTGATCTCAGCCCCGCCGTCCAAGTCCTTGAGATACATGAAGTTCTTAAGCGCCTCGGCATCGGAGACCGTCAGCACATGGGCGTTGTCCCAGTCCCCGCCGGGTGCGCGGAAGTTCTCAAGCTTATCCTGGATGAGCAGATTCTCGACCCCGCCCTCGTCCAGCAGCGCTTCGAAATCGGAGGCGGAGCCGGTCGCAGTGTCTATGGAGAGGCGGTAGTCGTAGAGTGAGTAGGTGCCGAACTGCTCGACGGAGGCGTTCTTGATGCCGAGCTTTATGGTGAAGCAGGCGACGAGCAGGGCGGTGCAGCCCATGATGCCCATGACGGTCGTGAGCATGCGGCCCTTGTCGCTGAGCACATTCTTGACGATGGAGCGCGAAAAAAGACTGAGCTTCCTGTATATGCCCCAGCGGTCGAAAAACATCCTGCCGCCCTTTGACGGCACCTCGCCGCGCAGCAGCTCCGTCGCCGGCTCTTTCACGAGCTTCGAGCAGGTGAAGAAGGTGGCGGCGAGGAAGACGGCTATGCAGATGACGGCGGATATGAGAGCTGTGCTCCAGACGAAGACGATGGAGGCGTCCTTGAAGGTGAACTTCGGCATGAAGATGTAGAGCGACATGTACTCGACTATGACGACGCTGAGCAGCCAGCCGACGAGCACGCCCAGCACGGCGCAGACGAGATTGTAGAGCGTGAAATGCCTGAAAAGCTCGCCCGCCGTGAAGCCGAGGGCCTTCTGAGCGCCGATGAGCACGCGCTGCTCGCGTATGACCCTCGTTATCGCGGCAAAGCAGACCAGCACGGAGACGATGAGGAAGACCGCCGACATGGCGTAGCTCAGGCCGAAGATGGCCTTCACTATGGTCTCCACGCCGCGCACGTCGCCGACCTCGTTCCTGCCGGAGATTATCCAGCCGCTCTCCTTAAGTTCAGCGGCGTCGGCCTGCGCGTCGGCGAATTCGGCCTCGCCGTCGGCAAGCTCGGCCTTCGCGTCCTCCAGCTCGGCTTCACCGTCGGCCAGCTCCTGCTCGGCCTCGGCGAGTTCGGCTTCTCCGTCCGCGACCTCGGCATAGGCGTCGGCAAGCTCGGCCTTCGCGTTTGCAAGCTCGCTCCTCGAGCTTGCGAGCGTCGCCTCAGCGGAGGCTATTTCACTCCTCGCGGCCTCAAGCTGGGCCTCCGAGGCTTTGAATTCCTGTATGGCGGCCATGAGCGGCGCGCCCTGTTCGCCGTAGCCCTCGAGTATGACGAGCGCCGCGTCGAGGTCGGTGCCGAGCCCGAGCGCGCCCAGCTGGGCGTCCAGCTCCGCCTTCGCGTCCGCGAGGGCCTGCTCGTTTTCCGCAAACTCCGCCTTCGAGCTGTCCAGCTCCCGCTGGCCGCTGGCGATCTCCGTCTCTGCGTCGGCTATCTCGGCCTCCGCGTCGGCTATCTCCGCCCGGGCGTCCTCGAGCTTCTTACGGTTCTCCTCTATCTCTGTCCTGCCGTCGGCCAGTTCCTGCTCGCCGTCGGCAATCTCGGCCTTTGCGTCGTCTATCTCTGCCTGTGCCTCGTTCAGCGCGTCCTGCACCTCGGCGCTGAGCGACTCATAGCGCAGTGCCGCCCGCTCCTCCGCGAGCGGCTCGAGCGCGGCTATGTACTCGTCCTCGGCGGACTCGTACTCGTCGGAGAAGTAGTAGACGCCGTCAAATTTGCTGCTGTCTATGTAGGCGGTGGTGTAGCAGTCGCTGTAATTGTCCGCGTCGAAGGCGCACTTGTCGAGCGCGACGAAGTACTCGTTCGAGCCGAGACCCGCGTCGGCGGTGCCGCGCGTGTCCTCCAGCCCGGCGCAGACGTAGACGGGCAGGTTCACGATGGCCGTGACGGTGAACTGAGTCTCCAGCAGGCAGCCGTCGTTTTCGAGCGTGATGCTGTCGCCGACCTTTATGCCGCGCTCCGCGGCGAGTCGTTCCTCTATGGCGGCCTCGTCTGCCGCGGTGGGCAGCTCGCCCTCTATTATGACGGGCGTGTTCATGGTCTCGAGCAGGGAGCGGGCCTGCACAAGCACGCGCTCGCTGCCGAGGTCGAGCAGCGCGGAGTCGGTGTAGCCGCCTTCGACGGAGCGTACGCCGTCCCAGCCGGCTATGGCGTCTATGTCCTCCTGGGTGACGCCGTTGGCGCAGCTTATTTCCAGCGTCTCAAGCCTGTTCTCGACAAAATACTGGTCCGCCCGCCTGAGTATGGCGTGGGCGGAGGACTGAAAGCCCTGGAATATGGCTATGCTGACGCCCGCTATGACCGCGACGGCGAGGAAGGACACTCCGCTCTTGCGGATGCTGCGCAGCAGATGTTTAAGACCTGTGGCTTTCATCACCAGACCAACTCCTTCGCGGCGGCGGGATGCCTGTTTACTATGATCTCGGCTACCACCCCGCCCTTCATGCGGATGACGCGGTTGGCCATTTTGGCGATCTCCTCGTTGTGCGTGACCATGAGCATGGTCGTGCCGGCCTTGATGACTTCCTCGAGCACGGTGAGGACCTCAATGCTGGTCTCGTAGTCGAGCGCGGCAGTGGGCTCGTCGGCGAGGATGAGACGCGGCTTTTTCATGAGCGCGCGGGCGATGGAGACGCGCTGCTGCTGGCCGCCGGACATCTGCGAGGGGTAGTTATCCTTGCGCCCCAGCAGGCCGACGCGCTCGAGCGCGGCCTCGGCGTCCATCGGGTCCTCGCACAGCTCGCCGATGAACTCGAGGTTTTCCCTGGCGGTGAGCGTCGGCATGAGGTTGTAGGCCTGGAAGATGAAGCCCACTGAGTGACGGCGGTACATGGTGAGGGTCTTCTCGTCGGCGTGGGAATAGTCCTCGCCGTCAAAGAGGAAGGTGCCGCCGGTGAGCTGGTCCATGCCGCCTATGATGTTGAGCATGGTGCTCTTGCCGCAGCCGGACTCGCCGAGGATGACGAGGAACTCGCCCTCGCGCACGTCGAGGTTCACGCCCTTGAGTATCTGTATCTGCGTGTCGCCCTGGCCAAAGACCTTTGTGACGCCGCGCAGGGAGATGATGGACTTCTTCTCCTCCGCAAAGCCGAGGTTCAGGCCGCGCCCGTCAATGGCGATGGCGGTGAGCATGGCGAGGTTTTCGCACAGGTCAACGTCGGCATCGTCGTAGAGCGAGCCGTCCTTCTTGTTTATGATCTGGATACAGCCGATGGTCTCATACTTGTTGATGAGCGGCACGCAGATCATGCTCTTTGTGACGAAGCCGGTGGCCTCATCGAAACGCCCGGCCCATCGCTCGTCCTTCTGGCAGTCCTTTACGACTGTGGTCTTACCTGACTGCACGACCTGACCGGCGATGCCTTCGCCTTCTGCGAGGCTCATGCCCGTGAGGTCGGCGCCTCCTATGATGAAGGAGGGATAGATGCGCCTGTCCCCGGCTGAGTTGTAAAACCAGATCGTGCCCGCCTCTGCGCCAACTGCTTTAACCACCTCGCTGAGACTTGTGCGCAGCGCATCCTCGAGTGATTCCGCTTCCTGCAGGAGCTTTGTAATCTCCCATACTACCTGCGTGTAATTTATCCTGTTATTTTTCATTTTGACCACCCTCTGCACCTGTATGGACATACAGCAGAAATTATCATATTCTGCCAATAAACTCATAATAGTTTACCACATTGGTATAATAATTTTAAGAATATCAGCGCGACTTGCGGCGCGCGGCGGGAATTTTTTATTCTGGCGGCGCGCCGTAGCGTTTGCTGTTTACGGCGGGGGCGAGACGTTGTATCATGTAGCCAGTACGTGGAAAGGGGCGATACGATGTTCCTGGGGGTCGATTACTATCCCGAGCAGTGGGGGCCTTCGCTGATGGATGCGGATCTGGACCGGATAGCCGAGCTCGGCTGCAACGTTATAAGGATAGGTGAGTTCGCCTGGCGCCTGATGGAGCCGGAGGAGGGGAGATACGACTTCTCGTTCTTCGACCGGGTGATAGAGAAGGCGGGTGAGCGTGGTCTCGACGTCATTTTCGGTACGCCGACCGCCGCACCGCCGGCCTGGCTCGTGTGCAAATGCGAGGATGTGCTGCCGACGCTGGCAAACGGCTCAAGGCTCGCCTATGGCGGGCGGCACACCGTCTGCTACAGCAGTCGGAGCTACCTTGAGCGCTGCAAGGGCATCGTCCGTGCTCTCGCGGAGCACTACCGGGGCGAACGCCGCATCGTCGCCTGGCAGATAGACAACGAGCTGGGGCATGAGGGCAGCGACAAGTGCTATTGCGAAAACTGCCGTAGAGGCTTCGCCACCTGGCTCGAGCGCAAGTACGGCGATACCGCGCGCCTGAACAGCGCCTGGGGCACAGTGTTCTGGGGACAGGAGTACGGCTCGTTCGACGAGGTGCCTGTGCCGACGGAGACCATCGCCGCGCACAACCCGGCGCTGAGGCTCGACTGGGAGCGTTTCTGCTCGGAAAAACTCGTTAACTTCGCCGCGATGCAGGCGCGCATCATACGCGAGCTCATTCCCGGTGCAGTCATCACCCACGATTTCCCGGGCGGCGGGCCGGGAAAGACGCTGGATTATACCTCCGTCGCGGCGCTTCTCGACCGGGTGAGCTACAACAACTATCCCGTCTGGGGCGGGCAGATGACGCCCATGCCGCCGTCGGAGATAGCCTTCGGCCTCGACCACATGCGCGGCCTGAAGGGGGAGAACTTCTGGATAACCGAAGCCATCATGGGCGCACAGGGCCACGACCTGACCGGCTGCCTTCCGAGGCCGGGACAGGCAAAGCTCTGGAGCTGGCAGGCCATGGCCCACGGCTGCGAGGGCCTGCTCTATTTCCGCTACCGCGGCGCGGCAAGGGGCGCGGAGCAGTTCTGCTACGGCATTATAGACCCGGACAACTTGAAGGGCCGGCGCTTTTACGAGGCGCAGAGTTTCTTCAAAGAGGCGCGGGAGTTTGAAAGTGAGCTGAAGACGCCCATACACAGCGACGCTGCGATACTCTATGACTACGACTCGCTGGCTTCCCTTCGCATACAGCCCCAAAGCCCGCTGCTCGACGGCGGGCGCGAGCTGAGGCGGCTGCACGGCGCGCTGTACAGGTGCGGGCTCGGCGTGGACGTCATCCCGGCGGGGCGGGACTTTTCGGGCTATAAGCTGGTGCTATTGCCCAGCATGACGGTGACGGACGCGGATTTCCGCCGGAGACTGTGCGAGTTCGTCGAGGCCGGCGGAGTCGCGGTGCTGACCTTCCGCACGGCGGTGAAGGGCCGGGATAACGAGCTGGTCTTCGGCGAACGCCTGCCCGTGGGCCTCTGTGAGCTGCTTGGCATGCACGTCGCGGGAAGCGAGAGCGCGGACAGCCCCGACGCCTTTGAACTGACCGGCGGCGGGAGGGCCGGGGTCTTCCGTGAGATGCTCGTACCCACGACGGCCCGGACGCTCTATGGCTACGCGGACGAGTTCTACGGCGAATTTGCCGCTGTCACGCAAAACGACTACGGCCGGGGCACGGCCTGTTATATCGGCACGGCGCCGGACGACCGGACGCTCGGCTCCATCGTGAAGTCCGCAGCGCTCCGCGCGGGACTGGAACCGCAAACGCTCCCCGAGGGCGTGGAGCTGGCGCGCCGCGGCCGCCTGAGCATACTCATGAACCACAACAGCCGCCCGGCGGAGGCGCTGGGCCGCAGCCTCGCCCCGTTTGAAGTCAAAACGTTCCTGGACTGACGTGCCTGATACGTCAAGCTTTTTTGGAAGCGCGGCATGGACAAAAAAGCAGCGCCGTGCATACCCAACGGCGCTGCTGGAACTCATTATTCAGGATGTAAAGCCCGGCACCACGCGATCACGCATCCTGAGCCGGCATAAGGCTCTCGATTTTCGCCCAGTCCACGCCGCCGGGGACGTAGTAGACTTCCAGCCGGGACTTGCCCTCGCTCACGGGCTGTATGCACTCCACTGCCTCGTCGTGGATGCCGACAAAGAGCCGCCCTCGCGGCCCGTCGTAGAGCAGGCCCTCGTAATTCCCCTCATCCGCGTCGTACTCGTAGTCGCCTGACAGCTCGAGCAGCTCGAGGGAGGCAAGGTAGGCGTTCAGGCCCGAGACGTCCGCATCGGGCGCGTCCTCGAGCACAAAGAACGCCGGGTCGTCGCCCCTGAAAAGCACCTCCGCCCCGCTTCCACCGCCGTAGGCGAGTGCGACCTGCCCGACGCACATGAACAGCAGGAAGGTCGCGATGCCTATGGCGAGCACGCCGGAGCCCTTCATGCCCGGCTGCATGACGTTCCTGAGCCGGTAGCGCAGCGAGTTCGCCTTCGCCGAGAGGCAGGAGGTGAAGCCGCGCTCGTCCCCGGCGGAGCTTAGAATGAGTTCGGCGTAGCGCCGCCGCTCGTCAGCGCCCGCGCCGAAGGTGACGGCCTCGTCGCAGCAGAGCTCGATGTCCTCGGCGCTCCTGCGCATGGCGAACCAGACCAGCGGGTTCGGCCAGCACATGGCGGCGGTGCTCACGAGGCTGAGCTTGGTGGAGGCGTCATCGTGGCAGATGTGCACGATCTCATGCCGCAGCACGAGCCTCAGCTCGTCCCCGGTATAGCCGCGCCCGGGCAGAACTATCCGCGTCGAGCGGCGCGAAAGCCCTATGGAGAGCGGCGTCTGCACGGCGTCCGAGCGCAGCAGCAGCGGTTTCCGGCCCCTGAAATTCACCCTCGCCAGTTCTTCCTGAAAGAGCGCCTGTTCCCAGGCCTCTGCGGGCGCGGCAGCGCGCAGTATCCTCCGGCGGAAGGCGAGGTGCTCGGCGCATTTCCAGAGCATTATGAGGCAGAAGCCGCCCACCCACAGGCCCAGCAGCACGAAGGCCAGCCCGTCCGGGGCCACTATGACGAAAAGCGGCCTGCCCTGCACTACCCTGTTTATCTGAACGAGATACAGCATGTTCGGCAGCAGCCAGAGCACGGCGCAGGCCCAGGCGCTCACCCTCTCGCGCAGCCAGGGCAGCAGCGGCGTGAGGACGAGGTAGTAGACGCAGGCTGCGGCAAAGGCGTTGAACCACATGCCGAGCAGCTCATCCAGCGCCCGCTCGGGGCCGTAAAAGAGCGCGATGCCCGCCCCGCACAGCAGCAGTACGATGGCGAGCGGCCCCATCATGGGATAGGGCCTGTAGACCTCCTTCCCGGCGCGGCCCGGGGAGTTCTCCTGCCGCATGCGCTCCCAGCAGCCGGCGGTGATGATCGCCGCCAGCACGAGCGAGATGAAAAAGCGTCCGAAAAAGGCCTCCATCACAGCTCATCCCTTTCGAGAAGCCCGCGCAGCTCGGCGATCTCCTCGCGGCTGAGGCCGCTGTCGCACAGTGCCGCCGCCAGCACCGAGACTTTGCCGCCGCAGAGCTTGTCGATGAAACTCCGGCTCTGCGCCGCCAAATACTCCTCCCGGCTCACGAGCGGCGTGTAAAGCGCGCTCCGCTCCGACCTGTCCACGGCCACAAAGCCCCGCTCCGCCAGGCGCGAGAGCAGCGTCAGCAGCGTCGTCGGCGCCATGCTGTGCCCCTCGCCCAGCCCGGAGCCTATCTGCGCCCGCGTGCCCGGCCCGTTCAGCGCCCAAAGCGCCTGCATCACCGCCAGCTCCGCATCCGGCAATCTTCGTATCTCCGCCATCCCCGTCACTCCTTCTACATTTGTAGTAATAACATTCTACACTTGTAGAAGCTGCTTGTCAAGGGGGGTACATGGGAATAGAAAAACGGGGCGTATCGTGAGGTACGTCCCGTTTCAGCATATTGTATCGATTGTGGTTCAGGGCCAGAGCACGGTGCCGCCGACGGGGCGGATGGAGAGGGCCTTGCAGCTGCCCTTGCCGAGCACGGCCTCGACCTCACGCTGGAAGCCCTCGAGCATATCGAGGGGCACGAAGGCCTGAATGGTGCCGGCGAAGCCGCCGCCGTGGACGCGGCAGGCGCCTCGCCCGCCGAGGGCGCGCCCGGCCACGGTGAGCGCTACGGCCATGGCCTGCTCGCGCGAGGCTCCGGTCGGGGTGATGTTCTGCAGCAGCTCCCAGGAGGAGCGCCCGGACTCGCGAACGAGGGCGAGAAAGGCGTCCATGTCGCCGCGCTCGAGCGCATCGGCTTCCTCGGCGGCGCGCCTGTCGTCCGCGAAGAAGTGCAGGGCGCGCAGCACGGCCCTGTCTCCGGCGGATTTGCGCAGCTCGGGCAGGGCACGCAGCAGCGCGGCCTCGTCCACCTCGCGGAGCACCTTTTTGCCGAAAAACTCCGCGACCGCGCCCATCTCCTCGGGGATGGAGGCGTATTCGCCGGTCAGCGCCGCGTGGCTCGCGCCGGAATCTATGATGCACATGGCGTAGCCCAGCTCCTCCAGGTCGACGCGCAGGGAGCTTACGGAGGGGTTGCCGGGGTCGGCAAAGTCTATGGCCACGGCGCCGCCGACGGAGGAGGCGGTCTGGTCGAGCAGCCCGCTGGGCTTGCCGAAGTAGACGTTCTCCGCGCGCTGGCCTAGCTGGGCGATCGCAACGGCGTCGAGCGAGTCGCCGCAGAAGAGCCGGTTTTCGATGACGCCGAGCAGCACCTCGCAGGCCGCCGAGGAGGACAGCCCGGAGCCGGGCAGCACCTCGGACACGGCGTAGACGTCGAAGCCCGAGACCGCGAAGCCGCGCTCCTTCACGAGCCCGGCCATGCCGCGCACCAGCGCCGCGGTGCTCTCCCGCTCCGTGGTCTTGGGCAGGAGCTCGTCCAGCCCGACCTCCACCATTGGCCAGCCCTCGGACTGGAAGCGAATGGTGTTAAGGCCGTTGGGAGAGGCGCAGGCGAGGAAGTCCAGGTCCACGGCCCCGGCGAGGCAGCGGCCGTGCTGGTGGTCGGTGTGGTTGCCGCAGAGCTCGGTGCGCCCGGGCGCGGAGCAGAGCGCGGCCTCGCGCCCGCCGTCTGCGCCGAAGCAGCGCTCAAAGCCCTCGAGCACGTTCCGGACCTTCGCCCGTGCGTGTTCGGTCTCGCCGTATCTGAGCTGTTCCAGCCGCCCGTCCAGCTCGCCGGCCTCCAGCGCGCGCCGGATCTCGGACAGTTTCTGCAATTTCATAGCTAGCCTCTTTCTGCGAAGTTAAACCGCTGCAAGCTGCGTTTTCGCGCCGCGCTGCAGCGGTTTACTGCTTTTTACTCTATGGGTTATTACTTCTTCTGGACGTACTTCAGGCAGTCCAGCATGACCGCGACGAGGATGATGATACCGGAGAAGACGAACTGCAGGTTGGTATCGATGCCCAGCGTGGTCAGCGAGTAGGTCAGCGCGGTGAAGATGAAGACGCCGACGACGACGCCGGAGATCTTGCCGATACCGCCGGTGAACGAGATGCCGCCGACGACGCAGGCTGCGATGGCGTCCATCTCCCAGCCCTGGCCGTAGGCCGCGGAGCCGGAGCCTATCATGCGGATGCACTCGAGCCAGGAGCCGAAGCCGTAGAGCACGCCGGCCATGATGAAGGCGCCGACGGTGACCTTGAAGACAGAGATACCGGAGACGGAGGCAGCCTCAGAGTTGCCGCCGACAGCGTAGAGGTTCTTGCCGAAGGTGGTCTTGTTCCAGATGAACCACACTACGATAACGGCCGCCGCCGCCCAGAGTATGATGGTCGGGAACTTGCCCAGTTTGGGGATTATCATGGCGGGGATGGTGCCGTCGATGCCGCCGAAGGAGACGCCCTTCGTCGAGTAGGTGACGAGGCCGAAGATGACGAGCATGTTGGCCATGGTCGAGATGAAGGGGTGCATCTTGAACTTGGCGGTGAAGAAGCCGGCGATCGTGGTGAAGATGGTGCACAGCACGATGCAGACGACGAGCGCAAAGAACACACGGCCCAGTATAGGCATCCCGGTAAAGTCAAAGACTTTCCCGAACACGGAGCCGGTGTTGGGGCCGTTGTGCATGATGATGGTCGCGGCGGTCATGCCCATGCCGACCATACGGCCTATAGACAGGTCCGTGCCGGCGAGCAGTATGAGGCCCGCGACGCCCAGGGCCAGGAACATGCGCGGCGAGGCCTGGGACAGGATGTTCAGGATGTTGTTCACAGTGAGCAGCGGCACGCCCTTTATGATGGGCGTCACGATGCACAGGCCGATGAAGATGATGATTATCGCTATGTACAGGCCGTTGCGCAGGAAGAAGTCGCGGCGGTTGAAGGTGTAGCGGTAATTCTCCGCTTTCTGGGCCATGCTTTCGCCGAAGCTGAACTTGGACATGCGCAGCAGGTCTATGAGGTGGTACTTGTGGTCGAAGGCGGCGTGGCGCCTGTCCTTTATGCTCTGCTTTTCCTTGAGCAGGGACATCTTCGCGTCGAACAGGCGGTTTTTGTGGACGTACTTCTCGTCCTTCAGCTCCTGCTGGTCGGAGAGCTTGGCCACGGTCTCCTGGTGCTCGCGGTTCAGCTGCTCGACGGCCTCCTTGTACCTCTCCTGAGCTTTAACATTCTCCTCGGCGCAGCTGGCGACCACAGCCTGATAATATGCGCCGTAGTTGGCTTTGAGGTATTCCTCGGCCTCGGCTACGAGCTTTGCGACCTCGGCCTTGTTTTTTGCCTCGACCTCCTTGGCCTTGGCGAGCTCAGCTTTGAGCTCGGCGGCGCGCTTCTGCTTTTCCTCCGCGGTGTAGATGCGGTCGCGTTTGAGGTTCTCTAAGCTGTTCTGAATATCCAGAACCTTGTCCGTGCCGTCGAGACGCAGGGCGTTTATCTTCTCCTGTATGGCGCCCACATGCTCGTCGATCGGCTGCAGCAGCTGAGCTTCCTGCTCAGCTGTCAGGATCTTTGTGTTTTCTGCTACCATAAGCGTTTTCTCCTACCTTACAGGTATTTTGCGCTGAGTCTCAGAAGTTCCTCCTGGTCCGTTTCCCTCGTGTTCACGATGCCGGAAAGGTGTCCGTTGGACATGACGCCTATGCGGTTCGTGATGCCGAGGATCTCGGGCATCTCGGAGGAGACGACTATGATGGTCTTGCCTGCCTTTGCCATCTTGATGATGAGCTCGTATATCTCATACTTCGCGCCGACGTCTATGCCCCTCGTCGGCTCGTCCATCATGAAGACCTGGGGTTCGCGCTCGAGCCACTTGCCGAAGATGACCTTCTGCTGGTTGCCTCCGGAGAGGCTTGTGATCATATCGTCCGGACCCATGCACTTGGTGCGCATGGTCTTGATCTCCTTGTTGGTTGCCTTCACCATTTTAGGGGTGGAGAGCGCGGGGCCGGCCTTGTACTGCCTGAGGTTGGCGATGGTCGTGTTGAAGGTGAGGTCGCATTTGAGGAACAGGCCGTTGGCTTTGCGCTCCTCGGTTATCATAGCGAAGCCGTGCTCGATGGCTTCTTTGGCGCTCGTGAAGTTCATGAGCCTGTTCTTGAAGTAAACGCGCCCGGCGGCTCTGGTGCGCACGCCGAAGATCGTCTCCAGAAGCTCAGTCCTGCCCGCGCCGACGAGGCCGTAGAGGCCGAATATCTCGCCCTCCCTGACGTCAAAGCTCACATCCTGCAAATACGGCGCGTACTTCGTGGAAAGGTGCTGCACGGAGAGGATGGTGTCGCCCGGGGTGTTGTCCACGGGCGGGAAGCGGCTCTCGAGCGAGCGGCCGACCATGGCGGTTATCAGCTCGCCCATATTGGTCTCCGCCGCGGGCTTGGTCATGACCAGCTTGCCGTCTCGGAGCACGGAGATCTCGTCGCAGATCTCGAATATCTCGTCCATCTTGTGAGAGATATAGATGAGCGAGATGCCCTGGTCGCGCAGCATCCGCATCATCTCAAAGAGCTTGTCAACCTCCTGTACGGTCAGGGAGGAGGTCGGCTCGTCGAGCACTATGACCTGCGAGTTGTAGGAGATGGCCTTGGCTATCTCGCACATCTGCCGCTGGGAAACGGACATGTTCCGCATGGGCTGGCTGAGGTTCACGGTCATGCCCAGCTTGCGGAAAAGCTCCGAAGCCTTCTTCTTCATACCGCCCTCGTCCACGACGCCCGCGCCGTTCGTCGGGTAGCGGCCGAGGAACAGGTTGTCGGTCACACTCCGCTCAAGGCACTGGTTGAGTTCCTGGTGCACCATGGCGATACCGTTTTCCAGCGCGTCCTTCGGCCCGGAAAAGCTTATTTCCTTGCCGTTTAGGAAGATCTTCCCCTCGTCCTTCTGGTAGGTGCCGAAAAGACACTTCATCATCGTCGACTTTCCGGCGCCGTTCTCGCCCATAAGCCCCATGACAGTTCCGCGCTTCACGTCCAGATTGATATGGTCAAGCACCCGGTTGCGTCCGAAGGACTTGCTCATACCGCGTATTGAAAGGACGATGTCGTTTTTCGCATCTGCCATTCTAGTTACTCCCGTTCAAGAATTGCCGGATTTTCCCCGGCTTTCATCACAAATTGCTATCAGGGGGATGCGCGATCCCCCCAATAGCAAAGGTTCGGTTAACTGTGCGTTTTACTGCGCCGGACGGCTCACTGGCTGAGAATGCCGGTGTAGGAGGCGGCGTTGTCGGTCTTCACCATGTTGATGGCGAAGGCGTCGTACAGCTCGGGGTTGCCCAGACGGTTGGTGATGTTGGACTCGGTCTGGCCGTCGCCGGCTATGTACTCAACGTTCAGGTTCAGCAGGTCGTCGTACTTCTGGAGCAGCGGCTGATAGGTGGAGCCCAGGAAGTTGTCGGCGGAGTTGTAGATGTTCAGCCAGACGTTCTTGGTCGGGTGGGCCGTCGCGTCGAGCTGGTTGGAGACCGGCTCATAGGTGACGGTGGAATCCAGGAAGCTCTCGTAGTTCTCGGCGGTGACGGCGACGTTCAGGGCGTAGTAGCTGCGGGAGGCCTCGTCGTAGTAGAAGACGTCCTCGGAGAGCGCGTTGCCCGCGTCGTCGGCGGTGCCGATGCCGGTGTCGATGTCCACGCCGTCAAGGGCGTTGCGCAGAACGCGGAGGGTCAGGTAGGCCTGCACGTCGGCGTGCTGGCTGATGGTGCCGCCGTAGCCCTCGGCGATAGCGGCGACAGCGTCGGAGTTGGCGTCGTAGCCGAAGGTGGGCACGCCCTCAGCCTTGGACCAGGCGAGGAACATGGACATGCCCATGCCGTCGTTGTTGGAGGCAACGATGTCGATCTGGTCGCCGAAGGAGGAGGACCAGGTGCCGATGGCGTTGCCGGCGGTGGCGGCGTCCCAGGTGGCGCCGGCGGAGTTCTTCATCTCCTGAGAAGCCAGCTCACGCACGATGTAGGTGGTGCCGTCTATCTCGAGGGTGCCGTCCTTGACGTAGGGGGAGGTGCCGTCGATGTTGGTGCCGACAGGGGTGCTGTCGATGACGCCGTCGACCTCGACGGCGGTGCCGAGCGCGCTGCGCACGCCGCGGGTACGGGCAATGGAGTCGTTGTGGCCGATGTCGCCGACGGCCAGGACGTAGCCGATGATGCCGTCGTTGTTGCGGTCAAGGCCCTCGATGTTGGCCTTGATGTAGTCAAGGATCATCGTGCCCTGCAGCTCGGCGCCCTGGTTGGCGTCGAAGCCGACGTAGTAGGTGTTCTCGTTGAAGGTCAGGGCCGCCATATCCAGCTCACCGGTGGTGCTGTTGGAGGGCTGGCGGTTGAACCAGACAAGGGGCTTATCCTTGTTGGCAACGGTGCCGTCGCCGCCGTCATCGGGGGTATCGGTCACAGTGCCGTCGCCGCCGTCGGGGGCGTCGGTCGGGGTGCTGTCAGTGCTGCCGCAGGCGGCCAGGCAGAATACCATGGTCAGAGCCAGAAGCAGCGCAAGAAACTTTTTCATCGCGATCAACCTCTTTCATTTCATTATTTAGATGGGATTTCCTCAAAGTTCCCATCTGCTCTACCATAATCTTATTAAAATATTTTTTGGAATACAAGGTTAAATTTTACCGAAACGAAGTGTGATTTTTTATTTGATTATGATAAAGCATCAAAATCAAGAGGGATGAATTTGTGCAATGAGCACAATTATCTCTGCTCAAAGGCAAACAGAGCTTTTTGACCGTCGATGGAAAACATGTTTTCGCGGTCGACAGTGAGGGTCGAGGTGTCAACAGTTTTTTCCAATTCGTCCTCCTGACCGGAGAGCAGCCTGCATGCGCTTTCGACGCCGAGGTAACCCATGGCGTAGGGGTTCTGGACGATGAGGGCGTCCACGCTGCCGTCCTGCAGGCCGTCGACGGTGGCGACGTTGGAGTCGAAGCCCACGAGGAAGACCTCCTCGGAGAGTCCCAGTTCTCCGACGGCGCAGGCGGCGCCGACGCTGGTAGGCTCGTTGAAGGCGAGCAGCACGTTTATCTCCGGGTGGTCTTCGAGCATTTGCACGGTGTCATCCTGGGCGGCGCCCGCCTCTGCGAGGGTGTTTATGACGGCGGCGATCTCAGCTCTGCCGCTCTGCAGGAACAGCTCTGTAGCGCCGCGCTCGCGCTCCTGCCCGTTGGCGCTGCTGATGTCATAGTTCACCATGCCGACGACGAGCGGTCCTTCAACCCTGTCGAGGGCGGCCTGAGCGGCCATCTGGCCGGCGGCGAAATTGTCCGTGCCGATGTAGGTGCTGACCATGTCGGAGGCGACGGAGCTGTCGATGGCGACTATCCTGACGCCGGCCTTTGCGGCGTCGTCTATGGCGGAGGCGTTGTTTTCGTAGTCGATTGCCGAGAAGACGAGTGCGTCGGCGCCGTCCTCGACGGCGTCGGCGATCATTCGGTTCTGGGTCTCGTAGTCCTCCTCGGTCTCGGGGCCGGTGATGCTGAGCTTCACGTTGTACTCGGTGGCAGCGGCCTCGGCTCCGGCGAAGACGGAGAGCCAGAATTCGGTCTGCGTGGACTTGGCAACGAGCGCGACGTGATACTGGTCGGTGGAGGGGTTTTCCGCGGCGCAGCCCGTCAGCAGGAAGAGTGCCAGCAGGATGCACGTCAGGCCGCATTTATTTCGTCTCATACTCGCCCTCCCTTATCTTCGGCATCCTGATCTCGACGCAGGTGCCGACGTCCGGCTCGCTCGTGATGTGCAGGCCGTAGTTTTTGCCGAAGTATATCCTGAGCCTGTCGTTGACGTTTCTGATACCTATGCCTGTGCGGTCGGTCTGTTCGCTGTGCATGATGGCCTCTATCTGCTCCTCGCTCATGCCGACGCCGTTGTCGCGCACGGAGAAGACGATGTCGTCCCCGTCCATGCGCACCTGCACGTCGATGCGGCCTTCCTCGACCATGAGGTCAAGGCCGTGGTTTATGGAGTTTTCTATGATGGGCTGGAGGGTTATCTTGTTGCAGTAGAAGCCGAGGCAGTCGGGGTCTGCGTCGAAGGCGTAGGTGAACTGGTTTTTGTAGCGGTACATCTGGATTTGAAGGTAGCTCTCGGCGTGCTCGAGCTCCTTGGCGATTGGTATAAGCTCGTGCCCGCGGCTGATGCTGATGCGGAAAAGCCTCGCGAGGGCGTGTACCATTTTGACGGCGTCGGCGTTTCGGCCCTGTTCGCACATCCAGGCGATGGAGTCGAGGGTGTTGTAGAGGAAGTGGGGGTTTATCTGGGCCTGCAGGGCCTTCAGCTCCGTCTTGCGGAGGTTTATTTCCTCCTCGCGGACGGTGGACATGAGCTGCTGGATGCGCAGGACCATGTGCTCGAAGGAGTCGGAGAGCTCCTGGACCTCCCTCGTGCCGCCGACGGGGCGATAGGAGAAGTGGTCGGCGTCGGACTCGAAGCTCTCCATGGCGTCAGCGAGGCCGCGCAGGGGCCGGCCCAGCAGCTTCGAGAGCAGAAGGCTCGTGAGCAGCGCGACGCAGAGCACCACGGCGGCAAGCCAGAAGGAAAGCCGTATCATCTCGTTGACGTTCCTGTTCACAAGCTCGTCCACGTAGCTGACGCCGACGACGCGCCAGCCGCTGTCGCCGACGCTGTTGAGGCTGTAGATGACGGTGTCGTCGGCCCAGGCGCCGTCGCTGAGCGCGGCGAGGGCCTCGGTGTCCTCGGACTTGAGGCCGGCATAGAGCAGCTGCTGCTGGGGGTGATAAATGATGTTGCCGTCCTCGTCCATGAGGAAGCAGTAGCCCCTCTGTCCGATACTGACGTTGTTGATATAGCTCGAGATGCCGGAGAAGCTCAGATCCAGCGAGAGCCAGGCGGCCTCGCCCCCGGCATCGAGCCTCGACGTCATCGTGACCACCCAGGGATAGTAGCCCTCGAAGATGGTCTCGACGTGCGGCGCGGTGAGGTAGGCGTCCCCTGAATCGCGGGCCTTCCCGTAGTCGAAGGAGAGGTTCCTGAATATGTCGTCCCTGGGCTCCCGGCCTGTAGCCCAGCAGTCCAGCAGCTCCCCGTCCGGTGAGTAGCTGGTCACGGCCACGACGTCCGGCCTGTATCTGAGGAAGACGGAGAGCAGCTCGTCCCGGCTCTCGCCTGAGCTGGAGACGGACTGCTCGACCAGCTCCATGGCCTGGTCCATGTCGGAGAGGTAGCTGCCGACGGTGTTGGAGACCTGGCTGACGGCCTGAGCGCTGCTGGTGCGGGCGCTCTGGACCATGGCGCTGCGGTAGCGGCTCAGAAAGAGCAGGATGCAGCAGACTAGGATGACGGCCACGATGCCCACGACCATGGCGACGAGGATGGTGGTGATGCGCAGCTGGCTGCGCGGAGCCGTGCCTTTCAAGAGACGCCACCTGCCTTTTGGGTCTCCAGTCTGCGCCGCAGGGCGTTGGGTGACTCTCCGCAGTATTTTTTGAAGCAGTAGGAGAAGTAATGCTGGTCGGTGTAGCCGCAGCGCAGGGACACGTCCTGTATCCTGAGCGTGGAGGAACTGAGCAGCTCCCTTGCGGCTTCCATGCGCTTGCGGATGAGGATGTTTATGAAGGTCTCGCCGGCGTATTTTTTGATGCAGGCGCTCAGGTGGTTGGGGCTGACGTCGAGCATGCCGCTCAGGGAGACCAGGGAGAGGTCGGGGTCCATGTAGTTCTGGTCGATGGCCTCGAGGGCGCGGCGGCATAGCAGCTCGCCGCCCCTGACGGCGGGCGCGAGATCGCTTATGAACTGCGCGCCGCTCTCGGAGCGGTCGCCCTGGCGGAGCGCCTCCATGGCCTCGCGGTAGGCGCCGTGCAGCTCGCCGAGGCTGCGGACGGAGCGGCTCACGCCTATGCGGCAGCGGCGGCCGAGTACGCGGTCGGCCATCTGCGGCAGCTCGTCGGCAAGGATGTGCAGGTACTCGTCGAAGTCCGAGGGCGAGCCGAGCAGGACGGTTATGACCTTGCCGGAGGCGAAGAAGCTGACGCTGCGCAGGTACTTGGAGGCCAGCCTGTCTACGGAGGCGACGAAGGAGGGCGCGGTTCGGTTCGTGCCGTCCTCGCCGAACAGGGTGGAGACCATGACGGTGTAGAAGGGCCGGTCGCTTTTTTCGCGCAGGAGGCCGCACTGCCGGGCGTAGGCCTCGGAATGGGAGTCTCCCTCGGGGTCGACGAAGTCGTCGAGCACGAGGGGCATGAGCATGGCGGCGCGCAGATCCGGGCCTTCTGCCCGCGGAGGGGCCTGGCGGAACATGGCAAACTGCGCGTCTATCTTCTGCCGTATTATCCGCAATTCATTGCCCAGGCCCTCCACGGTCAGGGGCTTGAGCATATAACTGATAATGTTGTATTGTATCGCCTGCTGGGCGTACTCGAAATCGTCGAAGCCGCTCAGAAAGGCAATGTTCGTGGCGGGCCGGACCTCGCGCACCTGCCGGGCGAGTTCTATGCCGGAAATGAAGGGCATGCGGATGTCCGTGAGCAGCAGGTCGGGCTCGAGCTTCTCGACGAGCTGAAGGGCATCGAGTCCGTTGCTGGCGCTGCCAACCAGCTGGAAGCCGCAGTCCTCCCACGGGATCATGCTGCAAACAGCCTCACGCAGCTCGTCCTCGTCGTCCGCGACCACGACAGTGTAAAAGGTCTTGTGTTTCACAGGCGGCACCGTCCTTCCATAACAAGCCTTGGCAACATTATAGCAGATACTGCCCGAACTCACAATTTTTTCTTGCACCTTATGGATAGAAGAAAATGTAAATTGCGGCTTCATCATGCCCGGCCTTACGTCGGCCTCGCAGAGGGGGAGGAGGGATGCGGCTGGAATATAATATTCTTGCGCGGCAGATGGACGCATGGTATAATATCAAAGATTATAACAGGTCGTGTTTGATTGTGTGAGCTGAGATTTTTAAGGCATGGGAGCAGGAATAAAATGAATAATAAACTGTTCAGACAGAAAAGCATCGACCGGGTGTCGTCTCCTGAGGCGCTCAATGACTATGTGAAGGTCTCTTCGCCCGGAGTATGGATAGTTCTGGCGGCAGTGGTCGTGCTGCTCATCGGTGCCTGCGTGTGGGGGGTGTTCGGCCGGCTGGAGACCACGGTACCTGCGCTGGTGGTGAGCGAGGCGGGGGAGACCGCCTGTGTTTATGACAGCAGCCTGTCGGCGGAGGTGCAGATCGGCATGAGCGTGCGTGCGGGCGGACAGGAGTTCGAGATAACAGGCGTTTCCACGCGCGGCTTCGAGGCCGGGAGACATGTCTGCGTATCCGAGCTGAACGGGAGCATGGCGGACGGCGTGTACGAGGCTGAGATAGTCATCGAGAGCATTGCGCCTGCGTCCTTCCTCTGGAATTGAGGCGGCCATGGGACAGAACATAAAGGTGAAGCAGCCCGTGAGCGAGGGCTATGTCAAGGTGCCGGTGATCATGCAGATGGAGGCGCTCGAGTGCGGGGCGGCGAGTCTGGCGATGGTGCTGGCGTACTATGGGAAATGGGTACCGCTGGAGCAGGTGCGCGCGGACTGCGGCGTTTCAAGGGACGGCTCAAACGCGAAGAACGTACTCAAGGCGGCCAGAAGTTACGGTTTGGTCGCCAAGGGATACCGCTATGAGCCGGCCACGCTGAAGGAAAAGGGGAAGTTCCCCTGCATCATACATTGGAATTTTAACCACTTTGTCGTGCTGGACGGATTCAAGGGCAACAAGGCCATGCTGAACGATCCGGCCAAGGGCAGCTATGCCGTCTCGATGGAAATTTTTGACAAATCGTTCACCGGCATCTGCCTGATGTTCGAGCCAGGCGAGGGATTCGAGCCGGGCGGCAAGCCGAAGTCGGTGCTCGAGTTCGCGGGCAGACGGCTGAGCGGGGCGGGTCCTGCGGTGGTGTTCATGCTGCTGACGACCTTCATCGCGTCGGTCATCGGCATCATATATAATGTTTTCTCGCATATCTTCCTTGACCGGCTGCTGACGGGTGAGAATGCGGACTGGCTGGGCGGCTTCACTCTGGCGCTCATCCTTTTCGGTGCGGTGAGGCTGGTGGTCGAGTGGATCAAGGCCGTGTACAGCATGAGGATAAACGGCAAGCTGGCCGTTGTGGGCAGCACCTCTTTCATGTGGAAGGTGCTGAGGCTGCCCATGGACTTTTTCTCTCAGCGCATGGCGGGCGACATCCAGCAGAGGCAGAATGCGAACGCCTCGATAGCGGGCACGATGGTGAACGTGTTTGCGCCGCTGGCGATAAACGCGGCGCTGATGCTGTTCTACCTTGTCGTGATGTTCAGGTACAGCGTTTTGCTGACGCTCATTGGCGTGGCGTCGATCGTGATAAATCTCTCGCTGTCGCGGCTCATCTCGAAGAAGCGCATCAACATCACGCGGGTGCAGCTGCGAGACTCGGGCAAGCTGGCGGGCGCGACGGTCGCGGGCATAGAGATGATTGAGACGATAAAGTCGAGCGGCGCCGAGAACGGCTTTTTTGAGAAATGGGCGGGCTATCAGGCGAGTGTGAACACGCAGAAGGTGCGCTATGAGAAGCTCGACAAGTATCTGGGCGCGCTGCCCACGCTGGTCTCGACGATAACCAACAGCGCGGTGATGATGGCTGGCGTGTGGCTGACCATACGCGGCGAGTTCACGGCGGGCATGATCCTGGCCTTCCAGGGGCTGCTTAGCAGCTTCAGCTCACCGGCCATGACGCTGGTGTCGGCTGGACAGACGATACAGGAGATGCGCACGCAGATGGAGCGTGTAGAGGACGTCATGCAGTACCCCGAGGACGTGGTGTACGACACGGAGACGGAGCTGGAGGACGACGTGGAGTACGACAAGCTCTCGGGCAGCGTGGTCATGCGGGACGTCACTTTTGGCTACTCGAGGCTGGGCGCACCGCTCATAGAGCACTTTGACCTCGAGCTGAAGCCGGGCAGCCGGGTGGCCTTCGTAGGCGGCTCGGGCTGCGGCAAGTCAACGCTCTCGAAGCTCATCTCGGGCCTCTACCAGCCCTGGAGCGGGGAAATACTGTTTGACGGCAAGCCGATAAGGGAGATAGACCGGAGCGTCTTCACGGGTTCGCTGGCTGTGGTGGATCAGGACATAATACTGTTCGAGGACACTATAGCTAACAACATAAAGATGTGGGACAGCTCGATAGAGGACTTCGAGATGATCCTTGCGGCGCGGGACGCGAGCCTGCACGCGGATATCATGCAGCGCGACGGCGGATACAATTATAAGATAGCCGAGGGCGGCAAGGATTTCTCGGGCGGACAGCGGCAGCGCATGGAGATAGCGAGGGTGCTGGCGCAGGACCCGACGATAATCATTCTGGACGAGGCGACGAGTGCGCTGGACGCGAAGACGGAGTACGAGGTGGTGAAGTCGATAAAGGACAGGGGCATCACCTGCATAGTGGTGGCGCACCGTCTCTCGACGATAAGGGACTGCGACGAGATAATCGTGCTCGACCACGGCAAGGTGGTGGAGCGCGGTACGCACGAGGAACTGTACGCGCTTGGCGGGGCCTATACGCGCCTCATCTCGAATGAATAGGGGGTGCTGCAATGGGCTGGTTTGACGAACAAATAAGGCAGCGGAAGCTCAGCGATGACGAAGTCTTTGCAGATTGCTTTGCTGACATAGCGGGCGCTGTAGCGGGCCGGAAGTTTTCCGGCGCGCTGCGCGGCGACCGCAGGGCGGCGAGCGATGCCATAGGCGACGTGCTGAGGTTCTACCACATAAAGCTGCGCGAGGCTCCAGAGAGCATCACAGACATAAACGAGCAGCTGGAATACCTTATGCGTCCCTACGGCGTGATGCGCCGGACGGTGAGGCTGGAGCGCGGCTGGTATAAGGACGCCATGGGCGCGATGCTCGGCGTGAGAAAAGACGACGGCAGCATCGTGGCGCTCATCCCGAGGGGGCTGAAGGGCTACAGCTTCTTTGACCGGGCGAGCGGGAAATACGTCAGGGTGAGCGGGAGCAACGAGGGATTGTTTGACGAGGAAGCCATCTGTTTTTACAAGCCCTTCCCGCTGACGAAGATGAACGTGGGCAGCCTGCTCAGGTACATGGCGGAGTGCCTTCAGACGGCGGACCTGGTGCTGATAGCGCTGGCGACGCTGGCGGTGACGTTGCTGGGCCTGCTGGGGCCGAAGCTGAACAACATGGTGTTTTCCGACGTTGTGGACAGCGGGAGCACGCGCCTTGTCGTGGCGATGCTTGTGTTTCTGATTTGCGTTGCGATAAGCACGGCGCTCATGAACTCGGTGAAGGCGCTGCTGATGGCGAGGATAAGCACGAAGCTGGAGGTCTCGGTGCAGTCGGCTGCCATCATGCGGGTGCTGAGCCTGCCGGCTAGCTTTTTCAAGGAGTACAGCTCGGGCGAGTTGTACCAGAGGACGCAGTACATAAACGCCATCTGCTCGCTGCTGGTGTCGGCGGTGCTTTCGACGGGCCTGACGTCGGTGTTTTCGCTGACGTATATCTCGCAGATATTTGTGTACGCGCCGTCTCTGGTGGTACCGGCGCTGCTGGTGGTGTTGGCGACGCTGCTGCTCTCGCTGCTGACGACGCTGCTGCAGGCAAGGATAACGCGCAGGCAGATGGAGGCCGCGGTGAGGGAGAGCGGAGTGAGCTACGCGCTCATTTCGGGCATACAGAAGATTAAGCTCTCCGGCGCGGAGAAGCGGGCCTTCGCCCACTGGGGAAAGCTCTACGCCAAGTCGGCGGAGCTGAGTTACAACCCGCCGCTGTTTCTGAAGGTGAACTCCGTTATCAGCACGGGCATAAGCCTTGCGGGAACGATAGCCATGTATTACCTTGCGGTGAAGAACAATGTCAGCGTTGCGGATTACTACTCCTTCAACACGGCCTACGGCATGGTGACGGGGGCCTTCCTGTCCCTTGCCGGGATAGCGACGACGATGGCGCAGATAAAGCCTGTGCTCGAGATGATAAAGCCGGTGCTCGAGGCAGTACCGGAGATAGCCGAGGGCAAGCAGGTAATAACGCGGGTATCGGGCGCGGTGGAGCTGAACAACGTGTCCTTCAGGTATAACGAGAACATGCCATGGGTACTGGATGACCTGAGCCTCAAGATAAGGCCGGGGCAGTACGTCGCGATAGTTGGCAAGACAGGCTGCGGCAAGTCGACGCTCATGCGCCTGCTGCTGGGCTTTGAGAAGCCGCAGAAGGGCGCGGTGTACTACGACGGGCGCGACCTCGACACGATAGACCTCAAGTCGCTGCGGCGCAAGATCGGCGTGGTGATGCAGAACGGCAAGCTGTTCCAGGGTGACATCTATTCCAACATAGTGATCTCGGCTCCCTGGCTGACGATGGACGACGCCTGGGAAGCCGCGGAGATGGCGGGCATAGCGGACGATATAAGAAGGATGCCGATGGGTATGCACACACTGATATCGGAAGGCTCTGGCGGCGTCTCCGGCGGGCAGCGGCAGAGGCTGATGATAGCGAGGGCGATAGCGCCGAAGCCCAGGATATTGATGTTCGACGAGGCGACGAGCGCGCTGGACAATCTGACGCAGAAGACGGTGTCCGATTCGCTCGAGGGCCTCAAGTGCACGAGGATAGTCATAGCGCACAGGCTCTCGACGATACGGCAGTGTGACCGGATAATCGTGCTCGACAAGGGGAAGATCATCGAGGACGGGACATACGACGAGCTGCTGGCCGAGGGCGGCTTCTTCGCCGAGCTGGTGGCGAGGCAGAGGCTGGACGAGGCTCCTGCGGGGGTGTCGTAAAAATAGTAGCCCTTATTGCTCCGAGTTTGTATAAAGTGTCAGGAGCAGAAGGGAATGGAGGTGCGAGATGACGGCGGACGGGTTCGAGAGCCTGCTTGCGGAGCTGTTTGGATATCAGCGATTCGAGGAAGAACCGGGTCTGGAGAAGCTCATAATGGATACGGCAGGACGGTATCCGAGGCAGCTCGGGGACGAGGAGCTGGAGTTTGTGAACGCGGCGGGCGATACCGGGGTCGGCCCCGAACCGCCGCGGCTGCCGGAGGGTCTGGAAGATGACTGAAGGGCAGAGGGAGCGCGTTTATCTGGAATACAGGGAGAAGGTCGCAGCCTATGTCGGGTCGCGTGTGAGCGATGTGCACACTGCGGAAGATCTGGTGTCGAGCGTGTTTTTAAAGGTGTACCAGAACCTCGACAGCTTTGACGAGAGCCGGGCCTCGCTTTCGACCTGGATATATACGATAACGAGAAACACGGTGATAAATCATTTCAGGCTGCAAAAGCCGTCGTACGAGCTGGACGAGGGTATGGACTCTCGCGCCGAAGGGGTGGAGGAGGAGCTGATAAACCGGGATATGCTCGAGCGGCTGGCCGGGGCGCTGGGCAGGCTTGAGCAACGTGAGCGGGACCTCATCATCCTGTACTACTACGAGCGGCGCAGCCTGAAGGAGATAGCGCAGGAGATGGGCATCTCCTATTCCGGCGCGAAGCTCATACACAGGCGTGCTCTGGGGAGCCTGCGGCTTATGATAGCGTGAAGATTTTTGAAAAGTTTTAGCCCTCTGCGCCCGGCGCTTGTATAAAGGAATGAAAACACTTGAGCATGGGGGCGACGACAGATGGCGATGCTCGTCAGGGAACGACTGAATTTGCCGGC
>OJRC01000450.1_pt1 | contig 27089 bp, 28 predicted proteins | sample 1599081 | NCBI WGS metagenome assembly OJRC01 (sample SAMN03922519, study PRJEB24848) | human gut metagenome | isolation source: stool sample | host: Homo sapiens | place: Germany | collected 2010-02 | reverse complement strand
TACGAGCGTCCTGCCGCAGCTTTGGGCTATAAAAGCCCCGTTCAGTACAGGTCTGTACGGGGCTTCCCTTAAATTACTTTCCTGTGTCTACTTTTGCTTGACAAGTGCATTGCGACACACCATTCGAAAGGAGACAGCAAACCATGTCTGAGAAGATTGTACAGCTAAATGAGGAAGTTATCAAAGGGCAGCTCAAAGAGCTGGTACGAGGCAGCGTAGAGGAAACCCTCAACGAACTGCTGGAGGCCGAGGCGGAGAAACTGACCCAGGCTGCCCGGTACGAGCGAAATGAGCAGCGGCAGGGGTACCGCAGCGGCCACTACAGCCGCAACCTCACCACCACTTCCGGAGAGGTCACTCTCAAGGTGCCTAAGCTCAAAGGGATCTCCTTTGAGACGGCTATTATTGAGCGGTATCGCCGCCGGGAAAGCAGTGTGGAAGAAGCCCTCATCGAGATGTACCTGGCAGGAGTATCCGTCCGGCGCGTGGAGGACATCACCGAGGCTCTGTGGGGCAGCAAGGTCTCTCCTTCCACCATCAGTGAACTGAATAAGAAGGCGTATATCCACATTGAAGACTGGCGGAATCGTCCTCTGCAAGATGGGCGGTATCCGTATGTCTATGTGGATGGGATCTACCTGCGCCGCAACTGGGGCGGAGAGTTTGAAAATGTAGCTATTCTGGTGGCGATTGCAGTCAATGAGGATGGATATCGTGAGGTTCTGGGCGCTGCTGAGGGCATGAAAGAGGACAAGGCCAGCTGGGTCAGCTTCTTCCAATGGCTGCGTGGCCGTGGTCTGGATGGCGTAAAACTCATTGTTGGAGACAAGTGTCTTGGTATGCTGGAGGCCGTGGGCGAAGTATTTCCCGAGGCCAAATACCAGCGGTGTACCGTCCACTTCTACCGCAATGTGTTCTCTGTTACGCCTCGCTCCAAGGTGAAGCTGGTAGCCAGGATGCTCAAGGCGATCCACGCTCAGGAGAGCAGGAAAGCCGCCCGGGAGAAAGCCAAAGCCGTGGTGGAGGAACTGCGCTCCATGAGGCTGAAAGAGGCGGCCAAGAAGGTGGAGGACGGCATTGAGGAAACGCTGACATACTGCGATTTTCCCAGCGAACACTGGACCCGCATCCGTACCAATAACGTCATTGAACGGCTCAACCGGGAGATCCGCCGCCGTACCCGCGTGGTAGGCAGCTTCCCGGACGGCAACTCCGCCCTCATGCTGGTCTGTGCCCGGCTGCGCCATGTGGCCGGTACCCAGTGGGGCAACAGGAAGTACATGAATATGAAGCACCTGGAGGCTGCCCTTGAGGGCGCCTCCATTGCCGGCTGACTTCATTCATGCCAGAGCCTGCAAACCATTTTGCGAAAAATCCTTGGCACTACCTATCAGGCTCCGGCCCCTTAAAAAGCTTGCCGAACAGTCCCATGTCTGTTCCTCCTTAATAAAGATGATTTTAGTAATTTGTCTTTATTGTTATCAAAAGAAAAGCCGCTCAACTGCGCGGCTCTCTCAGTCGTTCGAGGCAGTCTGCTATAGCGTTTATCTGGAACTCAACCGTCCGGTCGGCCGCCTCCGGCACGAAGAACGGCAGCGTTTCCGGTATCGCTCGGCGTACTACCAGCACCGTAAGGACCAGGTTCGTGACAAGCTCCACACGCTCCCTGTCCGGCTTGACGCCGAACACTTCCAGTATCCCGCCGAACAGGAGCCTCTGTTTCTCGCGGAACCTGCGGCAGCTCTCCTCCGGCAAACGGCGGAAAAGGCGGCGCTGTTCTTCCACCGTCATCACCGCGATACCATACCTCTCTCCATAGCAGCAGGTGCGCAGAAAGCGTGCCAGCGACTCCCTCCAGCTAAGCGACGGGTCTTCGGCCAGGCTCCGAGCGTATTCCAGTATCTTCGGCTGCTGCATGTACAGCGTCTCTACTACCAGATCCTCCTTAGTTGGAAAATAGCTGTAAAAGAAAGTGCGAGAAATACCGACCGCGCGATAGACCTGCTCCACGGTAGTGTGCTGTATTCCCTGGCGCGACATGAGTTCCAGCGCCACTTTCACCAGCTCGTCTCGTATACGCTCGCGCTCCTGCTCCGTATAGGCCACCTTCGGCACCCGCCTACCCCCTTATAAAGACAAATCACGTAAAACGTATTTATTTTAGCACCTCCGTCGCCGGACTGCAAGTCCTGTTTTGACCTCTCACAGAAACAGAGACACGGCGCAGTACACGAGCGACGAAGCCATGACGAGATTCGTCAAAAACGTCGGAGCTGGTACGGTGCTGATGAGCATGATACCAAATAACGTACGCCAACCTAAAGCGGCTCAACGTTATTTGAGGAATCGACGTACGCTCAATTGGTCATATTATAGGAAACCTGGTATCAAAATCCTTATAGAGGCTTTCTATTTCCCTGGAATTGAGATTGTATTTTCTGATAATATCACTGTAAGCATTCAAAGTGTTTTTTGATACGCCCTTGAAACTTAAGCCCAAACAGGCAATAAACAGGGCCTCCATAGGCCATTTTGAGATATCAACGTAATTCTCAAATACAATTGATAATGGCTGAAACCTTTGGTCCTTAATCTTTATCAACACGGTTTTTAAATAAATGTAAAGCAAATAGTGCCTGTAATGGCACATATCCATAAATGTGTTTGATCTATGATACTCCTTTAATGAGGCAAAATAAATTTTACTGTAGATAATTTCATATACTTTACGTTGGTATTTGTATTTATCGTAACCTCGCTGTACTCCTAAGGTTCTTAACAGCTGCATCTCAGGCGTTGAGTATCCACGCCTGATGATTCTGCCTTTTACTGTTTGTATTTTTGCTCCTTTCCCGAAAATGATCGCTATGAATGTTCTCAGAAAACTTTTAACAGTATATCCTTTTAGTTCGAGGTAGCACGAGAAATACTCACATGAAATACATGAATATGAGTTTTTGCGGATAAAGTATGTATTATCCTCAAAATCACACAGCATCTGCAACCTCAAAAACATCTCATCGTTAAGTTTAAAGCTATATGGCGGATCTTTTTCGAATCTTGCGTTAACTTCGCTAATAGTGTGCACTTTAAATGGTTGCGAAATAGTCAAGTGTGCTCCAATACAAAGGCACAATATTGACCATGCATACGACAACAACCGCAAATCAGGTATTTCGTCAAAATAGTGTGCCAAGTAAAGAGAGAAGAATGATATTATGATCCATAAAACATGATACTGGAAAAACATCATGAACAAATAGTCATATATTTTATAAAGAAATCGTGTTATTATTCGCAGCTTTGCGGAATCTTCTGACAAGTACTCTAAGAAAACAAATGTCATGATTAAAAATAGAAGCAGAATAATTGAAACACTAAGAATATTGAAATAGCATATTGAATAAGAAAAGATATACAACAGCACAATTCTTTGATTCTCTTTAAAATTGTTATATGAAATTACTGCCAGGCATGCAATAATATACAGTGCAAATATGTTTTGGCTAAACAGTTCCTCCATTTGTTATCCCTCAAGCTTTCTACCAATCTAATACAATAAGGATATTATAGAGTATCGCTTGACAAATAACAACAACATACTACACAGTTCGAAAATATAAATGATTAATCAGCGATGATACTGTAATTAGCACAGCCCTCATTGCAGTATCATCGCTGATTTTTCCCGCCCCTGTAGAGCACTACCGGCACAACAACTGCAATGAGCGCGGCGGCGATCGCGGCCGCAGCAGCTCCGGTGGTCATTGACGGCAGCAGGGAGACTGCAAGCAGGGCCACTCCCGCCAGTATCATGATACGCCCCGCGTAGCGCTGTGTCCTTTGCCACGCTTCATCGCTCGACATCGAGTATTTCGTCCGCGCCCCAGATGTACCGTTCCGCCTCAGCTTTGGAAGCTGATTGCCCGTGACTATGAGCACCAGCCCTATTACCACACCTCCCAGCTTCATGATGAAGTCCGACCCAGGCGTTTTACTTAAAGTAATATGGTTTACATAATACAGCGACATGCTCGTAAACAGCAGGCACATGAACGCCTGCGTCCACTTCATAATCCGCTCCACTGTTGCCGCGTTCTGCTGTGACTCCGATTTGGAGATTGAGCATATCAGCCTTCTAAGCCCAATGCCAAACAACAGTCCCAAATAACCTGTAACGCTTGTGAACAGCATATCAAACGAAAACCGGCCAGCAAACCTGTCCGCTTCGCCCGAGGCATTCCAGTGTACCGGAACCGTCTCCGGCATCAGCGGCAGGCGCAGGAGGTAATATGCCAGCGGCAGACCGCAGAAGATAAGCTCGAGGATAAGTATGTCCCGCTCCGTCAGCTTTCTCATGTCCGCACCTTGCTCTCCTCCCCTCTGCCAAGCCCGAGGCTGCTGACGAAAACCAGCACATCCTCCAGCACGCTCGTATTAAGCTCGTAGAATATGTACTTCCCTCGCCGTATGTCGCGCACCAGCCCGGCCTCCTTCAGCACCGCAAGATGCTTCGATACCGCCGCGTTTGACATCGGGAATCGCTCGGAGATCTCCCCCGCCGTCAGCTCCCCATCCCTGAGCAGTTCCAATATTCCGCGCCGCGTGGAGTCTGCCAACGCGCGCATCGTCTCCTGCAAGCCCATTCTATACACCTCATTTAACCTTTTGGTTAAATATAGCTTATCATATTATCGCTACCTGCGTCAAGCCAGAGCGTACTTATTACAGTTTATCTTTCAGTATCCGCACCAACTGTTCCGCCAGCTTGTCCGGGTCAAGGCCACGGTCTCCGCAATGCTCGAACAGAACGCCCGCCAGCCCGAAGCTCAGGAATTCCAGCGCCAGCTCAGCGTCCTGGTACTCTGTACGCAGCTCTGGCGGTTTGCGTCTGAGTACCGTCTCCAGATATGTACGCACCGCCTTGAACAGTATCCTCTCCACCTGAGCTCGCCTCTGCGATTCTATCAGCTTGTGCAGCAGGACACGGTTCTCCGCAGTGGAACGTATAAGCTCAGCAAGCGCCCCCCTATACGTCCCGGCTTTCAGGCTTCGCTCTACCATTAGTTCCGCCGCCTGGTTTGCGGACCACTCTACGACATCCATAAGGTCCTGAAAGTGATAATAAAATGTCTGACGCGAGATGCCGCAGTCCTCTATGACCGCCGTCACCGTCACCTTGTCTATACCCCGCTGCCTCACAAGTGCGTCGAAGTGCTCAGCAATTATCCTTTTCATATCAGCCGCCATCGAACTGCCTCCCATCTGATTTATATTTTATCACATCACTCGTCCTTAAGCACCCGTGACTTTGCGCCGCGCGGGAGTGCTTTTGCAGGAGATGGCGTAATAAAAAACTGACGCGGCCGAGACCGCGCCAGTTTCTGTTCATCAATGCGCTTAGATCTTCATGCAGACATCCCACGCGCGCCAGATGACGGTACGCAGGTTGCCTATTGCGATGCAGTCGCCTACCAGGTGGACGTTCCGGCCCTTCTTCGCGACCGGAGTCGGGATGAAACCGATGGCGTTCACGACATTGTCGTACTCGACCTCGGTAATAGTGCCATCCTTGCCCTTTACGGTCAGGGTCTTGTCGCCGATCTTTGTGATCGTGGACTCGAGATAGATGGGCACCTTGTGGAACACCAGCGCCTCACGCAGATAGGACGCGTTCGGCAGAGGCACGTTCGCCGCCGCGACAAGGTCGACAGCATACTCGACTATCGTCGGGTGCTTGCCCTGCAGCACCAGCTCCAGAGCCGCCTCGCAGCCGGACTGACCGCCGCCGAAGATAACGACCTTGTCGCCGACTTCCTTCTTCTCCGCCAGCAGCTCGGTCAGAGTCATCGTCTTGTCGAAGCCCGGTATCGGCATCTTTCTCGGCACGGAGCCGGTCGCGACTATGATCTCGTCAAAGTTGCCGATCGTCCTGATGTCGTTGATCTCGGTATTGAATCTGACCTCGATGCCGTTGCGCGCGATCTCCTTCTTGTACCACTCGATAAGCTGCTTGTCGTTCTCCTTGAAGGACATCGACGAGGCAGTTATGAACAGGCCGCCCAGCCTGTCGGTCTTCTCAAAGATGACCGGCTTGTGGCCGCGCTTCTTGAGCACCAGCGCGCATTCCATGCCGCCTATGCCGCCGCCAATGACCGCAACCGTCTTCGGCTTCGTGGTCGGCACTATCTTGTACTTGTTGTGCTGCATCGTCGGCGGAGTCAGCGCGCAGCGCGCAAGGTGCATCGAATCCCACAGAGGCTGCAGGTTGTTCGTGCCCTTGTACTTCGCCATGTTGAAGCAGCCGTTATGACACCTTATGCAGGGCTTGATATCCTCCTCGCGGCCCTCCTGGATCTTGATGATCCACTCGGGGTCGACGAGATTCTGACGCGCTATGGCGACAGCGTCCAGCCTGCCGGCCTCTATCTCGGCCGCGGCGACCTCCGGCTCCATCTTGCCCGCGCAGACGACCGGGATGTTGCAGAAGTTCTTGATGTGCTCGACTTCCGCGAGGTTGCAGTTGTTCGGCATGTACTGAGGCGGATGCGCCCAGTACCAGGCGTCGTAGGTGCCGTTGTCGCAGTTGAGCATATCGTAGCCGGCTTCCTCGAGCAGCTTGACGACGCGCTCGGACTCTGCCATGTCACGGCCGAACTCCGTGAACTCCTCGCCCGGGACTGCGCCCTTGAAGAAGTCCTTAGTCTTCGACACGACGGAGTAGCGCAGGGACACCGGGAAGTCCGCGCCCGCCTCGCGCTTTATCGCCTTGACGATGTCGGTGGCGAAGCGCAGACGGTTCTCCAGCGAGCCGCCGTACTCGTCGGTACGGTAGTTGAAGTTCGCAATGGCGAACTGGTCGAGCGTATAGCCCTCATGCACGGCGTGGATCTCAACGCCGTCGACGCCCGCCTCGCGCAGCAGCTTCGCAGTCTTGCCGAAGGCCTCTACGCTCTCCTTGATCTGCTCAATGGTGAGAGGCTTGGACTTGTAGTCCTCCTTCCAGCGGTTCGGGGTGTCAGAAGCCGAGGCACAGAGATACTCCGCGTCCATGACCGGGCTGGCCAGCTTGCCGATAATCGGGTGGTCAAGGCACAGGCCGATCATGTCGGTGACGGCCATCGAACGGCCGCAGCCGGCGGCAAGCTGGATGAACAGCTTCGAGCCGGTCTTGTGGAACTCCTTCATGTACTCCTTGAGGGGCTTATATATGCTCTTGTTATTGTACAGCCAGCGGTTGCCCATGACGTCGCGCACCCACTGCATGCCGGGGAGCACCAGACCTACGCCGTTTCTGGCTTTCTCGAGCAGGAAGTACGCGGCTTCCTTATCGAAGTGGCTCGGCTCCATCCAGCCAAAGAGCGAGGTGCCACCCATCGAACACATGACTATGCGGTTTTTGATCTCAACATTGCCGATCTTCCAGGGTGTAAATAGAGCATTGTACTTTGGATCCATTGAATACATCCTTTCATATCATCTTTGTGAAGCTTAAGCGATGCCGTCGCGCTGCAAGGCCGCGGGCATCAAACCGCAGGTTTGGACTGCGCCCCGGCGCTGCGGCCCTGCGTCGGCAGGGACCGCATCGGACTGCAGCCGGGAGGCGCTTTTTGACCTGTGGCACACATTGTTTGTAGTATAACATACATTTTCACAAATTGCAACCGGATAAATGAACTGCAAGCCATCAAATTGTTGAAACAAAACAAATCGGAAGGGCTGACCAGGCCCTTCCGATCCGTTTCGCCGTTGGAATGTATTGAGAATTAGAGGATAGTTTTGCTAAAGCGCATAAAGAAGGTGGCCGCGTGCGCGCGGGTGGAGTTCGCCGTCGGGTTCAGAGCGCCGACGTCGTCGCCCTCGATGAGGCCGACCTTGACAGCCCACGCCATGGCGTCAGCCGCCCAGTCGCTGATGGAGGCCGCATCGGGATATCCGCTGATGTCGGCCGCGCCCGCAGGCTCACCGGCGAAGCGGTAGAGCATCGTCACGAGCTGCTCGCGGGTGACATAGCCCGTCGGGTCAGTGCCGTCGGACACGCCGCTCTCGACCGCCCATGCCTGAGCCTCGGTCATCCAGCTGTCGCCGGAGATGGTCTCGCCGTCAACGCGGGCCAGCACCGCCCAGACCATAGCGCGGGTCAGCGGGCTGTTCGGGCTGAACTGGTTCACATCCGTGCCGTTCATCAGTTCGTTCTCCCAGACGTAGTACACCGAGTCGTAGAACCAGTCGAGCACGGAGACGTCGTTGAACGGGAAAGTCACGACCGGCTCGTCGTCGCCGCCGCCCGGAGTGCCCGGCGTAACGTCAGGCATGTTCGCCCAAACCGCGTAGAAGATCATGTTGGAGGTTACAGCGACAGGCTCGCCCGCGCCGTAGGTGGTGTCGCCATTGCGCCAGCCGAGGAATATGTAACCCGGCTTGGTGGGAGCAGTGGGGAGCTTGTAGTCCTCGCCCTGGGGAATGAACACGATGTCGTTTTTTGTACCGTTGCCATAGACAATAGTGATGGCGTACGACGGCCCAACAACGACATTGCAGGTCTCGGTCTCGAGCGTGACGACGCCGTCTTCGCTGACGATGCTGACGCTTATGGTCGTGGAACCGGCGTTTTTCGCAGTGACTGTGATGGTGCCATCAGACAGCTCCGCAGCAGCAACGCTGTCGTCGGAGTTCGTCATGACCAGCTTATAGCCATCAGGGACGTCGGCGGTAACAGTGATCGTGTCGCTGTCCACGTCAAGGAGGTTGAGGCTGGCCGGATCAAGGCTGAGGGAGTAAGTTGCATCAGTCTTGATCCACCGGGCGGTGAAGGTGGTGTTCCCGGTGATAGGCACATTATCCTCCGCTGCGTAGAGGTCAGTGCCGTCATACCAGCCTTGGAACGTGTAGCCGTTCCGGGTGGGCGCTGCAGGGAGAGTATAGCTGCTGGTCGTGATGGTCACGCTCTTCAGCGGGGTACTGCCGTCGTTGGTGTCTATGGTAACCAGATAGCAGTTGTCGCCCATGGTGATGGCTGTATCGCCAGCCGCCGGCGTAAGGACCCCTATCTGGCCGATGAAGGTGCCGCCGTTGATCGTCATGGTGCCAACAGACTTATCTCCCTCGTTGTTGTTTGCTATCGCAAGCGCGTAGCCATTGAGCGCGTTGACCAGTGTGTCGTCGCCGGAGATGGTCGCGTTGGTACCCATCACAACGATGCCGTGCGCGCCGGTGATCTCACTGCTGGTCACGTTCAACGTGTGGTTGCCGCTGGCGACGCCCTCGTTGCTGGAGATCAATATTGAGATCCCGTTCGCCGCGGTGGTCTTGATATTGCTGTCTGTGATAGTGATGTTCGAGGGGGCACGGTCTTTGCTGGCAGTCTCATGGTAAGCGTCCTGCCGTACTGCCTCACCGCCGGCAACGATCTCCGCACCTTCAATTTTAATCGTGTTCGTGGGCCCAAAGCCGTAGACGGCTACATTGCCGCTCTCGATCTTGCCGTAGACGTTGACGGTGGTGTTCCCATCGGCGACTATGCCGTCCCAAGCAGCCTTGACAGTCGCGTTCGCGGCTATGGTGATAGTGCAGCCATGATTAAGGGGTGATCCGTACTTGGTGCCCTCTATCGCCGTACCGTACTCATCCTTACCAGCTGTGTGTTCATAAATGCCGTTCTGTATGGTGAACTTCACATAGGGATCTACCGCAAAGCCTGTCGGGTCATCGCAGGTCAGGGTCTTGCCGCCCAGGTCAAGCGTGAGAGTCTTCTGGATATAGGTTATATGGATTTCTCTGCCAAGCGAATCTTTAGCTGTATGTATGCCCACCAGCGTGGCGTCTTTCAGCAGTGTGACCGTGCCGCCGCCGTTTTTATTAGACGCATCGATGGCATCACCGATGGTCTCATAGTAAGTCGTACCGCTTGCGTTGGTGTATGTGGCCACAGGGTTGTTGACGGGCTGAGTGCCGTCAATCTTTCCGGTTATAGTACCGCCATAGTTCAAGATTTGGCCGTTGTTGGTCAGCGTGCCATTGACCGTGAGCTTCTTGCCCTCAGGGACAGTGAGGCTGGAATCCGCCGGCACGGTCAGGGTCTCGTTTTTCTTGACGGTGAGAGCCTTGCCCAGCGTGACATCGCCGTACACTTTGCCGTCATTGCTCTGGAATACAACGGCGTTCCAGTCGTCGGTATCAGTATCGGTGATTGAACTGGCGTGGATGACAGCCTTGCCGGCGACGACCTCGCCGTTGACCGTTCGGTCAGTGGAGAAGTCACCGCTGCTGCTGCCAGCACCACTGCCGATGCCGGCCGCTCCTGTACCACCGGTAGCCGTAATTGTTCCGGCGTTGATGACAATGGTATTGGAGGTGCTTTCGGACACGAAACCGCCGCCGCTGCCAATGCCCGCGCCACCAAAGTTGTAACTGCCCGTCGAGCCATTACCGCCGGTGGCCTCAACAGTACCGCCGAGAATAGTAATATTACCAACCTTGCCGCCGTCTCCGCCGCTGCCAATGCCCGCGCCAGCACCAAGAATGCTGCTGGCAGAATCGCCGCCGGTGGCTTCCACCTTTACATTGCCGCTGATCTGGATGGCGCCGGTAATTTCGCCTTCGTAGCTGCTTCCGATACCGGCCGCGCCCGCGCCGCCCTGGGCGGTTACATTCGCGCTGCCGTTTATCTTGATGACGCCGATGCTTCTTTTCACCATGTCGTCATAGCCGCTGCCGATGCCCGCACCTTTAGAACCGCCGGTGGCATTTACGATGCCGCCGGAAATGGTGATGCTACGGCCGGGGGTATTCCTGGCCATTTTACCGCCACCGATGCCTGCGGCGTCCTCGCCGCCCCGGGCCGTCACGTTGCCGCCGGCAATGACAATATTGCCGCCGGCAACACGGTTCTGGTCCCCGCAGCCTATGCCCGCGCCTTGGTCACCGCCGGTGGCGTTTACAGTGCCGCCGTTGATGGTGATAGTGCCGTTTTCCTTTGTGTCGTTAAGATTGGTACTGACGCCGCTGCCACCGCCGATACCCGCGGCCCATTCTCCGCCTTGAGCCGTTACGCTTCCACCGTTTATTGTGATATCGCCGTGGACGTAAACGCCGGTATTGCCCTTGACACCGCCGATACCGGCATGACCTGTCTCAATAGTGCCGACAGTGCCGGCAATCAGCGCGCCGGTGCCCGCGATCTGCCCATAGATGGTCAGGCTGTTGCCGCTGGTGACGGAGATGCCCTTATTGGCAGTAAGCGTGTATCCATCCGCCAGTATCAGGTGCACGTCGCCTGTTACAGTGATTCGGTCAGCAATGGTCACGCTGCTGTTGACCACGTACCAAGTCGTCTGACCAGCGCTGCCCCAAGAAGTTCTTGTGTCTGTCACCGCTGTGTAGTCGCTGCACGTAAGCTGATTGTTTTCAGCGTCAACGTACGGCACCGAGTTATCCGCCGCGGCTCCGACAGCAAACAATGATACTGTCAATACAACCGCCAAAAGTATCGCGAGCACGATTCTTTTCATCGGTCATCCTCCTAGTTCTCACGCAATTTTTAACTATTATCTGGGGGCTGGTAAAGCCAGCCCCCAGCAAAAAAGGGGTACCCCTTTTGATACATCATGATTGTATCACTAAATTCCACTAATTGCAACCGCAAAATACTATTCTTTATAAAACTTTCGTAAATTTCTGGTTCTGTAGATACGCTGGCCCGGGAAGGCGACATCCTCCCCGGGCCAGCGTATGCGTTTCCTTTTTATCTCAACCGATCTCTCAGCTCGCTCAGGCTCAGGCCTGTCTCCTGCGACAGGCGTTTCAGGTCCTCGAACTCGGGTTTTGACTTCCTGACGCCGTGGCCCTCCGCGTATTTTACCGTGACCTCGCCCAGCACGGTCTCCCGCTTCTCCGTCCTGCGCGCCAGCGTTATCCGCTCCGGGCGGTACACGCGCAGGCCCAGCGTCGGCGTGTGTTTCAGCATGAGCCGCGCAAACTCCTCCTCGCGCTCCTCGGCGCACAGGCAGCTCAGCATCACGCCCATCCGGCCCTTCTTCATCCCCAGCGGCTGCGTATACACGTCCAGCGCCCCGTGCTCCAGCAACAGCTCCTGTGCATACGCCAGGTCCTCCGCCGTGATATCGTCCAGATTGCATCTCAACTCCGTCACCCTAGGCAGTCTGGCCTTCGCCTCGCCCACGATTGCACGCAGCCCGTTCACGCGTTCATAGTCCCTCGTGCCCATGCCGAATCCAGAGCGCTCCACGATCATCTCCGGCATGGTTCCGTACTCGTCCGCGAAGTATTTAACCAGCGCCGCGCCGGTCGGAGTGCACATCTCGCCCTCGATATCACCCGCGTACACCGGCACGCCCTCGAGCAGCAGCGCCGTCGCCGGAGCGGGCACCGGCATGACGCCGTGCGCACACCTCACCGTGCCGTACCCGACCCGCACCGGCGACGCCACGACGCGCTCTGCGCCCAGCTCGTACATCAGCAGGCACACGCCCGTCACGTCCGCCACCGCGTCAAGCGCGCCGACCTCGTGGAAGTGTACCTCGCCCGCTTCGCGGCCGTGCACGCGGCCCTCCGCCTGCGCAATGAGTGCATACACCGCCTTGGCGTCCTCCCGCACCTTCTCCGGCAGCTCGAAGCCGTCTATCATCCGGCAGATATCCCCAAGGCTGCGGTGCTCGTGGTGAGGGTGATCATGATGCTCGTGATGGTGCTCGTGCGGCTCGGCCTCGTCCTCCCCGTGCACCGTCACCTTTATATGCAGCCCCGCGATGCCGTTTTTCAGCACGGTCTCCGCGCTGGCTCTGACGCCTGTCAGGCCGAGCCCTTCGATCTGTCCGCATATCTTTTCGCCCTCCGGGGCTACCTGCGACAGCGCGGCCATGAGCATATCGCCTGACGCGCCCATGCCGCAATCAAGATAGAGCGTTCTCATTTCTCGGCCCCCAGGTGATTTATCATGCTTGCAAGGTAACCCGCGCCGAAACCGTTATCGATATTGACGACCGACAGTCCGCTGGCGCAGGAGTTGAGCATCGACAGCAGTGCCGCAACGCCTCCGAAGGCCGCGCCGTAGCCCACGCTCGTCGGCACGGCGATGACCGGGCAATCCGCCAGCCCGCCTATAACGCTCGGCAACGCGCCTTCCATACCCGCGACGGCCACGATGCAGCGCGCAGTCATTATATCCTCCGCGTGGTCAAGCAGCCGGTGTATGCCCGACACGCCCACGTCATAGAGCCGTTTCACCCTGTTCCCGAGCGCCTCAGCGGTCAGCGCCGCCTCCTCGGCAACGGGTATATCCGTCGTACCGCCCGTGGCGACCACGACAGTCCCCACGCCGTCCGGCTCAGGCATATCGCCTATCCTTCCGACTCGCGACACCTCGTCGTACACCAGCTCAAAGCGCTCGCCGACGTACTGGGCAGTCTCCTTCGACATCCGCGTTATAAGCACGACCCTGTCGCCGCCGCGCCTTAACGTCTCGCTTATCCTTGCGATTTGCTCAGGCGTTTTGCCCTGACCGTATATGACCTCGGCAACGCCCTGCCGCATCTCGCGGTGGTGGTCCACCTTCGCGAAACCAATATCCTCGAACGGTGCGAGTTTGAGCTTCGTGAATGCCTCGTCCGAACTCAGTCTGCCGCTCTCGACGGCTCTGAGTATCTCCATCACGTCCTGTTTTTTCACTCTTTCCTACCTCTCAGATCCAGTGTCACATTGCCAAAGCCGCCGAGTATATCCAGCAGCATTTTGCGCTCCTTCACGGCGCGCTCCAGCATGCCCTCAGGCAACTCAAGCCTCACGCCGCCGTCTATGACCCTTGCTCTCAGGTCAACATAGCCCAGCCCGCGCAGTTTATCCTCCGCATTCTCGACCATCGACAGGGTATTGCCGTCTATGCGCCGCCCGGTCGGTATCCTCGTTGCGAGGCAGGCATACGACGGTTTGTCCGCAGTGAACAGACCTGCCTCCCTCGACAGTCTGCGCACCTCAGCCTTTGTTATGCCGCAATCCCGCAGCGGCGAGAGCACATGCAGTTCCCGCAGTGCCATCGTTCCCGGCCGGTCGCAAGGATCATCAGAGGCGTTGGTACCGTCAATTATCTCCGTACAGCCGTCGGACGCCGCCCGCTCGCTCAGAAGCGTGAACAGCGCCCTCTTGCAGTGATAGCATCTGTCAGCCGGGTTCGCGGCTATCAGTTCCTCTGACAGCACGTCGGCTTCTATTACGCAAAGCTCCGCACCCAGTTCGCCGCACAGCCGCTGCGCGTCTGAAAGCTCGAACCTCGGCTGGAACTGCGTCTTTATGTAATACGGCCTCACGTCCGCGCCGCACTTTCGCCCGGCGTACAACAGGTACGCCGAATCAGTGCCGCCGGAGAAGCCGAGCGCGGTCTTCGGGTGCCGCGCAAAAAATTCTTCCAGCGTCATCATCAGCAGCGGCAGAAGCAGAATCTAAGCAAAAACTGCGCAGCGCACAGGCCAAGGCATAGCTTGCCAGAGGTCCAGTCCCCGGCCGGGAAACCGGAGCTGTAGCTGGTATACACGGTGCCGCCGTGCTGCAGCTCGTCCAGGAACCTCCTGTATTCCTCGTTATCCGGCTCAAGCTGCACAGCCCGCTGCGCAAATTCCATGGCGGTTATCTTGTTGCCCAGTCCCGAGTTCGCGATGCCCGCGAGGAAATACCACCTCGCGTCTCTCTCAGACGCCGGCACGGACGACAGCACGGTCATCGCCTCCTGGAAATGCCGCGCCCTAATATAATTCTCTGCTGCGCGGTACTCGTTGCGCTCCTGATACTGCTGCCCGCCGCCGTAGCCCCATTCGGTCTGCTGCCAGCCGCCCCAGGCTCCCCAGGGGTCCCACTGCTGCTGCCCGCCGCCGTAGCCCTGCTGCCCGCTGCCGTAGCCATAGCCATAGCCGCCGCCCTGCGAATAGCGTTCGGCTTCGCCGCTCTTTATCGCGTCATAGGCCGCGTTTATCTCGTTCATCTTCTCCGCCGCCGCTTTATTGCCCGGATTCCTGTCCGGGTGATACTTCTTCGCCAGCGTGCGGTATGCTGTCTTTATCTCCTCATCCGTCGCGTCCCTCGAGACGCCAAGGACCTCATACGGGTCACGATTCAACCGGCCTTCCCCCTTCTTCGCCATGCCTGCGGGCCATCTCCGCATTGTAACGGAGCCATACGCCTGAGTAGAGTATATTCCTCATAATGTCCGCGTCCCTTACGACGGGCAGCCGCTCGAACACCGCGGCGCACTCGCCTATCAGCATGGTCAGGGTATAGCGCAGGTCGTCCTCGGTTTTCCCTGTGGCGTAGGCGGCTACGGGATTATATCTGCCCGCCGCCCTGTCGCCCTCCAGATCGAGGACCGCGTCCATTATATAAATAAATTCGCCCAGCTCCTGCCCGAAAAGCCTCAGCCGCTCGCTCCAGAGCCTGTCCGGACCCTCGGCAAATATCTCGCCCATGAGTCTGCCGAAGCATCTCGCCCCGGCATCGGGATCAGTCTCTCCCCGGCGTTCTATCTCCGAAAGCTCATCCAGGCAGTCGTTGATGAATTTGCATTTCTCCGGGTATTTCTGCGTCACGTAAAAGTATTCTTCGCTGAGCACAGCGGCCTCGCAGCGGCTTGTGAACCTGCGCTCGTCCTTCCAGTCGTCCATGCATTTGAGATATGCAAGGGCGAGGTTCATGTCCGCCGCATACTCCGTCACCCAGCTCGAGACCCAGTCGTGCCGTCTCACCGGGTGCATAACGCACCTGGAGCTGCCCTCGGCCTCCTCCGGCTCGTACATGGAGTTTAACAGCAGCACAAGAAAGGTCATGTCGTAGGTCAGCGTGACCCTTGAGAGCGAGCCGTGCCGCCGATGCAGGGCATGACACAGGCCGCAGTAGCAGGCGCGGTATCTGGCCTCCTGCTCCTCGGTCATTATATCTTTGTTCGCGATGACGTAGCCAAACATATATCAGGTCTTCTTAATGAACGACGTACCGCATTTGCGGCACACAAGCTTTATCTTTCCCTTGCCTCTCGGCACCCTCAGCAGCGTGTGGCAGCTCGGGCAGCGGTAGAATTTATAGTCCTTCCTCTGCGACCACCTCTCCCGAAGTCCCCTGAAATAGCCACGCACCCCCGAGGTCATGCGCAGATACTTCTGGTTCTCCTGTCGTCTCTTGTACACGTTCCTCGAAAAAATGCGGAAATAGGTATAGACCATGCCCAGCACTGCAAACACCCACAGCACTCTCGAGACCCGGGCGTCGGTGAAAAACCCGACGACCAGAAACGCGATGACCACGAATGATACGGCCCTGGATAAATTGTCGGCGCCGTTGCGCCCTGTCATGAATCTTATCAGCTTTTCCCGCATACCGCTTCACCTTTTCAATCTTGCTTCAGATAATAATAGCACCCCACGCCGCAGAATAAATCAATAATTTGTTAATTCCCCTCAGTTTTTGCATCAGGGGCACAGTAATTGAACTCCCCTACCAGCAGCTCAAGCAGGTCGCTGAGGGTCACGATCCCCGTCACGCCGCCGTATTCGTCCAGCACGACCACAATGCGCAGCCGCTCGTCCCTCATCCGTTTGAACAGAACGTCGGCCTTGATGCTGTCAGGCACGAAATACGGCTCCTTGACCGCCGACTTCATCGCCGCCTCGGCGCTCCTGTCGGGCAGGGCGAAATAATCCTTGATATCCAGCATGCCCACGACCTTGTCAGTCGTCTCCCTGCACACCGGATATAGCGAGTGACGGGATGTGAATATCTCACGCTCCCAGTCCTCAGTCGTACCGTCCGCCCAAAGTACGCTCATCTGCGTGCGGTGCGTAGCGAATTCCTCCGCCCTCAGGTCGTCAAACTCGAACAGGTTCTGGATAAACTCGTTCTCGTCCTCCCCTATCGTTCCCTGCTGGCTGCCCGCTATCGCCATCATGCGTATCTCCTCCTCAGAGTATACATCCTCGTCCGAATTCGGGTCAACACGGAACAGCCTCAGCATCCCGTTCGTCGAGGCAGTGAGCAGCGACACTATCGGCTTGAACACCACCGAAATGAACGTCACCAGCCCGGACACGCCCAGAGCCAGCTTCTCCGCGTTCTTCATAGCCAGCCTCTTTGGGACCAGCTCCCCGAACACCAGAGTGAAATAGCTCAGCACCAGCGTTATCAGCACCACCGCAATGGTGTCCAGCAACTTCGGGTCGACAACAGCTCCAAGCCCGACCATCCAGTCAACCAGAGCCTCCGAAAAGTTATCTGCCGCAAAGGCGCTGCCAAGGAAGCCCGAAAGCGTTATGGCCACCTGTATCGTCGCCAAAAACCGCGCAGGCTGGTTAGTCAGCCGCTCGAGCCTCACAGCCCTTTTGTTCCCCTCCTTTGCCAGCGCCGCTATCCTCGCGTCCTTTATCGAGATGACCGCGATCTCAGCACAGGCAAATACAGCATTCAGTGCGATGAGCACGACCTGGAGTATCAACTGCCAAGCCAAAGTCGTCACTTTATAACCCTCCCAAACAAAAATGCGGACGCGCCCATCTGCTACTCCAGTGGGCGTGACCGCGATCTATACAATATTTATGCTGTTTACAGGCGCCGTCGTCTTCCATGTTAAATGGCATTCTCCTTTTACGATATTACACCACATTTCCGCGCCTGCGTCAATAGCTGCCTCAAACACACGGGTCCGGCAAATACCCGGATGGATATCTGCCGGACCCGCATTTTTTGGAGGGGATATCATACACGCTGCACTTGGCCGCGAGATGATCAGATTCATTTGGTTTTCTGCTGGCTCAAATATATCACAGTATTACGCATTTTTCAATCGCGCATTTTGCATATTTTTGTAGCCTTCGGCTTGTCGATTTCCGCAGTATTTCTACCCAAAGCATGCTTGAACTTACTGTTTTGCCCACTTATCTGCCCTCTAAATCTACCAGAAACGCAATATTTCAAACTAATTGATATAATGCATAACAAATTGGAAGGACTGCAACTTCTGCCTGATTTTTGTCATTGTTATGATCTGGTATCAAATGAAGCTCTGCAAAAACGCACGGCGTTGCGCGTCATTTTTTCATGTCATCCTGCCGCGAGATATAAAAGCGGCAAACCGCATGGTTTGCCGCTCTGTCTTCGGACTTCAATCTGGATATTTTCGTTTGGCCGTCCTACAACTGTTGATCCTGCAAAGTATCTCGCCAAATCGACTATTTTTGTCTGATAATAGGAACCTGTTTCACTTTCTTGCCAGCCTGCCTTCTTTCCAATGCAAACATCATATCTCGAGTCCGTTCAAAAAAGCCGATATCGCTTTTCCAACTAACCCCGCATTTGCAGTGGAACAAACCGATAAACTGCTGCTTCATCTTCCGGCCGCAATTTGGGCAGACCCGTTTGCTGCTCATCTGTGTCCCTCCGGCTGGATAATGGAAGCGTCAGAACAGGAAATTCCATACTTCCGGAGCAACTCCCGAGCCCGAGTTTCCCCCTCTTGGGTGATCTGAATGGGCGCTTTCCCGCAATCGTTGAAGACCAGTCCAGCCGAATCCAGCCGAGTCAGCGCGCTGCGGTCGTGTCCCTTCCAGGTCAGGCGGAGCTTTTCGGCCGTCCGGATCGGTTTATGCCGAATCCCCTCTGTGGGATACTCCTGCCAGGAGGTCAGATAGAGGAGAATCAAGGTCAGTTCGTCAATGGTCTTGTTCATATCCTCCATTCACTTGGCCCTCCAGCATTTCAATTCGGTGACCCTGTGTCAGTACCTGCATCTGGCTGATGGCAATGGCATTCAGTCTTGCCAGCCGTTCTGCCTGGGGCATCCCCTCACTGATAAATACGGCGTTCAGGTTTTCCAGATTGGCGAGGCAGACCAGTTGAGAGACGTTTGCGTAATCCCGGATATTCCCCTTCAGCTCCGGATGGCTGTCACGCCACTCTTTTGCAGTCATACCAAACAAAGCCATATTCAGCACATCCGCTTCACTGGCGTACACCAAAGAGGTCTGTTTGGCAGACAGCTCCGGAGGGATCAGATTCTCCTTGATGGCGTCGGTATGGATGCGGTAATTGATTTTAGCCAGATTGCGCTTGATGTCCCAGCCAAACCGCCGCATCTCCTCTGCCTTGAGCCGTTCAAACTCCTTGACCAGGTATAGCTTGAATTCAACTGATATCCAGGAGGCAAACTCGAAGGCAATCTCCTTGTGGGCATAGGTCCCGCCATAACGACCCGCCTTGGAAATGATACCTATCGCGGCTGTGGAATCAATCCATTTCTGCGGAGTCATTACGAAGCTGTTCAGACCGGCCTGGCTTCTAAACGCATCGAATTCGACACGGTTAAAATTGGGGTTGTAGAGGGTCTCCCAGACACCAAGAAACTCGATTGTATTCCGGTTCCGCATCCAGTTTTGGATAATGTATCTGGGGTTATCGCTGTCTTTCACCTTTGCGATATCAGTCAGGCTGATATAGTCATCCCGCTCCACGTTCCATTGGATGTTGACTTCTGTGCCACGGACAATCAATTTATCCATCTATCGTTCGCCCCCTGTATATCAATTCGTCCAACAGCCCCTGACACCCCGCCAGTACATCCCGCCAGGTAGCGTCGAAGTCGCCGGTGTACCAGGGATCAGCCACCTCGTCGAAGCAAAGTCTGCTTTTCTCCGTTTCCGCCTGTGGCGAAAACTCCGAACGCTTCCTTGCTTCTCCTCTCCCCACGCGGCCCGCTCCGCCGGGCTCCCGTGGGGGCCCCTTCCGGCGGTCGGCATATTCCATCAGCAGGTGTATCTTGCCGTCGGGGTCGCCACCGCATGCGCGGTACATGTTGCGGAGGTTGGCCATGTCCATCCCAATAAGCAGGTCGTATTCCTCGTAGTCGCTGCTGCGGAGCTGCCGGGCGGCGTGGCCGTCGCAGGAGATGCCGTGCTCCGCCAGCTTCCGCCGGGCCGGTGGATATACCGGGTTGCCGATCTCCTCCCGGCTGGTGGCCGCCGAGGCGATTTGGAGCTGGCCCTCCAGGTCCGCCTTCTTCACCAGGTCCTTCATCACATACTCGGCCATCGGGCTTCAGCAAATATTGCCGTGGCAAACAAAAAGGATCTTCTTCATGCTCCAGACACCCCGCTGATACTGTGTTGTTCTCAGTATAGCAGGTATTGTCCGGTTCGTCGAGTCCTTCCCGTAGCCATGCCCCGGCCTGGATCTGCCCCAACAGCTCCGCTTTGGTCCAGTGGTGCTCCAGCGCGGACCGGAGATACCAGGCAAGCTCCCGGCTGTCCTCACATTCTTCCAAAATGACCGCATTCTGCGTCCAGCCCAGTTTCAGGGCCATCGCCCGCAGTTCTGAATTGTCGGCATAGGAACGGTAGAACTCCCGCATCCGGCGCAGGTTCCGGGGAGAGAAGCCTTTGCACTCAGGGTAGTTGGCCTGGAGATATTCGGCGGCCATCACCGCCGCGCCCTTCTCCGGGCGTGCGCAAACGGCCCTGCCGATTTCAAAATACAGCTCTGCCTCCGGCAGATCAGTTTGCAGCAGGGTGTCCAGGGCTGTGTACATCGCGGTATAGTCAACTGGCTTTCTCTTGTTCATTTTCTCATCCTTTCCGACGTGTCGCCTCAGCCGGAAAGCCGCAAAGGAAAAGGCGGCGGAGCCGCCGCCCTTTCCCTTACGGCCTTCGCTATAAAATCTGCACGATCTGTTCCCACAGCACAATGTGCTTCTGGTCTATAGCCTGATTTAGATGGTAGTGCCCAAACAGCCAGTAGTGGTATTGTGCCCGGTCCTTGACCTTCTGGAGGAAGTCTGTCAGGTGATCCGCCACATTGTGCCGGGAGAACTGGAGGGCGACGCTGGTAGGGGCACAATGTGTGAGGATATAGTCCACCGCCCAGCTATGGGCATCCAAGTTTTTACGCGCCTCCGCATATTCCTCCTCTGACGGCAGTTCCTCCTTCCACCAGGACATGTGGTCGATCCGAAATCTGGCCCGCTCTTTCCGCTTCAGCATCCGGTATTTCCGCTCAAAATTTGGGTCATCCAGGCTGAGGATGCCGTCCTCGATATCGTGAGAGGCCGCGCCGCCCATGGTGAAGAAGGTGAACCCAGCCAGTTCAAAGACCTGCCCCCGCATCAGGTGAAGCACGTGGGGCCGGATGGACTGAACCCTGCCGCCGTGCCAGGTCTCCACAGGGTATCGGGCCAGGGCATCGTAGTTTTCGTGATTCCCTGAGACAAAGGCCACTGTGAAGGGCAATCCCTCCAGCCAGTCCAGGGCCTCATCATCCCGTTCATCCCCGAACCACACGCCTCCAAAGTCCCCCAGCTGGAGTACCACATCATCCTTGGTGAGTCCCTTGCCCTCCGGGAAGTATTCCGGCCGGAACCGCTCAAAATTCCCGTGGGTGTCGCCCGTTGCGTAGATCCTCATGTCAGCTTCCTCCTTTTTGGTTGTGCCACATATTGTTCGATCTCCTGGCCATCCCGGAAGGTCACCCGGATGCACTCCCGAGAGAGCACCGTAACCTTCTCCAGCAGCTGGTGGATGACCTCATCATCCCACTCTGTCAGCTCCGCCGTCATGCCCTTCATGGCGGCTGATACCGCCCGCAGGCGTTGATCCACCTTCTGCTGTTCCTAGCAGATGCCCTCCAGCCGCGCCTTTTTCTCCTTGAGTCGGGCGGTGGACTCGGACAACTCCCGGAACCGCTCCGTGTAGTCCGCCTCCGGATTGGCGGAGGCCTCGGCCAGCAGAGCGTTAAACCGTCCGCTCAGTTCCTCTAAGGCCCGGTCCATGTCCGCCAGGCTCATACCCTCTCCCGGGATAGGGCCCAGTTCCCGCTCCATAGCAGTGGTGAGCTGCCGGGCCAGGGCGTCTTGGTCGGCCATGGCGGCGTTGACGGCGGCCAGGATGGCAGTTTGGAGGGGTTCTTCATCCAGTGTGGGGGAGTGGGTGCAGAACTTTTTCCCGTAGTCCAGGCGGCTGACGCACCGCCACACAGGCCGCTTGACTCCGTGCTGGGTCCATACACAGCGGCGGTAGGCAGTCCCGCACTCCCCGCAGAACAGCAGGTTGCTGAGGGCATATTTCCCGCTGTACTTGCCCCGGCCGGTGGGGGCGCTTTTTCTTGTGCGTCCCGCCTGGGCACGACGCCGGGCCATCTCCAGCTGGACCGCATCAAAGGTCTCCCGGCTGACGATGCCCTCATGGTGGTTCTGGATCAGGTATTTGGGAAGCTGCCCAGTGTTGGTGATCACCTTTTTGCTGATACAGTCCTGAATGAAGGTCTTCTGGAGCAAAGCGTCCCCGCAGTATTTCTCGTTGGTCAGGATACTCCGGATATGGGAGGCCATCCACTCCGATTTTCCGGAGACTGTGGGCGCTCCTTGAATCTCCAGGGCTGTCTTGATCTCCCGGACAGTGTCCCCGGCCAGGTAGCGGTCGTAGATGAACCGGACTGTCTCCGCCTGCTCTGGGATAATTCTTGGCTTGCCGTCCGGTCCCTTCTCATAGCCCAGCAACTGCTTGTACTGCATGGTGACGTGGCCGGACTTCATGGCTTGGCGCTTGCCCCACCGCACACGGCTGCTGGTACTCTCGCTCTCAGCCTGGGCGAAGGCCCCGTGGAGGGTGATGAGGAACTCGCTCTCCGGGTGGATGGAGTTGATATTTTGTTCCTCGAAGATCACCGGGATCCCCAGGCCCCGCAGCTCCCGGGTGAAGTTGAGGGTGTCCACTGTGTTGCGGGCGAAGCGGGAGATGGATTTGGCCAGGATCATATCGATTTTCCCCTGCCGGCACTGGCGGATCATCCGCAGGAAGTCCTTTCGTTTGCAGGTAGAGGTGCCGGTGATGCCTTCATCCGCGAACACGCCGGCCATGGTCCAGCCCGGCTCCTTCATGATCTTCTCGGTGTAGTAGGCCAGCTGGTTCTCATAGCTGGAGAGCTGCTCCTCGCTGTCGGTGGACACCCGGCAGTAGGCGGCCACCCGCAGGCTGCGCTTCCTCTCCTGGTCCTGAGGCGTTTCCGTGCTGACTGGGATAACGATGACGTTGGGCGCGGTATCGTTCATGTACCATTTCCTCCTTCCAGAGTCTGGTTGTTTTTCAGCAGGACGGTTACCCTACCTCTGCTGACGCTGATGCGGCGGACGCTGTCATGGAGCGGTCCCCGCTCCAACTCCGCCATAGGCTGCCGGTTTTGAAACAGCCTCCGAAGGCGGAGGGTTTCGTACTCCTCCGGCCCAATGGCGTCCAGCCGCACCCTGGCAAGCCGGGAGGCCATGTCTCTTACCACGCCCTCATCTATCGGCGGGGTGCGGAGAAGGGTGTCCAGTTCCCGGCGCAGCTTTTCTGCCTCTTGCGGAAGCCCGTCTGCCAACGCCGGGCAGGTGATAACCTCCGGCTGCTGGATCAGGCGGTTCAGGATACCCAGCACCTGCCGCTCCACCCAGGCTGGCGGGCTGCCGCCGCACAGCTTCCGCAGTTCCTTCTGGGCCGCCGTCTTTTTGTGCGGACTTGTCCGCCTCTGGCGCTGTGCCTGCGCCATCTGGAACTTCGCCTCCGGGATGATAGGAGGGAAACCGGCCCCGCCGGTGTACCGGCAGTCCGCCAGGATACGGGCCGCCATATTCTTGTTCCAGGGCTTGTCCTCGTCGTAGGGGATGCCCCGCTCCCCGAGCTTGACCACCAGGGCGCTGTAGCTGTCTCCGGCCAGATAGCTGTCGTAGATCCAGCGCACCGTCTCAGCCTCTGTCGGATGAAGTACGACCTCCCCAAACTCCATTTTGTAACCGTAGGGCCGCTTCCGGCTGCTTCCCATCATCTCACCGTCCGTTCTATAGGCTCTGCCAGCTCCAGTCCGTTGGCCAGCCGGAACCGCAGGCGATCATTGCTCTCCGCGATGATCTTGTCCACGAGCTCGCGGAACAGCTCCCCATCGAAGGCATCCAGGAATTCCGGACCGGCCTCCAGGGCTTCTATCAGCTCCTGGGTCCGCCGGATCGTCTGATCCTCCTCGGCCTCCAGGAACCGTTCCTTTTCCAGTTTTATGGCACGGAGCTGTTCCGCCAGCTCGTTCCGGCGGGAGATAAAAATATCAGGATCAACAAGCCCTTGCTGCTTGAGCTGGGCCAGCAGTCGATCCTGACGGGTGATATCCGCGATTTTCTGGTTGAGCTCCACAATGTCCAGGCTCCAGAGCAGCTTGCCCTTTCGAGCCGCCTGAAGGTCTGCAAGCATCTGGCGAAGAATGGGCAGACCTTGGTGGCGGAGCTTGTGGTATAGATGGAGCGCCGCCGATACTGCCGTTTCCTCGGTAATGGGCAGAAGATCGCACAGCTCCGTGGACTCTTCATGTCCACGGCATGCCATATACCATTTCCCATTGATTCCTTTTGGACGGAGTACTTTCCCACAGCATCCGCAATGGAGCCAGCCATTGGCAAGAGGACGCTGGTCCGCGATCCCAGGCGCCTGGCTGGCCCCACGCCTCCGCCGCAATTCCTGTGCTTTATCAAATACCTCTTGAGGAATTGCCGCCTCGTTGATCCCCTCCACAAAGTACATGGGTTTTTCACCATGGTTACGCTTGATTTTGCGCGGAAGGGTATCTGTCGTATATCGCTTCCGCAGGAGGGCGTTGCCGCTGTACCGCTCATTGGTGAGAATATAGTCGATCCGCTGCGGCTTCCAAGGGCTTCCGTCAGTAAACAGGTTCAGCGTTGCCGCAATGTCCCCGGCTGTCTTGCCCGATAAATAGGCATCGTAGATGTACCGGATGATCGGGATCTGCTCGGGGATCAGCTCCAGCTTCCCTTCGACCAGGTGGTATCCGAACGGCGCTGTGCAGGTATTATATTTACCCGCCCGCATCCGCATGTCTATACTCCACCGGAGGTTATCCGAGATATTCTCGCTCTCCTTCTGGTCCATCATGGCGAAGATGGCGGTCAGCAGTTCGCCGGCTAACTCAGAGGTGTCGATGCCTTGCAGTTCGAAGCACACCCCGATCCCCAGGGTCTTGAGCTCCCGCACGGCCTCCAGGCACTCCTTGGCATTTCGGGCGAACCGGGAGGAGGATTACACCAGGATCTTATCGATCCGGCCCCGGCGGCAGTCCGCCAGAAGCCGCTGGAAATCATCCCGCTTCTCTGCAGAAGTGCCGGTGATGCCCTTGTCTGCGTACACGTCCACAAACTCCCACTCCGGGTTGGCCGTGATAAGCTCTGTGTAGTGGGCGTTCTGGGCGGCGAAGGAGTTGAGCTGGTCCTCCGAGTCGGAGCTTACCCGGGTATAGGCCGCAACCCGCAGCTTCCGGGCTCTAACCGGGTCGCTGGGCGGGATGGTGATCACCTGGGGCGCATTGTTCAATGCCAGGGAACCGCTGGTTTTCATCTGCCTGTCCACTTCGACATCCTCCTTTCAGCAACACACAATACCAGTACTGCCGCAAAATATCCATATCCAAACACAACAAAAATCAGAGAGAAAATATGACGTCTGCCCCGGTTTCCGCCCGGAGCCGGGCAGCAATTTTTCCGGCCTCCCTCTGGTTGATAAGTCCGGCTTTCTGCAGATGCCGGAGAAAGTTCACCATCCCGATGTAATTGATATTCTGGTTCATATCCAATCCTCCGTTTCTATTTCTAAAATCTTGGCAAATCACTGTGTGATCCCACGATAACAAAGAATTCGGTATGATAGCACAACTGAAGGCACAACTGCGCATGCCCCCAGTTCTGTTATCAACGCGGCGGGAACTGTCCATTGGTCGGAAGAATAATTATATCCTGGTATGGTACAGCTCCCGCCGCATTTATGTTTCTTATCTCTGCTGATCCTATTCGACACTACTTCCCGGATCATGGGCGGCTGCACTAACCAGCGGCTGGCGCCGCCCTCCGGGAATCTCACCCCTCCGAGGATCTCTCCGAGCTGCCCCCATTGCTTGAGACTGTGGCTGGACAGTGAGTACAGGATGGTGGTGTCATTGCGAAACAGCTTGCCATAGCTGCTTTTGGCTGGGTGGGGACCGCTCGTCACCTTTCTTGGCCGTCTTTTATGCGGAGCATCCGCACAGGTGAGTCTTCGCGCACCCGCCGCATCGCTGTTCCTCCTCGTCAGGGGCCACCAACCGACGTTGTTAGCTGCCGGATATGACCCGCCCGTCCGGGCGGCATTTGTCAATGTACACGGGATCCTGAATTTACCCCTCTACTTATTCCTCTACACAAAACGGCCCCTCAGTTGAAACACCTGACAGAAAGTTTTTGATAAATTCTTCGAACTGACGCTTGTACTTACACATTGTCTGCGCCGATACACCATATTTCTCGGCCATCTTTCCACAGATGTGTTTCTGATCGGCCAAGTATAGGTCAAGGAGTTCGTTGGCCCAGGGCCTCCATGCCGCCAGCCGGTCCCGCAGATCCCAAATCAGGATACGGTCGAAGATCTGATCCTCCACGCTGTATTCCGCTTTGTTATCCATTTCCGGATAGCCGCCCCCGTTTTCGCGCGTAATGACATCCTCCAGGGAATAGAATCGGAAGCTTTTCGCCAACTTCCGGTTCCGCTCCGTCCGCGCGTGCTCCCTGTTCCACTCGCTATATGCCTCAAAGGTGGTCTCTATGACCATGCGGTCGATTCTGTCCCGCTCCGCGATGTAATCGACGATGAAGTACCGACGCTGGTCCGCAGGGATTTTCTTGTTCCGCCTCGCCACGGCGGACCATTCCGTGGAGGATACGACGGACAGACGGACACTACCATCTGCATGGACCTTGTTGATCAGGTATGTGGTTTTTGTCTTTTTCATTTTGGTGATCTCCAATCTCAGATTTTCCGGGGTATGCGGTCTGAGATAGGGATCAAGGATATTTCGCTATATAACAGAGCCAGTCTGCAGCCATAAAATAATCCTTTCCCGAGCAGACAGGAGAGGACTATTTCATGGCCGTATGAAGTGAAAACCGAGCAGCAAAAAAGCGCCGATGAAAGGCGGGGGGCATGGTATTCCCATGTGCACCTGTAAAATGAAAGTAGACACTCACAAAAGTGTGGGTGTCTACTTTTTTC
>OJRC01000443.1_pt1 | contig 27601 bp, 23 predicted proteins | sample 1599081 | NCBI WGS metagenome assembly OJRC01 (sample SAMN03922519, study PRJEB24848) | human gut metagenome | isolation source: stool sample | host: Homo sapiens | place: Germany | collected 2010-02 | reverse complement strand
ACAATCGATGGAACGCCGGATGCGGTGAAAGTCGCATGTCCGGTGTGGAGTGGGGGAAAATCCGGCGATTACTTCAAAGGATTACCTATCACTATAGTCCGAGACAGCCCTCTTCTCCGCCCTCATGCTCTACCTGCTCCATGAGGCCCCGGAGGAGGAACAGACCATGGAGATGCTGCTGACCATGATCGAGTACGCCGGGGCCAGAGAGGAGGACGACGATTATCAATCCCCGCTGGACCTGCTGTTTGAGGCGTTGGAGGAAGAACAGCCGGGCCACATCGCTGTGCGGGAATACCGTATTTTTAAGCAGGCGGCCGGCAAAACGCTGAAATCCATTTTGGTGAGCGCCGCCGTCCGCCTGTCTGTATTCACTCTCCTGGACATCCAGCGCCTCACCGGGCGGGACACTCTGGAGCTGAATCGGCTGGGAGAGCGCAAGCAGGCCATCTTCTGCGTCATCCCGGACAGCAACGACAATTCCCTCAATTTCCTGGTGGGCCTCCTCTACACCCAGGCGTTCCAGGAGCTTTACTACCAGGCGGACAAGGTGCATCAAGGCCCCCTGCCCGTGCCGGTACGGTTCCTCTTCGACGAGTTCGCCAACATTTCCCTGCCCAACGGCTACGAGCGGCTGCAAAGCACCATGCGCAGCCGGAATGTGATGTCCACCATCATCCTGCAAAATATCTCCCAGCTCAAGGCCCTGTTCAAGGATAGCTGGGAGGGCATCATCGGCAACGCCGACGCCTTCATTTATCTGGGCGGCAACGAAAAGGAGAGCCACAAATACATCTCTGAGCTGCTGGGTAAGCAATCCTTGACCTACCGGACCACCAGCACCAGCCGGGGCCGGAACGGCAGCACCTCCACCAGCACCCAGCTCATGGGCCGGGAGCTGATGACCCCGGAGGAGGTGCGGATGATGGACAACCGGGACGCCATTGTCCTCATTCGCGGCGAGGCTCCGGTAATCGACAGCAAGTACGACCTAATGAAGCATCCCAACATCAAGGAGACCGAGGACGGCGGAGCCGCCCCCTACATCCACAGCCCCCAATGCCTCTATGACATCGGGGATTTTTCCTTTCCCGTCCGATCCCTGGACGACATTGAAATTATTGACCCATAGGAGGTAACGACTTTATGAAAAAACAGTGTAAGCAGAGCAGCACTTCCCTCCAGCGGCGGGTCCGCCGCTGCTATCAGACCTGCGCCATGCTGGCGGTCCTGATCATGGGGCTGGCTGTCCCGGCCCTGGCGGCGGACGACCCCCTCACCATTGTCAACAACCTGTCCGAGTTCAGTGCGCCCGTAAGCGGCAGATAATCCCAATATCTGTCGTGTGGGTTTATGTAGGATTCCGCCTTTGGCAAGGCGGCGGTGTAAAAGTATAACCGGCGCGAAAGCGCCGCACTGTCATCACCCAATTTATCCGGATGGGAAACCTGACGGGGAGTGTAGCATATTGGGAACGTCGTAAGTTGGGGAAGCCATCTACCCACGACTGAACGGCAAGATGAAAAGTTGTGAATGAGGGTGAAAGCTAAACTGCTTGATGGGCAGTCCGAGGAGGCATAGGACAACCAGCAGCGAAGGATGGTTGAAACGCTGTGCGTCACGGCGGTAGGCAAGATGAATTGGCCTGCTGCACTATACTCGTGGCGACCAACCGCAATAAGCGGAAAAGGACGAAAACCCCACTCCGACATCACAACAAGCTATGTCCAGTAAACCTAAACGGGGATTGCCTAAACCGGAACGCCATAAAAGGCTATGGCTGTAGAGCCTGAAAATCCGGCATGGCAACGGAGCCGCCGTAGTAGTCCGAGCAGGGGAAAGCCCTGTACATGGCGAAGGGCGGCAGGAAATCGACCAATACAGATTAAGGAAAGGTGCGTGAGGCATTATGAGAAGTCCTGCAAATGTATTGGAAAGTCTACAATCCAAAGCGTGCAATCGCGAGTATCGCTATGAACGGCTATACCGCAACCTGTACAACCCGGAATTTTACCTGCTTGCTTACCAGAATATCTATGCAAAGGAAGGCAATCTCACAGCGGGAACAGACGGGTTGACAATCGATGGAATGAGTACCAAACGAATTGACACGTTGATAGCGTCACTGAAAGATTTCAGCTACAAACCGCATCCTGCCCGCAGAACCTATATTGACAAACAGGGCAATCCGCAGAAAAAGCGTCCGCTGGGTATTCCCTCTTTCAACGACAAGCTGTTGCAGGAAGTAATCCGAATGATACTGGAAAGCATTTACGAGGATACTTTCTCCACCCATTCACATGGATTTCGACCGCACAGAAGCTGCCATACAGCACTTCTGGAGGTTAAAAAGCGATTTACAGGGGTGAAATGGTTTGTTGAGGGCGACATTAAAGGCTGCTTTGACAATGTTGACCACCACGTCCTCGTTGATATTCTCCGCAGAAGAATCAAGGATGAGAACTTCATCGGCCTGATTTGGAAATTCCTGAAAGCTGGGTATATGGAGAACTGGGTTTACCACAACACCTATTCCGGCACTCCCCAGGGTTCCATTATCAGTCCAATTCTTGCGAACATCTACCTGAATGAATTGGACACTTTCATGGACGAGTACGACAAACGCTTTAACACAGGAAAATGCCGCAGGCACAGTAAGGCTTATCAAAGCAAATTGGGGCACTTCAATTACCTCAAACAGCGGAAATACAGCAAAGACAAGTGGGATAGACTGACGGATGAGCAGAAAATGATTGCCAAGCTGGAAATGAAGCAGGCCCGTGACCAGATGATGGGCCTGGAATGTGGCGACCCGATGGATGAAACCTATCGCCGGGTCGTGTACGTCCGCTATGCGGACGACTTCCTGATTGGCGTAATTGGCCCCAAGCAGGACGCAGAAACCACAAAGCAAGATGTGGGTGTATTTCTGAAAAACACCTTGCACCTTGATTTGTCGGCAGAAAAAACACTGATAACCCATTCAAAGGATAAGGCACATTTTCTCGGCTATGATATTTCCTCCTGCAAAACAGAAACGCCGAAAAAGGACGCAAGAGGATTTCCCCGCCGCTCCAAGAGTGGGCGAATCATGCTCTATGTACCAAAGGAAAAATGGGTAAAACGGCTGATGTCATACGGTACGCTTAAAATTCACTATGATGTACACAACGGAAACAAAGAAGTTTGGGAACCTGTCCACAGAAACCACCTGATACACCTCGATGACCTTGAAATCCTGAAACAGTACAACGCGGAGATTCGCGGCCTGTACAATTATTATAAAATTGCCAACAATGTTTCGGTGCTGAATAATTTCAACTATGTGATGAAATTCAGTATGTTCAAGACGTTTGGCGCAAAGTACAAGGCACATATTGGGGAAATCAGGGACAAGTATCGCATTGGTAAGGATTTCGGCGTCAAGTACCAGACCAAAGAGGGATGGAAAACATTGTTATTTTACAATGAGGGTTTCCGCCATGTGAAAACAACCGCAACTGGTAACTTAGACGCTGTGCCAAACCAGTATTTCCGCACAAAGGCCAACAGTCTTATCACGAGGCTGAAAGCCAAAAAATGTGAGTGGTGCGGTGTGGAAGATGTGGATTTGGAGATTCATCACGTTAGAAAACTCAAAAATTTGAAAGGCAAGGCCGCATGGGAACGTGCCATGATTGGACGTAAGAGAAAAACAATGGCATTGTGCGTATCTTGCCATGACCTGTTGCACGCAGGAAAATTAGACTGATTTCTGGAGAGCCGGATACGCGGAGACGTGTAAGTCCGGTTCGGAGGGGAGCGTTTGGAAACCTGCCGCAGTAATGTGGTAAGGCGCTGGGCGCTTACCCTACTTTTCTCCATCATCCGGGCCCTGGGCATTATCATCCTGGGCTGGGGCGTGGTGCAGGTGGGTATGAGTATCCAGTCCCATGACGCCTCCCAGCGCACCCAGGGCTTCCTCTGCCTCTTCGGCGGCTTGCTGATCGCCTTTGCAAAGGAGATTTTGGCCGCCATCGGTGTGATGTGAATGAGAAAAACAGACGGGGAAAATCAATCGCACCGTGCGATTGATTTTCCCCTAGGAGGTGAACGATGATCAATGACAACTGGATCGCAAAAACGCTGGAAATGGCCCTGCAAGGCTGGAACGACAAGCTGACGGAGCTTTGGGAGCTGCTGTCTCAGTCCCCGGAGACCTTTAAGGGCGGGGATGTGTGGCAGGTCATTGTCTCCATTCACAACGCCATGCAGGGCATCGGCTACGGCCTGCTGGTCCTGTTCTTCGCCATGGGTATTTTCCAGACCGCCGCATCCTTCCGGGACATTCAGAGGCCGGAATACGCCCTGCGGCACCTCATTCGCTTCATCGCGGCCAAGGTGGCCGTGGGCAGCTCTATGGAGATCATCCTGGCGATTTTTAATATCTGCGGCGGCATCATCCGCACCGCGATGTCCGGCATGGGCGGCATGGCGGGCGTGAGCGCGTCCCTGCCCGCCGAGCTGGTGACGGCCATTGACGAGGTGGGCTTTCTAATGTCCATTCCCCTCTGGATGGCGGCCTTTCTGGGCTTTTTAATCATTACCGTCCTGTCCTTTATTCTGATCCTTACGGTATATGGCCGCTTTTTCAAAATCTACCTGTTCGCGGCCCTGGCCCCGCTGCCCCTGGCCTCCTTTGCAGGGGAGGGGACCTCCGCCATGGGCAAGGCGTTCATCAAGTCCTACATCGGCGTGTGCATGGAGGGGGCGGTCATCGTACTGGCCTGCCTCATTTACACCGCCTTTCTCTCCAGCGGCTCCCCGGCGGTGGACCCCAGCCTGCCCGCAACCACCATGGCCTTTCAGTACATCGGCCAGATGGTATTTAATATGCTGGTCCTCACCGGCCTTGTGAAAGGCTCGGACCGGATTGTAAAGGAGATGTTTGGATTATAGGCAGAAAATACTCTTTGATTTACGCCGATCCCCCCTGGCGCTACCGAAACAACAAGGGCCAGGGCGTGGCGGAAAACCACTATCCCACCATGGACATAGAGGACATCAAGGCCCTGCCAGTGGCCGAATTGGCGGATAAAAACTGTATTCTATTCCTCTGGGCCACCTTTCCCATGCTTAGGGAAGCGTTAAGCGTTGTGGACGCCTGGGGCTTCACCTTCAAAACGGTGGCCTTTGTCTGGGTAAAGTGTAACCGAAAAACATCCGGCCTCTTTTGGGGCCTGGGCTACTGGACACGCTCCAATGCTGAGATCTGTCTGTTGGCAACCAAAGGCCGCCCGGAGCGGCGGTCCCGAAAGGTCCATCAAGTCTTGATCAGCCCGGTAGAGGAACACAGCAAAAAGCCGGATGAGATACGGCGCCGGATCGAGATGTTGACTGGCGATGTGCCCCGCATGGAGTTGTTCGCCCGGCAAAGGCCGGAGGGCTGGGATGTATGGGGCAACGAGGTGGACAGCGATATGGGGCTGTTCAGCCTGTAAAAAATAAATCGCACGGTGCGATTGATTTCAACAGGGAGAGAAAGAGAGGGGGCGGGCGTCTGCCCGTCCCCTTGTCCGTTACCGCTGTTTTTCACACATCTCCCGCAATTCCTCCACGCTGATCCGTCTGGCCTGTGCAAGCCAGTTGGCCTGCGCTGTCCGCTCCCTGTGGAGCCACGCCATAAACCGCCGCACCCAGTAGTAACACGGGAGCAGAATAAGCACCGCGAGAATGACCCACAAGGCCAGGGTGTGGTCTGCATACCAGGCGGGATAGAACGCCTCCACAAGCGCGACGCAAAACGCAAAAAGCACCGCCGGAAGCAGATAGAGCTGTTTGAGGATTGTCCAGATCAAGCCCAGCAGGAACATCACCCCATGGAACATGAGAACGGCAACGATCAAATCACGCATAAAATGTCCTCCTTGTCAATATTTTGTTGTTTTTTCTGTGTTTTCCTGCTAATATTATCCCATTTTTCTAAAAACCTGTCAAATTTTCGTAGATTACGAGTCTGCAAATAAAAAGTCAATAGGAAATTAAGAAAAGTTTGTAGACCCAAAAGAAGGTGAAAAAGAGCACAACAAAAAGACCGCCGCGCAAGCGCCGGTCAAATTGAAAGAGTATGGAAGTGGTCAATCAGTGTTTTCCAGAGAAGCCAGATACTCCTTTACCCGCCCATAGTAGATACGCAGGAACTTGTTGGCTCCGGCTGTCATGTAAACCAGGTAAGGCTTGCCCTCGGCTCGTTTCTTGTCTATGAAACGGTACACAGGGTCGTCTTCCGGTTGCGTTTTCAGCAGGCAGTCCATGACCAGGAACAGGGCGCGGCGCAACTCCGGCGGCCCGCTTTTGGAAGTCCGGTTGCTTTTGGCCTCGTGGGTGCCAGACTGGTCAGCGCCAGGATCAACCCCTGCAAAAGCCGTGATGGAACCTCTGTGTGCAAATCGGGTCACATCTCCAATTTCCGCCATAAGCTGCGGGCCAAGGGAATCCCCCACGCCGCGCATAGCCATGACCACGGGATATTCCGGGAGCTGGGCTGCCAAAGTGCGCATTTCGGCCTTGAGCCGTTCCAGAGATGCGGAGACGGCACTCAGCGCGTCAACCGCCTGCCGGACCATGGTTTTAGTCAGGGCGTCCTTGGGAAGCATGGCAATCAGGTCTTGCGCCTGCGTGTGGATCTCAACGGCCCGGCTCTGGCTGAAATTGTAGCCATGCCGTTTGCACCATTTGCGGTAACGCTCCGTAAAGGCAGTGAGGCTCATAGCCCGCACACAGTCCACATGCCAAAAGCTTGCAGCGAAGTCCACCCACTTCTGGCTGCCGTCCTCACGAACAGGGCTGTCAAAGAGGGCGTTGACGCCGGGATAGGTCTGGTCCAGGAGGGCGATGAGATTGTTTTTCATCATCGTCTTGGTTTTGGAGTACAGACCCTGCTGCCGGTTCAGCGTTTTTAGTTGTATCCGAATCGTGTCCATAGGAGTATGTTGGCGCAATTCCACCCAGTTGTCAAGCCCATAGCGGGCGATCTTCCGGGCATCCGCCTTGTCTGTTTTCACTTTGCGCAGGGTGTTGTTCCCATAGTCTTTGATGAGTTTCGGATTGACCGCGCTGACAAAGATACCCTCCTCATGGAGAAAGCGGGCTACCGGCTCGTAGTACCGCCCGGTGTGCTCCATGACCACCCGCGTCTCACCGTCCAGGCTTTTCAAGTAGTCTGCCAGCTCCTTGAGTTCACTGCCGGTGTGACCAACAGAAAACGGCTTTGCCACCACTTCCCCAAAGGGACGGAGAACAGATACTACACTCTTGCCTTTGGAAACATCGATCCCTGCCACATTGTTCATGCGAATCGCTCCTCATTGTAGATTTGTCTTTAGCGACCAGCCATTTCATCATTGCCGGTACAATCTATTTGATGACACGGGCGCACAAGTGTGGCCAACAACCTGCATAAATCGAACGCTGCGAATGTGAGGCTGGCTGACGGACTGTCATACGGACGCTTTGGTCCTCGGAGGTTTACATCAGGCCAAGACTCTCTCATTCTAACAGCTTAGGCAACAATGCGGAAAAGACACGGCTGGTTGCCGTGTCCTTAACCGTAAATATATTGTAATAGGTGATTGTTATAGAAATTAAAATTCCCAAAGAGGTGCGGCAGCACAAGGAGACCATTTTCTTCGGCCTGTCCGCCCGTCAATTCTTCTGCGCTCTCCTGGCCGTGGCGGTTGCCGTGGCTGTCTACCTGGGCCTGGGGCCTGCCATCGGTAGGGAGACGGCAAGCTGGCTTTGTATCCTGGCCGCCGTCCCCTTTGCCGCCGCAGGCTTCTTCCAGTACAATAAACTGACCCTGGAGCAGTTTCTATGGGCGTTCATTAAGTCCAAATTCCTGTTTGCCGGAAAGCGGGGCTTTGTCTCCGAAAGCCTCTATTACCGGGCGCTGGGCAGAAAGGGGCGTGGCGATTTTGAGTAAGACCCTTGCCGCCGCCAATCGGAGTGAGCGGGACGGCTTTTTCATCCCCCGGAGCGTCCAGCGGTCCATCCCAATCAAGCGGATTTACAGCGACGGTATTTTCCAGGTGGGCCGCAAGTTCAGCCGCACATGGCGCTTCTCCGACATCAACTACGCCTCCGCTTCCGACGAGGACCAGGACAGCATCTTCCGCGCCTACTCCGCCGCCCTCAACGCCCTGCCCACCGATGCCACCACCAAGATCACCATTGTCAACCGCAGCCTGGACCAGGCGGACTTTGCCCGGACCATCCTCATGGAGGAGCAGGGGGACCGCCTGGACCGCTACCGCCGGGAGCACAACCGTCTGCTGACCGCCAAGGCGGCGGAGAGCAACAACCTCATACAGGAGAAGTACATCACGGTCTCCATCCCGGAGCGGAAGATCGAGGAGGCCCGGTCCTGGTTCCGCCGGGTGGACGGCGCTCTGTCCAAGAGCTTCGGCAAGCTGGACTCCACCGCCAGGGCCGTCTCCTGCATGGACCGTCTGCGCCTGTTCCATGACTTCTTCCGCCCTGGGGAGGAGGGCCGTTTCCACTTTGACCCCGCCCAGGCCATGCGCTTCGGCGTGGACTTCCGGGACGCCATCTGTCCGGGTGGCTTCGCGTTCCATGACGATTACTTTGAAATGGGGGACAAGGTGGGCCGGGTGCTGTTCCTCCGGGACTTCGGCGCTTACGGCCTGGACGATATGGTGGCCGAGCTGTCCGCCATCCCCCGCAGCCTCATGCTCTCCATCGACATCCTGCCCGTGCCCACGGCGGAGGCCGCCAAGGACATCCAGAACCTCATTTTAGGCGTGGAGACCGACATCGCCCGGTGGCAGCAGAGGCAGAACGCGCGGAACAACTTTACCGCCACCATCCCCTATGACCTGGAGCAGCAGAGGACGGAGACCAAGGAGTTTTTGGACGACCTCACCACACGGGACCAGCGGATGATTTTCGTCAATTTCACCCTGGTCCATATCGCGGACACCCTGGAGCAGCTCAAGGCGGACACGGCGAGCCTGCTGTCCATCGGGCAGGAGAAGTACAGCGGCTTTTCCGTCCTGCGATACCAGCAGGAGGACGGGCTGAACACCGCTTTGCCCTATGGCCTGCGCCGCATTAGGTCCATGCGTACCCTCACCACCGAGAGTACCGCCGTCTTTACCCCGTTCCGCGCCCAGGACTTGCAGGAGCCGGGCGGCATCTACTACGGCGTCAACGCCGTCACCCACAACCTCATTCTCTGCAATCGGAAAAATCTCCTCAACGGCGGAGGCTTTATCGTCGGCCTGTCCGGCGCGGGAAAATCCATGCTGGCAAAGAATGAGCTGACCGGCGTGGTCCTGGACCCGGACAACACCGACGATATTCTGGTGGTGGACCCGGACGGGGAAGTGCGACACGAAGTCGCGTAACAAATTGCCTAAGAAGCTACCCTATCCATTTGGGGTAATCCTACCACAGCCTGCGTCGCTGGTAACGGCGGGGTGGGAAGCCTGTGGGACAACGTGGGAAAGCGGAGAGCCTAACTCGGCTGTACTGCCAGGATAAGTGCGTCATGGAGAATGTAAGTGAATCATTGCAAGGGTCGTTACAGGGAATAGGCGAAATCAGGCTGATACGCCTACACCAAAAAGGTGCGGAGGCGGCTGTGGGAACTTTCTCAGTCCCCCAGCAAATGGACATAAATCCTCCCGGCTCAAAGATGGCTCCTAAAACGCACACAGTTATTTGTTACACGAAACGTGGTAAGCCCTATGCGTTCCTTTGCAGAAATGGGAAGGTATCGACCTCGTAAGGGGGAGAAATGGCGCAGAGGGTAGAGGAACGGGACAAAAAGCGAAGGTTTGCCCTGTAATGGGGCGGGATAGGGGTTCAAACTTTGCCCCAGCCTGAAAGGGCGCTGACTTGTCCCACGGTATTTCATAGCAAGAAAAGGAGGTAAACCTATGAACGGTAATTGTTCAACGACGGGGTGTAAAAGCCCTGAGAGATTGCCGGACGCGGCGGCGCTGGAACACCAGTGGAAATCCATCGACTGGAAGAAAGCGGAAGCCGAGGTCAATAGGCTGCAAGCCAGGATTGCTAAGGCGACCCAAGAGAAGAAATGGAACACAGTGAAGCGATTACAGTATCTTTTGACCCATTCGTACTATGCAAAAGTGTTGGCAGTCCGAAAAGTGACCACCAACAAAGGGAAAAAGACGCCGGGCGTGGACGGTGAGCTGTGGTCTACCCCAGCCGCTAAAATGCGCGGTGTTCTGACCCTGACAGACAAAGGCTATAAGGCGAAACCGCTGCGCCGGGTATTCATAGAGAAAAAGGGCAAAAAGGCAAAACGCCCGCTGGGTATCCCCTGTATGTATGACAGGGCCATGCAGGCGCTCTACGCTCTGGCCCTCGACCCGGTGTCGGAGACAACGGCGGACACGAAGTCCTTTGGTTTCCGCAAGGGGCGCTGTGCGCAGGACGCCTGTGAATATATTTTCACAGCACTCAGCCGCAGTTTCTCTCCACAGTGGGTACTGGAGGGCGACATCAAAGGGTGTTTTGACCACATCAGCCATGATTGGCTCATTGAGCACATTCCCATGGACAAATCTGTATTGAAACAGTTTCTGAAAGCAGGATTTATATTTGAGCAGGAACTGTTTCCCACCGATGAGGGTGCGCCTCAGGGCGGCGTCATTTCCCCTATCCTCGCAAACATGGCGCTGGATGGGATGCAAAAAGTCCTGAGTGACCGCTTCGATTTGAGCGCCAAGGGTGAGGTCAGTGCATTTGTCCATAACAAGAGCAAGGTCAATCTGGTGCGTTATGCCGACGATTTTATTGTCACAGCGGCGACAAAGGAGATTGCGGAAGAAGCCAAAGCAATCATCCGCGATTTTCTGCAAACCAGAGGGCTGGAGCTGTCTGAGGAAAAGACGGTCATCACCCACATCGACGACGGTCTTGATATGCTGGGCTGGACATTTCGTAAATTCGAAGGAAAGCTCATCGTAAAGCCGTCCAAGAAAGCGCTGAAAGCCCTGAAATCTGCCCTGTCCGAGACGATTCTTGGACGTGGCAAGGCTTGGAAACAGGATGTCCTGATTGAAAAGCTGAACCAGCAGATACGTGGCTGGACGAATTACCATCAATCGGTCTGTGCCAGTGACACCTTTGCCCACATGGACTACATTCTCTATGAATTGCTGTGGCGATGGGCGAAGCGCCGCCATCCTCATAAAGGGCAGTGGTGGGTTTCCACCAACTACTGGCACCGCAGGGGCAACCGGAACTGGGTATTCTGTACCGAGGGCAAAGAACTCCTGCGGGTAGACCACATCCCCGTTGTCCGCCACACGAAAGTACGAATGGATGCAAACCCCTATTTTGACACCCAATACTTCATTGACCGCAAGTTTAAGCATGGAATGGACCGGTTATCCGGACGCTTTAAGCAGGTCTGGAAAAACCAGTGTGGGTGTTGTTATCACTGTGGACTTCCCATGGATATCAGCGACGAGAGGGAGATTTTCTTCAAAGTCCCGAAAGCCATGGGCGGCAAGGACGAGGTACGCAATATGGCCTACGTTCATAAACATTGCCAGCAAATCTTCTTGGAACGCCGCGCGAAAGCGTGATGAAATGCTTGAGCCGTATGAGTGGAAACGCTCACGTACGGTTCTTAGACGAGAAAGCGGGAGTAATCCCGCCGACTTAGTCGACTATGCCCCACTGATCGAGGCCCTGGGCGGGACGGTGCTGAAAATATCCGCCAGCAGCCCCAACCACATTAACGCCATGGACATCAACGCCGACTACGCCGGTGAGGATGACCCTATCCTGCTGAAAATTGAGTTTATCATGTCCCTGTGTGAGCAGATCATGGGCAGCGGCAAGCTGGGGGCGCAGGAGCGGTCCATCCTGGGCCGCTGTGTCAACGATGTCTACCAGAACTATCTGCAACGGGGCTTCACCGGGGAGCCGCCCACCTTAAAGGACCTCTATGCGGTCCTGCTGGACCAGCCGGACCCGGAGGCCCGGAGCGTGGCCCTGGCGCTGGAGCTGTTCGCCACTGGCAGCCTCAATATCTTCGCACACCAGACCAACATCGACCTGTCCAGCCGCATCCTCTGCTTTGACATTCTGGACCTGGGCAAGCAGCTTCGCCCCGTGGGGATGCTGGTCATGCTGGACGCCATTGTAAACCGCGTCACCGCCAACCGGCAAAAGGGCAAGCGGACCTGGATACTCATTGACGAGATCCGTCTGTTCTTCGCCAATGAGTACAGCGCCAACTTCCTGGAGCGGTCCTGGCTCAACTTCCGCAAATACGGCGGCCTGCCCACCGGCCTCATTCAGAACGCCGAAAAGTGCCTGAACAGCGAGACCGCCCGGTTTCTCTTCGGCAACAGCGAATTTCTCATTATTTTGAAGCAGTCCCCGGCGGATATGAAGATGCTGGTCCCTCTGCTGGGTATCTCCGAGACCCAGGCCAACTACATCAAAAACGCGGAGGCGGGCAGCGGCCTCATTCGCTACGGAAACGCCATGGTCCAATTCCAGAACGAGCTGCCCCCGGATACCGAGCTGTACCGCTTGATGACCACCAAGCCGGGAGAACGATAATTTGTCGAAATAAATCGCACCGTGCGATTTATTTCTATGGAGGAGGTGTCGTCTATTCCAGACATTCGGGAACATAAGTGGGACATCAAGACCCGCGATAAAGTAGAAAAGCAAAAGGATAAGCGTAAAGCCGGAAAGCTCTTGGCCGGGCGGAAGCTCACCGCTAAATTCCGGGAGGAGCTGGCCCGGCGGGATAAGGACCGGGAGGCCCCGGAGTGCCTTGCCGCCGACGAGACCGCCCAGGCCGCCGGGGCATCCCTGGAAACGGTCACAGACGCCGCCGTAACAGGTGTGAAAAAGGCCCGGTCTATCCAGCGGCAGAGGAGCAGAAGAAAAGAAACAGGACAACAGCGGCACACAGAGCGCGCCGCCGACAACCCCGCTTCCACAGTATCGGACGGTCCCACGGACCTTACACCCCCCACCCCTGGGGAGCGCATGAGACAGGCGGCAATCCGGGCGCGGCGGATGCCATCGGCTATCCCTGCAAACCAACAGGCCGGGCCGCGCTGTGGGCGGCCCGGCCTCTCCCGTCCCTGTCCAAACAATTCTTCTTGCTCAAATCCATCTATCTATCCATCTATCCAAACGGCCCCCGCCCGGCGCGGGGGCCGTCCTTTCCTCCGGGAGCGTCCCCAGGCCGCGGGCACAGTCCCCAGGAAAAAGACCGCCCCGGCCATCAAGACCCGGCAGGGCGCGGCCCAGGCCGGGAAGAAAGCCGCCGCCTACGGCGGCAGGGCACTTACCCAGGCCCAGGAGCGCATGAAAAGTGCCGCCCAGCACAAGCTGGCGGCGCAGACCAAACGGACCGCGAAAACCGCCGCGGAGGTCTCCCGGAGGCTGGCCGTGGCCGTTGCAAAGGCCACGGCCGCTGTGGTCAGCGCCATCACGGGGCTGGTAGGCGGGGCCGTTCTCCTGGTGGCCCTCTGCGTTGTCATTCTGGTGGCCGCCGTAGTGGCCTCTCCCTTTGGCATCCTCTTCTCCGACCAGCACAGGGAGCTGGGGGCCGTCTCCCCAAATGCCGCCATCGCGCAGATCAATGTGGAGTATGCCGCCCGGCTGGAGGAGCTGCAAGCCGGGGATTATGACAGCATCCAGCTCCAGGGCTGGCCCCCGGACTGGAAACAGGTCCTTGCCGTCTTTGCCTGCAAGACCGCCGGGGCGGACGACGGGATAGATGTCACCGTCCTGGACCCGGACCGGGTGGAGCGTCTGCGGGCCGTCTTTTGGGATATGACCGTTATTACAAACGAGGTGGAGTCCATCCACCACCCCGGCAGCGGCGGGGACGATGAGGGCTGGACGGAGCATATTTTGCATATTACCGTCAAGGCCAGGACCCCGGACGATATGCGGGTGTATTACCAGTTCAGCGGGTATCAGAACGAGGCCATGGACGAGCTGCTGAAGGAGCTGGACGCCCTGGATGGTCTGCTGGGGGATTTGAGCATTATCCAGGCGGACGCCGTGGAGCTTCTGCAAGCCCTCCCGGAGGACTTGGCCCCGGAGCGGAGAGAGGTCATCCGTCACGCTCTCACTCTGGTAGGCAAAGTGAATTATTTTTGGGGCGGAAAATCGCTGACCATTGGCTGGGATAGCCGCTGGGGGACCACCATGGAGGTCACGGCGGCGGGCAGCTCCACCACAGGCACCTTCCGGCCCTACGGGCTGGACTGCTCCGGGTACGCCGACTGGGTATTCTACAACGCCAGCGGCGGGGAGTACATCATAGGACACGGCGGAGGAGCCCACGCCCAGCATACCTACTGCGCCGATATTGCCTGGGAGGACGCCCTGCCCGGCGATCTGGTTTTTTACCCGGAGGATACCCATGTGGGCATTGTGGGCGGCAGGGACGAAAACGGCGATCTGCTTATCATCCATTGTGCCAGCGGGGCCAACAATGTGGTCATCACCGGCGTCTCCGGCTTTACCTCCATCGGCAGGCCCCTCTATTTTGGAGACTGAAAATAAATCGCACCGTGCGGGACATTTCTTGTCGAAATAAACCGCACGGTGCGATTTATTTTTGTGGCTGTATGGGCCAAGTGGTCCCGACCCGCATAAACGCTCCAGTTCGGATAAAATATGTTCATTACTTCGATTGGAGGCTTGACAATGAACAACTATATTATCACAGCGGAACACTTGACCGCCTATGGGGTCTATCTGCGCCGGGAGGAGCGTGCCGGAGCCACAATAGAGAAGTACCTGCGGAGCGTGCGGCAGTTCGCCGCATGGCGGGGGGATGAAGTCGTTACAAAAGAGGCGGTGACCGACTGGAAAGAGCACCTGCTGGCACAGGGCAAAGCCCCCGCCACCATCAACGCGGCCCTGGCCGCCCTCAACGGCCTGTTCCGCTGTCTTGGCTGGGAGGACTGCCGGGCCCGGTTCCTGAAAATCCAGCGGCGGGTATTCCGGGACGCCAGACGGGAGCTGACCCGCTCCGACTATGACCGGCTGATCACTGCGGCGCGGGAGTTGGGAAAGCACCGGCTGGCCCTGCTGATGGAAGCCATCTGCGCCACGGGCATCCGGGTGTCCGAGGTCAGGTATCTCACCGTGGAGGCCGCCCAGCGGGAACAGGCGGTGATCGCCATGAAGGGGAAGATCCGCACGATCATCCTCCCCGCCAAGCTGTGCCGCAAGCTCATAAAGTACGCCAAAAAGCAGAAAATCGCCTCCGGCGGGATCTTTCTCACCAAAAACGGAAAGCCGCTCACCCGCCGCCAGATCTGGGCGGAGATGAAGCGGCTGTGCGTGTACGCGGGGGTGGAGCCCTCCAAGGTCTTTCCCCACAATTTGCGGCACCTGTTCGCCACGGCCTATTACAAGGCGTACCGGGACATTGCCAAGCTGGCGGATGTGCTGGGCCACAGCTCTATCGAAACCACCCGCATCTATCTGCTGACCTCCGGGACGGAGCACAGGAGGCAGCTTGACCGTCTGGGGCTTGTCTCGTAAGCGGAATTAACATTCCGCCCCGAAGCCTGGGGACAACAGGCCGTTTCATCTACATAATGTGAGGAAATTCTACCATACCCCTTTTGAAAATGCAAGAGACCGCTCGACTTTTGGGTGCAAAAAATCCAGCCGCGAAAGGAAATCTTTTTGCGGCCTGTTCTGTTGCGGCCTTTTTCATCCGGCCATGCCGGAAAGGCCGTTCTTTTTTGCTTTTCATCCCCATCCGCACTCTGGAAGCCAGCAGAGCAGGATGCGGAATGTTAATTCAGTTTTCGCCGGGGTTTCCCGGCGATTGCGCTATTCGGGCGGAATGTTAATTCCGGGATGAGGGGGGCGTCATGGAAAAAGAAGAAACAGCCCTGACCGCGCCAGGCAGGGCGCTGGTCAAGAAGAAAACAGGCGGGAAGAACCGGGAAAAACGGAAGGATTGGAAGAGAAGAGGTGCCTTTATGAAAACAGAGCTTTCCCTGCTGGATCTGCTGAGCCTTCAAATGAACTGCACTTACCTGTCCGACCTTCGCGGCCTGGACGACGGCCTCCGGGCGATGATGTCCCGCCGGCTGGAGCAGCTCCCGGCCCGGGCGGAGGAACTGCACGACTGGAACGACGCATTGGAGTACCTGACAGGGGCGCCCCCGGAGGAAACGGCCCAGGCCGCGAAGGAGCGGCTGATCGCATTGTTATCCCAGCCCCGGCTCCGGGGCTGATGCGGAGCTCTGTGGAGGGGAGGTGAGACCAGTGAGCGCGAAGGGAAAACGGGAAGAACAGACGGACGGATTAAAGCCCGAGGGCGTCCATCTCCTGCAGGAACTGCAGAAGGAGAACACGGATCTGCGCATCAGGCTCGTGGAGTTGGAGCAGGCGCTGGAACGGGAGCATATTGAGCACCGGGTGGACAGCATCCTATGGGAATATGCGTCGGACGCCCCGTTCCCCCGGGTGCGGGAGGAGTGTGAGCCGTCCGGCCCCGGCGTACAGGCGCGGTCGCCGCCCACTGCGCCCCGCGGCGGCGGCCGCGCCAGCCAGAAGCCCGGTTCTGCCCGCGGCCAGGTGGCCCACGCGGCGGGCGACGTCGTCTTTTACCTGGCCATCGTGCTGCTGCTGGCGGGCGCGGTGCTGATCCGCTCGGCCCGGCACGGCGCGCCGGTGAGCATCGCCGGTTATTCCGGGCTGGTGGTGCTCTCCGAGTCCATGCAGGACGTCATCCCCAAGGGCTCCTTCATCCTCACCAGGCACGTGGAGCCGGAGAGCCTGCAAATCGGGGACGACATCACCTTCATGGTGAATTCGGAGACCTGCGTGACCCACCGCATCGTGGACATCCGGCCCCAGCCGGACGGGACGCTGGCGTTCCAGACCAAGGGCGTGCACAACCAGACGCCGGACAGCAATCTTGCCGCCGCGGGCAACGTGGTGGGGAAGGTGGTGTACCATGACCTGGGCCTGGGCCTGGCCGCCCAGTGGATCCGCGCCAACTGGCCGCTGGTGGTGTTCCTGCTGGCGGTCTGGGCAGCGTTGGGCTGGGTGCTGGCCCGGACCATGCGGCCAGCAAAAAAGGAAGGGGGGAGGCGTTTGCAGAAGCGAAACACCGCGCCGGCCGAACCGGCTGGAACAACAAGAAAAACAGAATGAAGGAGACAAAAACATGATCAGAAAGAAAGTAACGACCTCGTCGCTCGCCATTGTCATGGCGGCGGCCATTGCTCTGTCGGGCACCTTCGCCTGGCAGAGCATCAGCCAGCAGGCGCTGAACGAGGCCAGGGGATTCGTCAACCCCGGCGGACGTCTCCATGACGACTTCAGCGGCCCCGGCGGGACCAAGGACATCTACGTAGAGAACTTCGGCGCTCAGCCCATCTACGCCCGCGTCCGGCTGGACGAGTACATGGAGATTGGTGCGGGCGCCGGTACGAAAGATGGCGTCACAGGCAACAGCACCGCCACGTCTCTGGTGACCGGGGCGGACATCGACGATGTGACCACCTGGACCATCCACATCCCCGGCGCTACCTCCGCTACCACCGGCGAGGGAACGGAGAGCCCCACCTGGGCGTCTGCCGGAGAGACCTTCCACAAATACTGGACGTGGACCATGGGCGGGCAGGACGCCACAAACAACCCCGACGGCAAGACGGTATATCTGCCCACGTTCAATAAGAACCAGGACAGCCTTCATGCGGACATCAACGGCACGCTGGAGGGCACCACCGCAGGCGACGGCGTCCATTATGACGATTACCATGCGTATGCTGCAGGCGAAACCAAGACTGCCGCCGCCTACTATGACGCCGACGACAACGCCACGGACGAGGATCCCACGAAACCCGGCAACGGCGGTGTTCAGGGCACCAACTACACGGCGGTCAATGAGACCCACACCGCCGCGACAACCGAGACCGCCAAGGTGATCACCATGGCGGAGTGGAAGGCCCTCCCGGCTGCCCCCTCCGTTCCCGGTTCTACAGCAGGCAACACCAAAGCGGACATCAAAGCCTGGGTGTACGACACGGACGGCTGGGCGTACTGGTCTCAGCCCATCGCGCCCAAAACTGCCACCGGCCTGCTGCTGGACAAGATCGCCCAGACCAGTGCCACCCTCGACGGCGAGTGGTATTACGCCATCAACGCCGTGGGACAGTTCATTACTGCGGACGACCTGGGTAAGACCAACCACACAGGCTTTTATACCAATGGCTCCGCCGAACCCACCGCTGACGCTCTGACCCTGTTGGCGGAAATCGGCGTGACCACCACCGGCACCCGGATTATGGATGGCAGCACGCCTGTGACCACCCTGACCATGGCCCCGTCTGATACCAAGACCCTGACGGTCAGCGCGCCCGCTGCCGCCACCGGCAGCTGGACTTGGACAAGCTCCAACACCACCGACTTCACCGTAACGCCCGGCGGCACGAACAATATCAACTGCACCGTGTCCGTGAACGCCGGCGCGGCTAACGGCTCCAGCACCACCCTCACGGCCACGAACGACAATGACGCCAGCCTCACCGCCAGCGTGACCATCACGGCCACGGTCGCCGCCGAGGACCTCAAGGTTGGCAATACAAAAATCCTCGACGGCGTTAGCTACACCGTGGTAGCTGTGAACAGCAGCCTGACCGGAACGGATAAAAATACCTACAACGCGGCCCTGCTGCTCAGCACGAATATTCTGGAGACCAAGGCATTTGACACGAACAGCCCGGCGTGGTCTGGCAGCGATATGCAAATCTACCTGAACGGCAGTTGGCTGACCAACCATAGCGAGGCGGCGGCTAAGGCTATCCAGGTGCCCATCTCCACCCGTGCGACCTACAATACCACGACGAAGAGTACGACGAACGACAAGGTGTTCCTGCTGTCCGAGGCGGATCTGTATGGAACCTCTAACTACGGCGCCGACACGAGCCCGCAGAGCTGGGAGTATACCTACAACGGAGCGAAGCTGGCTTACTTCACCAGCGATTCCATGAAAGCCGCGACAGGTGGCAACAACTGGTACTGGCTCCGCTCGCCCGCCAGCAATTCCAACCGAGTGGCCTGCGTCAATACGGATGGCACGCGCAGTTGGGGCGACTTCGACATCGACGTCAATGGCGGTGTCCGCCCCGCTTTCTGGTATAATCTTGCATCCTAAATCCTCAAATCTTGAATTTGGCAGACGGCAAATGTAGAAGGACAAGCCACCGATGAAATCCCAAAATCGGGGGGGGGGGAACAGGGGCGAAGCCCCTGTCGCGCGAAATTTTTTGAGGCCCCCGGCGGTATTTCGCCGCCGGGGGGCGCGGAGGGGGCCTTGCGCCTCCCTCCGCCATACGCTTTACCGACTGGGAGGAGCAAGATGGCCGAAACAAGTGATCTGGCCGTCATCATGAAGGCCAAAGACCTGTGTAAATATGTGATGACGGTAACGCAGAAAAGCCCCAAGCACTACCGATTCACCTTCACCACCCGGCTCCAAAACTTGTGCATGGACGTCATCTCCGACCTCTATCTGGCCAACGAGACCTTTGTGGGCGGGGACAACGCCCGGGAGCAGTATGCCAAACGGATGGATTATCAGCGCGCGGCCATGACCAAGCTGCGGCTGCTGACCTATCTGGCCGAGGTGGCCGTGGAGCAGAAGGCCATCCTGCCCCGGCAGTACCAGCAGATTTCCATGCAGGCCACCACGGTGATGAACCTGCTGGGCGGCTGGCTGAAAAGTGACCGAAATCGTTTCCGGTTTCGGTGAAGCGCATGGCGGAGGGTGGTCTTTTCCACCCTCCGGGGAGCAGATCGTGAAGAAAGACGGACCGTTTTCGCCTCCTTCGGCTGGCTCCGCTCGCCCGCCAACAATTCCAACAAAGTGGCCAACGTCAATACGGATGGCACGCGCAATTGGAACAACTACAACAACGACAATGGCGGTGTCCGCCCCGATTTACCCCGGCCGCGCCCCACGGGAGGCACGGCGCAAGCGAGGAACCGTACCGCAGGCGCGGGCGGTCAGGGCGCGGGGTAAAGGGATCTGCTTCCCACCTGGGGCCCGCATGGGGCTTCCGGGTAACGGTGCCGGAGGAGGAACGGACGCGGAGCCGGGCTGCGGTTCAGCCTGTGCCCGGCAGCCCGCTTTCGGACGTTTGGGACTGCCGCCTCCCCCTCCCAGCCAGAGAGGACAGGGGGCAGTCCCCTTCCGGCTTTTCAACGAGCATATGAAATATGAGGTGATGTCAGGTGGACGAGAAAAAGGGGACGCTGCTCGCGGCCTATCTCGCCGTTAAAAACAGGAACAAAGACGCCGTGGTGCTGTACCAGATCGGGGGCTTTTGCCAGATGTTCTACCACGACGCCCTGCTGGCCAGCCGGGAGCTGGACATCCGCCTTTTGAGCCGTGCCATGGGCGGCGGGGAGCGGGCCCCCATGTGCGGGGTGCCCGCGGCCACCGTCCGGGACTACGCCCAGAAATTAGCGGGCCGGGGCTTCCGGGTGGTGCTGTGCGCCCAGATCCGGGAGGAATCCGGCGCCTGCCGCCGGGAGATCACGGAGGAGGTTCAGCCGGAGGGCGAGCCTCACGATCTGACGCAGGAATGGGACGCCTATTTCAAGGAGCCGCCGCCCCTGCCGCCCTCCCCGGCCCCGACCAGGCGGGGCCGAAACAGAGGATTGATGGAACAGTTGGCCGCGCTGGATGTTTCCCGCATCACGCCTATGCAGGCGCTGGAAACCCTCTGCGCCTGGAAAGAACGGTATTGCGGGGCCGGCGATGACGGATTACGAGAAGATCTGTGATTTCTGCAACCTCTATCTAGCGCACCTGGAGGCCCGGAAAGGCAAGCGGGGCAAGATGGAGGTCATCCGCTTTGAGAACCACCTGTCGGAGAACCTAACCAAAATGAGCTGGTCGCTCCAGAACCGGAGCTACCAGGTGCACGAGTATTACCATTTTACCGTGCATGAGCCGAAAAAACGGGATATTTTCGCCGCCCACTATTCCGATCGGGTGATGCTCCACTGCGTCTGCGACCAGGTGCTCTCTCCCCTGCTGGAGCGCCATCTGATCTACGACAACGCCGCCTGCCGGACCGGAAAAGGGAGTCATTTCGCTCTGGATCGCTTTTCCCAATTTCTGCGGGAGCACTACCGGGCCCATGGCGCACACGGCTACGCGCTGAAATGTGACGTCACCCAGTATTTCGCCAGCATCGACCATGAGGTGCTGAAAGCCGCGTTGAAGCGCCTGCTCAAAGACCCGGATGTGCGGACGCTGCTGTACCATGTGATCGACAGCTACGAAAGCGAAGGCAGGCCGGGGCGGGGCCTTCCCTTGGGCAATCAGAGCAGCCAGTGCTTTGCCATCTACTATCTGGACCCGCTGGACCGGCTCATTAAGGAGCGGCTGCGGGTAAAGCACTATGTCCGCTACATGGACGACTGGATTCTCCTGCACCCCGACCGGGCCTTTCTGGAGCACTGCCTGAAGGAGATCCGCCGGATGGTGGAGGAGACGCTGAGTCTGAAGCTCAACCCCAAGACCCAGATTTTTGCCATCGGGGAGGGCGTGGAGTTTCTGGGCTGGCGTTTTTATCTGTCAGACACCGGAAAGGTGATCCGCAAGCTGCGCCCGTCCAGTAAGCTGCGCATCCAGAGAAACATGAAAACCCTTTGGAAAGGGTATGAATCGGGCGAACTGGAACGGGAAACGGTGCGCTCCAGCCTGGCGGCCTACCGTGGCCATTTGAGGCATGGGGACACCTACGCCATGCAAGGTCGGCTCCGGCTCATGCTGGCGCAGGTGGAACAGACCGCACATCACAATGGAGAGGAGAGGGATCAGAATGAACTCGTTTCATCGGAAAGCGAGCACCCTTTGCGCCCTGATCCTCCTCCTTGCCCTGACCCTGGGCGGCACCTTCGGCTGGCAGAGCGTGAGCCAGCAGGCGCTGAACGAGGCCAGCTCGAAGCCGGATATGGCAACGGTGGAGCTGGTTAAGCTGGAAAGCGGCCCCGACATCCCCCTTGCCGGGGCCGCTTTCCTCCTGTTCCGCGCCGATGGGACGCAGGTGGACGGCCTGTTTACCACGGATGCGGCGGGGAAGCTCACGGTGTCCCTCCCCGCCGGAGACTACTATTTTGTGGAGTGGAGCCCCGCCCCCGACCACGGCTTTTACACCAATCCAGACGGCACCGCAAAGACGGTATATCCGTTCACGGTTTCCGAGGAAGCTGCGAAAAACCATGAGACGGTGCCAGTCGGCCCGGTTTACAACCCCCGGCTCACCGGCGGCCCGCTCACCATCTCCAAGACCGTGGAGAACAAGGACGGCTCCGAGCTTACCCAGAAGCAGCGGGAGCAGGATTTTGTGTTTGCCGTTGCTTTCTCCGATGGGGGGACTTATCCGTATTACATCGCCGGGCACGAGGACGACCTCAAAAGCCTGACCAGCGGCGGGACGCTCACGCTGCAGCATGGGCAGAGTGCGGTCTTTCCCGCCCTCCCCGCCGGAGTGTACTATACCGTGACAGAGACGCCAATGATCGGCTGCTACATAGAAGCCTCCGGCAATACGGGGCACATCACCCGGGAGGGGGTGCTGGCCCAGTTCCGCAATATCTATCAGAGCGGGAGCCTTGAAATCAGCAAGACCGTGGTGAACGAGGACGGCTCCGGCCCGGACCTGAATCAGAAATTTGACTTTGAAATCACCTTCTCCGATGGGGGGAGTTATGAATACTCCGTTTGGGAGGGCAGCACCCAGATTGGGGCGCCCGCCAGCCTGACCAGCGGCGGGACGCTCACGCTGCAGCATGGCCAGCGGGCGGTGTTCCCGGCCCTTCCCGCAGGCGTGACTTATAACGTGCAGGAGGTCAACATACCGGGGAACTATCGCGCGATGCAGACTTCTTGCCAGGGGAGAATTGTGGCGGGCGTGACCGCCCATGCCGACTTTGAAAACCGCTTCGGCCCGGAGCCGGATACACCGGGTTCGCTCACTGTGACGAAAGAGATCATAAATCCGAATGGCCCCGCGCCCACGGACGATCAAAAGGATACGGAGTTCGAGTTTGAGGTCAAGTTTTCCGATGGTGGAACGTATCCGTATTACATTCTCGGGCATGAGGATGAAATCAAAACCCTGACCAGCGAGGGAAAGTTCCCACTGAAACACGGTCAGAGTGCAGTCTTTTCAGATATTCCCAAAGGCGTGGACTACACCGTGACGGAGACCGACCAGCAGGGCTTCCGCGCGATGACACAGTCGGCGGAGGGGACGATCCGGGGCGGCGCAGCCACGGAACTGCTGTTCCAGAATATCCCGCCGGGCGAATTGATCCTGACTAAGACGGTGGAGGGCGTCAGCCCCGATCCCGAAAAAGCATTTGAATTTACCGTCACGTTCCTTGACGATGCGGAACATAACTTCTCCATTCTGAACCCTGATAACAGCGTGGAGAGTACCGGGAGCGTCTTAGGCAGCGGCGCCGTATCCCTGAAGGCCGGCCAGAGGGCATATTTCCCCAGCCTTCCCGCCGGGCTGGTCTATACGGTGGTGGAGAAAGACTACGCCGCCGAGGGCTGTCATCTGAAACCCGTGGTCAACGGGATGGGGACGATAGAGAGTGGGTTCATCATCCATGTTGAGGCGGTCAACACCTATCCTGGCACACGCATTTCCGGTGAAAAGACCTGGGATCTGCGCGGATATGCCGGCGTTTCCCTGCCCTCGTCGATCTGGGTGAAGCTCTACCAGGGGGATGTCCTGATCGAGAGGCTTCAGGTGAAGCCGGATGCATCCGGGAGGTGGCTCTACTCCTTTACGGTCCCGAAGTACGATGCTGACGGAAACGAGCTCGCCTACCGTGTGGAGGAGGAGCCGGTGGCCAGCTTCAAGACCGTGTATGAGCAGGGAACCTACAATATTCTGAACCGGTATATCCCACCCTCCGAGCCTGATCCGGGGCCGGACGACCCCGATCCGCCGCCCACGCCAGAACCGCCGCCTACGCCAGACCCGACACCCACTCCAACTCCTGGCCCGGAGCCTACTCCTACGCCTGATTCAAAACCTACTCCTGCTCCCACGCCCGGCGACGACCCGACGCCGCCCACACCAGGCGGCACACCCACGCCCTCCCCGGACATTCCAAAGACCAGTGACGACCGCAGGCCCGCCCTGTGGCTGACGTTGAGCGTTCTGAGCCTTGCGGGGCTTTCCGGCTGCGTCCGGTATGCCCAGGTCCACCGCTACCGTGGAAAGAGGGTTCGCTGATGAGAGCGCAGGGGAAGCGGGTACAAGCGAGGCGGCGGACGGGAAAACGGGTTCGGAAGCAATCGATCTTGAAGGACCGGACCGGCGTGGGCTGGCTGTGCCGTGCCCTGGCCGCTGCCTTTGTCCTGCTGCTGGGCCTCTCCATCTGGCAGTATGTCTCCTATGCGCTGGAGAACCGCCGGGAGGAACGCTTTATGGCGGGCTTGCAGGCACAGGCGGTCACAGCGCGGGAAACGCCGGCCCCTGTCCTGGAGGAGCCGCCGCCCGAGCCGGAGCTGCCGCCCATTGAGGTGGACTTCGCTCTGCTCCAGGAGGAGAACCCGGACATCATCGCCTGGATCTACTGCCCGGACACGGAGGTAAATTACCCTGTCCTGCAAAGCGAGGATAACCGCTATTACCTCCGCAGGGGCAGCGATGGCAGCTATCGTGTCGCCGGGAGCATTTTCGCGGACTGCCGGAACTCCGCCGAGCTTTCCGACGAGAATGTGATCCTCTACGGCCACAACATGACAAACGGGAGCATGTTCGCCCTGCTTCCCCATTACGCTCAACAGGAGTTCTACGAGGAACACCCGGTCTGGTATCTTCTCACGCCCACGGCCAATTACAAGGCGGAGCTGTTCGCGGGGTTTGTTACCTCCACCAAATCCCTTGTTTATTCCACGGTGCAGGAGGAGACGGATGACAGGCCCATTATGGTCAAGGCCTGGGAGGATTCGGATTTCTGGGGCGGCCCACCGCCCGAGGAGGGAGAGCGGACCATCACCCTCTCCACCTGCTCCTATGAGTTCTCCGATGCGCGATATGTAGTAGTGGGCGTCCTGCGGGAGTTGGACGGGGCGTGATATGCCCTGTGGCGCCAGTTTAATTTGTCGAAAAATAAATCGCACGGTGCGATTTATTTTCATGGTCTACCAAAGATTGAGGAATGTGGATGAACAAACGCCCCTTTTGAGATACCTCCGGGCAGACCGCCCAACACAATCCATTTTCTAAAAGCGCGGAGAACCGATCAACGGTTTTCCGCGCCTCTTTTTTTCCTCGACAGTTTCTCCGAATATCTACTACCAAATAATAGGAGATACTGGGAAAGGCTGTCGAAGAACGCCGTCGCATTTTCGCCGCTCACAGCCCCCAAGGCAAAAAGGGGAAAATTACGAAATATTCTTTTGCTTTTTGCTGGGAAAAGGAACTCCTGCCGGTCTCCTCCCGATTTTCGATGCTTCTCCGCGAACCACCGAAAATTGAAGGAGGAAAACCCCATGTTTGATCGACAGAGCGACTATGCCTTGAACAAGAAAGACCCGGAGGCCATCGTGTGCAAAAGCGTGTCCGGAGTACATATCCGTCTGACCCGTGTGGACTTCTCCAGCGATGAAGAATTTCAGAGGTGGAAGAACTGGTCCGATGAAGATTATCACGCCAGAGAAAAGGAAGAGCATATCTACGCCGACAAGACAGTTTCCATCTATAAGGTCTCGGAGATCGTGCTTGCAGTCCAGTCCCCGGACGATGTTCTGATGGACGAGTACAACCAGCAGGAACGGGAGCGCCTGCTCCATCAACTGGCCGTTGGCCTGGATTGCTGCTTGACTCCGGTCCAACGCCGCCGCCTGCGGCTGTACTATGTGGACGGATTGACGGTGAGACAGATTGCGGAGAAAGAGGGGGTGCGCCATCAAAATGTCACTAAGCGAATCATCCAGGCAAAGAATATTTTGAAAAATTTTCTCCAAAGGGGGGTGCCAAACCAGCCAAAACGCAGCGGTAAGTAGAGGGAGCGTTTCCGCTCTCTCAAGAACAATTACAACTGAATAAAGGATAGTCCAGATACATTCTGTATGTGCTGAGCCGGACGGCGGGCGCGCCGGGATCTTCCACCGGGGAAAGGGGTGAGCAGACCGGGGAAAGGAGCGAGAGACGCCAACGCCGTGATCCAGCCCAGGCAGGGCCGGGGGCCGTGACGCACATACAGCCATGATGATACTTGCGTCGGCTATGCGTCACAGCGTAGGACGCCCCGCCACGGGAATGGGGGGAGGCTCACACCTATGGAGCGGCTTTGCCTGCCGCCGTCTGGCCTGTCTGACAATTTTACAATTCAGCATAGCCGCACCGGAAAACGGTGCGGCTATGCCTATATCAACAGGAAACAAACCGCACCGTGCGATTTATTTCCGTTGAATGGAGGAGGTGCTTTATTGGCTGGCAGCACCTATGGAACGCCGCCGGAGATAAAGACAGAGATCAAGGTCGGCAATACATATTTTGTTGTGTCCTCTCATTTCGCCCCAAAGGGCGTCACCGCTTCAGATAAAGTCAAGCGCATCCTTGACAAGGAAACCAAGAAGAAATGTTGACAAAATACACGGAAATTTGAGGTTAGTGTAAAGTTTTCGTTGGCAAAAGGAAAAGGGAAGCAGTGAAAACACCGCTTCCCTTGGGGCTCCAAAGTCAGTAGAATTGTGAGTTGAGAACAAACACCTACTGCAAAGGAGTCCCAAAGCAATGGTAACAAAGTTAGAGGAGCAAGGCAAGCGGATTTTTCAGTGGGGCGAGAAGTTTGTTGACATCGCCACACTGGAGAAGCTGGTGTACGAGGCCGTCCTCTCCCTCGGCCGCGACATCATGCGCCAGTGCATAGAGGAGGCGGACCGGACGCTCGCTCGGCAGCGGGACCGTGGGATGTACCGGGACAAGGGCTACCGGCCCACCACGCTCAAAACAGTGATGGGCGAGGTGGGGTACCAGCGCCATGTCTACCTGCTGTCCGGGGCCGCGGAGCAACCCAGGGCAACGGTGTACCTGCTGGACAGGAGCATGGGCCTTGACACGGTTGGGCTTTTCAGCGATACTGTGTGTATGATGGCGGTGGAAGTGGCCTGTGCGGTGAGTTACCGGACGGCAGCCGCCACACTCAACGATCTGACCGGGCTGAACTTGAGCCACGAGAGTGTCTGGCGCATCGTCCAGAACGCCGGGAGTTGGGAGCAGGCCCGTGTGGATACCCTTGCGGCGGCGGCAAAGGCCGAGCGCGGGGCCGGGACCTACGAAACGCCGGTACTGTACGAGGAGATGGACGGCGTGTACCTTGCCCTGCAAGGGAAAGACCGACTGGAATACGGCCCCAGCAAGGAGATGAAGGTGTCCATTGCCTACTCCGGGGTCTACGAGGACGCCAGCGGGCGGCGAAGCCTTGCCAACAAGGTTTCCTACGCCAGCATGGAACAGGCGGAACACTTCCGCCGCCACGCCGAGGGTGTAGTGGCCGACTTCTA
>OJRC01000430.1_pt1 | contig 28241 bp, 30 predicted proteins | sample 1599081 | NCBI WGS metagenome assembly OJRC01 (sample SAMN03922519, study PRJEB24848) | human gut metagenome | isolation source: stool sample | host: Homo sapiens | place: Germany | collected 2010-02 | reverse complement strand
GCGGTAATCCTCCCGTCAGACCGTTACCCTGTGTAGTCCCTTGTAAACTGTACTTAAGCAAAAAAGCAACTTCATACCTATCCCATGGTTTCTGTTTCATAGTAGTTCATTCATCCTGACTATATTGCGCTTCCATATTGTCCGTTATCGCAGACAACTAAGACTTCAGCCGATAGGTTCTGTTTCGATTACTACCATCGGAGACAACGATTCCTTCCGCAATCAGTTCATTCAGATAGTCTCTTGTGCGGGATGGCTTCAGCCCGATATACTCAGCAATCGAGGAAGCCTTCGCCTCGGCATGGTCCGTAAGATACACAATGATAGTTTCCTTCATTTTTGTATTTATCGCCGATTTTTTATCGCCGATTTTTATCGCCGATTTTTTATCGCCGATTTTTTCAAATGTGAGTTCCAACAAAGTTCTCTCTGGCTCAAGCTGTTCTGTGATAGCGGGCATTGCCCAGCCTTGCTCATGCCAAGCACCGAAAATGCGGGGAATGCCACTGCCGGAACGTTCACCAATATCAATCAGGTTGAACATCTTCAGCATTGTTCCGTTCCGGGGGTCGGACACACCGCCGCTTTTCGCAGCATCGACCTCGATGCGGAAGCCACCGGGATTGGCCATGGTGATGGAATCCCGCTTTTTGATAACTACCAGCCCCTGCCGACCGTAATAATCGGCATGAACCAGGCAATTTGCCAATGCTTCCCGGAGTGCCTGATGCACAGGGGTATCATCCACTCTGGTGCCGCCATCCATTTTAAACGGCACCTTAATATCCTGAATCAGCTTGTTATAGACGCGGAAATAGAAGTCGTACACATTGCCGCTCCAGTCGCCGGATGAGGAAATAATCCGGTCGGTCCATCGCGTGTCGGCGTCATACTGCTCCTGGTAATCCAGAAAGTAAGCATTGAATTCACGCACAATGTCATACTCGTTGCCGAACATGAGAAGTCCTGCGGAGGTGGGATGCTTTTTCCCATCAGAGCCGATACCGACAGCACCCAGCTTCAGGAGGAAATCTTCATCCTCCAAGGCTTCCCACACATGACCAGGGCGGGAGAGGCGCATTCTCTGGCGATAGCTGCGGATGCTTTCTTTGTTGAACACCGTCAAGTCCATTTCATTCAGAATGAGCATGTCTTGCGTTTTCACGGATGCGTCGCGCACCATAGCCTGATATTCCTCCTTGGTGCAGCGATAGTCGCCCTCACCGTTACGGCGGTATGTGCAGAGCGGATTGCCGTCCACATACACCGGTTTATAGGAGCGTTCCGCGCGGGGAACGTTGATGACCACGATATGATTGCCGTCGACCTCCTGCACAAATACATCCTTGGATGACAGCACATTCACGCTGGTCTTGTTGGGATTGTTGACGATGTCCCAGAACTCCTTGATGAGTCTGTCAGGATCTGGCAGATCTACCGTGTGCAAAGATTTATCTGCCCATTCTTCCACGCCCAACAGGATAATGCCGCCGTGGGTATTGGCGAAGGCAGAGTAGGTTTCCCAAATGCTTTTGGGCAGACCGCCAAGGGCTTTCTTCGCCTCAATACGGTTGTTCTCCCGATACTGCTCGATTTTGGAAAAGTCAATCATGGTTTTCCTCCTTTACGAGCTCTATGATATCGCAGAAGTCGCAATCCAACACGGTACAGATTTTCGTCAGGATTTCTGTACTGACATGCTGGTTCTTGCCCAGTTTGGCAAGGGCGGTCGTAGACATGCCGGTAGCCAGACGCAGGTCCTTCTTTTTCATGTTTTTATCGATCAGGAGCTTCCACAGCTTGTTATAACAAATCGTCATTGTAACACCTCGTCCCTGGAGTATACACTGATACAGGTTAATTTTAGCATGGAAGCGCCATTTTGTCTATCAAAAATCCAGTTTTTAGATTGAAACTTCTGTTTTCAGAGAGAAGATTTCGAATCAAATTGACACACAAAAGGCTGTGGGAATGCTGTTGACACTCCCACGGCTATTTCATTGTTTATGCGGCGCAGTATTTGAGGTCAGCCCATGATGCCGATTTTGTTGCCGTTTTCGTAAATGTCCGCGCCGTATTCGCAGTGATTTGGCCCTTGGTATTCCAGCCAACCGAAGCCCTCCACATAAACCATATCGCCGGGCTGTAGGTCAGTGATCGCCTGCGCCGAGGCGGGTACGGGAGTAGGTTCCGGAGCATGCTCCGATTCAGACATTGGTCGTGCGTTGGGAGCTGCAGACGCTTCCACTGGTGCAGGCTCCCGTTCATTGGTGGTTTCATAGGGAGGCTCCGGCTGTGGAGTCGCATCCTTTTCTTTCTCTGTTGGCAAATCGATTTCTGTTCCTAATTTGACCTCTGCGATAATCGGCTCTGGGGCGCTTACGGCGGGTGTTTGGGGCGGTGCGGGTGTTTCGACCGTTTCGGCTTGCGGCCACACGGCGGCACACAGGGCCAGACATGCGGTGAATGTAGCGGCGATGATAATACGCTTTTTCATGTTGGATCCTCCTTCTCAGATGCAAAACGAGTGCCCAGTCTCCCGGTCCGGCAGGAGGCTAAGCGCTCGTTTTTATAGTTGTTCAGTTCCATAGAGAGCTGCCACGCCTGCTCAAATCCGGAGATGAAACTGTCGATGGAAGTGTCTTCGACAATGCGGTCCTTAGCATCAATGATCTGGAGCACCAGCCTGCGTTCGGGTTTCTCCAGCACCTCAATCAAAGCCTTGTGGCACTCCTCTATTTCTTGCCGGGGTGCCGAAAGCTCCGGCGGAGTGTAGAAGCAGTCATATAGTTCTTTGATCAGCTTGTATTTCATGGGCTTCGCCTCCTTGTGACACAAACATATACCACACCTTTTGCGGAATAGCTATCAGAATTTCAGAAGATTATCCAGAATATTTGCCGCCTGTTGCAGTTCGCTCTGGGTGGCCTCATTTAACATATCTTCGTCCTTTTGTACCTTGTGGGGCAGATAGGGTTCATAGTTCTGCCTGGTGATTGTCGGGCGGTAGTGTCCAAGCATCTGCGCCAGCTCTTTGGCATCCGTGCCATTCTTCAGAGCAAGGATGGCGCAGGTATGGCGGAGATCCACATACCGAATGTGGTCGATTCCCGCTTCCTTGATGATCTCATTGTGCATCCGGCGCACCATCTGAGGCGAGTAAGGTTTCAGCGTGGCCGGGTGCATAAACATGAGCGGGCTGCTGGGGTGCTTGCTGTGCTCCATGATGAGAAGGTTGACCACCTCCGGGGTCAGCCTTATTGACCTCGTCTGGCTACCGTACTCCACCAGCTCACGCCGTTCCACGGCACGTTTTTCTGCGATGGTCAGCGTCCTTTTTTCATATCCAGGTCACTCCATTTCAGGGCGATTAGCTCGCCTTGGCGTAGGCCTGCCGTCAGCGCCAGCATGAACATGGGCAGATAGCCCAGACGCTCGGCGGTATCCAGATAGTCCTCCATTTCCAGAGGCGTCATGATATTCGCTTTTACCGTCGTGGACTTGCGGTAGCGGAATGCCTTGGCAGGATTCTCTGTCAGGAGACCGTCCCGGATGGCCTGATCCAGACACTGCTGGAGCAGGCGGTGGATGTGCCGCATGGTTTCCTCACCCAATCCAAAACCGCTTCTTCTGTGATTACCGAAGCGCTTCTGTTCCTCCAGAAATTCTCCGACCATTTCTGATGTCAATTCAGAGAGCGGTATATCACCCAAACCGGGGAGAATGTGGTTTTTGAACACATAGTTGTGTGCCGCATAGGTGGTCGGCCTGCTTTGGTGCCTGTCGTAGGTTTCCTGCCAGAAACTAATGTATTCCCGAAGTGTCATATTCCCACCTCCATGCACTGCCGCTGCAGATCCCGGAAGGCTACCCACGGAAGCTTGGCTTGTTTCAATATCTTCTTGTGCAGATAGTAGAACTCATGGAGCTGGTATGGCGCTCCGGTCTTGGCATTTAGGAACACATAGGGCGAGCCGGTTTCCGGTATTTGTTCCAGAAGATGTGCCGCCTTTTCATTGAGCGTCAGCAGGCGCTGGCTCTTGAGAATGTACCGGCAGCGGACATGAAAATCGGCCCACGACAAGGTGATCAGTTCACATTGCCGCAGACCGCTTGATAGTCCTGTATAGACGATGGGAAGTACGCCGAGCTGTTCCGCTGTGTTGAGGTAACGCTGAATTTGTCCCAGGCGCAGAGGGGCAGGCTTGTATTCCTCTGTCTGCGGCTCCGGGCAGAGCCGCACCGGGTTGAATGGGATGAGCTGATCCCGCGCCGCTTCGTCCAGGCATCGCCGCAGGAGCAGATGAACGCACCAGACACTTCTGGCGCTGAGTCCCTGGCTCCGCAAATCGTCGTAGAAGTCGGTGACCGTCTGTTCAGTCAGGTCAGTCAGTTCGATGCTTCCGATGCCGGGGAGGATGTGGCTGTAGATTAGATTACGATACCCTCCCTCGGTGTTGCCGTTCCACTTGCTGCGGTTGCTGTTGAACCACTGGCTGCACCATTGCCCAACCGTCAGGTTGTTTTCTTTCTGCATATCATCGCCTCCTTTTTGGCAAACGAACAATATCACAGAAAGCAGGAAATAGCTACTGGAAAGAACGAAATATTTTCAGAAGAATGACTGTTCCAGGCGATGCCGCATGTTGCCGTTCTTGTCATTCTTGTCAGTTGCTGATCAAATGACAAGAATCTGGTTCGGCATCAGATATTGGCTCCGGCCAAGTAGTGTTTCAGAAGGAACGCGCAGAAATAAGGGAAGGTATAGATATCATCACTATATCCGATGTTCCCGCCGGTGAACTTAATACCGCAATGAATATCAGCATACTTCTCGCTGCTGATTAGGGTTCTCATGGACTTGGCAGTTCCTTTTTTGGCCTTCACCTCAACCGGGATCAGGGCACTTGCCGTTCTGACGAAGAAGTCCTGTTCCAGGGAAGAGTCATCCCGTTTATAGTAATAGAGTTTGTATCCCGCTTTGACCAGCGCTTCGCCAACAACATTTTCGTAAAGCGCTCCCTTATAGACTCCGAGGTTTTTGTTGGTCCGCAAATCCTCCTGGGCTTCTTCATCCAGCATAGCCACAAGCAAGCCGCTGTCGGCAAAGTAGATTTTATACTTCGTATCGTCATAGTTGCCCTGAAGCGGCAACTCCGGGAAGTTCAGGCAGTAGCAGACATTGACCATTCCCGCATCGTCCAGCCATTCAACGCATCCTCTATAGTCGCGGAAACGAGCGCCGGAGGCAACTTTAGAGATTTGGAACTTTTTATTGTCCTTGGCAAGCTGCGCAGGAATATGGTTAAATACATTCACAATTCTGGTCTGATCTATGCCTTCAGCATATTTGCGAATGTCCTCTTTATAGTCTGCGATAAGCTGTCTCTGTACTTCAAGTGACCCCTCAAAGGTACCTTTTACAATGAACTCACGAACAACAGCGGGCATTCCGCCCAAGATGCAGTAGTCAAGGAAGAGTGAGCTGCATACCGACATCTGTACCTCGTTGAAGGGCGTGAGATTTCGCATATGCTCCAGCATATCTTCGACGAAGCTCTCGTCATAGCCCTTGGCCCACAGGAATTCCTCGAAGTCCAGAGAGAACATTTCATAATCAGTCTTATAACCTACACTGTTGCTCTCAATTTTCCGATAATTGATGCCCAGCATGGAGCCGCTACAGATCACATCGAATCTGCCATCGATTTTGAAGAATTTCAGTGCTGTGGCAATCTCCGGGAACTCTTGCAGTTCATCAAAAAATATCAGTGTTTCGCCTTCAATAAACCGTTTGGACGGGTCCATTCTGGAGATATTCCTAATAATATCATCTGCCTTATATCCATCCGCCGTAATCATTTTGTATTTCGGTTCTTCCACGAAGTTGATGGTGATCACGCTCTGGTAATTCATATCTCCAAACCGCTTGATCGACTCGGTTTTGCCTACCTGTCGAGGCCCCTTGACGATTAACGGCTTTCTGTCAGGATTGGCTTTCCATTCGGCCAGGAAAGCATCGATTTTTCGTTTCAAGTAGAGCATTTCACTCGCCTCCTTCGCTATTATTATAGCGATACCCGATGGAGAATTCAATCGAAATCACAAAAAACGAGCGAGTTTTTTCTTTGTTCACACATTTTATGAGCGAGTTTTAGCAGTCACAACACATTTTTCGTTTATCGAGAGGGTATGTAATGTCACGCTAGGGCTTATTTCTTTGTTTATGCGGCGCAGTTTCTGAGCTGCTCGCCGCGACAAAAATGCCCACCACCAGAGCTAATCCCGGTCGGAAGCACTTTTAATATACAGAATTCAATCCCACACAAATCCCAAAAGACGAAAGCGGTGCCTGAAACGAACAGGGCAAAAGAGTTTCAAAGAGGAACTGCAGGAGTGCCGGAAAGCACCAAAGAGGGCGCAACAGGGCTTCCTGAAGGTTCAGACATAGGTTTGGGAGCTGGAGGCCGTGAGTTCGAGTCTCACCACTCCGACCACCGTTTGTCGCCCGCGCTTTAGTCGTTAGGCGGTCAGAACATATTATCAGAGGGCCTGCGTCGGTTTCGCAGGCCCTCTGGTCTCTTTTTGCTCTCTGTACGAGCTGTCCAGGCTGCTTCAGTTTCTCCTTCGGCGGGAAATTTCGATCGATATCCTCCCTTGTCAGATTCTCCTCGGTGACACAGCCTTCCGGCGGATAATAATATCGTCTCGTTCCACACTCAAGCCCCACTATACACCGTCTGCTCACTGGTGCCGTTATCCATAGCACTTCTTGCACGGCCCGTAGTCCCAGGCCTCCGCCTGCTCCAGCGTGACCTGCGTAGGGTCCCGCATGTTGCTGCAGCTCGGGTCGCTGTGGTACTTGGAGCCGCTCTGGGGTATCCACACCATCACATCCCCCGGCGCATCCGTGGCCTCGGGAGTCGGTTCAGGCGCCGGCTCAGGCGTCTCCGTCGGCGTCGGTTCAGGTGTCGGCTCGACCGTTGGCTCCGGCGTCGGTTCAGCGATCGGCTCTGGCATGGCAGTAGCCTCCTGCGTTGGCGCCGTGCTCTGCATCGGCGCATCGTCCTTCTCCATTGCGCTGCCGACGGCGCCTATCACTACGAATGCCACTATTGCCCAGAACCACCAGCGCTTATAAAACGGTTTCTTCATTTTTCCACCCCCAAGGTGGATTGTGACATATTTCGCCAAAAATTGCAAGCGCAAACCATAAAAAAACAGGCCTCCTCTTGCTGAGAGGAGGCCTGTTTGGGGTGTTTATCAATACATGCCGCCCATGTCAGGAGCAGCAGGGGCCGGGGCAGCCTTCTCGGGCAGGTCGGCCACGAGGCTCTCGGTGGTCAGTACCATGGCGGAGACGGAAGCGCTGTTCTCGATGGCGCTGCGGCAGACCTTGGTCGGGTCCACGATGCCCATGGCGATCATGTCGCCGAACTTGTCGTTCGCGGCGTCGTAGCCGAAGGTGGCGCTGCGGTTGGCGGAGACCTTCTCGAGGATGACGGCACCCTCGACACCCGCGTTGGAGGCTATCTGGCAGATGGGGGCCAGCAGGGCCTTCGCGACGATGTCGGCACCGGTCTTCTCGTCACCACTCAGAGTGCGGGCGAGCTTCGCCGCAGCCTTCGACGCCATCACGTAGGCGCTGCCGCCGCCGGCCACGATGCCTTCCTCGACGGCCGCGCGGGTCGCGTTCAGGGCGTCCTCGATGCGGAGCTTCTTCTCCTTCATCTCGGTCTCAGTGGCTGCGCCGACCTTGATGACCGCCACGCCGCCGGAGAGCTTCGCAAGACGCTCCTGCAGCTTCTCACGGTCGTAATCGCTCGTGGTGACGGCGATCTGGTTGTTGATCTGGGCTATCCTGTCCTTGATCGCACTGCTCTCGCCTGCGCCGTCAACGATGATGGTGTTCTCCTTGGTCACCTTGACCTGGCGCGCGCGTCCCAGCATGGTGACGTTGGCGTCCTTCAGCTCCATGCCGAGGTCAGAGCTGATGACCTGGCCGCCGGTCAGGATGGCGATATCCTGCAGCATCTCCTTGCGCCTGTCGCCAAAGCCGGGGGCCTTGACGCACACGCAGGTGAAGGTGCCGCGCAGCTTGTTCAGTATGATAGTCGCAAGAGCCTCGCCCTCAACGTCCTCGGCGATGATGAGCAGCTTCTTGCCCGCCTGCACGATCTGCTCGAGCAGCGGCAGTATCTCCTGAATGTTCGAGATCTTCTTGTCGGTGATGAGGATGTAGGCGTCGTCGATGACGGCTTCCATCTTCTCGTTGTCGGTGACCATGTAGGGGGTGATGTAGCCGCGGTCAAACTGCATGCCCTCGACGACCTCGCTGTAGGTCTCGGCGGTCTTGCTCTCCTCGACGGTGATGACGCCGTTCTGGCTGACCTTCTCCATCGCCTCGGCGATCAGGCGGCCGATGAGCTCGTCGCCGCTGGAGATGGTGCCGACACGGGCGATATCCTGGCTGCCGGAGACCGGCTGGCTGTTCGCACGGATCTCGGCGACAGCGGCCTCAGTGGCCTTCTGGATGCCGCGGCGCATGACCATCGGGTTCGCGCCGGCGGCGAGGTTCTTCAGACCCTCGCGGATCATGCTCTGGGCAAGCAGGGTGGCGGTCGTCGTGCCGTCGCCGGCCACGTCGTTGGTCTTGGTCGAGACCTCGCGGATGAGCTGCGCGCCCATGTTCTCAAAAGCGTCCTCAAGCTCTATCTCCTTGGCGATCGTCACGCCGTCGTTCGTGATCAGCGGGGAGCCGAACTTCTTGCCCAGGACAACATTCCTGCCCTTGGGGCCGAGGGTTATCTTCACTGTATCGGCGAGCTGATTCACGCCGCGCTCTATGGCCTTTCGGGCCTCTTCACCGTAAATTATCTGCTTTGCCATTGTCTATTCCTCCAAACTAATTACTCGACTATGGCAAGGATGTCGCCCTGCCTGACTATCGTGAGTTCCTCGTCGTCGATCTTCACCTTGGTGCCGCTGTACTTGCCCACCAGCACCGTCTGGCCCTTCGCCACGGACATCACTACCTCGTTGCCGTCTACCATTCCTCCGGGGCCTACCTCAATGACCTCGTAAAGCTCCGGCTTCTCCTGCGCGGACGAGGCAAGGATGATGCCGCTCTTGGTCTTCTCCTCCGCTTCCTTCTGCTTCAGAACGACCCTGTCGGCCAAAGGCGTGAGTTTCATTATATATTACCTCCTGTGTAATTTAATACAGCTTTAGCGGGTTAGCACTCAATTGCCTCGAGTGCTAACCCGCTTATAAACATACCACAATTCTGAAAATTGTCAAGGCTCTATATATAAAAACTTGAGAATTTTCTGTTAACATTCATCCTGGGAAGCTGCGGTCGGGAGCAGCTTCAGTCGAAAAAGGCCATATCTCTGGGGAATATGAAGTTCACTCCGCCCGGTATGAGGTCGAACTCGATGTGCTTTCCGTATTCCGCCTCGCCGTCCACGTTTATAACCTCCTCCTCAGCGGTGTCGATCTCGAGGTGCCGCGTGCGGACGAAGGTTATGTACTGCGGGCAGGACTTGTACTTGGCCGTGGCGTAGCTCATGAGCACGCCAACCAGCGTAAGCCGGGAGACGCCGGAGGCAATGAGCACATCCATGTATCCGTCGTCCGGCCGGGCGTCGTTCGTAGGATTGAAGCCTCCGCCGTAGAACCGGCCGTTGCAGACGCAGACGAGGTTCAGCTCCGGCCCGCAGGTGAGGCCCTCAGCCTTTGCCGTCATGGCGGTCTTGATGCCCTTCACGTAATTCACGACCAGAGACACGACATAGCCCGCCGCTCCGCCTATTACGGGCATCCCGCTGTACTTGTGTACGTCCGTGCCGATGCGCGCGTCGAGGCCCATGGAGCAGATGTTCACGCTATAGCGCCCGTTGCACTTTATGACGTCTATGGGCCGCACCTCGCCGTTTATAAGCTCAGTAAGGTCAAAAAACCGGTCCTTGTCCTTACCGAACATCTTTATAAAATCGTTGCCCGTGCCGCAGGGAAAGTGGGTGACCGCGACGTTCGGCAGGCCAGCCGCGCCGTTCACGCACTCGTTGAGCGGGCCGTCGCCCCCGCAGGCGTAGACGCGCAGCTCCTTTTCGCCCTTCGCCGACTCCTTTATGTGCCCGCAGGCATCCATTGGGGATGCGGTAACGTATATCTCAAACTCGTCGGCCTCGCGCTTTTCTGCCGGAAGGCGGTCTATGGCTTCGTTTATCAGTCTCAGCTTGTCCTCCGGCTTCTGCTTGCCGGCGACAGGGTTGACTATGAACAGGTGCTTCATCTGCGGCTGCCCCCATCTTTATATATGTATAGCTCACAGCGTATCATTCCATTATACAGCCTGCGGCGCTTTCCCGCAAGGGTACCGAGGCATCGCTCAAGCTCCGTGTGTGAACTGAGCAGGTAGAGGTCCCAGCCCTTCACTCTCGAGAGCGCACGGCCGAAGTCGGTGTAGAGCCGCTCCGCCTCGCGCTTTTCCATGAGCCGCTCTCCGTAGGGCGGGTTTGTTACGATGACCCCGCGCTCCGTTGACCGGTCAAACTCTCGCGCGTCCGCGACGGAGAACTCCACAATGTCAGCTACGCCCGCGCGCTCGGCGTTCGCCCTCGATATCTCCACGGCCCTGGGGTCAATATCCGAGCCGAAGATGCGATATTCGCCGTTATACTCCCTTGCACGCGCCGCTTCGCGCTCCTGCGCCCATATTTCCCGGGAAAGCACCGACCATTTCTCGGCCGGAAAACTCCTACCAATCCCCGGTGCCCGGTTTTTTGCGGCCAGCGCAGCCTCGATAGCTATCGTGCCGCTGCCGCAGAAGGGGTCACAGAACTCGCCTCGTCCGCGGTAGCCCGCGATGTCCACCATAGCGGCGGCAAGCGTCTCGCGCAGGGGCGCCGCGACCTGGGCTGGGCGGTAGCCCCGCTTGTGCAAGCCCGTGCCCGTCGTGTCGAGGTATATGTGCGCCTCGTCCTTCATTATCGAAAACTGTAGCTGATAAAGCACACCCGTCTCAGGCAAGCGCTCCATACCGTAGGCCTTACCCATGCGCACGGCCGCGGCTTTCTTTATTATGCTCTGGCAGTCAGGCACGGAGTGCAGCTGCGACTCCAGCGCCCATCCCTTCACCGGAAAGGCGGCGTCACGCGGCAGCCAGTCCTCAAATGGGATGGCACGCACGCCCTCGAACAGCTCCTCAAAACTGCGCGCGGGGAAACTGCCCAGCTCGAGCAGGATGCGCTCGGCAAAGCGGGAGCGGATATTTGCCCTAGCGAGTCCGTGTTCGTCCGTCTCAAAGAGCACGCGCCCATTTTCGGGCGCGACAGAGTCCATCCCCATGTGTCTGAGTTCGTTGCCAAGCGGCCCCTCCAGCCCGAACAGGCAGGGTGCACAGAGCCTGAGTTGCCGCGCGTGGACAGGTCTATCCATATGAGATCACCATCTGAGTCATTAGTCCGCTTATTATCCTTAATAAAATACAATAACACAAAGACATTGTAAATAGTATACTTGACGGCAGACAAATTTCGTTCACAAATTATTTTCAAATTTTAAAACACTATGCTTTGTTTTGTGCTGATATCAATCACTATCTACCTAGTATGTTCACAATTAAAATTAATTTGGTATTGATTTCTTTGGACAGTCGAGTTATATTATGGATAGCTTTAGGCAAGAAATCAGCGAGCGCATGATCCGGGGGTATGATCGTTGGCATGGGACAGGGCCAAACTGCTTGAAAAGCTGAGGGAATCCTACGAGTACTATTATGATATCGAGGATGGGAACGCCGACTCGGGGCTGCCGCTTTTATACACGGCAACATTTCATGTGCGCAGCGAGGGTTACGTTCTCATAAAGAAGGCGAAGATATGGGCGGCTGAGACTAATGAGTATGCCTATATCTTCTCTGTGCCTGTTTTGGACGCTGACACGGCGTCCAGGTGCATGGATTTTGCGCTGGAGGATGGGCTGCCCAAGATTAAGCCCGATCCGGAGCACCGTGAATCGTACATCATCGCTCTCTTCGTAGCGGATGTAATAGAAGACGAAGCAGCCAAAATCATACGCAGCCGGAAGTTCTACAAGAGCTTCAAGCTGGGGCTTTGGGGCTGGACAGCCCTGAGGACAGCGGCTGTGGGTTTGGAAAAGGAGTTGATCGCGACAAACAAAGCTGGCAGCAATCTTGTGAGTTTTTTCAGGAAATTGTTAAGGAGTGAAAAAGTATGACCGCAATTCTCATTCTGGTTGTCGGCATAGTTCTTCTGGGCCTGGGCTACATATTCTACGGCTCCTGGCTTGCCAAGAAGTGGGGCGTGAACCCCGACCGTCCGACCCCCGCGCACACCAAGTTTGACAACAAGGACTTTGTCCCTGCCAACCCCGCCGTTCTGATGGGCCACCACTTCTCGTCCATCGCCGGCGCCGGCCCCATCAACGGCCCCATTCAGGCGGCTGTGTTCGGCTGGCTGCCCGTCTTCCTCTGGGTCGTCATCGGCGGTATCTTCTTCGGCGCCATGCACGACTTCGGCGCTCTGTTCGCCTCCATTCGTCACGGCGGCCGCTCCATCGGTGAGGTTATAAAGGACAACATCGGCCCCAAGGCCTACAAGCTGTTCGTCATCTTCGCGCTGCTGGTCCTCATCCTCGTCATTGCGAGCTTCACCTCCGTCGTTGCCAGTACGTTCCAGTCCACCGTTGATGCCAACGGCAACCCCTACGACTTCATCACCGTGGGCATGGACAACGCCTCCGGCAACGCCTCCACGGCGACCACGAGCCTGCTGTTCATCGTCATAGCCATCATCTTCGGCTACTTCGTCTACCGCAGGGGCGCCAAGGTCGGTCCCGCGACCGTCGTCGGCGTCATCGGCATCATCGTCATCACCTTCATCGGCCTGAACGTCGGCATCAACCTGCCGCGTACTCCCTGGATAATCTTCATCGCCGTGTACATCACCCTGGCCTCCCTGCTTCCGGTCTGGATACTCCTCCAGCCCCGTGACTACCTGTCCAGCTTCCTGCTGTACGGCATGATGATCCTCGCCCTCGTCGGCGTCCTCGGCGGCTCCTGGAACAGCAACTTCGAGCTCGAGGCCTTCACCGGCTGGCAGTCCAGCAGCGGCTATCTGTTCCCGACCCTGTTCATCACCGTCGCCTGCGGTGCCATCTCCGGCTTCCACAGCCTGGTCGCCTCCGGCACCAGCTCCAAGCAGATCAACTCCGAGAAGGACGCCAAGGTCATCGGCTACGGCGCCATGATCGTCGAGTGCATCCTGGCCATCCTCTCCCTGATCGCTGCCGCCACCGTGTGGCACCTCGTTCAGGGCGGCGAGAACAGCCTGGGCCTCACCATGAGCTCTCCTCCGACCATCTTCGCCGGCGGCCTTGCCACCCTCGTTGCCAACATGACCGGCACCGTGGCGGACTTCTCCAACCCGCTGTTCAACACCGTTTACACCCTGCTGACCCTGGCCGTCTCCGTCTTCGCGCTGACCTCCCTGGACACCGGCACCCGTCTGGGCCGCTACATGTTCACCGAGCTCTTCGTGCGTGAGGGCGAGGATCCCTCCAAGATCTCCGGCTTCCGCGGCTTCCTTGCCAAGCCCATGGTCGGCACCATCATCCTTGTCGCCATCGGCTGCTCCCTCGGCTACGCCAACGTCACCGCCATCTGGGCTCTGTTCGGCGCCGCCAACCAGCTCCTCGCCGGCCTGGCTCTCATGGCCGTCGCCTGCTGGCTCGGCAACATCGGCAAGAGCAACAAGATGTTCTACATCCCCATGGTCTTCATGATGATCGCTACCCTGACCTCTCTGGTCATCACCGTTACCCAGAGGCTCAACTCCGTCATGGCCGGCGGCGCTGACTGGACCATCTGGTTCCAGCTCATCTTCGCCGTGGCGCTCATCGTCCTCGCCGTCGTCGTCAGCATCAGCGGTATCCAGACCTTTGCCAAGCAGGCGAAGGGCGAGATCACCGGCGACGCCAAGGCTGTCGAGGCTACCAAGTAATTTCGCTAAAACCATTTTTAAAGCTCCGCTGTTCGTCAGCGGAGCTTTTTTATTACTTCCTCATATTTAATTAGAGGGGGGAACCCCTTGGTAGGGTTCCCCCCTGTCCCCCCTCCTGACCTGTTATGGGCAGTGGGGAATTTCGCGCTCTGCGGAGCGCGACCAGGGGCGCCACCCCTGGACCCTGCCCGCTTTTTTGTAAAAAAGCGGGGCAAAAAACTTTAGTTTAGGAAGTCCCTAAGCTTCTTCGAGCGGCTCGGGTGGCGCAGTTTCCTCAGCGCCTTGGCCTCGATCTGCCTTATGCGCTCCCTTGTAACGTTGAACTCCTTGCCAACCTCCTCGAGCGTGCGGGTGCGGCCGTCTACTATGCCGAAGCGCAGCTCGAGGACCTTTTTCTCTCTCGGTGTCAGCGTATCGAGCACCGTCATAAGCTGCTCCTTCAGCAGCGAAAAGCTCGCTGCCTCGCTCGGCTCGCTCGCGTCCTCGTCCGGAATGAAATCGCCCAGATGGCTGTCCTCCTCCTCGCCTATTGGCGTCTCGAGGCTCACCGGCTCCTGCGCTATCTTGAGTATGTCGCGCACCTTGTCCACGGCCATGCCCATCTCCTCGGCGATCTCCTCCGCCGAGGGGTCGTGTCCCAGCTCCTGCAGCAGCTGTCTCGACACACGGATGACCTTGTTGATGGTCTCGACCATATGGACGGGTATGCGTATCGTCCTCGCCTGATCCGCTATCGCGCGGGTTATCGCCTGACGTATCCACCAAGTCGCGTAGGTCGAGAACTTGTAGCCCTTGGTGTAGTCGAACTTGTCCACTGCCTTGATGAGACCGAGGTTGCCCTCCTGTATCAGGTCAAGGAACAGCATCCCGCGCCCTACGTATCGCTTCGCTATGGAGACGACCAGACGGAGGTTAGCCTCGGCCATGCGGCGCTTGGCCTCCTCGTCGCCGTCGGCCATCCTGCGGGCCAGCTCCTGCTCCTCGTCCGGCGTGAGCAGCGGCACCTTGCCGATCTCCTTGAGGTACATACGCACGGGGTCGTCCGTCGAGAAGGTGTCGGCCAGCGAATCTGTGTCCGCTATCTCCTCCTCCGTGACCTCCTCGATCTCCTGCAGCTCCTCAAGCTCGGGCAGGGCCTCGTCGTCCAGCGGCGGCACTATGTCCTCCCCCGCCGTGTCGATGCCCAGATTCTCCAGCTTGTCGTAGAACTTGTCAAGCTCCTCCGGCTCGAGGTTCATGTCGTCGAGCACATCCATGAGCTCCTTCGAGGTCAGCTTGCCGGATTTCTTGCCTTTTTCGATAAGGGCGTTAAGCTTTTCCTCCTTCTGCTTTGCGAGAAGCTCCGGGTCCTCCGGCACGGGCGCTTCCTCAGCCTTGTGCGAATTGCGCTTTTTCGCTTTCGTCTTCGCCTCGGCAGCTTCCTCTGCCGCCCTGCTCTCGATCGTATCCTTCTCAGACATGGCTCATCCTCCGTAACTCTTTGTCTTTAGTTGCTGCGCCTGAATATCCAGAAGACTGTTCTCCTGCTCGCCGCGCCGCCTCATGATCGCTATGTAATCCTCCAGCGCCTGCCTCGCGTTCGAGGAATTGACCGGCTGCTGGATGATGCTCGTGAATAGTGAAAACTCCTCCGGTGACAGCTCCCCGCTCAGCGCCGCGGGTGACGCTCTCAGGCCCTCGTCAGTGTGCTGCTTCAGCGCAGAGTAGATGTCCCAAAGCTCCGGCGAGGAGAAATCCTTCTCTCCCAGCTCAAGGCCCCTGAATACTGCCGGGTCCAGGCTCAGCAGGCGAATGACGCCCTCCTCCGCGGCCGCGGAGCGCGGGTCCTTGTACCGTATGCCGCGTTCCCGCGGCTGAGACATGCTCGCCGGGCGCATCTCCTCTTTTTGCAGACGTTTCCTGGCGGATGCCAGCTTGCGCCGCCGCACCTGCCGTACCTCGTCCTGCACCGCCGCCGCCGAGACGCCGCAGACCTCCGCCGTCTTCAGCGAGTAGACCTCCCTCGACGCCGGGTCAGGCAGCTCAGCTATCACCTCTGCCGCACCCTTGAGAAAGCTTACCTTGCCCTCGGACGTACCGAGATCACACGTCGCCCTGACCTGCTCGAGCCGGTACTCGATATGGTTCTCACTGCCCGACAGCAGGTTCCTGAACGCCTCCGCGCCCTTGGCCTTTATAAACTCGTCCGGGTCCTTTGCCCCGCTGACCGTCAGCACCCTGACCTTCAGCTCCAGCTTCTCAAGTATGCTTATCGCCCGCTGCGAGGCCTTGCGCCCTGCCTCGTCTGCGTCGTAGGCAATGACCACCTCGTTCTTGAAGCGCGAGATGAGCCGCGCCTGCTCCGGCGTCAGCGATGTGCCGAGCGAAGCCACCGCATTGTCAAAGCCCGCCTGGTGCAGCGATACCACGTCGATATTGCCCTCAACGAGGATAATGTACCCGGATTTCGACTTTTTAGCCAGATTTAAGCCGAAAAGGTTGTGACTTTTGCTAAAAACCAGTGTTTCAGGCGTGTTCAGGTACTTCGGTTCGCCGTCTCCGAGTATCCTGCCCGAGAACCCGATGACGTTGCCCCTCACGTCAATGACGGGGAACATCAGCCGGTCCCTGAAGGTGTCGTAGCAGTTTTTCTTCTGCCCTCGTTTCACGAGGCCGGCGTCCGAAAGCTCCCACTCAGTGTAGCCCTTGTCCAGCATGGCGTCCATCAGCCTGGACCAGCTGTTTGGCGCACAGCCCAGGCCGAAGCGCCGCGCAGTAGAAGGGCTGATGCCTCGCCTTGCCATGTACTCCGACGCGCGCCTGCCATCCTCGGTGCCGAGCTGCTCGTAGAAAAACCTAGCCGCGTCGCGGTTGAGCGCATACATCCTCTCGCGCTTTTTGCGTCCGGTGTCGCCCTGGCGCTCAGGCACGGCCATTCCTGCACGCCTCGCCAGGAATTCCACCGCGTCGCTGAAGCTGAGGTTCTCGATCTCCATTATAAAGTTTATCACGCTGCCGCCCTTGCCGCAGCCGAAACAGTGATATATCTGCTTCGACGGCGAAACCGAAAACGACGGCGTCTTCTCGCTATGGAAGGGACAAAGCCCGAACAGGTTCTGACCCGACCGCTTCGACAGGTTCACATACTCGCCCACCACATCCTCTATGGGATTGCGGTCGGACAGCTCCTGCAAAAACTCAGGCGAAAATGCCAATATCGGACCCCCCCTCAGCGCACCTGCCACGACTTCGGAATGAACAACTCCGAATACACGTCCATCACATACTTGTCCGTCATGCCGGAAACATAGTCCGTCACCGCACGCTCCAGTCCGTCCTCCTCCGCTATCATGCGGTAGTCCTCCGGCAGCTTCTGAGGTTGGTTGACATAATATTCCCATATGCTGTAAAGTATATTCCCGACCTTACCCTCCTCGCCCTTGGCGACGGGGTTTTTGTAGACGCAGCTGTACATGAAGTCGGTGAATTCCTCCACGGCGGCGGACATCCCGCTGGACATTTTGAGTTCTTCGGCGCTGTTTTTGATGACGTCCATGACGATGGTGTTGATGCGCTCGCTGTTGCGGGTGCCTATTTTATCGCGTATGACCTGCGGCTCGTCGCCGGGTGCGAGGATACCGGCGCGTTCGGCGTCGTCGAGGTCGTGGTTTATGTAGGCGATCTTGTCGGACATGCGTACGACATCTGCCTCAAGGCTGCCGCGCGGCTGGCCGGTGGTGTGGTTGAGGATGCCGATGCGCGTCTCGTTGCAAAGGTTGAGGCCCCGGCCGTCCTTTTCGAGCCTGTCCACTACGCGAAGGCTCTGCTCATAGTGGCGGAAGCCGCCGGGGAATATCTCATTGAGCGCCCGCTCGCCCGCGTGGCCGAATGGCGTATGCCCGAGGTCGTGCCCGAGCGCTATGGCCTCCGTGAGGTCCTCGTTGAGCATAAGAGCCCTTGATATCGTCCGGGCTATCCTTGCGACCTCGAGCGTATGCGTGAGCCGCGTGCGGTAGTGGTCGCCCTCCGGCTGTAGAAAGACCTGTGTCTTGTGCTTGAGCCTGCGGAAACTCTTGCAGTGGATGATGCGGTCAATATCGCGCTGGAAGCAGGTGCGCACCTCGCATTCCGGCTCGGGTCTGGGCCTGCCTGAGCTGTCCGCGGCCCGAACGCCTCTGGGCGAAACGAGCAGTTCTTCCATATGCTGTCTTGCTTCTCTGGGCATTTCCATGTGCGCTCCTCCTTTCCTCATCTATATATACGACGCAGTCTTCAAAAATCCTCTAATTTTCCGAAAAAATTTTTTGCGGTCTGAAAACGCTGCCTGAGACGCGACACTGTGCGCTCCCTGCGGTCACGTCGGTGAGCCTTGAGGCGAAGGTACCGGCGGCGTCGGCGGGCAGCAGGGCGGTGACTGCGACATCGGCGGCGAAGGAGGCCTCCAGATCGGCGGCGCCGAGGTCGGCGAGCAGGCGGCGGACGCGCTCGTACTGGGCGTAGCCGCAGACGGTCTCGACAACGCTCCACTCTGCCATGCGCGCCCGGCCGGCGGCCTCGAGCGCCATGGATGCTGCCTTGGAGTAGGCCCTGACCAGTCCGCCGGAGCCGAGCAGTATGCCTCCGAAGTAGCGCGTCACGACGCAGCAGACGTCACAGACACCGGCGGAGCGGAAGACATTCAGCGTGGGCTGACCCGAGGTGCCGCCCGGCTCGCCGTCATCTGACCAGCGCATCGCGCCAGAGCTGAGGACATATGCCCAGACATTGTGGGTCGCGTCCGGGTACTTTTTGCGCACGCTCTCAACGAAGGCCATTGCCTCGGCCTCCGACCCGGCATGCTGCACCTGCCCGATAAAACGCGATTTTTTATCCACATACTCAGCCTCGCCATACCCGGCCGGCACGATATACTCCGCCATCCCGACACCTCATTTCAAAATCATTCAATTTTACAACATCCCCGCAAATTTGGCAATCCCCCTACGCTCCCCGCTTCCATCCCGGGCAGCGGCAAAAGTACGGGCCGGAGCATATCGCTCCGGCCCGTCGGGTATTCAGGCTTATTTCTTCTCTTTTCTGAAGCACATGAACCAGTCGAGGCAGTACTGGTCGTCGGTCTGGTTGTCCATGCGCTCCTTGGCGGTGCCGCAGCTGCCGGCGGTGGGGACGATAACGTCGTCGCCGGGGCGCCAGTCGGCCGGGGTGGCCACGTTCTCCGTGTCGGCCTTCTGCAGGGCCTGGATGATGCGCTTTATCTCGTCGAAGTTGCGCCCGGTGCTGAGAGGGTAGTAGAGGATGAGCCTGATCTTCGACTCCGGGTCGATGACGAACACCGCGCGCACGGCCTGCGTGTTGCTCTGGCCGGGCTGTATCATGCCGTACTTATTCGCGACCTCCATGCGGATGTCCTCGATGAGCGGGAACTTTACCTCGACGTGTTCCTTGCCGTTCCAGCTCAGCTCCTGAATCTTGCGCAGCCAGGCGATGTGCGCGTAGAGGGAATCGACCGACAGGCCCACGAGCTCGGTGTTCATCGCCTTGAACTCGTCCGCCATGGACGCGAAGGTCATGAACTCGGTGGTGCAGACGGGAGTGAAATCGGCGGGATGGCTGAACAGGATGACCCACTTGCCCTTGTAGTCCTCGGGGAAGCTGATGTTGCCCTGCGTGGTCACGGCCTTGAAGCTGGGGGCTATATCTCCAATGAGAGGCATGCGGTTCCGAACGTTGCTTTCCATTTTGAATACCTCCTGAAGTGTTTTGTGTTTGTGTGAGCTAACTGTACCTCAGGATCTTCTCACTGTCGGTAACAAAGTCACAGAGGGAATGTGCTTGCTATCGGAGGGGAAATCTGTTATACTGTGTCCTGTTAGGAGATGATGCCGGTGAAAAAATCTCTTGGTACGATACTTACGTCGCTCAGGCGGGAGGCCGGTCTGACCCAGCCGCGGGTCTCCGAGCTGCTCGCGGCCGAGGGCGTTGATATAAAACCGGCGGGCATCAGCAAGTGGGAGAAGGACATGACCATGCCGAACGCGGCGCAGTTTTTGAAGCTGTGCGAGATATACGGCGTGACGGATGTCATGGGCACCTTCACCGGGCGGGGCGGCAGCACCGCGGGGCTGAACGCCGAGGGACGGCGGCTCGTCGCAAATTATATAAGGGTACTGCTGGCGAGCGGGCTGTACGCGGAGGCGGACGAGACGCGCGGGCGGGTGCTGCCGCTCTATACGCTGGCGGCCTCTGCGGGCACGGGCCAGTTTTTGGACGGGGACGACTGCGAGCCGGTGGACGCTTCGGCCGCGCCCGAGGAAGCCGACTTCGCCGTGAGGATAGCGGGCGACAGTATGGAGCCTGAGATTGAGGACGGGCAGATCGTCTGGGTGAAGCGGCGCGAGACGCTCGAGAGCGGGCGCGTCGGCATCTTCGTCGTGGGCGGCATGGCCTACTGCAAGAGGCTGCATGTGGACGAAAGCGGGGCCTGCCTCATGTCGGCAAACCCCGCGTATGGTCCTATAGAATTGACGCCGGAGACGGAATACCGTGTCTGCGGCGAGGTGGTCGGTTAAACGCCCGAGGCGAAGCGGCAGACGTGGCGGACACAGCAGGCCTCACACTTCGGGGCCCGCGCCGTGCAGACCGCGCGGCCGTGGAGGACTATGCGGTGGCAGAAGTCGGAGCTTTTCTCCGGCGGCAGGACCTCGCGCAGCGCGGCCTCTATCTTCGGCGGGTCCTTCGTGTCCACGAAGCCCATGCGGTTCGAGAGCCGGATGCAGTGCGTATCCACAACAACGGCGCCGGGTGCGTGGAATACATCGCCAAGGATGAGGTTTGCCGTCTTGCGTCCCACGCCGGGCAGGGCGAGCAGCTCGTCCATGCTGTCGGGCACCCTGCCGCCGTGCTTTGCGAGCAGCATCTGCGCGCAGGCCACGATGTCGCGCGCCTTCGTGTGGAAGAAACCGCAGGAGCGTATGTAGCCCTCGACCTCGGTGACGTCGGCCTCGGCAAAGGCTTCGAGGGTCGGATAGCGCTCAAAGAGCGCGGGCGTTATCATGTTCACTCGCTCGTCCGTACACTGGGCGGCGAGGCGGACGGAAAACAGCAGCTCGTAGTCCTTGCCCCAGTCCAGGGTGCAGTCAGCGAGCGGATATTCAGCTTCAAGGCGCGAGACTATCTCGGCGGCCTGTTCGGGAGTTCTGATAATATCACCGCTTTCGATGTTTTTCACCAGTTTAGCAGATTTTGAACGTGATTTCAACGATAAACGGAGGCATACTATGCGCAGACCGCTGGCAGATGAAATAAGGCCGCAGGAGCTCGATGAGGTCGTCGGTCAGAGGCATATACTGGGCGAGGGCGGGCTGCTCAGGCGCGTCATCGAGTCCGGCAAGGTGCCCAACATGGTGTTCTACGGGCCGTCCGGCACGGGTAAGACCACCGTGGCAAACATCATCGCGAGGAAGACCGACCGGAGCCTCAGAAAGCTCAACGCCACCAACGCGGGCCTCTCGGATATAAAGAACATCATCGCCGAGCTGGATACCATGCTCACACCCGGCGGCGTGCTGCTCTACCTCGACGAGATACAGTACTTCAATAAAAAGCAGCAGCAGAGCCTGCTCGAATTCATCGAGGACGGACGGATAACGCTGATAGCCTCGACGACGGAGAACCCCTACTTCTACGTCTATAACGCGCTGCTCTCGCGCAGTACGGTGTTCGAGTTTAAGTCCGTGCCGGCCGCCGAGGTGGAGCCGGCGGTGCTGAGAGCAGTTAACATAATATCCGCCAGAGAAGACATAGAATCGCAGCTGGAGCCGGGGGTCGCGGAGCACATAGCGAGGAGCTGCAATGGCGATGTACGCAAGGCTTTGAACTCGGTAGAACTGCTGTTCACGGCGGCGCCGAGGCGAGAAGGAAAGGTTTGCATAACATTGGATGATGCCCGCAATGCGACGCAGGGCGGGTCCATGCACTACGACCGCGACGGGGACGAGCACTTCGACTCGGTATCGGCTCTGATGAAGTCGCTGCGGGGCTCGGACCCGGACGCGGCGCTGCACTATCTGGCGCGGACGCTGGAGGCGGGCGACCTCATAGGGGCCTGCCGCAGGCTCTTGTGCTCGGCGTCAGAGGACATCGGGCTGGCTTATCCGCAGGCGGCGGCGATAGTGAAGGCCTGTGTGGACTCGGCGCTGCAGCTCGGTCTGCCGGAGGCGCGGCTGCCTCTGGCTGAGGCGGCGATACTGCTCGCGACGGCGCCGAAGTCGAACTCGGTGGTCACGGCGATCGACCGGGCAATTGCGGACGTGAGAGCCGGCAAAGCGGGCCCAGTGCCGAGAGAGCTTCAGAACGTACATGCGGACGGCGCGGGCTTCGAGCGCGAGCAGGGCTACAAGTACCCACACGAGTACCCGGGCCACTGGGTAAGACAGCAATACCTGCCGGACGTGATAAAGGACGCACGGTACTACGAATATGGCGATAATAAGACGGAGCAGGCGGCAAAGGCGTATTGGGAGCGGATAAAGGAGGGACGCTGATGGACATCCAAGTAGGCGACACGCTGGTGATGAAGAAGCAGCACCCCTGTGGTTCGAACCGCTGGCTCGTGCTGAGGATAGGCGCGGATTTCAAGCTGAGGTGCGAGGGCTGCGGCCACGAAGTAATGGGCGCCAGGTCGAAATTCGAGCGGAACGTGAAGGAAATATCGCGGCCGGAAACGGAGGGAGAATAGTTGTCAGTATATGACGAAAAGCTCAGGCGGCTGTACGAGCGGATTGCGAGGAAGGCAAAGCTCGAAACGATGCTCAGGGAGCTGAGAACTCAGCGAGAAGAACTCAGGGCGAAGGTTGCCGAGCTGGAGGAACTAAAGCTCGCGGAGCAGGCTGACGTAGACCGGCTGGAAGGCGGCAGCCTTTCGTCGATCATCTATTCGCTGCTCGGCAAGAGCGAAGAAAAGCTCTCAAAGGAGCGGCGCGAGGCGGCGGCCGCGGCGGTGAAATACGAGGCTGCCGCGCGTGAGCTTGCAATTGTCGCAGATGAAATAGGGCGATATGAGGCGGAGCTGTCGGGGCTGGAGGGCTGCGAGCGTGAATACGAGGCGGCCATGGAAGCCAGGAAGGAGGAGCTCAAGCGCAGCGGAGGCGAAGCTGCGCAGAGGATTTTACGGCTAGAGACCGAGGCTGCGTCGTGCGAGAGCAGAAAAAAAGAGATACTCGAAGCCATAGCCGCCGGCAGCGATGCCATGGTAACAGCTGACGAGATACTCAATGAGCTCGGAAGCGCCGAGGGCTGGGCTACCTGGGACATGTTCGGCGGCGGCCTCATCTCGGATCTGGCAAAGCACAGCCATCTGGACGAAGCCCAGTATATGGTCGAACGGCTGCAGGCACAGCTCGGCAGGTTCAGAACCGAGCTTGCGGATGTAGGCGGCATCTTTACCGGCTCTCAGGTGAACATCGACGGCTTCCTGAGATTCGCGGATTATTTCTTCGACGGCATATTCGTGGATGTCATGGTTATGAGCCGGATAAGTGAATCGATCGAGCAGGTCGAGAGCACCCGGGAGCAGATAGACCGCGTGCTGAGCAGGCTGCATGAGCTGCTGCATGATACCGAAACGCAGCTGGCTGAAAAAAAGAGCAAACTCGAAGAAGCCGTGCGTGGATAGTAGTGACCGACGACAACTGCCCCGGGACATCGTGTCCCGGGGCAGTTGTCGCTGTAAAGAGCCGTTCAGGTCTGTATGCCGAACCTTCGGTTCAGCTTTTCAAGCAGCTGCGAAAGCGGAAGGATGAGCAGCCCGGCGGCAAGGTTGCCGGCGGCCTGTATAAGGTCGAAGGGGAAGCCCGCAGCTATCCAGACGAGCATACCGCGCCAGTCCAGACCGTACATCAGCGCCTGCAGCGGAGCGTAGAGCGTTCCGAAGGCCAGCCCGTGCAGCGCGCAGACCGTGGGGTATAAGACTGCGGCCCAGCGCTTTGGCATCTCCCTCGGCAGCAGCATGACTGCGCCCCAGAGCACCGTCCAGATATACAGGTACGGTATCCACCAGGACAAAAAGCCGTTATACGCCCCCGTCAGGAACACGAAGATATAGATGGGATACAGCGCCCGCTTCCGGTACACCACCGTCAGCAGCACCGTGAACATTCCGATGAGATGTATGTTCGGCAGGCCCTCCATCAGCAGCTTCGACGTGAACATCATGACGCCGAACATGGCGTAGACCGCCATCTCGACGACGCTCAGCCTGCGCCGCGCCGCGTTAGCCCTTCGTGCAGACAAGCTCGTACTGCTCGCCGTCGGCGATCTCTGTCGTGTCGACGCCGGTCATGAGGTACTCCCCGGCCTTGTAGAGGGCCCAGTAGAGGCCGTCGTTATCGTAATCCGCCGTCATGCCGTTCACGGTCTTGACATACAGACCGAACTCGCTCTCGTCTCCCGCGATGAGGCCGTGCTCCTCCAGCGCCTCGCGGAGCGTCGCGCCGTCCGTGTGTATGGTGAAGGTGACGGTCTTCTCCTCCGCCGTGACCTCGACGGTCAGGGTCGTCGCGCCCTCGCCAAGCTCCGTGTCATCAGTATAGGTCGCCGAGTCCCACAGCCCGCCGCTCTGCTGCGCCCCGCAGGCCGCAAGGCTCAGTATGAGCGCGAGGGCAAGCGCCAGCGCCGCTGTCTTCTGCATGTTCTTCATCATTCTTACCTCTTTTCTAAATTTTGCACCTGAAAAAAGGCAAAGCGCCCTCCCCCACACGGGAAAGGACGCGACAAAACTGCCCCTGTCCCCCATCCGCCCGGGAACGGTTTGCAACTCGCAGAACGCAGGGCATTCCGACTCGCGCCCGCATCGCAGGCACACACGGCAATGGCTGTTGCGGCGGATTCTCACCGCCTTCCCCCTGCCCCTCCCGCCGGGTCATCCCGCCCGACGTTCAGGCCCGCTCTCGCGGAGAACTGTGTTTTTCTCAAACTGCCACTATAAGTTACAACATTTTGCCTCCCGCGTCAAGGCCGGGACGCAGTATTCCTCTCACGGACATTTGTGCAGAGTGAACATACATTTCGTTTTTTATCGTTGGAGATTGTGATTGCTAATCGGGGTCAGGTGGTGGTATAATACAGTATCTTTGTGCATTGCATGGAGTGGGAAAAATATAGGCCGAGGAGCTGTTTTGTCATGAATTACGAGAACCTGCGCCGCGCCGATGCGGAGATCTTTTCTGCAATGGAGCAGGAGCTTACCCGCCAGCGCGACCATATCGAGCTTATCGCCTCCGAGAACTTCACTTCTCCGGCTGTGATGGAGGCCGTTGGCAGCCATCTCACCAACAAGTACGCCGAGGGCTATCCGGGGAAGCGCTTCTACGGCGGCTGCGAATATGTCGATGTCGTTGAGAACATCTGCCGCGAGAGGGCGAAGGAACTGTTCGGGGCCGAGCATGCCAACGTGCAGCCGCACTCCGGCTCGCAGGCAAACGTCGCGGTATATCTCGCGCTGACTAAGCCCGGCGACGTGCTCATGGGCATGGATCTCGCCTGCGGCGGACACCTCACCCACGGCTCGAGGGCGTCCATCACCGGCAAGTACTTCGACGTGCGCCCCTACGGCGTGAACCGTGAGACTGAGCTTATAGATTACGATGAGATGCGGAAAATGGCCCGTGAGCTGCAGCCGAAGATGATAATCTCCGGCGCGTCCGCCTATTCGCGCATCATTGACTGGAAGGAGATACGCAGCATCTGCGACGAGGTCGGGGCCTACATGTTCGTGGACATGGCGCACATCGGCGGCCTGGTCGCGGGCGGCGCGCATCCCTCGCCGGTTCCCTACGCGGACGTGGTAACGACCACGACGCACAAGACGCTCAGAGGTCCGAGAGGCGCCATCATCCTCTGCAAGGAGGAACTGGCCAAGAAGATCGACTCGGCCATCTTCCCGGGCACTCAGGGCGGTCCGCTCATGCACGTCATTGCGGGCAAGGCAGTGTGCCTTAAGGAGGCCATGCAGCCTGAGTTTGCCGAATACCAGCATCAGGTCGTCCGCAACGCGGCCGCGCTGGCCGACGTGCTCTCGAAGGGCGGCGTGAGGCTCGTCTCCGGCGGCACGGACAACCACCTGCTGCTGGCGGACGTCATGAGCATGGGTGTCACTGGCCGGGATATGCAGGAGCGGCTCGACAGGGCGCACATCACGGCGAACAAGAACGCCATACCCTTCGACGAGCAGCCGCCGCATCTGGGCAGCGGCGTGCGCTTCGGCTCCCCTGCGGCGACCACGCGCGGCATGAAGGAGGCCGAGATGCGCAGGATAGGCGAGCTCATCCTTCGGCTCATGCAGGAGGGCGAGAGCGCCGTGCCCGAGGTCAAGGCCGAGGTCATGGAGCTGTGCGAGCGTTTCCCGCTCTATCCGGGCGTCATCTGAGAGATGTACCGCGTATTCGTCGTTGAGGACGACCCGGTCATCTGCGGGGCGATATGCGCGAATATGGACAGCTGGGGCTTCGAGGCCCGCGCCGCCGAGGATTTCGGGAACATCATGGCGGAATTCGCGGCCTTCGACCCCCAGCTCGTGCTGCTGGATATCTCCCTGCCGAGGTATTCAGGCTACCACTGGTGCGCCGAGATACGCAGGGTCTCGCAGGTGCCGGTGATGTTTATATCGAGCGCGTCGGACAACATGAACATAGTCATGGCGATGAACATGGGCGCGGACGATTTCATAGCCAAGCCCTTCGATCTGGAGGTGCTGACGGCGAAGGTGCAGGCGCTGCTGCGCAGGGCCTATGACTTCGCCGGCACGGGCCGGATGCTGGAGTGCTCGGGCGCGGTGCTGGACGTGAACGCCGGAGCGCTCAGCTACGGCGGCGAGCGGGTGCAGCTCACGAAGAACGAGCTGCGAATATTGCAGGCGCTCATGGAGAAGCACGGCAGCGTCGTAACGCGGGACGAGCTGATGCTGCGGCTCTGGCAAACGGACGATTTCGTCGATGAAAACACGCTGACGGTTAACGTCACGAGGCTGAGGCGGCGGCTCGCCGCCATTGGACTGGGCGAGCTGATAAAGACCAGGAAGGGTCTGGGCTATATCATTGACTGAGGGGGAAACCGAATGTATATCCTCTCATATTTCAGGCGGCACTGGAAGATCCCAGTGCTGTTCCTGCTTTGTGGGCTGATATGCGCGGTGGTGTTCTCGCTGTACGAGCTGCCGACGGAAGCCGTGCTGTATGCGGCGGTGCTGTGCGCGGCCGTGTGCCTTGCGGCGATGGCGGTGGACATCGTGCACTATGCCCGGCGGGTACGAGCTCTGCGGGACATGCGGGACAGCATCTGCGTGTCGATAGAGCGTCTGCCGGAGCCGAAGCCAGGGGTCGAGGCGGAGTACGACCGGCTGCTGCGCGAGCTGTGGCACAGCATGTCAAAGCTGGACGCGGAGTATGGAGCGTCGCGGCGGGAGGCGGAGGACTATTACGCCATGTGGGCGCACCAGATCAAGACTCCGATAGCGGCGATGCGTCTGCTGCTGCAGCAGGACGGTGATATGGACAGGCAGGCGGTCTCGGCGGAGCTGTTCAGGATAGAGCATTACGTGGAGATGGTGCTGTCCTATCAGCGGCTGGGGAGCGAGACGATGGATCTGGTCTTGCGGAGGATAGAGCTGGACAGGGTCGTGCGCGGCTGCGTGCGGAAATACGCGGGGCTGTTCATATTGAAGAAACTGCCGGTAGAGCTGACTGAGACACATCTGACGGTGCTGACGGATGAGAAGTGGCTGTCGTTCGTCATAGAGCAGCTGCTGTCTAACGCGCTGAAGTATACAAAGTCGGGGCAGATACGTGTGTATTCAGAGGGCCGGAGTCTGGTGGTAGAGGACAGCGGCACGGGCATAGCGGCGGAGGATCTGCCGAGACTCGGCGAGCGCGGCTTCACGGGCTACAACGGCCGTGCCGAGAAGGGCTCTACGGGCCTTGGACTGTATCTCTGCAGAAGGATCTGCGCCAAACTGGGCCACAGCCTGAGATTCGAGTCCGAGCCAAACAAAGGCACCCGCGTCATCATCGGCTTCTCAGAGTATGAGCTGAAAACTGAGTAGGGACAGACGGGCAAAAACAACAAAGCAGCGGAGCGTACCATCCGGTACGCTCCGTTCAGCTTGTCGAAAAAGGTCACCAACTGGTGGCCTTTTTCTCGTATTGAGAGAGGAAATGTGGTACAATGAGTGTGGGGTGAAAA
>OJRC01000428.1_pt1 | contig 28326 bp, 19 predicted proteins | sample 1599081 | NCBI WGS metagenome assembly OJRC01 (sample SAMN03922519, study PRJEB24848) | human gut metagenome | isolation source: stool sample | host: Homo sapiens | place: Germany | collected 2010-02 | reverse complement strand
GCCCTGGAGAAGCTGATCGCCGACGGCCGCATCCATCCCACCCACATCGAGGAGATGGTGGAGAAAGCCCGCCGCGAGGTGGACGCCGTCATCAAGAGCGAGGGCGAGCGCGCCGCGCTGGAGACCGGCGTACGGGGCCTCCACCCGGAGGTCCAGAAGATGCTGGGCCGTCTCCACTACCGCACCAGCTACGGCCAGAACGTCCTCCAGCACTCCATCGAGGTCAGCCATATCGCCGGCCTCATGGCCGCAGAGCTGGGCCTGGATGTCAATGCCGCCAAGCGGGCCGGCCTGCTCCACGATATCGGCAAGGCCCTGGATCACGAGTTTGAAGGCACCCACGTCAATCTGGGCGTGGAGTTCTGCCGTAAGTACAAGGAGAAAGAGGACATCCTCAACGCCATCCAGGCCCACCACGGCGACGTGGAGTGTAAGACCCTGGTGGCCTGCCTGGTACAGGCGGCCGACGCTATCTCCGCTGCCCGTCCCGGCGCCCGCCGTGAGAACCTGGAGAACTATATCAAGCGTCTGGAGAAGCTGGAGGAGATCACCGGCAGCTATCCCGGCGTGGAGAAGTCCTACGCCATCCAGGCCGGACGTGAAGTCCGGGTCATGGTCAAGCCTGAGCAGGTCAGTGAGGACCAGATGGTCATCCTGGCCCGTGAGCTGGCCAACCGCATTGAAAATGAGCTGGAGTACCCCGGCCAGATCAAGGTTCACGTGCTGCGTGAGACCAAGGTCGTGGAGTACGCCAAATAAGTTTCCGCCCCTTATTCCTCCCTTTGGCAGGGAGGAGACCTTCCGCCTGGAGCTGACGACTTCGGAGGAGAGCAGGATATCCTATGAAATGGAATCAGCCCGTCTGTGGGACACCACAGACGGGCTGATTTTATGGTTTTCAATGGGAATTGCGCACCACCGTACCCAGTCATGGCTCCTTGCGCCGGTCCGGACGGATAAAGGGCGGGAGGACAGACTCCTCGATCAGGGGGGCGTATAGCCTGGGACGGCGGTAGGCGTTGCCGTGGACCTCCTGGCTGCGGTAGGAGCGCAGCTTATCCAGTGGGATGGGGGCCAGATAGATGCCCTCATTTTCCCCTGCCTCCACCACCAGGGTGTCCCGGGAGACGGGGGTGGTCTCATCGTAGGCGATGCCGTCAAAAGCGGAGGAGTGGCCGTTGCAGTCCGGTTTTCCGGCGGGGTAGTTAGCGGTGGCAATGGCGACCATGTTCTCGAAGGCCCGGGAACGGAGCTGGGAGAGACGGTTGATCTCCATAGGGCAGGCGTTGGGCACCAGGATGATCTCCGCCCCCTGGAGCATCAGCAGGCGGGCGCTCTCGGGAAATTCCCGGTCGTAGCAGATCATGGCTCCCATCTGTATAGGCCCTTGGCGGGTATCCAGGCTGGCGGTAAAAAATCGGTCGCCGGGAGTGAGGAGACGTTCGTCTCCGAAGTCACAGGTGTGGACTTTGGCGTAGGTGAACACCTCCCGGCCGTGGCGGTCGAAGAGGGTGACAGCGTTCCGGGGCTGGCCCTCCCAGCGCTGAAGGTGGGTGACAGCGATGGCCATGTCCAGGGAGGCTGCCTCCTCCTGAAAGGCCCGGAGAAAGGCGCTGTCCCGGGGGATGGCCCGCTGGGTTATGGCTTCAGCGTCCCCGGAGAGGTCGTAGCCGCAGTTCCACATCTCAGGAAAGAGAGCCAGGTCCGCTCCCATGGCCTTGGCTTTGCGGCACCAGAGCAGACCTTTCTCCCGGTTTTTCTCCTCAGTTCCCTCCGGCAGCAGCTGCAACAGGGCGATGGTAAATGCAGCCATGGCTCACGCCTCCTGCCTGCCGCCGGATGAGCAGAAGCTCCTTTGCAGCCAGATGTGGCAGCGTTCCACCCAGGCGGAGCAGGGGACTGAGAGCTGCCACAGCCGGTCAAGGGCGAACACGGTGGTGTCCGCCAGAGACTGGCCGTGGACGCCGTGGGGGAAAATGTGGGTCTCCACGGGGACACCGCGGTCCCGCAGGGCTGTCTCCAGCAGACGGGTGTTTTCCATGGGGACAGTGGTGTCGTCAGCGGTGTGCCAGAGGAAGAAAGGCGGCGAGCCCTTTTTCACCTGGTTTTCCAGGGACAGAGAGGGGGCCTTTTTTTCATACTGGTCCCCCAGAAGGTTCAAAAAGGAGTCCCGGTGCGCCCGGGGGCCTGCGGATACCACCGGATAGCACAGCACAGCGCCGTCAGGCCGGTAGGCCGCAGCTTTCTTCTCCATAGCCCGGACGATCTCAGGCCGGTTCCAGAGGAGGGCAGCACAGCCCGCCAGGTGGCCTCCCGCGGAAAAGCCCATGGGAATCACAGCGGCGGGATCTGCGTGGTATGTGTCAGCGTGGGTCCGCACATAGTCGATAGCGGCCAGGAGCTGCCGCTGGGGGATGGGATAGCGGGCGTGGGGCGCCACATGATAGTAGAGAACAAAGGCGGCATACCCCATTCCGGCGAACCGCAGGGCCACCGGCTCTCCCTCGCGGTTGGACAGCTTCTCATAGCCGCCGCCGGGACAGATAATGAGAGCGGGCCGCCGCCGGTCCATCCCCAGATCGGGGAAATTGTCCGGCACATAGGTCACCAGCCGCGCCGGGGCTGTAGCCTCCGGCACGGAGAGAAAAATAGTTTCATGGCGCATGAGAAGGGGATCTCCTTTCAGAGTGTAAGAGAGGTCAGCAGACCAGAGGGACAGAGCCGGCGCTGCGGAAGGTCAGGACATGGCAGGCTCCCTGGCCGGCTACAGCCTCCATGCCGGAGACGAATTCGCTGAGCATGTCCAGGGGGACGAAGGCCTGGATGGTACCGGCAAAGCCGCCGCCATGGACCCGGCAGGCGCCGCGGCCATCCAGCAGGTCCTCTGCCAGAGCGAGAAGGACGGCCACCGGCTGGCTGCGGCTCTCCCGATAGTTGGATACGTTCTGGAGATACATGAAGGAGGAGCGGCCGGACTGGCGGACGTGGTGGAGAAAGGCGTCAAAATCTCCCCGCTCCAGGGCGTCGCACTCCAGAAGGACCCGCTGGTCATCCCGGAAGAAGTGGTAAGCCCGCAGAGCCGCCCGGTCGCCGCAGGTAGCCCGGACGGTGGCCAGGTTTTTCCGGAACTGCTCAAAGCTCACATCGCCCAGGACTTCCCGCCCAAAGCAGGCGGCCACCTCCCGCATCTCCTGGGTGATGGCGGCGTAGTCGGCGGTGAGGTCGGCATGGCTGGCCCGGGTATCGAGGATGCACAGGGCGTGGCCGAAACTGGTGAGATTCACCTGGACCTGCCGCAGATCCGGGTTGTCCGGGTCTTTAAAGTCGATGGCGATGACGCCGCCGGTGGCGCAGGCCATCTGATCCATGAGGCCGCAGGGCTTGCCAAAGTAAATATTCTCCGCATACTGCCCCACTTTGGCAAGGCCGGTGGCATCCAGGGCGCCGCCGCAGAAGAGCTGGTTCATGATGGTGGCGGTGAGGACTTCAAAGGCGGCAGAGGAGCTAAGGCCGCTGCCCCGGAGGACCCGGGTGGTGGTATAGGCATCAAAGCCGCCTACGGTGTAGCCCAGCTGGGTCAGCCGGGCAGCCACGCCCCGGACCAGGGACACGGAGTTGCCCGTCTCCTCCCTGCGGATGGAGAGATCCCGCAGATCCACCTCCGCCATACGGTGGTGGCGGGATTTGATGCGGATCGTCTGGGTACCGTTGGGGACCACACAGGCGATGGTGTCCAGATCTACACTGGCCGCCAGACCATGGCCGTGCTGGTGGTCGGTGTGGTTGCCTCCCAGTTCGGTGCGGCCGGGGGTGGAAAAGAGCAGCGTTTCTGCGTCATCGCCGCAGGGAAAGGTCTCGCCGTACTCCAGCACCAACTCCCGCAGCCGGTAGGCGGCGCTGGGCGCGTCCTTACCATAGACCGGCTCCAGATACTCCGGCAGCCCGCCCTGTTCCAGTTTACGAAGCAGTTCCCCTCGTCTCATGGTGATCGCCCTCCCTCTATTTTATTGTTCTTTTTCGGATACCTTTTGTGCGGGGGCGCTGTCCAGTCGCTCCAGCAGGTAGAGACGGCTGCCGAAGTCCCCCATGACCCGGGTGTCCCGGTCATAACCTGTGCCGGAGAACCCTTGCTTGACCCATGCGCCGCAGGCTGTCAGGAGACTTCCTGAGGCGGTAATATTTTCTTCCTCGGAGGACAGAGCTGCCACCTTGGCAGCGGCCGCCTCGGCCAGGGAGCCCTGACGGATGCGCACCGGGGAGACCATGTTGACAAGGCCTCCGAAGTCCCGAAGATCCACCTGGACCGGCCGTACCCACAGCCGGTAGGCAGCAGCGCCGTCCAGCCCCTTGGCCAGCAGACGCAGGGCAGGGGCGTTGGGCCGGTTTTCCTGCTGGAACAGGAGGGTGATAGCGGCGCCCCTGTCCGGCGCTACCGTCATGACTTGCCAGAACCCGTCTGTTCCATCCCGCAGCCGGTAGAGGTCGCCGTACTGGAGAAGGTCACGGTATGCCTTGTAAAAGGCGATCTGTCCGGCTGCCCGCTGCTTCTCCTCCCCGGACAGGTTCCGCAGATCGCACTCATAGCCCAGAAGGCCCAGAGCGGCTACATGGAAGCGGCTGTCCAGAGGCGTACGGCGGAGGACCTGATGGTTGGGGCTGTTGCTGACATGGGAGCCCATCACAGACTGGGGATAACCGAAGCTGGCATAATACTGCATGCGGCAGCGGCACATGGCGTCGGTGTTGTCGGAGAGCCACACCTGGGGCATATAGCAGAGCATCCCCGGGTCTGTGCGGTTGCCGCCGGAGGCACAGGACTCAAAGAGAATATCGGGAAACCGCTCCGTCAGCACGGAGAGGATGTGGTAAAGGCCCAGCATATAGCGATGTCGGACTTCCCCCTGGCGCTGGGGCGGCAGGGAGGCAGAGAAGGTATCGGAGAAGATGCGGTTCATATCCCACTTGATGTAGGCAGGCCGGGCTTTGGTAAACACCTCCGTCATGGAGGCGATGATATGATCCCGCACCTCCCGGCGGGTGAGGTCCAGAATATACTGGTGGCGGCCCACCGCCTGGTGGGGCCGGCCCAGGATCCAGTCCGGATGGGCCCGGTAGAGGTCGCTGTCGGCGCTGACCATCTCCGGTTCCACCCACAGACCAAACTGCATGCCCAGCCCACGGATCTGATCTGCCAGACCGTCCAGGCCGTCAGGCAGCTTTTTCCGGTTTACCGTCGTCCAGTCGCCCAGAGAGCACTTGTCATTGTCCCGGCGGCCGAACCAGCCGTCATCCAGGACAAACAGCTCGCACCCCAGATCCCGGCTCTGCTTGGCCAGGGACAGGAGATCCCGCTGGGTAAAGCGGAAATAGAAGCTCTCCCAGCTGTTGATCAGCACCGGACGGGGCTTGTCCCGCCAGGGGCCCCGGACGATGTGGCGGCGGATGAAGCGGTGGAGATTACCGCTCATGGCTGTAAGGCCGTTGCCCCAGGTCATCATGGCTTCCGGGGCGGTAAAGGTCTCACCGGGAGCGAGCCGCCAGGAGAAATTTTCCGGATGGATGCCCTGGAGGAAGCGGAGCTTGCCGTAGGCGTTGCCGCTGGCACAGGCGTAGTGGTCTCCGCTGTAGAGAAGGTTGAAGCCATAGCAGTCGCCGTGGTCCTCACCGGCATTCCGGTGGCGGAGGATCACAAAGGGATTGGTCAGACTGGAGGACACGCCGCAGCGGCTGCCGGAAACGATGGTTCCCTGGCCGCAGGGGGTCTCCGTAGGTTCAAATTCCCTGGCCCAGGCCCCGTTGAAGGAGGTAAGGATGTAATCCTGGCTGCAGAAATCCACCTGGTTGCTCATCAGACGTGCCATTCGTACCGGCTGCGGGCCGGTGTTGGTCAGGAGAGTCTGACGGGTGATGACGTCGCAGTCGTCAAAGGCGGTGTATCGTACCGTCAGTTCCAGCCCCTCCTGCCGGTCCGCCAGGGTGATCTCCAGGGTCTGGCCGCCTTCTGTGGAGGAAGGCAGACCCTCCAGAGCCGGTTTTTCCGGCAGAATGGCCGCCTGAACGAACCGCAGGTCCGCCGGGGAGCCGTCAACGGTCTCCACCATGGCAAAGGGCTCCCGCAGATCCCCCAGACCGGGGAAGGACACCTCCAGAGCTGTGTCTTCCAGACAGGTACCGTCCAGCACGGCGGCGTTGCCGGGGAAGTGGCGCACCTGGGGAACCAGGGCCTGCCAGCCGGAAGAAGTATCAATTTTCTGCCCGTAGTACAGATGCTGCAGAAATCCCTGCTCTGTTACATAAAAGCAGTAAGTGGTGTGTTGGGTAGTGATAGAAAAGAAACGGCCCTGCCGTTGGATCATGGAAAGCGCCCCTTTCCCCTGAAAAAATTTGATACCACCATTTTACCATTACCAGGCAGCTGTCCGCAAGGGAAGGGGAGAGAAATCTCCAGCTGTTTCTAATTTTCTCCAGCTTTGGCCAAAAGAGATGCCTTTTCTTCGACCATTCTCCTATTCCTTTTGGGAATGAAGAGAAAAAAGAAAAATCAGGTAAATTTCATTATTTTTCTTGACAAAAAAAGAAAGCCCGCTATAATAAGCCTCAGCAGATCAAAATGATCTGCGGCAATAGTTATGATAGAGGCGCGGCTGCCATGAGTAGCTCCCCATACAACGCCAGACAGCGGGGGAGGGAAAGGGAATGCCGCCGAAGTGACGCATCTGTTGTCTGACGGGGTGGACGCTGGGCCGACGGAGAATATCCGGCGGACTGTCACGGAAACGTGGAGAGCTGTCATGACGGTGTATGTGGGACTTCCTGCGTCCAGTCATGATTGCGTCATGACTGGATTTTTTGTTTTAGGAGGAATGTCCCATGAGAACCCAGCGCAGATGGACCGGCATACTGCTGGTCATCGCGGCCAGCCTTTTGCTGACCTTCCCTGCCTTCGCCGCTGACGGCGAAGCCGCCGCTTCCAGTATGTACGGCACCTTCTGGGCCCTGATCCCGCCGGTAGTGGCCATTGTCCTGGCCCTGATCACCAAGGAGGCCTTCTCCTCCCTGTTTATCGGCATCCTGGTGGGCGCCCTGTTCCAGTGCAATTTTGCCCCGGTGGCCACCCTGGACACCATCATCAACGACGGCTTTGTAGCCGCCATTGCTGACAGCGCCGGTATCTTCCTGTTCCTGGTGCTGCTGGGCATCGTGGTGGCTCTGATCAACGCCTCCGGCGGCTCCGCAGCCTTCGGACGCTGGGCCGAGAAGAATATCAAGACCCGGGTTGGGGCCATCCTGGCCACCTTTGTCCTGGGTGTGCTGATCTTTGTGGATGACTATTTCAACTGCCTGACGGTGGGCTCCGTTATGCGGCCTATTACCGACGGCCATCGGGTCTCCCGGGCTAAGCTCAGCTACCTTATCGACGCCACCGCCGCCCCCGTGTGCATGATCGCCCCGGTGAGTTCCTGGGCTGCCGCCGTGTCCGGCGTAGCCGCGGATCTGGACACCGGCATCAGCGGCATTGAGCTGTTTGTCAAGGCTATTCCCTATAACTTCTACTCCCTGCTGACCTTCGTATTCGTCATTGCCCTGACACTGATGAAGTTCGACTACGGCCCTATGAAGCTCCATGAGATGAACGCCCAGCTCAAAGGCGATCTGGGTGCTCTGGACACGGAGAGCCAGGAGGAGGAGAACAGCCGGGGCCGGGTCATTGACCTGGTGCTGCCGGTGGTGGTCCTCATCATCTTCTGCGTTGTCGGCATGATCTATGTGGGCGGCTTCTTCGGCACCGACGCCTGGGGCGGCACCGACTACGCCGGCGACTTTATCGGCGCCTTCGGAAATACCGACGCCTACATCAGCCTGCCCTGGGGCGCTCTCATTGCCCTGATCCTCACCATCATCTATATGGTTGCCCGCCGGGTGATGACCTTCAAGGAGGCCATGGCCTGTGTGCCCAAGGGCTTTATTGCCATGGTGCCCCCCATCACCATCCTCACCATGGCCGTGAGTCTGAAGACCATGACCAGCCTCCTGGGAGCTGATGTGTTCGTCCACGATGTAATGGAGGGCGCGGCTCAGGGCCTGTACAGTATGCTGCCCGCCGTGATCTTCCTGGTGGCCTGCCTGCTGGCCTTTGCCTCCGGCACCAGCTGGGGTACCTTCGGTATCCTGATCCCCATCGTGGTGGCTATCTTTGATCCCAGCAGCACTCTGCTCACCATCGGCATTTCCGCCTGCCTTGCTGGTGCTGTCTGCGGCGACCACTGCTCCCCCATCAGCGATACCACCATCATGTCCTCTGCCGGCGCCCAGTGTGACCACGTCAATCACGTGTCCACCCAGCTGCCCTATGCCATTACTGTGGCGGCGGTGAGCTTTGTGAGCTTCGTCATTGCCGGCTTCGTCCAGAACGCCGTGATCTGCCTGATCATCGGTGCGGTGCTGATGATCGCTACCCTCTTTGTGATCCGCAACGTTACCGGCGGAAAGCAGGCCGCCTGATCTGTTCCATAATATAAAAAGAATGAGGAAACCGGTTAAAGGCACGCGCTTATAAGGAAGTTATTTAATTGTCGCAGGACGGCATGGCTGAAAGGTCATGCCGTCCTGCCTTTTCTTTGCCGTTCCACGGTCTGATCGTCGCCCGGCAGGTTGACTTCTCCAATAAAGTTCCAGACCAGTTCGATCTTCTGCCTGCGGTGGCCGCTGGACTTGTCCGGCGCATGGACGATTATCTTCTTTACAAACTCATTGACGATGGTGGGTGTCAGTTCCCGGATACCCACATACTTCCGCACAATAGCTGCAAAGCTCGCAAAATCGGCTTGATCCTGCTCGAAGATTTCTACCGCTTCCCGCCATACCTTGACCTGCTCCGTCAGTTCTTTTTGCTCCGCTTCATAGTCGGCGGAGAGTTTCAAGAACCGTTCATGGCTGATTGCCCCGCTGATGTCATCCTCATAGATGCGCTTGAAAATCCGGTCAAGTTCAGCAATGCGCTTTTCCGCATGGGCGATTTCACGCCTGCGCTTCTTGGCATCTTTCTCCGCTTCTTGAAAACGCTGCTTTCTCGCGGCTTCCTCAAATGCCATGGCATCGTCAAAGAACAATGCCGTCACATCGAAAATCCGCTGCAAAACGAACAGTTTCAGCGTTTCTTCCCGGATAAAGTGCATGGTGCAATCACCCGTGTTACTCTTATACCGGGAACACCGATAACAGTCTTGTTGCGGTGTCATGTTTTTGCCAGTAGCGAAATGCAGTTTGCTTCCACAGTCGGCGCAGTATAACAGGCCTGAAAACAACCCTTGCCGTTCGGCTTGCTTAGCCGGGCGGCGCTTGTTTTCCCGCAACTCCTGCACCCGTGCAAAAACTTGCTCGTCGATAATGGCAGGCTGGGTATTGGGAAAAAACCGCTGATTCTCTGGGGCGTTATGCAGCCGCTTTTTCAGCTTGTGGGATTTGGAATAGGTCTTGAAATTCACCGTACAGCCGGTGTACTCTGGCCGCTCCAATATCCCCGCGACAGACTTTGGACTCCATTGGTACGGCTTCTCCGGCAGCGGCTTTCCGTCCCGTTGGGCATAGTGAGCTTTAACCGTCAGAACGTGTTGAGCGGTCAGCAGCTTGGCAATCTGCATGGGGCCTTTTCCTGCAATGCACAGGTTGAAAATCCGTTTGACGATCTCGGCGGCTTCCTCGTCCACAATCCATTTCTTTTTATCCATCGGGTCTTTCTGATACCCGTAGGGCGGATTGGTGCAGAGGTGTTCCCCGGCGTTTCCTTTGGCCCTCATAACAGCCCGGATTTTCTTGCTGGTATCGCGGGCGTAGAAGTCGTTGAACAGATTACGAAAAGGGGTGAAATCGTTGTCCCCCTTGTCGCTGTCCACGCCGTCATTGATGGCGATATACCGAATATCGCGCTCGGCAAAGAAACTCTCGGTATAGTAGCCCACTTTCAGATAGTCCCGGCCCATGCGGGACATATCCTTGACAATGACGGTTCTGACCTTTCCCGCCTCGGCCAGACGGATCATCTCATTCCAACCCGGACGGTCAAAGGTCACCCCGGAAACACCATCGTCGATGAAAAACGTGGGATTGGGGAAACCGTTGTCAGTCGCGTACTTTAAAAGGATTTTCTTTTGGCAAGCGATTTGTCAAGGGGGCTTTTTCTTTCCGTGACAAAATATGCCCGCCCCATTGGATAACCATAGCAATCCGGCAGCTTTTCCAAATCGGCCCGCATGTCCAAAATGTCGGCCGATGCCTGGTGGGCAGGGCGCTTGTGAGGAAAGGTGGGAGACTTGACAAAATATGCGCCATACAGATCCGGCGCCGAAGGGCAAATCGAAGGGCCAAATGAAAAAGTTCAAACGCCGGCGGCCCCTGAGCCTCGCCCCGGCAAAATAGGCCGGATTTCGGACGAGATAGACAATCCCCCTTGAGCTGCGGCAGCGGGCCCTGTATACTGCATAATAAAAGATGGACAGGAGGCGCCGTTCATGTGGGATTTGCTGATCGTGGGCACCGGCCCGGCCGGGGTATCTGCCGCGTTGACCGCCAGGGCCAGGGGGCTTTCGTTCCTCTGGTTTGGCAGCCGGCGGCTCAGTGACAAGGTCGAAAAGGCAGAGCGTATCCTGAATTACCCCGGCCTGCCCCGGGTGACCGGCCGGGAGCTGCGGGACGCTTTTCTGCGGCAGGTGGATGATCTTGGCATCCCAATCCAGCAAGCACGGGTGGCGGCGGTCTACGAGATGGGCGGGCACTATGCTGTCTGCGCCGGGCCGGATTTCTATGAAGGGCGCTGCCTGATCCTGGCCACCGGCGTGGCGGCACGCGGGCAGATCCCCGGCGAAAACCGGCTGCTGGGCAAGGGGGTCAGCTGCTGCGCCACCTGCGACGGCGAGCTGTACCGCGGGCGGAACATCGCGGTGGTGTGCGAAAGCCAGAGCCTGGAGGAGGACGTCCGCTTTTTGCAAAGCGTGGCGGGCCATGTGGAACTGTTCTGCACCTACGCGGGCGGCCTGGCCGATACACCGGGCTGCCACAAAGGCCGGCCCCAGACCATCGAGGGGGACGACCGGGTGACCGGGGTGCGCTGGGCGGATGCGACCCTCCCGGTGGAGGGTGTGTTCTGCCTGCGGGAAACGGTGGCCCCGCAGGCGCTCCTATCCGGCCTTGCCATGGAAAACGGCCATATCCAGGTGGACCGGGCCCAGCGCACCAACCTGCCCGGCTGCTTTGCCGCCGGGGACTGCACCGGCCGCCCCTACCAGTACGCCAAGGCGGCGGGCGAGGGCAATGTGGCGGTGCACAGCGCGCTGGCTTTCCTGGCACAACCGCAGGAGGAACCGCGATGAAACCCGGCTGGCTGGGCTACCTGGGGCGGCTGGCGGGCGTGCTGGCCGGCAATGCGCTGCTGGCCTATGGGGTGGCAGCGGTCTACCTGCCTGCCGGGCTGGCGGTGGGCGGCGCCACTGGCGTAGGGCTGATCCTCCACACGCTGTTTGGGCTGGACACCGCTGTGTCCGTCTTTGTGCTGAACCTGGGCCTGCTGGTGGCCGGATGGGCCTGCATCGGGCGGGAGTTTGCCATCAACACAGCGGCCGGGTCGCTGGCCTATCCGGTGTTTCTGGGGCTGTGCCAGCGTTTGCCAGCCTTTTCCCTGCTCGAAACCGACCCCTTTGCGGCCCTTGTGTGCGGGGCCTGCTTTGTGGGGGCCGGCGTGGGGGTTACACTTCGGGCCGGCGCTTCCACCGGCGGCAGCGACTCGCTGGCCATGATCCTGCACCGAACCATCCGGCTGCCGGTAGCGGGGGTCAAAATGGCCGCTGACTACGGCGTGATGGCCATGGCGTTCTGGATGGCTGGTGGGCGCAACCTCTGGTTCAGCGTGATGGCCCTGGCCATCGAAACTTTTGTGATGAACCGGACCATGCTGGCGGGCGCCGCCCAGCTGCAGCTGCTGGTGATCTCCGACCACTACGAGGAGATCCGGCAGGCCCTGCTTTGCGAGGCACAGGCCGGCGTGACGATGCTTCACGCAGACACCGGCCTGCGGCGGACGCCGGGCAGCGTGGTGTTCTGCGTCATCCCCAACAAGAAGCTGTACGGCGTCAAGGCGGCCATCCGCCGCATCGACCCCGGCGCATTTTTGACCATCGCCGCCGTCCGGGAAGTGCAGGGCCAGGGGTTCACCGCCGCGCGCATCCCCCTGCCGGTGGGAAAATAGGAGGAAACGTATGCAATCCAAACTTGTTGCCGCCAAGGACTACCATGAAGTGGCTCTGGACATCCCGGCGTTTGTGCCCGACCAGGCCGCTCTGCAAAAAGAGCTGGACCGGCTCCGCAACCCGTATGTGACCTGGGAGCCGGGCGGCACGGCGGCTGCCGGCGATATGGTCCGCTGTTCGCTGCACTCTGCGCTGCCGCGCTTTCAAAAAGACAGCATCCGCTTTGTGGCGGGCAGCGGGATGTACAATCCAACGCTGGAAGCCCTGGCCATCGGCATGCAGGCCGGCGAGACCCGCACGGCGACCTTGCCGGAGGGCGAGGTCGCCCTGACCGTGCAGGCCGTGCAAAAGCGGGTTGTGCCCGCGCTGACCGACGAGATGGCCGCCGCGTGCAAGCTGCCGGGAGTGCGCACGGTGGCCGGGTACCGGCGCTACCTGCTGGCGCAGCAGCGGGACAAAGCCGCCGCGCAGGCCGCCTGGACGCTGGCCGCCCGGATCAAGCGGACGGTGCTGGACGGGTCCGCGTTTGTGCTCTGCAAAGCGGACTGGAAGCAGGCGGTGGAGCGGGAGCTGGACCGTTGCCGGGCCATCGCCCGGCAGAGCGGCATGGTGCTGGAACAGATGACCCCCGAGCAGTTTGCCGGGAACATCCCGGTCAAAAGCTACGCCGAGCTGGTGGCCATGACCCAGGACACCTGCTTTGACAGCCTGCGCTGCTGCCTGCTGGGGCGGCATTACGCCCAAAACGACGGCTTTGCCGTGACCGAGGCGGGCTACGCCGCGTTCCTGCAGGATTACGCCGCCACATGGCATACCACCGCGGGGGAGGCCCGGGCCGCCATGCCAAAAGAAACCTATACCTTCAACCAGTACGCCGCCCATGCCGAGGAAGTCTGGCGCGCCCACGCGGACCGGCTGTACCGGGACAAAAACCCGCTGCCCGGCGCGGAATGACCCATCCCCATGAAACACAACAGGAGGCAACCCCATGATCCAACAGGCCAACAGCGAAAATTTTGAAAGCCTTGTCCAAGACGGTTTTGTGATCGTCGATTTTTACGGCACCACCTGCGTGCCCTGTAAGCTTTTTGCCCGCATTCTCGAGGATCTGGACACCGAGATCCCTTTTTTGAACATCGTCAAGCTCAACACCACAGACAATCCCCAACTGGCCGCCCAATATCATATCCAGGCGGTGCCCACCGTTCAGTTTTACAAGGACGGCAAGCTGGTCCACAGCCAGGTGGGTGTGATGCAGCCGCAGCAGGTCAAGGATGTAATCGCCCGGTACATGTATGACTGAGCTCTGGAGGGTGTTTGGAACCCCTCTGCGGTCGAAAGCGGCAGAATAGACCCGCAATCGGACAGAATCGACACCGCTGCTGTTTTCCCGTGTAAAAATGTGGTAAAATACAGCCAACGACCAAGCCGGTCCCCCGGGAAAGGATGTGTGCAGGATGAAAGCGGCAGCCCTCACACAGCCAAGCCCGGAGCCGCCGGCCCCTGCCGCCCGAACGCTTGACCGGGCGCAGGCAGGACAGTAAAGTCAATGGAGACCTAGCCAGTTTTGTGCGCGGCTGCGGCACCCCCGGCCACCGGGCGCGCCGCGCTCCCCGCAAAACCGGCGGGTCTCTCTTGCTTTCCGGGGTATGGCCGGAAAGGGAAGGGAGGAGCAAATGGAACAGAACGCATTGTTCCGCAAGCGGTACGGCAGTTTCCGGCGCTTTTTTGCCATGCTGGGCAAGGCGCGGCTGCCTTATCTCTGGATCGTGGGGTATCTGGCGGTATCGGCCCTCATTGCCAATGTGAGCGTCAGCACGACCGAATACAGCGCCGCGCTGTTCGCCGGCCAGGTGGGCCTTTTCGCCGTCGTGCTGCCCTACCTGTTTTTTACGCTGCTATCGCTGGTGATCGGCTCCATTTCCAGCCTGACAAGCAACCTGTGCCTGGCGCGGATCGACCGGAACCTGCGGCGGATGGTGTGGAAAAAGGTCGTGCATCTGCCGCTGCAATTCTATGAGGCCAACAACCCCAAGGAGCTGCTCAGCCGCATCACCACCGATGTAACCAGCATCAGCACCCTGATCATGCAGGTGCTTTTGCCGGTGTTCACCACGGCGTACTCCAGCCTGCTGATGCTGGGGCGCGTTTCCAGCTATGACCGGCGGCTGATGTGGGCGCTGGTGATCGTGTTGCCCGTAAACATCCTGATCTCCTTTGTGCTGGGGCGGATGCGCTTTGGCGTGGCGGACCTGATCAACCGGCGCAACGCACAGCTGACCGCGGCCATCGCGGAGCGGGCCAACAATATGCTGCTGATCAAGTCGATGGGCACCGAGGAAAAAGAAGCGGTCGCCGGCGAAGCACGGATGAAAGCCTCCTACCAGGCCGAGGTGACCGACCTGTGGGTGCGCGGCCTGGCGCTGCCGATCAACGCCATCGCCAGCGCGCTGCAAAGCGTGGCGATCATCTTGGCGGGCCGCGCCTTTTACAGCACCGGCGCACTGGACCTGACCCAGTGGATCGCCTACTATGGGTTTGCGATCCAGCTCACAAACATCCTCAGCAACTACTGCAATTCCTGGTCCAACTTCAAGGGGGCGCAGGGGTCTGTGGACCGCGTGTCCCAAATCATGGACGAGCGGGAGGAGCCGTTGGACGAGGGCTGTGCTGCGGAAGTGCTCCGGGGGAACATCTCGCTGCGGGACGTGTGCTTCTCCTACGGGGACACAGCGCTGTTTACCGGTCTCAACGCGGAGATCCCTGCCGGAAAAATTACCGCGATCGTGGGCCCTTCCGGCAGCGGCAAGACAACGCTGCTGAACCTGATCGACCGGCTGTACCCGCTGGCAAAGGGGACCATCGCCGTGGACGGGCGGGACATTGCCGGTATTTCCCTGCACAGTTTCCGCCAGGCCGTTGGGTATGTGACGCAGGAGAGTGTGATGTATTCCGGCACCATCCGGCAAAACCTGCTGTATGGTTTGGACCGCACGCCGGACGACCGGGAACTGGACCGGGTCTGCGAGGCCGTGGGCATTCTGGATTTTGTGCAGGAGCAGCCGGAAGGCTATGACACACCGGTCGGGGAAGCCGGGGCCAGCCTGTCCGGCGGGCAGCGGCAGCGCTTCTCAGTGGCGCGGGCGCTTTTGCAGAAGTCGGATATCCTGCTGCTGGACGAGGCGACCGCCGCCATGGATATATCCGGCAAGGACTGTGTCTGGAAGAGCATCCGCACCCTGATGGCCGGCAAGACGGTGGTGTATGTGGCCCACGACGCCCAGACGCTGCAAAACGCCGACTGGATCCTGGTGCTGGAACACGGGACGGTCACCGCGGCGGGCGATCGCCAGACGGTTTTGCAGCAAAGCGCGTTCTGCCGTGAAATGATGGACCTGAAAGGAGGGGCCTCCGCATGAAAAACAAGCAGAAAGCCAAGTTCTCCTTTGGGGCGTACCTGTCCTTTTTTACCCGCTTCCCGATCCCGTGGTGGCTGTTTTTGCTCTCGCTGCTTCTGGGCTTTGCCAACACCGAGGTCGTGCTGGCCGTCTCCAACTATCTGATCCGCATCAACAAGGGTGAGCTGTACAACGGGGTCATCATCGGCTATGCGCTGATGAACGTTTTCAACGCCCTGCTCAGCATGCTCATCAACCTGACCGGCGGGTACGGCAGCGCCCTGGTCACACTGCGGGCGCGCAAACTGCTCTGGCGCAAGATCCTCCACCTGCCCATGCGGGAGGTGGAGCGCCGCCAGCCCTCCGCCCTGATCTCCGGCCTGGTCAACGACATCACCCAGGCCAGCCTGGTGGTCCAGATGGCCTTTAACACCATTGTGTCCCTGTACAGCTTTTTCCGCTGCTGCTGGGAGATGTACCGCTTTGACGGCACGCTCTCGCTGTATATGCTGCTGTTGCTGCCCATCGCGGTGCTGGTGTTCGCGCTGGTGGGCCATCTGCAATACCAGATGATGCTCCGACGGTACGACAGCCTGAACGTGATGACCACCTTTTTCTCCGAGCATATCTCGGCGGCCAAACACGTCAAGGCCCAGGCGATGGAGGACCTGGAAGTGACGGAGGGACTGAAAGCCATTGATTCGCGGTACAAGGCCGACCTCTACTACGCCTTCATGGTGGCGGTTCAGACGCTGTCCAACTCCCTCTACAACACCATCGGCACCATCGTCATCGCGTTGTGCGGGTCGGATCTGATCCGGCAGGGCAAAATGCCCGAGACCGGCATCAACGATTTTTCCACCTACAAGGGCCGGGTGGACCAGTATACGGCGGAGGTGCTGACCCACTACCAGACTCTCAAGGGCACCCAGGGCGCTTTGCAGTATGTGGGCGTGCTGCTGGACGGCCCGGAGGAGGACCCCCAGGCAGGCAATCCGCTGCCGGACAAACAAACAGCGCAGGATATCCGGCTGGAGCGCGTCTCGTTCGGCTACATTCCCCAGCAGCCGGTGCTGCACGATTTGTCCTTCACGATCCCCCATGGCAAGGTGACGGCCATCATCGGCAACAACGGCTCGGGCAAATCCACCCTGCTCAAACTCCTCCAGGGCATCTATGCGCCGGACAGCGGCCGTATCTGGCTGGGCAGCACGCCGGTGGACGAGTCGAAGCCCTGCGAACTGCGGCGGCAGTTCGGGTATATCCTGCAAAATAACCCGCTCTTCTCCGGGTCGGTCCGCGACAACATCGCCTACGGCGAAACCGGCTCGGCCGACCAGCGCCGGGTCGAGCAGGCGGCCCGCCTGGCCGATGCCGACAGCTTTATCCGCCAGTTGCCAAACGGCTATGACACCGACGTGGGCGCGGCGGGGGCGCTGCTGTCCGGCGGCCAGCGGCAGCGCATCGCCATTGCGCGGGCCCTGTACATCCGCCCCACCTACCTGCTGATGGACGAAGCCGGGGCCAGCCTTGACCACCGCAGCGACGCGGCGATCTTCCGCACAGTGCGCGAGGAACTCAAGGGCCATACCATCATTGTGGTGGCGCACGATATGCGCACAGTGATGGATGCCGACCTCATTGTTGTGCTGAACCACGGCGAACTGGAAGCCACCGGCACCCACGACGAATTGCTGGCGGCCAGCCCGACCTATCGGGACTATCTGAAAAAGCAGGGCTTTGCCCTGCCCGGGGAGGAGGCGGCGAAATGAAACGGTTTACGGTGATCTTCTCGATCCTGCTGGTGCTTTGTTTTGGCGGCACCCTTGCGTATGTGGCCGCCACGCCGGATTTCGTGCCGCCGTCCGCCGCCGTACCGGCGGCGCAGGCGGAGGACCCGGACGCCCCGGTCTGGAACGAAACGATGGACAGCCTTCTTGCCTGTTTGGAAGAGAAGGAGCTGATCAGCGGGGAGCGCCTCACGCTGGCCAGCGATGGGCTGTGCTCGCTGGCCGTCTCGGAGAGCGGGGCCGAGTTCTACTGGTGGGACCTGGATGCGCTGGACAAGGACAGCGCCGAGTACGCCGCCTATGAAAGCCTGAAAACTGAGGGCAGCATTGACCTGTTCAACAGCGGCAGCTTGATCTCCCCGGCCAGCAACGGCCCGTTCGCGCTGCTGACAACGGGCTACACCGGCGACGTGGACGCGCTGACCGATGCGTTTATGGCCTTTGGGCAAAGTGAAACAAAAGCGGGGTGAAGAGATGAAAATGCGGGCTCTTCTCGTCGAAAGCGATCAAAAACGCAGGGCGCAACTGTGGAACCTGCTGCGCATGTATCAAGTGTTTACACTGGCAGGCGAGGCGGACACTTCGGAGGAGGCTGTGACCCTGCTCCAGAAGCAGAAGGTGGATGTTGTATTTTGCAACCACCAGCCGGCCCCGCCCAACCGCACCAGCACGGGGGATTGGTTGGCCACGGTTCTCGCCCAAAACCAGCCGGACATACAGGTCGTGATGTACGCCGACACCACAGAGTGGGCGTTTGAAGCCTACCGCAGCCAGTGCGCCGGCTACCTGCTGCTGCCCTTCGACCCGCTGGCGCTGCAGGCGCTGGTCAACCGCCTGCGCTATGTGTTCGATTTGCAGCAGACCAAGCGGGAAGCCGCCAACCGCAGCCTGCTCATCAAAACGCGCAGCGGCTACCAGCTCACGCCGGTCATCGACATTTTGTTTGTCGAGCGCAGCAACCGCAAAAACCGCATCGTCACCCAGTCCGGCACCGAGATCCACCCGCTGGGCTACACGATGAACCAGTTGGAACAGATGCTGGAGGGGTGCGGCTTTTACCGGTGTTACCAGTCCTTTATCGTCAACCTGTCCAAGGTTTCCTTCATCCGGGCGGATGGCAACAGCAAAACCTATGCCATCCAGTTTGACGGCTATGACGGCGAAATCCTGCTCAGCCGCGACAAATACCCCGAACTGCTCACCCTGCTGAAAGAAAAGTACGCCAACATTGACTTTTGAAAAACCGGCCTGCCGGGGACATCTCTCGATCTCCCGGCAGGCCGGTTGTTATTGCTATTCGTTTGGGTTTGGCGCCGGCGGCGAGGCTTTGGCTGGCTTGCCTCTCAGCACATCCCGCTGGTCATCAGCCGGATGATCGTGCGGTCGGTCTCCCGCATTCCCTCGCTGGCCAGGGTGCCCACATTGCGGATGGTGTTCTCAACGCCCTTGACCACAATGCCGTCGCCGCCGTAAAACTGGCTGTGGTGCTGCTGCATCTTCCAGCCAAGCAACCCCGCCTCCACCGCCGAGGCGATCTTGGCCGCGCAGCTGGCCTTGGCGCCGTCGCAGATCATGCCCGAGTCGATGGCCACCGCGTTGACGATGGTGTGGGCGATCTCCTTGTACCGGCCGCCGTGCAGGTAGCACACCCCGGCCCCGGCACCGCACCCGGCGGCGGTGGCCCCGCAGTAGGCGGACAGGCTGCCGATGCCGGTTTTCAGGTGAATGGTCACCAGGTTTGAAACCACCAGCGCCCGGTAAAGTTCATCCTGCGCCGAGCCCAGCGCCCGGGCGTAAATGATGACCGGCAGCGAGGCGGTCAGCCCCTGGTTGCCGCTGCCCGAGTTGATGACCACCGGCAGCTCGCAGCCGTTCATCCGGGCATCCGACCCGGCGGCGGCCCAGGCCTTGGCCCGATTGTGGGTGGAGTCGCCGTAGGATTCCAGCAAAATCCGCCCGATGTTTGCGCCCCACTGCCCCCGCAGGCCCTCTTTGGCAATAGCGGTGTTGCAGTCGATCTGCCGCTGCAGCACCGACTGCACGTCGGCGATCTTAACGGCGTCCGCAAACTCGACGATGCGCTCCACCGTCAAAAGGCTGCGGTCGGTGGCGTGCTTGGGGCCTTCCTCGGTGTAGGGGCGGTCGAGCAGCACGGCGCCGTCCTGTTCCAGCCGGATGACGTTGGTGTGGAAGCCGGCGATCTCGGCAAAGGCGGTGTGCCCGGCGGCGTTCACCCGCACCTGAATGTCAAAGATGTAGTCTTTCTCCGAGGGGTGGACGTGGACGATGCCCCGCTTTTCATAACCGGCGATCTGTTCCACCTGTTCCGGCGTGATGCCGGCCAGCACCTGCAATTTGGCATCGGCGTCACCCGCCACAATGCCCGCGGCGGCTGCGACGGTCAGCCCCCGCTGGCCGCCGGTGTTGGGCACGACCACGCTCTTGACGTTCTTGATGATGTTGGCGCTGGCGTACACCTGCACATCCTCCGGCAGGCAGCCCAATGTCTTGCGGGCCAGCGCGGCACAGTAGGCCACCGCGATGGGCTCGGTGCAGCCCATCGCGGGCTGCAGCTCCTCGGCCAGAATGGCACAGTATTCGCTGTAAATTTTGTCCTCCATGGTATCCTCCTCGGTGGCCTTTCAAACGCTCTCGATGTGGTCCAGGCCGCAGGCTTCCAACTGGGGCTGGCCGCCGACCACACAGACGCCGCCCTGCAATGCCGTTTCGAGCGCGTCGGCCAGGGCGAGCAGTGTGTCCGGCGTGGCGGAAAGCAGCGCTTTGCGGCGGCGGCAGCGCTCGGTGTAGTCCACGCCCTGCCAGTACCAGGTGTCGGCGGTGGTGCCCTGGGCCTGGGGCGAGAGCAGCGGCTCGCTGTCCGACACTGCGCCGATGATGAGGCCCGTCAAATCGCGGCCCTCCCGGCAGAACTGGCGCAGAAATTCCGCGCAGCGGGTATAGGCCTGCAAGCTCTGCACGCCCCGCGGGTCGCGGTAGGACCAGCAGGCCGCCAGGCCGGTGTCCCGCACCGCCAGCCCGGTGCCGTAAGCGCCGCCCTGTACCCGCACGGCGTTCCACAGGTATTCAAGCCCCAGCAGCTTGGATGCCAGCTGCCAGGCGCCGGTGTAGGGCTGCCCGCCTGCCAGAACGTTGCCGCCGCAGCAGGCAAAAGCGATGTCGGCCGGGATGGCGATGCCCTCCCGCCGCGCGCCCCAGGGGGCCAGCGCGGTGGCTTCGGGGGCGGCGGCGCCTGCGGGCAGGGCCGCGGCCAGCCGGGCGGCGGCCTGCCCGGCCAGGTCATGGTCGGTGGTCACGGCCAGCGTCAGCCGGGCCTGGCAGGCGATGGCGTCCAGCAGGCTTTGCAAGGCCGGGCGCAGGGCGGCCCAGTCCCAATGATCCTCCCGGGCTTTGACCCACTGGTACCCGGCAAACCCGGTCAGATACTCCTGCGCCGCGCCGGCAGCCGAGAACTGCGCCGCCAGCCGGCCAATGCCCACATTGTGCCCGGCCATGATGCAGTTCTGCATCCGCTGCGTCCGCAGCTGGCGCAGGATGTCCCGGGCGGCGGGCTCGGCGCTCAGGTCGGTGGTGGTCAGCACCTCGGCGGCCAGGTCCAGCGCCGCGGCCAGCTTGGGTTCCAGCGCGCTCAGGTTCAGGCAGAGTTTGACATGGCAGCGGCCGGTCTCGCCGGGGATCGCATAGGCAGTGGCGTAGAACCGCAGTTCGCCGCAGGTCAGCCGGATGCAGTCGTTGAGCTGTTCCGCCGTGTAGTGCCGGGTGGGCAGGTGGCCCAGCAACTGGCACAGATACCCGAGTTCGCTCATCTGTTCGGGGCGCAGGCCGTCGGCGTCAAAATAGAAGGTCAGGTAGACGATGCCCCGCGTCTTGACCCGGTGCCGCAGTACCGGAATCCCCGCCAGTGTGGCCGTTTCCAGCGGCAGGTCGGTGGGGGCGGCGGGCAGGTCGGCCAAGGTCAGGCTGGGCAGCGTGGCCAGCGCCTCGGGGCTGTCCGGCGTCTGCTGCCAGGCGTCCAGTTCCCGCTGCTCTTGCTGCAACGCGGCGCGGTCGGCTTCGGTCCAGGCGGCGGCCTCCCGGTCCAGGCGGTCAGCCTCGGCCCGGCGGCGGGCCTCGCCGGCGGTGTGGCTCGGGGTCAGCACCACCTTGGCCCTGTGCGGGTTTTCTAAGAAGATGCGCCGCAGCAGGTCCTCAAAATAGCCGCCCTGCATTTTGGCGCGCAGGCTGTCGAACAGCGCGCCCACCTGGAGGTTTGCCTCCGGCCGGCCGCCGTACAGCCAGCTTTCCAGCGCCTGCATGCACAGGCCCACGCCGGGCGTGTAGGGGCCGAAATCCCGCTCCCGCATCTCAAATTCCCGCCGGGCCAGGGCGGCTTCCAGCTTGGTGCAGTCAATGCCCTGTTCAGCCAGGCGGCGCAGCTCGTCAAACACTGCCTGCTCGGCGGCGGCCGCGTTTTCGGCGTTGAGGTCGGTGAGCTCCATCTGCAGCCAAGGCTGGGCCACACTGTCGTACACCCGCAGCATCAGGTCCCGGGCCAACTGGCGGGAGAGCACCGCCCGGCACAGCGGGGATTCGTTGTCCCCGGCCAGCACCTGGGCCAGAACCCCGGCGGCCACCAGCGTCTCGCGGTCGGCGTAGCTGCCCAGCACAAAGCCGTAGCCCAGACGGGTGCGGCCGGGCTCCTCGGCCTCGCTGGCCACTTCGTACTCGATGCGCTGCACGCCGCCGTCCACCGGGGCTTGCAGCGGCGGGAACACCGTGCGCTCGCTGCGGGCAAAACTGCTCAGATATTCCTCGTCCAGTACCCGCAGCACGGTGTCCAGGTCCACGGCGCCGTCCAGAAAGATCAGCGCGTTGGAGGGCGCGTAGAACTTGCGGTGGGCGGCCAGGAACTGTTCGTAAGTCAGGTCTGGAATGCAGGCCGGGTCGCCGCCCGACACAAACCGGTAGGGCGTGTTGGGGAAAAGCGCACGGTTGAGGGCGTTTGTTTCCAGTTCGTCGGCATCGGCGAACGCACCCTTCATCTCGTTAAACACGACGCCCTTGTAGTGGGGCTTGCCGTCGGCGTCAAACTCGTACCGCCAGCCCTCCTGCCGGAAGATGGCGGGGTTGTGGTAGATGGCCGGGTGGAACACCGCGTCAAGATACACCCGCATCAGGGTCAGAAAGTCCTTGGGGTTGCGGCTGGAAATGGGGTACAGCGTCTTGTCCGGGAAGGTCAGCGCGTTCAAAAAGGTGTTCATCGAGTGTTTGAGCAGTTCGACGAAGGGCTCCTTGACCGGGTAGCGGTCCGACCCGCAGAGCACCGAGTGCTCGAGGATATGAAAGACGCCGGTGTCGTCTTTTGGCAGGGTGGGGAAGGCGATACCAAAGGTTTTATTCTCCTCATCCCGCTCCAGCCAGACCAGCCGCGCGCCAGTCTGCGCGTGTTCCATCTCGTGCAGGGTGGCGTCGAGTTCCGGCAGCGGGGCCTGCCGGATTTCGGTAAAACCGTGAAGAGACTTGCTCATAATATCAATCCCTCTCTTTCCGGTGCGTAAACAACTGTCACATGGGCGCCGCTTTGTCCTGTAAATATTTTAAATTCCCTTGCTGAAAATGTCAATTTGGTTTGTCGATTCTGTCCGGTTTGCGTTCTATTTGGTATGGATTTACAGCGCCAACGCTGCAAGCAACACAGAAAAGCGCGCATCCGCCGATGGGGCTGAAACCGAAACGGCGCGGGGATTTGTGTGGCGTGCACAAATCCCCGCGCCGCGTACTATACAAGACAGAAGAATGTCAGCGTGTGAAAGAAATCTCCCAAAGTCACGGCCGTCCGGTGCTCACCCCCCGCGCAGGGCGCTGGCCAGGGCGATCAGGCGGGCGGCGGACTGGCGGGCAGCGGTTTCGGGCAGGCGGCCGTCCGCGAGGGCGGCCCGGATGTCGGCATCATCGTGGGGGTTGCCCGGCATGATGACGTCGTTGCCGGCCCAGGCGCACCGCCAGGGGGTGGAGCCGTCCTGCGGCACGGTGGTATTCCAGTCCGACATGACCAGGCCGGCAAAGCCCCATTCCTGCCGCAGCACGACGGTGCACAGGTCCCGGCTGTTGGCGGCGTGCACCCCGTTGATGCAATTGTAGGCCGACATGACGGCGGCCGGGGCGGCGGCTTTGACCGCGATCTCAAACCCGCGCAGGTAAATTTCCCGCAGGGCGCGCTCCGACACCCGCGCGTCCACCGCCATACGGTTGTTCTCCTGGTTGTTGCAGGCAAAATGCTTGAGGGTCACCCCGTGCCGCCCGGATTCCTGCACGCCGGCCGTGATGGCCGCCGCCAGCGTGCCGGTGAGCAGCGGATCCTCGGAATAATACTCGAAGTTGCGCCCGCACAGTGGGTTGCGCTGGATGTTCATGCCGGGGGCCAGCCACAAATCCACATGGAACTCGTCCATTTCGCGGCTGACGGCGCGACCCACCTGCGCCAGCAGGTCGGGGTCCCAACTCTGGGCCAGGGCGGTGCCCACCGGGAACGCCGTGCAGAACTGGTAGTAGGTGTCGGCGCTCTCGTGGCGGGGCGGCGCTTCCAGAAAGCTGTTTTCGAGCGAGCCCAGCACCCCGGCGCCGTAGACCTCACCGGTGGCGCGGTCCGCCTGGTAGCACTGGCGCAGCCGCAGCCCGGCGGGGCCGTCCGCCATAATCAGGCTGGGGATCTGGCGGCTGGCCTCCAGCGCTTCGGAGGTCTCGCCGGCGGAACCGGGCACTCGGATCCCCGCCGAGCCCAGCGTGCTGGCCCCCGCCGTGATGTTGCCGTACAAAAGCGGCACCAGGCTGTCCAAATCCCCTTCGGCCAACAGCGGTGCGGCGGGCGCCGGGGCCGCCGGGGCCACCGGCACAAACTTGTACACCGGCAGGTCGTACTCCACTTTCTGGCGCCACTGGTCGGCTTCCCTGTCCTGTGCACCGGGGGCGGCGCCCAGTTCCCCAATGGGGTGCTGCGGCGGGCAGATCGGATGGGTGCGCTCCAGCGTCACCGCCGCATCCACCTCGAGCAGCGCGCACAGGCGCAGCGCGTCGCTGCTGTTGCCCACCCAGACGCCGTACAGGCCCGCGTCCACCACCCAGGCGTTCTGTTCCGGGTGGAAGGCCGCCAGTTGCTTTTGCGGGATCTCGAGGGTCAGGGTCTGGGTTTCGCCGGGGGCGAGCCGCCGGGTCTTGGCAAAGCCGGCCAGCCGCCGCCGTTCCCGCGGCAGTTCCCCCTGCGGGGCGCTGAGGTAGACCTGCGCAACCTCCCGCCCGGCAAAGCGGGCGCCAGTGTTGGCCACCTCCACCTGCACGGCCAGGTGGCCCGGCTGGACATCCAGCCCGGCGGCGCGCAGCGCAAAGGTCGTGTAGGACAGCCCGAACCCGAAGGCGAACAGCGGCCGGACGCCGAAACTGTCAAAGTAGCGGTAGCCCACATAGACCCCGTCGCGGTAGGTGTCCTGGCTGACATCGCCGTTCAGGCTGCCGAACGCGCGGGCGCAGGGGATGTCGTCGTACCGGCGGGCCCAGGTGGCGGTCAGCTTGCCCTCCGGCACAGCGCGGCCCAGCAGCACATCGGCCACGGCCTGCCCGCCCTGCTGCCCGAGCTGGGAAAGCTGCAAAATGGCGTCGAGATGCTGCATGCCGTCCAGCAGGCCGGTGAGTTCCACCGGGCCGCCGGCGTTGAGGAGCAGGACCACCGGCAGGCCGCTTTCGTCCAGCGTTTGCAGGTCGGCCCGCTCGGCGTCGCTGAGGTAGTAGTCGCCGGGTTCCAGCCGGCGGTCCTTTCCCTCGCCGGCGATGCGGCTGATGACGTAGAGGGCCGCTTTGGCCCCTTTGAGGTCCTGCGGCCGGATGGTGCGGCCCTCGGGCAGGGCAAAGGGGCGGGCCGCGTAGGCGTCAAACGGGTTGTCCACCTGTTTGGCGGCGGCCAGCACCTGCGCCCGCCAGTCTTCCCGCGCGCGGGTATAGCGGGCCTCGCAGTCGGCCAGCCAGTCCTCGCTCGTCAGCGGGACGCCGGCCTCTTTGAGGCCCTGCCAGATCGAGACGCTGGCCCGGTTGTTCACATCGCCGGAACCGGTGCCGCCCTTGACCGTCCGCCCGGCCTCGGCGCCGAACAGCGCTACCGGCGCGCCGGGGTTCAGCGGCAGCACACCGCGGTTTTTCAGCAAAACGATCCCCGCGGCGGCCGCCTGGCGGGCCAGGGCGGCGTTCTCCTGTTCCCGTGGGCTCGGGGCCGGGTCGCGGGTGCCGCTGTGCGTAAATGGTTGTTCCATAACAAAACTCCTTATTTGCCAATCAAAGGGGAGACACAGCAAAACCGCCATAGGTTGGCACGCTATGGCGGTTTGCCGCCCGGCCCTGCGCCGGGACGGAATACGGTTCCCTTTATACGGTTTACTCTTTGACGCCGCCCAGCGTGATGCCGGCAATGATGTACTTGGACAGCAGCAGGTAGACGATGATGATCGGCACAATGGCCACGGTGATCATCATGTAGATCTTGCCCATGTCAAAGTTCATATAGTCGGCGCCGCGCAGCGTGGCGATCAGGATAGCGGCAGGATAGGCGTCCGGAGTGTGGAGCTGCAAAACGAACCAGGCCCCGGGGCGGCCGTTGGCTTCCATCAGAAAGCACTGCCCGGCGGTGATCCAGCCGACGAGGGACTGTGTCAGGGCTTCGAGTTGGATGAGCTCTGAAACTTCTTACAAAATACGTTGGAACAAGCAGTTGGTATCCCCGGCTGTTTTATTGCTTTTGGTTCACAATTTCTCAGGGCACATGAAAAGGAAAAGGCAACGCAACCAACAGGTCGCACCGCCTTTTTGTTACAGCGCATGTTCTTGTTCCCGTCTGCGGGTAGGCTTCAACATAGATTTGCATTTTTGCTTCGCCATCTGGCGGGCGGTGTATTCCTCCGCCGAATCGTTGGTCAGGCGTGCCTGTGCCTGTTTGGCGTCCATCCACCGCAGCGGCGAATACTTATTTCCATACGCCTGCGCCAATTTTTCATTGGCGGCTGCTTCCTGTCCGGGCCGGATGGCCTGCCGGGCCTCGTACAGTTCCACCGGGTCAAGGTTGGCGGCGTGCGATTTTACCTCGGTGTACTCATACAGCGCGGTTTCCAGTTCGGCGAAATATTTCTGCTCCTGCTCGTCCAATTTTTGAAGGTTGGATTCCAGCGCGGCGATGTCTTTGCGGAAGGTCTCGGCCCCAGCATCCTCAGCATACTCAAATTGCTGCAGCAACAGCGCCTTTTCAGAGCGCAGTTCCTCCAAATCCTCGGTCAGCTCCGCAATTTTAGCGGCCAACTCTTTGTGCTTAAACACCTGCCACGCAGGCAAGGCCTTTTTCTCAGCCTTAACAGTTTTGCGCTCCCCGCTTTTCTCCCGGATCTGCTGCACCAAATTGGTGAACCGTGTCAGCTGGGGCCTGTACACAGTAAGGGCTTCCTGGCAGTGGGCTTGGCCTACGCGGATGTAGGACAGCTGGTAGCAGAAAATTAAAATCCTACCGCGTAGTTTTTCCAGCCGCTCCGCCGCGGCGGGCACAGCATGGGAGACCAAAGCGGCCAGCTTTTTGACCTCCGCTTTCAGTTCCCGCAGCAGGGCATTGTCCGCCTTGATCTGCCGATTCAGCTCGCAGCGGTCGGAAATAATACCGCGGCGCTCCAATGCCTGAGCCGCTACACCCTCGTGGATGGTGGGGCACTCCTCCAGCCCTCGCGCCGCATGGCTGCGGTGGTCGATGCGGCTATCGTGACCGGCCAGCTCCAGACAGCGGTTCGCTGCCGTGGCCCACGCCTCGCGCCAGACGAGCAGCTGTTCTTCACTGTTCCACCGCGCAGAGATGGGATTCTGCCTGCCGTACCGGGTACTTTTGGGGTGTTTGTCCATGCGTACATACCCATGCGCCTGTGCTGCGGATTGAGTCAGGTACACCTTCTTTTTACCGACTTTGTAGGGGTACTGTTTCTCCCAGCCCTCGGCCTGTGCGGCCTTGAACTCAGAGGCAGTGAAGCCGCGTTCCTCGCCGCCCTTGACGCAGAGATATTCTTTTTCGGTTTTATACTGCCATTTCCCGTGTTCGTCCAGCGGGCGCACGGTCAGCAAAATGTGGGCGTGGGGATTGTGGCCGTCAGTGTCGTGGATCGCAACGTCGGCGCACATCCCTTCATCCACGAACTGCTCCCGGATAAAATCTTGCAGAAGCTCGATTTGCTGCTGGCGTGACAGCTCGATGGGCAGTGCGGCGACAAATTCCCGCGCCAGACGGCTGTCCTTGGTTTTCTCCGCTTCCTCCACGGCGTTCCAGAGTTTTTCCCTGTTCTGCCATTCCGGGGGAGCCATTGGCGGGAGAAACACCGCCTGCCAGGCAAGGCCCTGTTTGCGGGTGTAGTCATGCTGCACCCCGTCGTAATCGTTGAGCATCCGGGAACAGCTCAGATAGGCTGAAGCGGCCACAGCGGAGCGTCCCGCGCCCCGGCTGACCATCTTGGCCTCCAAATGATAAATTGCCATAGTTCACCTTGTCCTTTTTTAAGTGGCTCTGGAATTGCTCACCACTATTTCTAAAAAGGGCGTCGTGAATCACGACACCCAACCAAACAGGGGTGGAACGATTTGTTTCGCCCATGTATCTGCGATAAAGCTGCCGGTGGCAGGTTTGCGCAGGCAGGTGGTAGCTGTGTGAGGTGGCATTTTGCCATCCCATCACAGGGCTGGCTGCATGGACGATGGCGGCAGCACCGGCCGGGCTGTGACATCGTCCAACGGCGTCCGCAGACGCCGTGCCCCCTCGGAGAGCGCACGGTGGCCGAAGGCCATACCACCGCCTGCTTTAGCAGGTGGTGAGTAAGTGCGCCCTTCGGGATAAAAAAG
>OJRC01000426.1_pt1 | contig 28443 bp, 16 predicted proteins | sample 1599081 | NCBI WGS metagenome assembly OJRC01 (sample SAMN03922519, study PRJEB24848) | human gut metagenome | isolation source: stool sample | host: Homo sapiens | place: Germany | collected 2010-02 | reverse complement strand
CGCATAATCCGGCGGCACACAGATCAGGTCCGGACACTTCTGCCGCGCCTGCCAGATGGCCTCCCCGGTCTGCACACCGAACTGCTTTGCGACCTGGTTTTTGGTCAGCACAATGCCATGACGTTCCTCTACGCTGCCGCACACCGCCACGGGGCTATGGCGGATGGACGGCGTGTACAGGCATTCGACGCTGGCGTAGAACGCATTGGCGTCACAATGCAGAATGACCCGTTCCATGACCGTCCCTCCCGCTGTCATTAGCCTTCTGCCTTTATTATACGAACATATGTTCTCTTGTCAAGTCAGAAATATGTTTCGGCAAATTCTACCTGTCTTCCCACTCCGCTTCCTTCCCCTTTCCTTCCTTCGCATCCCCCTCCAAAATCAGCGCAAGGTTCTTCCGATGCACCATCTTATTGATATAACGATGCTCAAAATTCAAGATATTTAATACTTATTATTCGGAAACTATTATTTTTCTGGTATAATATCCATAAATGCTTATGTAAGGGGGTAATATAAATGAAAGATAGATTGGAAGAATTAATAAGTCAAATCAATGCTATTGAATCCCATTTTGCGCAGCAAAAAAAAGGTGCTCTTCCAACAATTTATTCCTCTTCAGAGTTTATCGAATGGCAACAAGCCTTACTACTTGAACTACAAGAAATATATGATCGCATGCAAGATCCATATATAGGGGGTACTATTGATCTTCTTAGCAATGGGTTTAATGGATGGAGGGACAAACCGTCCTTTTATACTTTATCTGGTAAGCTTCGTGCAATCCAGAATAACATTGGTACATATTATCCTGCCGGATTTTTGGGACAATCATCCACGTCAAACGCAGGCGACTCACAAACAAAAATCACTAGAATTTTTATAAGCCATTCTTCTAAAGATGAAAAATATGTTTTGACACTTGCAAATCTTTTGTTTGCGATTGGCTTAAAACCAGAAGATATTATCTGCTCTTCGGTCTCTGGTTGCAGTATTCCATTAAATGAAGATATATATGAATTTCTTAGGCAACAATTCCAAAAGCAATCTCTCCATGTTCTGTTTATACTATCAGACAATTATTATAATAGCCCTGCCAGCTTAAACGAGATGGGGGCTGCGTGGGTTGTGCAGGCATGTTATACAAGTATATTACTTCCTGGTTTTACGTTTGAGAGCATTCGTGGTGCTATAAATCCTAGAAAAATTGCTATTAAACTAGATTCTTCAGAATATGATCTCAAGGAAAAACTTGGTCAGCTTAAAGACAACTTGATTAAAGAATTTCAGTTACCTGCCCTTCAAAGTATTCATTGGGAACGGATACGAGATGAATTTATAGCTAAAATAACGTCTGGCAAATAGGAATTGTTATGCCGAACTTACATCTCTTATATAGTAAGCTTTACGATTCAAATTGCATACAATCTGTAAATCTAACTTGACTAATTTCAATCGCAATATACATTTTCGGCAACAATTTAATTGATAATTGTCTTATACGACAACGGATGTGCTGCATTTATTCTTTATTCCTCACCTGCCTTCCCGCTCCGCCTCCTTCCCCTTTCCTTCCTTCGCATCCCCCTGCAAAATCAGCGCAAGGTTCTTCCGATGGACCATCAATTCCCGCATCTCCTCCCGCGCCGCGCGGTACTCCGCATACGCAGCCTTTTTCTCGCCAAGCAGCCGCGCGTACTGCGCATTAAGACTCTTGACGGAGGGGAGCTTCTGAACGCCCAGCGCGTCAAAGGCTTGTTTGGCAGCCCGGTGCAGCGCGATTTCATCCTCATGCTCCTGACGGTATTTCGCCGAGTAGCCGGACTTGCGGTAGGCCGCGTAGACCTCGCGCATTCTGGCGTAGTTGACGATATGCCGTTTCAGCACGGCGGTTTCGGCCAGATGCTTTTCCGCTGCCTGAATCTGTCCGGATAGGGCATCGCAGCGCGCCGCCGCTTCGTCCGCGCGGGCCGACAGGACCGAAGCGTCCATCAGATTATGCTCCTGCAAATAAGCGACGGTCCGCGCCATCTGCTTGAGGTTGAAAGTCGTCGCCCAGCGGCGGTAGCCCTCACCCCTGCCGGAGCGCAGCCTGGCCTGAATGTCGATGAGCAGTTGGTTCCGGGGATGGTTCGCGGCTCGTCCCTTCCAGGGTACATGCACCTTTTCTCCCGCGATCACAGCGCGCAGTTCAGCCTCCGAATACCCTTCGCCCAGCGACTCCAGCCGGATACTCTGCTTCTGTCCCGCGCCGCGGAAAGTGATCTGCCGGCCCTGTCCGACGGCATAGCCTGCGCCGGATACGAGCGACAGCAGCGCGTCAAAGTCCGCGGGCTTTTCTTCCAGCGCCGCGTCAATGGCCGCGCGCAGCAGGTCGCGCCGGGAGGGCCGGGCACGGTCGCCCAACCAGCTCTTGTAGCTGGTGCCTCCGCGTTTGGGATTTTCGATCACGGAAAGCCCGTGTTCCAGACAGATCAGGTCGCTCAGCCGCGCAACCGCCTTACCGGAGCCGAGGAAATCCCGGAATTTTCCCCGGCAGTCCATCGAGGTGGAGTTGAAGATGATGTGGTTGTGAGTATGAGCCGTATCGCAATGGGTGGCCACGAAAAAGGCGTGGCGTTCCTTGAGAAAACGCTTCGCCAGCTCGTACCCGATGCGGTTGGCTTCCTCCGGCGTCACTTCGCCGGGCTTGAAGGACTGCCGCATCTGGTAGGCAATCACATCGTTTTTCGGCTCCCGGCCCGTAAATTGCCGGTACTGCCGCTTGGCAAAGAGAAACTCCGCGTCGGCGGTCCTGGGATCGCAGCCAAAGGAGGAGATCAGCTCGCCGCCCATTGTCTTGCCGGGGTTTTTGGCATAGTCCGTTCGGTCTTTCAGGCATTGGGCAATCGTGCGGCCCTTGTTCAGGTGCATGGCCATGATGCGCGTTACCGCCATGTTTCGCTCCGCTTGCTCCGGTACTTCCGGCAGGCCACGATCTGCGCCCGGAAGCTCTGCTTGCAGTCATGCCGGCAGTTGCGGCACAGGTCGTTGTAGGTGATCCGGTTTCGGCGGCTCAGGAAGAAGTCCCATTCCTCCCGCCGCTTCCTGCTCATTCTCGGCATCGCGTCCCTCCTTTTTTTCTGTATGGTTTCGGGATGATTTTGGCGGTTTTTTTTCGTTTGCAGGCCCCTTGGGAAAGATGGATGGATGGTGGGTCGTCCGATGGGCTTTTTCTCTTTTTGCAGGGTTTCGGGGCGTTTTTCGCCCTTTTTTTCACTCACGCAAAAAAGAGGCGGCCCGCAGGCCGCCCCTACCGAATCCCCGCCAGCCTGGTCAGAAGCGCGTTGGCCATGCCCCACAGCCGTTCCTGCTGTTCCATCGCTTCCCGCAGGTCCACCTCATAAACGCGCCCGGTTTCGTTCATGCGCTTTGCCATCTGGTTAAGGCTGCCCGCGCAGCGGCGAAGCAGCGAGATCATCTCCTTCAGCTCCGGCAGCTCCAGATGGACAATCAGGCCGTCAATGGCCATCTTGCGCAGGTAGGCGCTCAGGTTCGCCGTGCCCGCCTGCGCCATTCTGCGCCGGATCAGCTCGTTTTCATGGGGCGTGACCCAGAACATGAGGTTGATGCGCCTCACTTCGCCCGCGTTCCCTGGGCTATCGGACCTCCTCACGGCTTCGCTCCTTTCTCTCCGGCTCCCGTGTGCCTTGCGCTGTGTCCGGCACCGCCGCCTCCATCGCTTCCGGCTCGCCGCCCTCCGGCATGACCTCCGGTCCGCCCTTGCCAATGTCCAGCAGCGTGTCCAGCTCGATCAGCCGCGCGCTTTTCTCCCGCAGTTCGTCCTCCTGCGCAAAGGGTTTTGCGATCTCCTCTTTGGCCGCCTCCTGCTCCTTTTGCAGCGTGGCGATCTGGTCCTGGACCGTTTTCAGCCGGCTTTCCATGGAGCCGAGCGTGTTGTCGATGCGCTGGATGTTCCCGCGCGGGTCGCTGCCCAGCGTCGTGAAATGCGCCATGCGGCCCCGGAGCGTCAGGATGTACTCCCGTCCGAAAGCGCTTAGTTCCAGACTCATTTCAAATCCCCGGTAATGCCCGATCCGCACGCTTTTCATATCCACCACGGTCTTGACCGCTTCCAGAATCGCCTTGCCCGCTTCTTCCTTGTCCGAAAATGTGTGTCCCAGCACCTCCATGCCCACAAATCCCTCCGAGGGCAGGGGATGACTGTTTCGCGTTTCCAGATCAGCTTCAAAGCCTCCGACCTGCGCCCGGCACTTTTCCAGCTCGACAGGGAAGTATTTCAGCAGCCGGTCCTCCATCTGAAACCGCTGGCTCTGGTGGTTGGCCTTGAGCAGCCGGAGCCGGGCCACCTCGATATCCAGGTCCATCTTCTCTTTTATCAGCGGGTTTCCCGCACACAGCGCCTTGATCTCCGCGTAGGACAGCGCCGTCTCATCCACATCTTCGCAGGAGCGTACAGGACTTTTGCTGGTCATAATCTGGCTGATAAACTTCTGCTTGTTCTCAATGGTCTGCCACAGGTAGGCGTCGAAGGTGTTTTCCGTCACATAGCGGTAGATGTGCACCGTGTCGTTTCGGTTTCCCTGGCGCACGATGCGGCCCTTGCGCTGCTCCAGATCGCCGGGCCGCCAGGGGCAGTCCAGGTCGTGAAGCGCGGCCAGCCGGTCCTGCACGTTGGTTCCGGCCCCCATCTTCTGGGTGCTGCCCATCAGCACCCGTACCTGACCGGCACGCACTTTGGCGAACAGCTCCTTCTTTTTGACCTCGGTGTTTGCGTCGTGGATGAAGGCGATCTCCCCTTCGGGTACGCCTGCCGCGATCAGCTTCCGGCGGATGTCCTCATAAACGGTAAAGCCCTCGCCGCCCGGCGTGGAGAGGTCCGAAAAGACGAGCTGGGTCAGCTTGCCGCTTTCGCCCTCCCGCCAGATGCGCAGGATGTTTTCCACGCACTGGTTGACCTTGCTGTGCTCGTCGTCTGGCAGGAGCGGATTGAGGATGCGCTGGTCCAGCCCCAGCTTCCGACCGTCCGAGGTGATCTTGAGCATGTTGTCCTCTTTGGGGTTGACCACCCCGGCATGCACTTCCGCCGCCCGTTTGGACAGCGCCTCAACCATATCCTTCTGCATTTCCGTGGGCTTGGCCACCACGTTGTGATACACCGCCTCCGGGGTGGGCAGGTGCAGCTGGTCGGCGGTCTTGATGTCCGCCGCCTCCCTGAACATGGCCATCAGCTCCGGAAGGTTGAAGAACCTGGCAAACCGCGTGCGTGCTCGGTAGCCCGTCCCCTCCGGGGCCAGCTCAATGGCCGTGACCGTTTCCCCAAAGGTGGAGGCCCAGCAATCGAAGTGGGAAAAGCCTCTGGAGGCGAGCAGGTCGTGCTGGAGATAGCGCATCATGGTATACAGCTCCGTCATGGAGTTGGACACGGGAGTACCCGTGGCAAACACGATGCCGCGGCCGCCGGTCAGCTCGTCCATATAGCGGCACTTGAGATACATGTCGCTGGACTTCTGCGCGTCCGTGGTGGAGAGGCCCGCCACGTTGCGCATCTTCGTGTACAGAAAAAGATTCTTGTAGTTATGCGCCTCGTCCACATACAGCCGGTCCACGCCGAGCTGCTCGAAGGTGACAACATCGTCCTTGCGCGTGGCGGAAGTGAGCTTTTGCAGCTTGGTTTCCAGCTGCTTTTTCATGCGCTCCAGCTGCTTGATGGTGAACCGCTCGGCATGGGAGGCTCTGAGCTTCTCAACGCCCGCTTCGATCTCGTCGATCTGCTCCTGAAGCAGCCGCTCCTGACGCTCCTGACTGATGGGGATCTTATCAAACTGCGAGTGGCCGAGAATAATGGCGTCATAGTCGCCGGTGGCGATGCGGGCGCAGAACTTCTTGCGGTTTTTGGTTTCAAAGTCCTTTTTGGAGGCGACCAGCAGGTTGGCCGAGGGGTATAGGCGCAGGAACTCCGAGGCCCATTGCTCGGTCAGGTGGTTGGGCACGGCGAACAGGGCCTTGCTGCAGAGGCCCAGCCGTTTGGATTCCATGCAGGCGGCCACCATCTCGAACGTCTTACCTGCCCCCACCTCGTGGGCCAGCAGGCAGTTGCCGCCGTAAAGGATGTGGGCGATGGCGTCCCGCTGATGCCTGCGTAGGGTGATCTCCGGGTTCATGCCGCTGAAACGGATGTGGGACCCGTCGTACTCACGGGGTCGGGTGGCGTTGAACAGCTCGTTGTAGCGGGCGCACAACTCCTGCCGCCGGGCCGGGTCCTGCCAGAGCCAATCGCGGAAAGCATCCTTGACAGCCTGCTGCTTCTGCTGGGCGAGGGTGGTTTCCTTTGAATTGAGGACGCGCTTTTCCTTGCCGTCCGCATCCTGCACGGTGTCGTAGATGCGCACGTCGCGCAGGTTGAGCGAATCCTCCAGAATCTTGTATGCGCTGGCGCGCCCGGTGCCGTAGGTGGTATAGGCCGCCACGTTGTGCGCGGGGACGCTGCTCTTGTTCTCGATTTGCCATTCGGCGGTCGCGGAGGAATAGGCGACCCGGAGCCGGTAGCGCGCCTGTATGGGTGGCTGGAGCAGTTCCAGCATGAACTGCTGGATGTAGCGCGGCGGAATCCAGGTCGCGCCCAGCCGGACCTCAATCTCGGAAGCGTCCAGGTCTTTGGGCATGGCCTTTTCCAGCGCGGATACGTTGATCTGGAAGGCTTCGTCTTTTTCGGCGGCCAATCTGGCAGAGGCGAGCTTGGAGCGGATGTTGCCGGAAAGGTATTCGTCCGCGGTGACATAGCACGGCTCGTCTCCCGCGGATTCCGGCAGACGGTAGATCGCCCCCTGAAGCTGGGACGCCAGCTCGTCCCGCGTTTGGCCGGTAAGCTGCTCCATATACGCCATGTCCACACCCGCCTTTTCCGCGATGGACAGGGCCAACGCTTCGCTTGCGCTGTCCACATGGTCCACGGCCTGCGCGGGGCGGATGGTGCGCCGGGTGAACATATCGGCCTTGCGCCGGAGGTTTCCGTCCTCGTCGAGGATTTCCAGCGAGCACAGCAGGTAGTAGGAGGAATCATCCGAAAACGCCTGCGCGTTTCCCCGGCTGTTGAGCAGGCCGTACTTTGCGGTGTAGGCGTCATAGCGCCGGTTCAGCTCGGCCTGCTGGTCCCGAATGGCGCTGTCCGGCGTGGCGGGGTCCATCTGCAGGGCGATGAGTTCCCGCACGCAGTCCCGCAGGGACACCATGCCCCTGACGCGGGCTTCGGCGGCGGCGCTGAGGTCGGGCCGCACCATGAGGCTGTTTTCCCGGTAATACACCTGCCCGTCCACCACGGTATAGGTGTAGTTTTTTACATTCGGGTCGGCGGGAATGGCGGCGCGGATGGCCTCGCCCGTGCCCAGCTCCGGCGGCTCGGCTTCCTGGTAGGTGCCGCGAATGTACTTCACGGCATCGTGCAGCTGATCGGCCAGCTCCAGGCCCTCGATGGGGGCTACGGTGTAATCCTGCTTGCCGTATTGGGTGCTTTCAGCGGTGGGTCGCCCCAGCACCATTTCCGGGTGGTCCAGGAAATAGCGGTTGATGGTAAAGCCATCCTCGGTCTGGCCGGTCTGCGTCCACTCCGGCACAATGTCCAGCGGACGATCCCGCTTTTGCAGGAAAACGATGTCCGACACAACCTCAGTCCCGGCATTGGCGCGGAAGGCGTTGTTGGGCAGGCGGATGGCCCCCAGCAGTTCGGCGCGCTGGGCCAGATACCGGCGCACGGTGGAATCCTTGGCGTCCATCGTGTAACGGCTGGTGACAAAGGCCACCACGCCGCCGGGACGCACCTGGTCGATGGCTTTGGCGAAGAAGTAGTTATGGATGGAAAAGCCCAGCTTGTTGTAGGCTTTGTCGTTGACCTGATAATTTCCGAAGGGGACGTTGCCCACGGCCAAGTCGAAGAAATCGCGCCGGTCGGTGGTTTCAAATCCCGCCACGGTGATGTCCGCTTCCGGGTAGAGCTGCCGGGCGATGCGGCCGGTGAGGCTGTCCAGCTCCACGCCGTACAGGCGGCTGCCCGCCATGCTCTCCGGCAGTAGGCCGAAGAAGTTGCCCACACCCATGGCCGGCTCCAGAATGTTGCCGGTGCGAAAGCCCATCTGTTCCACAGCGTCATAGATGGCGCGGATCACCGCGGGGCTGGTATAGTGGGCGTTGAGGGTGGAGGCGCGGGCAGACACGTACTCCGTCTCGGACAGCAGCGCCTTGAGCTCCGCGTACTCCCTGCGCCAGTCCTCGTTCTGCGCGTCAAACGCCTGCGGGATGCCGCCCCAGCCCACATAGTGGGAGAGAATTTCCTGCTCCTGAGGTGTGGCGGGACGGCCTTCCGCCTCCAGTGCCCGAAGGGTACGGATGGCCGCGACATTCCAGCCATACCGCGTCTTTGCCCCGCCCACGCCCAAATCGTCATCCGTGATGCGGAAATTCTGCGCGGAAGAAAGGGCAGTCTGGGGATATCGCTCCATGAGCCGCGCAAAGCTCTCCCTGCTTTCGGCGCGGATGATGGGATAGGCCAGGGACGGATCGTGGAGCCTGATGGTAAAGGTTCCGACCTCCTCGATCACAAAGGGCTTTCCGTCCTCCAGACGGACCGTATCGCCCACGGCATAGGGGAACGGAACTTCACCGGTCCCATCCGGGAGCTCCTCCTGGGAAGCGGATGCCTGCTCCGCATCAGCCATGACCTGCTGAATAAACGGGTCGCTTTCCGCCCTCTCCGGCTCCGCCACCTGTCCGCCCACGATGCCGCGTCTTTCCAGCTCCTCGCGGATGGCGGCGGGGTCCACATCGTCGAAGTTGTCCTGTTCGACCTGGGTGAAGAAGCGGTCCTCCTTGATGAGCCGGGCAATCAGGCGCTGTACCTTCGGCCAGGGCAGTTCAATTCCTTCAGGACTTCCAGCTCGAATCACAAACAGACTCTTGCTGTCTCTGCCGCTATATTCATGGGCCAGCCACGCAGCGGTGTCTTTTTCCTGCGCATGAGCCTCCATGTAACGGATAACGGCCTGTTTGCTTTGAATATCGCCGTTCCATGTCCTGATAGCATCATCAATGTCATCCTGCGAGAGCGGACGCAGCAGCTCATGGAGCTTGGGATAGGTCTCGCCGATAATCTCGCGCTGCAGGCGCTGACGGAACTCCGGCATATCGGAATAGGCGCGGAGCAACCCCATATTGCCGGCCCCCAGGACAGCACGGTGGATAGCGGCATGGCCCTCGATCACAGCGTTCTCGTAGTCGCTGTGGCCGCAGGCATTGCGATATGCGGTGTCTTGGGTGACGGCCTCCCGCACAATGGACTTGTATTGCTCATGCAGTTCCCGGACCGTAGCGGCTTGCATGGCTTCTTCGTCCCGGAGTACCCGGAATCCGTCCGCGCCGTACTCCGCTTCACGGGCGTTGATGTCCTGTTCAGCCTCATGGCCGGTAGAAAGAACCGAATACTCCCGACGCTGGGCACTGCCCTCCGACGCGGTGGAAACCGTCACATCATGCCTGGCCCGGAGCTGTTCCAGGTACTGATTCAGCCGGTTTGCCGGAAACCCGCACATCTCCACGCGCCCACCCCTAGGGATGGCGCGGGAGACCAGCTGCAATCCCAGCTCCGGTGCGGCTTCTCTGGCATCCTCGCCATACAGCTCAAAGAAGTCGCCCATCTGATACAGGACCAAATCATCCGGGTGGCGTTCCTTGACGCCGTTGTATTCCCATACAGCGGGGTCCGGCTGCGGGGCTTGTGGGGCATCTTTTTCAGCCTGGACCTTTTCCGCCTGGATTCGGTCATACTCCGCCTGCTCCTGCTCAGTCAGATAAAGCCCCCGCCGGATCAGTCCGGCGATTCGTCCGGCGACTTTTTCCCAGGTAAGATGCACCTCAGGGCAACCCCTTTTTTGATACCGTATCCCCTTTCCGCTATGCGATTCGTCGCTTCCATCCGCATTGGACAGCGCGTGCGAACGTCCGCCCGTACCGTACTCCTGCTTGAGAAAATCCACTTGTTCCTTGTTGGAGTGGGGCTGCTGAAAAAAGGCAAAGATGCGTCCCTTGCTGCCGGACATGAGGCCGCCTTCCGCCAGATTTGCGTCGATTTCATCTTCGGTGATGAACTGCCGGGCAGACGGGATTTCCGCCATTTCAGAAGAAAAACGCCTGCGGGGAAGGTCAAGGTCTTCAAGGGCTTCCAGTATTTCATCCAGCCGGTGAAAGTGAAACCGAAGCAGATCGCCGCTTTGCTGCTGATCCGAAAGAAACTGCCGGTATTCGCCTGTAAGCTGCGTGCGAAACGCAGGGTCCGTCAGCTTTTCAGCAAGCCATTCTGTATCCTCTGAAAAATGGCGTCCTCCGTCTTTGGCGAGGCTGGACAGATACCCGGCGTCTAGGGCTTTTCCGCTGAAATCCTGCCGCAGGTACCACAGCTTTTCGGCAAGCCGGAAGCGTTCATATCCTTCGGCCCCGGCCAGCTCCACATTGGCGGCGAACCGTCCCTCCTCCAGAAGCTGTCCGATACGGCTTGCGGCTTCCTGCCATGAAACGAGCTTCGCGGAAGGGGCATGCCGGGCGGAGCGGCCGCGTGAGATACGGATGCCGGTCTCGTCGTACCATACGGCAAAGGTTCCTGCATCGGTGACGATTCCGTTTCCGCCATGCAGGAGGCTTCTCAGGAAATCCGGGGTATCAGGTTTCTGCTTCTCAAAGGCAGCGACGATCCGTTCCCGGTGATGGGCCGTGTTCCCGCCCACCCGGAGTACCTCGTCCACCACTTCCTGGGGAATGGAAAGAGCGCAGGGCATATCGCTCTCCGCTCTTTCCGTACCGGGCTGGGCCGCAAGGCCCTCCAGAAAACTTAGCTGTACACCAGCTCCCTGAGGATGATTTCCTCGGCCTGCGCCTTGCAGGCGTTCATCAGGCCGACCCATCGCATCGGGTCGCTGGCTTTCAATGCCTCCGTCGCGCCCGCGTCCTTCATCAGCTCCGGCATCAGCAGCTCCAGACGGCTCTGTGCCGCCGCGTCGGTCTCCAGCAGGTGCTCCTGCAATGTCCCGCTTAGCAGCAGGCTGTTCCACAGCATCGTCCGATGCGTTTGCAGGTACGTCCTGCGCATCCGTCCGTACCTGCCCAGGGGCCGGTTCTCGGTTTCGCTGAGCTTCAGGTCGGGAATCAGGGTCTCTCCGCTCTGCCGGTAGGTAATCATGGCTAAGGCTCCTTTCATGGTTTCGGATGCTGATTTCAATGGTCCGCAGGACCTCCCCGCTCATCTCGCTGACCGCCGTGCCCAGCGCGGCAGCTGCCTCCGGGGTGTTCCATTCCATCACGGGGATGAAGTCCTCGCGGATGAAGCGTCCCTCGTTTGCCAGTCCGCACCGGGAACGCAGCGCGTATTCCAGGCTGACGGATGCGGCTCTGCGGAAGGAAGCTCCTATCGCACCTTCATCGTACCCCTCCAGAAACGAACCGTCAACGATGTCGAAGATCTCCTGCTTGCGGTCCACCCAGCAAGCGCCCGCAAGCTGTGAAGAGATGGCGCGCAGCTGCCGCTCCAACCCCTCGCGGGCGGGCACGTCGTAGCCGTTTTCCAGTGAAAGCGAAACCGCCTGCGCGTTTTCCTCCGAAAGTTTCCAGAGGTTCAGGCTGCGCGACTGCGAAAGCTCGCCGGTGTCCGCCACGTCAAAGACGTAGCGCAGCCGGGGCGCGTCCCCGGAGGTATCCAGCAGCGCAATGCCCTTCGCACCCCTGCGCACATAGCGGCGCATGGTATTTTTCCAGACCTCGTAACCTGCGCAGGCCGTGGCCTGCGGACGCTGGGCAAAGATGAGAAGCTGTTCGTGATAGGGGTATTTGTACAGGCGGGCGGCGGTTTGAAGATACGCCATCCACGCCGTGTGACTGCCGGTAATGCGCCGGGCCGTATCCTGCGCTAGCTGCACAAGGCTGTCCGTCCTGCTGTCGGGCATGCGTTCACCTTCCTTTCAGGCAGAGACCGGACGGATCGAGGTCGAGCCGGTCAAAGTCCTCGTCGGTCATGGTCTGGAGCTTGCGGATGACGCCTACCGTCGTGCGGCGCAGCCCGGTTTCCTCCCCGGACAGGTATCCCAGCATGTTGCCCAGCTCCTCCATCAGTCCCAGGCGGGTACCGGGGTTGTAGAGGATCATGAGATTCATTTCCGTCGTATTGAACATGTCATCGCTCCTGTTCTGCTTTTGCCGGTTTGCGTCCGGTCTGCGCGGGGCGCGGCTCCCTGAGCCGCTTCAGCAACGGCGGCCGGCGCTGAAGCGCCTGCTGCTTTTGAAATTCCGAAAGGGAGATCGCTTTTCCATCCAGATGATCGATTGCATCTCTGTCCAGTGTGATGCGCCCGTCGGGCGAAAGGGTCAGAGGTTCATTGAAAAGAAGCGTGCCGCAGAAATTGACGCGCGCCTGATTTTCCAGCGTGACAGGCACGCCCCACTCCTCCCCATACCGCAGGTCATACGCATAAATTTCCTGGGGCAGCAGGCTCCTGTCCACGCGCCAGTCCGCCAGCAGCGCGGGCTTTCCCCGAAAGGAGACCAGCGCAAAGGGCTGCTCCGCCAGCTCCGCCGCACGGCTTGCCTCCTCCATAGCCCTGTCAGGGGCAGGCAGGAAGGCCGGAAGCTCCGCAAAGCCGAAGCTGTCCACATAATGAAAGCTGACGCCGCTCTTTCCCTTGAGGCCGACCACATCGCTGACGGACAGGCTATGGCCGGTGAAATCGCGTGGAGGGTCGAGGTTGAACCGCTCGTACAGCGATTCGAGCAACGCTTCCCGCGACAAATCGGGACGTGACGGCAGGGCGCCGGTGTAGACGAGATCGTAGTTGGTACGGTCCACCGCCAGCCCCGCCGCCCGCAGATGCTCAAACGGTTCAAAGCGCAGATTGCGGGTCGCCTCCTCGCGTGTGAGCTGGTAGATGGCATATGCGCCGAAGGGAGCCCGGAGAAAACGGCGCTCCTGGAACGCCTGCTTGTCCGTCTGCCTGGGCAGGGGCTCCTCCGGCGCGCAGGCGATGCCGCCCCGCTCCATATGCCCGGCAAACTCGCAGATGTGGTACACCCGCCCGGCCACCTCCGTGTGGTACTCGTCCACATACCGGCACCGGCTTACCTTGCTTCTGCCGTCCGGGAAGGTCATCCGGAGGTTCCCTCCGTCGGGAAGGGTAAACAGCGTCCGGTAATTGGTGTCAATAAAGCGAATGGTCTTTTCCTGGCTCACTTTCGTTTCCTCCCTTCCGCAAATTCCAGACGATACTTTACAAACGGCGTCCCCGTGTCCTCAAGCACGACGTCCGCCTCATAGGTGCGCCCCGTTCTGGGGGAAAACAGCCCTTTCAGGCTCACCCGCCCCTCCTTGAGCAGCGCGGCCGCGACGGAGGCTGTCAGCTCCTTGCGCATGGCGGCGAAAAAGCGGTCCTTCTTCCACAGCGCGAAGCCGCAGCCCCGCGCGGTGCAGACGAAACCCTTTGCGTTTTCCACGACCGAAGCGCCGCAGCGCGGGCATACGCCCACGGCCCGGCGGTTGTCGGCAAACAGCATGTGCACGTCCCGGACGGGATGTTCGGAGGAGGCGAGCTCCCGCACCATGTCCGTGATGTCTTTGAGAAACGCCTCCCCGTCCAGCGCGCCCTGCTCCACCTCCCGCAGCTTCTGTTCCCACGCGGCGGTCAGGGCCGGGGACTGAATCGCCTCCGGCAGCACGGTAATCAGGGAAATCCCCTTGTCCGTCGGGACGAGGCAGATGCGCCTGCGCAACGCCCTTCGCTCCGCAAGCCCGGATTTGAGCAGTTTTTCAATGATGGCGGCGCGGGTGGCCGGGGTGCCCAGGCCGCGGCGCTCCGCATCCTTTGGGGTATTCTCTTTGCCCGCGTTCTCCATGGCCGACAAAAGGGTATCTTCCGAATACCGTTCGGGCGGCGTGGTCTTCCCTTCCCTGACGGAAGCCGTCACGGGGAGGAAGGTCATGCGCTCGTTCAGGGGCGGCAGGCCGTTTTCCTCTTCCTCGCTCTCCCGGCTTTTGAGCGTGGCGCGGAAAGCGGCGTCCAGCGCCCTCCATCCCGGATGCACCGTCCTTTTTCCCCTGGCGGTAAAGGAGACCCCCTCACATTCCAGCCGGGCGGTTGTCTCCAGCATCACGCACGCCTCCCCGGCGGCACAGAGCAGGCGCGTCGCCACCAGCGTCAGCACGCTCCTTTCGCCGGCGGGCAGGGCGTCCAGCGGGTAGTCCCGGAGAGCCGCCGTGGGAAGCAGGGCGTGGTGGTCGCTGACCTTTCCGGCAAGCTGCCGGGGATGGCAGGGCAGGGAAAGCCCCGCGGCAAATGGAAGCGCTGCCGCCGCATAAGCAGCCAACTCACGCGCTTTCTCCGTCATGCCCTGCGGCAGATACCGGCTGTCCGTTCGCGGGTAGGTCAGCAGCTGCTTTTCATACAGGGATTGCGCGTAGTCCAGCGTCTGCTGCGCGGTGTAGCCGAGCAGACGGTTGGCGTCGCGCTGGAGCGCGGTCAGGTCGTAGAGTCTGGGCGGCTGTTCCCTGCGTTCTATGGTTTCCACCGATACGACCCTTGCTTCCTTGCCACCGCACAGGGCGGCGATGCGCTCCGCCTCCGCGCGATCCTCCGTGCGCTCGCTTTCGGCCGGGAAGGAGCCGCAGTCCAGCCGCACATGATAATAGGCGGATGGCTGAAACGCGGCAATGTCCGCCTCGCGCTCCACCAGCATGGCCAGCGTGGGGGTCATCACGCGCCCGACGTTGAGCGTCCGTCCATAGAGCAGGGAAAAGTGGCGGGTGGCGTTGATGCCCACCAGCCAGTCCGCCTGTGCCCGGCACAGGGCGGCCTGCCCCAGCGCATCATAGTGCGCGGCCGGCTTCATCTGCCGCAGCCCCTCGCGGATGGCGTCTTCCTCCATGGAGGAAATCCAGAGCCGCAGGACGGGCATATCGCAGCCCGCCAGATCATAGACGAGGCGGAAGATGAGCTCGCCCTCGCGCCCCGCGTCGCAGGCGTTGACGACCTCGGAAACGTCGGCGCGGCGCATGAGGCGTTTGAGCGTTTCAAACTGCCGGGCGCTCTTTTCAATGACCTCGTACTTCCAGGGCCCTGGGACGATGGGCAGGTCCTCCTGCCGCCATCTGGCGTAGCGCGCATCGTAACCCTCCGGCGCGGCCAGTTCCACCAGATGTCCGGCGCACCAGCTCACCAGGACGTCCGCCCCCTCCAGATAGCCGGGCTTCTTCTCCCGGATGTTCAGCACCGCGGCAATGGCCTGGGCAACGCTGGGTTTTTCCGCTATAATCAACCGTTTCATGAGTTTCCTCCTTCATCTGCATAAGAAAAAGCAGCCCTTGGAGGACTGCTTCTTGCGTTTGGTTCTTTTTTTCGGCATGAGCGCATGGGGCGCGGCAGCCGGTCCGTCATTCGCGCCGCTTCTCCGTCTCCGGCAAAGCTGCGGTTTCTTCCATGACATCTTCGATCAGGCGGTGAAAGTCCAGCGCGTTTTGCGGAGTAATGACGGGTTTCCCGGTACGCGCTTCCAGCGCCTGCCGCGCAATGCCTGCGACCTCGCCGCCCTTGCGGGCGACCTGCTGGTTTTCCGCAAAGGTTTCCGGCGCTTCGGCCTGGGAAATATCCTTTGTGGATGCTTCCGCCAGCATGTTGAGCACGATTTCCGTGGTGCTCATGTTGTCGCGCAGGTTTTCCTTTTTGAGCCCCTTGAACCGCTTGTACTGCCGGGTGTTCATTCCCGACCATGCGCGGGTGATCTCGTCGGTGAGAATGGCATACTCGACGCCTTTTTTTACGCCGCGCGTCTGCCACTCATCCGTCAGCTCCCGGCGCACCTGAATGGCCTGCAGGCGCTGATTGATCCATTCGCGGGAATATCCCTTGCGCAGATAGGTTTCCAGCGCGCGCTCAATGGTCAGCTCCGGGTCGATGGTTTCCTCGATGCGCTCCCGGCCCACCTGCGCCAGCCACAGCTTGAAGGGCTCGGCCTTGGGCGAGGGAATGGACTGGATGATGCGCAAAAGCTGCTCGGTATCGGCTGCGTCGGTCAGACGCATTTTGCCATCTGCCGCCGGCATTTTCAACTGGTGACAATTTGTCACCAGTTCGCTGCCTTCTTCATGTAGACGCTGCTTGAGCTTATTCCAATACTTGCGCCCCGTCTGATAATCCGGGCTGTCCGTAAGCGCGCCTACCACATCCACGATGGAGAAATACCATTCCTGGCGCTCCTCATCCCACAGGCTGCGAATGGTTCTTTGCTCAAATCGCTTGATGATGCCGTCGGTTTCGTTGGGCATGTTTTCTCACCGCTTCTTCCTATGAATTGGCTTCATTATACCGTATTTGCTCCCACCCGGCAACCGCGGGGAAGGAGGGCGGCCAGCAGAGCCGTCCTCCCGAAAGCTGTCACCGGCGCTTCCTGCGCCTGTACCCATAGGCACCGATGAGTACCAACCCGCCCACCGTCATCCCCACGCCTGCCCACATCAGGGGTGTGAAGGGGAGGTCCACTCCGGTCTGGATGTCGGGAGTGTCCGCGGGAACATTGACGACCTCCAGCGGCGCGTCGGGATTGACGTATTGCCCGTCTACGGTCAGCTCCGCGACCGTTCCGGCGGGAAGATAGCCGGACAGAGGCCGCGTTTCCACAACGGTGTAGCGCCCGTAAGGAATCCTTTCAAACGAAGCCAGCCCGTTTTCGTCCGTCTCGGCGGTCATGATCTGGTTTCCGTCCGCATCAACCAGCGCAAACTGTACGCCCGCAAGTACCCGGCCGCCTGTGTCGGTCTTGCGCAGGGAAAAGAGCGTCCAATCGTCCCGAATCTCCGTATCGCCGCTCACCTGGCCCTGTGCGTCCACCACGAAGATGCATACGGCCTCGTTGAGCGCGTAGCCGTCCGGCGCGAGCACTTCACGGAAGGCATACTGTCCGGGCATGAGGAGAATGTCCGGCAGCTCGCCGTTTTCATCCGTGCGCGCGCGATAGATGATCTCATCCCGGCTGTTTCGTACCTCGATGAGCGCGCCAGGCACCGGGGCCGCGCCGGTGATGTCGGTCTTGGTGATCGTGACGGGCGTGCAGATCAGCTCGTTATGCACCGTCAGACCGGCGCGGATGACGGCGTCCTCTTGCGCTTTCTCAGGCAGGATTGAAACGGGGAACGTCCCGGCAGACAATTTCCATCCTTCCGGCGCTTGCAGCTCCTTCACATAGTACTCCCCGTGCGGGTACTGCCCGGCAAACACCAGCCGCCCCTCCGTATCCGTCGCGCCGGAGGCCACCAGCATACCGGCAGGGAGAACGCCGCCGTCATAGGGAATGTCGGAGGCATTGTACAGACCGAATACAAAGCCCTCGCCGGGGACGGTTATGACAGTCTGACGAACGCCATGCTCATCTTCCATCGCTTGCATGGTTTCCTTATACTTGGTCAGCGTAATTTCAGCCGGCAGATATTCATTGGTCAGCTCTGCGCGGACTTCTACCACAGGGGTGTAGGCATCCGAAGCATCCAGCGTGACCTCATGCGGCGTGTCATCCAGCGCATACCCTTCGGGCGCGTGAATTTCCACCAGCACATACCGTCCCAGCGGCAGAAGCCCGGAGGCTGCCGGCCCATCCGAAGCGGTGGTGAGGTTTTCCACCAGCTCGCCCTGTTCAAACCAGACCGTTCCGTCCCCGCCGGTGACGGTTTCCGCCGCCCGAAGCTCAAACACCGCCCCCGCCAGATACCTTTCTTCGTATACGGGGCGGTGCGCCTCGTTCCCGTAAGCATCCGCCGTCACCTCGAACCCGGTGAGCCGCGTCCCCTTCTTTTCAAGCAGAATCCGCCCCTTGACCGGCTCGTTGGGGACTTCCACGTCGATCTGGTACGTTTCTCCGGGCGCGTCGCCATCCTGCCCTACGAACACCGGCAGCGCCTCCTCGCGAATGAGATAGCCTTTCGGAGCTGTGACTTCCTCAACGAAGTACAGGCCCCAGGTGAGCGTTTCGGGCAATGTCACACTGCCGGTTTCGTCGGTAACAAAGGTGTCGGTCTCCTGCAGGGTGGGATAGGAGACGGTTTGGGTAACAAACTCTCCCGTCTCGTCTCTGAGTTTGAAGGAGACGCCGGAAAGCGTGACGGCCTCTCCTGTCTCGCTGTCCGTCTTCATCAGGCGCAGGCGGTAGCGGATGGGCCGGTCGGAGAGCGTCAGGGGCGGCGGGTTGAGGATGTCCTCAGTCCCGTCGATCTCAAAGAGGATCGGGCCCTTGAGCTCATACCCCGGCGCGCCCTTTATCTGTTCCAGCACATAGACGCCGTAGGGCATGGCTTTGGTTTTCGCGTAGCCGTTTTCATCCGTCACCAGCCGGTCGCGCTCCAACGCGCGGGCGTTTTCGTAAGACCCGGCCTTGCGAAGATACACGAGAAACTCCGCACCCGCCTCCGGCGTCTCCACGCGGTCCGGGTCGGGATCGTCGCTCATGCCTCCGAGCAATTTGACAATGGCCTGCGCGCCATAGCGGATTTCATTGGTGACAACACCCTCATAGATGACGACGGCTTCCACAGACTGCCGGGCAGCGTCGCGGGTATCCATCGTAATAGCCGTATCGCTTGCCTGATACCCCACAGGCGGCGCAAGCTCCACAATCTCATACACGCCCGGCCAGAGCGCATCCGTGGTTACGGAAGCATCCTCACCCGCCGTGGTCAGGGAATCAACGACCACATCTCCCTTTTCATAGATCACGTTGCCCTGCCGGTCGGTAATGTCCTGCGCCGCGAGCACGCGGAAGACCGCGCCCGTCAGCTCGCCGTCGCCGCGCGTGTCGGGCGCATCCGCGGGCTTCCCGGCGTATTCGTCCGCGTCGCGCTTGTACAGCTCCAGCCGGACCCGCACCGGCTGGTTGGTCACGGACAGGTCGGTGGTTTCATCCGGCTTTACCACCGCGTCCAGCGCAATCTCCTCAAACACATACCCCGCCGTTTCTCCGTGCTCCCGAACGATGTAACGCCCCTTGCGCAGCAGTTCGGATACGGCCACACCATTCTCATCCGTCACCATGCTGCAGACCAGCGCCGAGCCATGCTCATCGTTTTCGTAAATATCAAAGCGCACGCCCTCGATGGGGTTGCCGTTCAGGCGGTCGGTCTTGGTGATGCGGATATACCCCTTTGTTGGCTCGTTCTCCACTTCAATCTCGCAGGTCCTGCCTCTGTCCCGAATCTCGACTTCGGTTTCAAAGCCAACGTCCACATAGTGCTGCGGCACGGTGGTTTCCTCGATGCGGTATCGGCCCCAGGGAAGCCAGCCGGTTTCGGCAACGCCGCTTGCATCCGTGACGATGACCACGCTGTCGCCCACGCCGGTTGCGCCTGCGGGAGCCGACAAACGGGTGACGGTGAACTCCGCTCCGGCCAGCGCCTCCCGTGTCAGGCTGTCCCGCTTCACGACGCGGATCTTGCCCGTGATCTCCGCGTTGGCAAAGCTCGCATGGGCCGTGCCGCCCGCCGTGACGGTGACGCTCTGCTCGCCCGGAACGGATACGAGATACCCTTCCGGGGCGCTCTTTTCCCGGATGGTGTACACGCCCGGCTGGAGGTTCTCAAAGCGCGCCACGCCGTCCGCGCCGGTGGTCTGCGTTGCAATAACGGCGTTTCCGCCGGCCAGCTCAAACACCGCGCCCGCCAGCGGCGCGCCGGTGGAGGCGGATGTCTTGGTGACGGCTGCCGCGCCCAGGGGCATATCGAAGGTGACGGTCACAGACTGGAGCTTGTAGGGCGCGCCGTACTGCGGGATGAGCACCTTCTGGATGGCTACGTCCGGTACGCCTACCAGAAAGCTCGCCTCCTCCTCGTCGGACGAAACCGATTCGGCCACAAAGCTGAGGTGGGTCCCCGGCGCGGTGATGGACACCGTATCCCCGCTGTTGAGGTAGTAGTAGGATTCATCCTGCCCGGCGGTGTTTCCGGTCAAAACCCCATAGGACCGGCTGACGCGAATGAGGTCCGCGTCCGTGGTAAGGGTGACGGTGCCGGTCAGGGAACCGCCCGAAAAGCGGGTGGACTGGTTGCTCACGGAGATGGCCCCCGTCATGGAGGCGCGGGCGATACCGTTGGCCGCAAGCCAGCGCGCGTATTCCAGATACACGCCGGGAGCCTGTCCGCTGGCGCGGTAGAAGTTGTCCATGTTCCAGTAATCACGGACGTATTGCGGCCCTTCCAGCTCGCGGATGACCTGCCGGATGGCGAACTGTCCGGCGACGCGCGACCAGGTTTCATTGTCCGGGTCATCATCGTCGATGACCATGAACGGATAGGTATGACGAAGCACCCAGCCGATGGCGTGCAGGGTGCTTTCGTGATAGATGATGGAGGAATAGCCGGGATTGGTACGGTACGAATCCATGTCCACGATGACATACGGGCCGGTGGGCTGCTGGCCGCCGCCGGAGATGTTCTCACCGGGTCCAGGTAGCGTGTGCTCAAGGCAATACACCGTGTATCCGTCCAGATAGTGCGGGGTGGCATACACCGTGCCATGGCCGGGGGCCTTGGCGATCTGCAAATACGCGCTGTCCTTACCGGATCTGCCATGCAGCCCGCCCTGCCCCACATACAGCGACGGCACCGGCGCGTTGATGGTCTTGAGCGAAAAGCCGGGCATGGGGCTGGCGGACATGCGCATCATCCGGGAGGAAGGGCTTACGGGCAGGGCGTAATCCGTCACGGTGAGGTCCGCCGCGCCGGTGGCGCAGGTTTCCTGCGCAAGCACCCAGAGCGTTCCCTGCTCCGTCCACTTGAGCGTACCGTCGGCAAAATCGTCGCCGTACAGGTAGCGCACCCGGTACCACCAGCGGCCGAGGGCATCCTGGAGGGTTTCTTCTACCTGCACGGTTGCGTCCTGTGTGAAGCATCCGGCCCACAGACTGTCCGCATCCATGCCGCTCGAATCAATGCCGGTATAGACATTGGTTTGGGTGCTTACCTGCACAAACGCACCGGGCTGCACAGACGGGGTTTCGGCGGCTTCCGGCTCTGCGGAGGGGGTCACAGTCTCCGCTGCACCCGGCTCAGGAACGGGTTCCTGCGCGGGCACATATCCCGGCACAACAAAGACAAGGCGTTCATCCGCCGTCAGGGCCGACGGGCGTTCACCGGCCAGCGCGGCAACCTCCTGATCGGACAGCGCAGCTTCGGGCAGCGCGTCCACGGCGGTATAGGCTGTGATGAGTCCATAGCTTTCGTTAAGCAGCCAGACCTCGGCAAACCCTTCTTCGGGCGCAAAGCGACGGACCAGCAGCACCGCCGTTTCCTGCGCCATGCAATAGGCGGGTTCGGCGAGGTCCTGCGCGGCATACAGAGGGATGGCCGCGGCCAGCACATAGGCGTAACCGTGCTGGGCCATGGCGTCTTGCAGGGAGAGCGGCAGGGGTTCCCCTGTTTGTGCCGGCACTGTTTCAGGTGCGGGCGATGGCGCTTCTGCTTCGGGTACGGAAGTCGGTTCCTCGGTTGGGGGCTGCGGTGCTTCGGTCGGGGCTTGTGCAGGAGGCTGCGTTGGAAGCGCTGTTTCTGGTGGAGCCTCGGTTGGCTCCGGCATGGGTTCCTGTGTAGAAAGTGCAGGTGCTTCCGTAGGCTTCACTTCTTGCGCCGCTTCCTCTGCTGGTGGAGCCTCGGTTGGCTCCGGCATAGGTTCCTGTGTAGGAAGTGCAGGTGCTTCCGTAGGAGTCACTTCTTGTACCGCTTCCTCTGCCGGCGTTGCAGCCGGCTCCTGCACGGTTTCCTGCAACTCCAGCGTTTCTTCTGCCGGTATCGCCGCTTCTTGCGGCACCGGCACGTCTGTCTGCACCGCCGCTTCGCTCCTGCCCGGCGAAGGGCACAGCAGGAGACAGGCCAGAAGCATCGCGGCCAGTCTTGTGTGTGGTTTATGATTCATCTTTCATTCCTCCTTCAGTATTCCCGGACGGCCATGACCACCAGCCGCCCGTCGGGGTCGCTGTAGCTTCGGTCACAGGTGATAAGCGTCAGAATTTCATCCTCCGCGCCGGGTTCAATGCCCGTATCGTACAGCGCCTGCGCCCGCGCCCGACGGACAAAGGCAAGAAAGTCCTCGTCCCCGGCAAAGCGGGCCGTGGCGGGGTCCCACTCGCCGCTTCGCAGGTTGACGGCGGCAAAGACGCGGTAGGCCGCGCTGTGATACAGGGAATCCAGATAGATCACGGCGTGAGCGGCGCAGAACTCCGGGTCCTTATACGAAAGCAGCGGCGAAAACATGGCTTCGCCGCTGCTGCGGATATGATGGCCGTAGATGCCGATATTGCGTCCGGGCGTTTCGTAGTCCGTCCCTTCGAGGGAAAAAAGCGTGCCCAGATAGCTCTTGCGGCCTGAAAACGTGTGGTTCAGGTAATAATCCGGATCGCCGGTGCGCACCACGGGATAGTCGATGGGCGTTCCGGGGATGGACAGCCATGCGATAAAATCGCCGTTCTGCGCCTGACATGCCGCAAGGTCCGCTCCGGTGAACCGGTCAGGGGGCGCGGCGGATGGCTGGACCCGGCAATCAAGCGGGTTCCCTTCGGCATCCGCATCGGGCGACCGGGAAGGCGTTTCGGCGGGAAGGCTTGCCGCTTCCCGAAGCTGCGCATATTCCTCCACATCCCTGCGAATCTCCCGGTCCATCTGCAAAACGGGCATCAGGATAGCCCCCATGCCCGCCAACAGCAGCAGCGCCGCGGCTAACGGCAGGAAGGAAAAACGGCGTCGGGTTCTGGACAATCAATCACTCCTTTTTGTTTGCACAAAAAAACGCCCTCAACGGGCGCAGACAGAGCAAATTGGTTATTGTTGTTTTCGCTGGAGCAGACTATCCCGCAAAGCGGAAAACGTATTTTCCATGGGTGCGATGCAGCCCGCACGCACATTCTCCTCCGCTTCCTCCAGCATGCGAAGAAGCTCCAGCTCCGCACATGTGCGCTCGTCGGACGTTTGAACAGTATCCATCGGCAGCGCCTCCTTTTGTATGATTATATCATGGGATGACGCCTGCTTCAATGCGCCGTGTCATTCGCTCTGTTCCTCGTCCTCCTCGTCATCAAGCGCATAATCATATGCCGGTTTGCGGTTCTTGCCGGACTTTTTCAGCCTGACATACGCCAGCGCCCCGCCGCCCGCGACGGCCAGCAGCCCGGCCAGCCCCAGCAGGGGCGCTGCTCCCGCGTCCTTTGGCTCCTGCCCGGAAACCGGCTGCGGCGTGGCCGGGACCGTAGGCTCCGGCGTGACGTAGACGATCTCCGGCTCGATCAGGCTTTCGTCCACGATGTCCAGCAGGTCCCGGCTGTCCACGAGATTTAGAAAGTAGGTTTCATACTGTTCCCCGTCCTCGTCCAGCGGCTTGTCGTAGTCGATCACCATGTAGAACACATCGCCGCCGCGCGTCTCAATGGCGATGAACTGCTTGTTGGTGTAACGGTCGTAGAGCAGATCGCGGGTAAAGGCGTTACCCGCCTGGGTAAAGGGCATCCCCGCTGTGCCGGTCACCGGCAGGATTGTGGGCAGAACCGCCGCCGTCACGGTTGGGGCCACGGTCGGAAGGGGCGTTGCCGTCGGTTTGGGCGTAGCGCGGCTCCCACCGGACCCGCTGCCGGACCCGCTGCCAGAGCTGCTGCCGGAGGACCCCGGCTTTCGCGTGGGCACGGCGGTCGGCGCGGCGGTGGGGGCTGCGGTCGCGGGCGTGTCGTGAAAGAACGGGTTGGCTACCGCGATGGCCTTGCTCACGTTGCCCACACGGTCCACCGCCTGTACCAGCAGCTGCTCATAGGCGTCCGCGTATTGCTTGAGATGGATGCTCAGCGTGCCGCCCGACAGCTCCGTGTAGGACGTGCCGTTGACCTGTACCGCGGCCACGCCGGACTGCGCGTCGGCGGCTTCGATATGCAGGTATTCGCCCTTAACGCTCGCCTTGAGGGTGGGACGGGTGTTGTCGATGCAGTTGACCGGCAGGCTCTTGCGGTGCGCCTCGCCATAGGGGTCGGTCACAATGACTTCTACCTCGCTGTTTTCCAGCAGGTCGATCCAGACGTGGCCGGAGGGCAGCGGCCCGTCTATGAGCGTCTTTCCGCCCACGCTGATGCGCACGGCGGCCCAGCCCGTACCACCCAGGTCCCGGACCGTGATCTCCATTACGGCGCGGTTGAGATACCAGCCGGAAGGAGCCTCCATTTCAATTTCATAGCTTGCCGCAGGAGCCGCGGTGGGCTCCTGCGAGGGTTGCGCGGACGGCTCGGTGGTCGGTTCCTGCGAGGGTTGCGCGGACGGCTCGGTGGTCGGTTCCTGCGAGGGTTGCGTGGACGGCTCGGCGGTCGGTTCCTGCGAGGGTTCCACAGACGGTTCTGCGGCCGCATTTTGCTCCATCACCAGGTCCGCCATGGCGTCCTCCAGATCGCCGATCAAAGCCGGGTCCTCCAGAATCACGTCGTCTTCCGCCATGGCCGCAAAGGAACAGGCCGCCGTCAGAAGCACCGGCAGCAGAAGAAGCAGCGCCATCAGGCGGATGAATGTCCGCTGTTTCCTCATTCGTTTTCCCCCTTCCAGTCCGGGAAGGTAGCCGCGTAGGCGGGCCGCTGGTACGGCGGTTCTTCGTGGGCCGGAGCGGTATTTTCCACCGGCTGACGGTGCTGCTGCTGCATCCTGCGCACCAGCGCCGTCAGCTCTTCCAGCGTCACGTTCTCGCTGCGCATCAGGGCGCGAATCTCCATGCTTTCGTTTTCCATGATGCGCTGGTCCAGCGCCCGCACCCGCTTTTGCAGGTCCGCAATCTTCTCCAGATGCCGCGCGCGTTCCTCGCGGTATTTTTCCAGCTTGCTTTTCTCCATGTTTTCTCCTTTCTTTACTCGTACAGTCTGCCGTAGCCATAGAAGTGATTTTGCCAGTAGGAATCCGTGAGGTCCGCATACCCGATGGGCGAGCCGCAGTGCAGCATGTGATTCCCACCCACATACAGCCCCACATGGGTGATGCCCTCCTCCCCGGAAATGGTCCCTTCAAAGAAGATCAGGTCGCCGGGCCGCGCTTCCTGGGGCGCGATGGGCATGCAGCGCCCGTACAGGCTGGTCGCGCCCAGCCGACCCACGTCCCTGACACCGCTGGCCGCAAAGACGTAGCTGATGAACCCGGAGCAGTCAAAGCTGGTTTCCGGGCTGTCGCCGCCCCATACATAGGGATAGCCGATGTACTTCTCCGCTTCCTCGATCAGCCGGCGAAAGGTTTCATCCTCCATAACGTCCGCCGGGATGTCGTATTCGCCCGGTTCGCGGAGCGTGGAAGCGTAGGGGTTGCCCCGGAACAGGTCCTCGCGCATGCCCAGCACGGAGATGTACATGGCATAGCGCCCCACCCCCTTGCGGGACAGTACATAGAAGGGCAGGTGGGAGAGGTTGAAGTTGTCCAGCGTAACATTGCAGATGCGGTAGGTGTAGGGCACGTCCTCCTCCACCTGATAGGGGACCCAGGTTACTTCCCCTGTCTCCGCGTCCTCCACCCTGCGGTAGCGCGTGACCCATTCCCGGCGGTAGCGGGTTTCCTCCTCAATATCTTCGGTCAGGATGTACTGCTTTTCAAACAGCCGGTCCATGTAGCCATATGCGTCATCGACGGTCCATTCCCCGTTCGCGTGCGCGGAGATCAGCGCCATGAGCGCATGGGGGTCGTGCCAGATATCGTCCGCTTCGATGCGGTATTCATCAAAGTCGGGATGATGGGAGGCATAATGGTTCAGCTCATTTTGCAGTTCCTTCTCCAAATTCGCATAGTACCGCTCCGCCGCCAGCAGGTCCTCGTCCCCGGCGGGGTAGGCGGCGATCACGAGGGACTGCATCGCGCTTTGCACCAGCGGTGCACAGGAGGACAGGCCGTTCATCACAAAGGCGAGGAGAGCCACCAGCGCACCCGCCAGAAGATACGTTTTCCGGCTGCGCGCGGCCAGGGCTTTCACTCCTCGCTTCGCGCGGGCGACTGCGCCTCCGGCCTGCGCCGCGCTCCGCGCCGTTTCGCCCGCCGCCTGTCCCGTCATGTACGTCCGGCGGATGGCCCGCCTCTGCCGCCAGCGGGAAAGCGGGTTGCTGGAGGGCGGAGCCTGCGGGCGGACGGCTTGCGCTGTCTGCTCCGTGTGGCGGGATGCGTTCAGCCTTGCCCTCCGGGCGCTTCGGACAACCAGCCTCATGCCGCTTTCCGCGCCCTGCTCCGTCTCATGCGCCGCCTGTACGCCGGTGTTGTCATCCTCCACGCGGCGAATCTGCCGGTGGACTTCCTCTCCGGCCTGGGGCAGCGCCTCATGGATGAGCCGGGAGGAAGTCTGACGCGGTTTCTCCGTTTGCAGGCGGGCCCCGGCGGCGCGCGCGATCTCCACGCGCCTGCGCTTAGTGGGACGGCCCGCGCCGGGCTTTGGCGCGGCGGCCTCCATCCGGCGCGCGGGGGGTTCCTGCCCTGCGAGCGGCTGTTCATCCTCCGCAAACTTCAGGCGGCTGTCCTCCATCCGCGTCCTCCTTTCCGCGCTGCTGCCGGATCATGGTCTGAAACGCCCTTTCCGTCTCCCGGTCGGCCTGCGCCGCCAGACGCGCCACGCCCAGAAACAACCAGCTCAAAAGGCCCCATCCCAGGAGAACCGCCAGCCATGCCGCTGCGTTCATGCCTTCGCCTCCCTTCGTACCTCGTCTGGTTTGGTGGTGAGCAGGCGGTAGAGCTCGGTGTCCCTGGGGAAATGATCCACAAAGGGCAGAATCACGTTGCCGTAGAACAGCAGTCCCTCGCCTTCCCCCGAATGGGTGACATAGGAGAGCTGATGCGGCGAAATGCCGAGCCTGGATGCGAGGATTTCCCGGTCCCCGGCGGCCTGATTGAGCATGTAGATAAAGTCGGAGTTCTCAAAGATGTTCTCCACCTCGCGGGAGGAAAGCAGGTCCTTGACGTTCTGGGTGATCCCTGTTGGCACACCGCCCCATTTGCGGAATCTTTTCCAGATCTCAACGGAGTACGCCGCGGTCTGTTCCTCCTTGAGCAGGAGGTGGAACTCGTCCAGATAACACCAGGTGGCCTTGCCCGCGGAGCGGTTGGCCGTTACGCGGCCCCAGATCTGATCCTGGACGATATGCATGCCCAGCTGCTTGAGCTGCTTGCCCAGCGCCTTGATGTCATAGCAGACAAGGCGGTTGGTGATGTCCACGTTGGTCTGGCCGTTAAAGACGCTGAGGGAGCCGGACACGTAGATTTCCAGTGCCGTGGCGATGTTTTGCGCCTCGGCTTCCCGCTGGCTGCGAAGGGCGTTGTACAGATCGCCCAGCACGGGCATGTTTTCGGGGCGTGGGTCCGCCAGATACCGGCGGTACACCATGCGCACGGCGCGGTCGATCACGGTCTTTTCGATGGGCATCAGGCCGTTTCGCCCGCCCACGATCAGCTCGCACAGGCCGAGAATGAAATCCGATTTGAGCGAGATCGGGTTGGCATCTTCGGAGTAGTTGAGGTTGATGTCCATGGGATTGATGCGGTGGGGACTGGAGGGCGAAATTCGGATGACCTGTCCATGCAGCGCCTCCACCAGCGGCGCGTATTCAGCCTCCGGGTCGCAGATGAGGATGTCGTCGTCTGTCAGCAGGTAGCAGTTGGTGATCTCACGCTTGGCGCTGAACGATTTGCCGCTGCCCGGCGTACCCAGAATCAGCCCGTTGGGGTTCTTGAGCTGCTTGCGGTCGGCCATGATCATGTTGTTGGACAGGGCGTTGAGGCCGTAATACATCGGCTCGCCCGTGGTCTGGAACAATTCCTGCGTGGTGAAGGGCACGAAGATGGCCGTGGAGCTGGTGGTCAGCGCACGCTGAATTTCCAGCTCGTTTACGCCCAGCGGCATCGAGGCCGCCAGCGCCTTCTCCTGCTGGAAGTCAAGGCGGGTGAGCTGGCAGTTGTATTTCTGCGCCACGCCCTGCGCCTGAAAGACCATGTTTTCAAGCGCCTGCCGGTTCGTACCGGTGTTGAGCACCAGAAACGTGACCAGAAACATGCGCTCGTTTCGGCTTTGCAGATCCTCCAGCAGCTTTTTGGCCTCCGCGCCGTAGGTGGCCAGGTCGCTGGGCAGGATGTCCATGTCGTACCCGGCGCGTACCGCCCGCTTCTGCTCCTCCATCTTGGTCTTGTCCAGATCGGTGATCTTGCGCTTGATCTGCTTGATGGCCGCGTTCTGGTCGATGGACTGGATGTGCATGGTGACGATGAGGCTTGCGTCGATGTCCAGAAAATCAGCCAGCATGCGGTCGTTGAGCTCCGGCGCGAGAATTTGCAGGACGCTTACCGCGCCCAGCGTGCCGCCCATGCGAAAGCGGCGGCTTTCGCCAAAAGCGAAGGACGATGGAGCCACGAAATCC
>OJRC01000420.1_pt1 | contig 28772 bp, 28 predicted proteins | sample 1599081 | NCBI WGS metagenome assembly OJRC01 (sample SAMN03922519, study PRJEB24848) | human gut metagenome | isolation source: stool sample | host: Homo sapiens | place: Germany | collected 2010-02 | reverse complement strand
ACCATCTGCCCTGCATGCTGCTGGGCCTGGCCGAGGGCTGCGACGGCCTGCGGGTGGGTCTGGAGGACAACATCTTCCTGGAGAAGGGGGTCCTGGCCACCAACGCGCAGCTGGTGGAGCGGGCCTGCAAGCTGGGCGAGCTGGCCGGCCGCGCCATCGCCACCGCCGCCGATGCACGGGAGATCCTCGGCCTGACCAAACACATCTAAACAAAAGCGGAAAGGAGCCCATTGCTATGAGGCTGGAATCGATCAAACGGATCGCCGTTTTGGGCGCGGGCACCATGGGGCCCGGCATCGCCCAGCGCTACGCCATGAGCGGGCGGAGCGTCAATCTTTACGACATCAGTGAGCAGGCCCTGGAAAAGGCCAAGGTCATGCTCCGCACCAATCTGGACACCTTTGTGGAGGAGGAGCTCCTCACCGCAGAGGAGGCCGACGGTGTCTTTGCCCGGGTCAGCTTCACCGCCGACCTGGAGGCCGCACTGAAAGACGTGCAGTATGTCCAGGAGACGGTGGCGGAGAAGCCCGCCATCAAGACCTCTGTCTTTGCCCAGGTGGACGCCCTGCTCCCCCCGGAGGCCATCTTGGTCTCCAACACCTCTTCGCTCAACCCCTTCACACTTATCCCCGAGGGCCGCGCCGCCAATTTTGCCGCCGCCCACTGGTTTGCGCCCCCTCACATCATTCCTCTGGTGGAGGTGGCCAGAGATGAGCGCACCTCTGAAGAGACCATGGAAACGGTCCTGGCCCTTCTCAAGGAGTGCGGTAAAACGCCTGTGCGTATGGAAAAATTCGTACCCGGCTACATCATCAACCGCATCCAGATCCTGCTTAACACCGAGGTATTTTATCTGCTTGGAAACGGTGTATGTACGCCGGAGCAGTTGGATCTGGCCGTCAAGGCCAGCCTGATGCCCCGCGGCATGGTACTGGGCTTGGTCCAGCGCTACGACTTTACCGGTCTGGACATCAGCGCCAACAACATCATCAACGCAAGCTATGTCATGCCGGAGACCAGCAAGCACCCCGCCGTCCTCTTCGATCATGTGGATAAGGGCGAGTTGGGCGTCAAGACCGGCAAAGGCTTCTACGACTACAGCGGACGCGATCCCGCCGAGGTCTGCAAAAAGAGGGACAAACTGCTCTTCCAGGTTCTGAAGGCCGTGGGTCCCCTGATCGACGAGACGATCTGAGTTCCGGTACCGCGTCATCATACTTCTCTCCCATTTGCTTTTCCCACCCCAACACAAGAAAGGCGGCCGCCCGATTGGGCGGCCGCCTTTCTTGTGTTGGGATATTTGGGAGGAAAAGTATGGGGAACGCGGGGGACGGCATTCGGCGCACCGTCCCCCACGCTGCTCCGTTTAGGTATCGGAGGCCTCGGTCTTTCTCATGCCGCGGGGCTCCATGCCCAGCATGATCCGGGCCTCATCGGGGGTGGCCACCTCGCGGCCCACCTCTTTGGCGATCCGCACGGCGCGCTCCACCAACTGCACGTTGGTGGCCTTGACGCCCTTATAGAGGTACTGGTTGTCTTCCAGCCCCACGCGGACATGGCCGCCCGCACCCATGGCCCAAAGGATGGTGCTGATCTGCATTCCGGCTACACCGGCCAGGTTCCACTCAGCTCCCTCCGGAAGCATGGTGAGCAGATATCCCAGTTGGGACATCGTCGCGGGCATGGTGTTTTTCACACCCATAACAAAGTCAAAGTACAGAGGGCCGGTCAGCAGGCCTTCCTTGTGGAGGTTGATGGCGTTGCTCATCATGTTGGTGTCGAACACTTCGATCTCGGGCTTGATGTTGTGCTCCAGCATGAATTTCGCCTGCGCGGTATAGTATTCCACGCGGTTTACATAAGCTCCTGTGGGGAAGGCGCTGGACCCGGGACAATAGCTGGCCATCTCCGGGAGGCAACGCAGGGCGTTGTCCCGGTCCTCCTCACTGGCGTCATACCGTCCGCCGGTGGAGAGCTGGACGATGAGATCGGGGCACTTGGCTTCCAGGGTCTCCTTGATCTCCCGGAACTGTTCTATATCATGAGAATTCTTCCCGGTCACACGGTCCCTCACATGGACATGGACGACGGCGGCGCCGGCCTCATAGACCGCGATGGCGTCCTTGACGATCTCATCCACAGTGATGGGGAGGGCCGGAAATTTCTCCTTGCTGGGGACGGAGCCCGTCAGGGCACAGGTGATAATTACTTTTTTCATTCTGGTTTTCCCTTCTAAAAAAGCTCTGGATTAAAAACGGTTGCCTTGTTGCTTACAGGACCAGGAAACAGACCGAGATCACAATGCCGGACACAATGGCAAAGGTGAAGCAGTAGCCCATGATGTCCTTGATCCCCAGGCCGGCCAGAGACAGCGCGGGCAGCGCCCAGAAGGGCTGGATCTGATTGGTCCAGGAGTCGCCCCAGCACAGCGCCATGGCTGTCTTGGCAAAGTCTGCATTCAGGGTGTCTGCGGCCTGCATCATGATGGGGCCCTGCACGGTCCACTGTCCGCCGCCGGAGGGAATGAAAATGTTGACGAGACCAGCGGCCCAGAAGGTGAAGAGGGGCAGCGTCTTGGCGGAGGAGATGCTGACAAAGAAATTGGCCAGGATATCCACAAGGCCGGAATTTTTGACCAGGCCCATAATGGCGGCGTAGAACAGGAACTGCAGGGTAATACCGGCGGCGGATTTGATGGCCTCGCCCATGGCGCGGGAATAGTTGCCGGGGGTCTTGTGGCACAGGGCGCCGGCGGCAAAGAACATCAGCACGACCTCATTCAGGCCAAAGTTCAGGGTGCGCTTGGTCCAGAAGTACCACACCATGTAGGCCACAACGATCAGCGCGGGGATAATAGCCAGAGGGGCAAAGTTATCCAGCTTCTCAGCGAAGTCCATGTCCTTCCAGCTTTTAGCCGCATGGGCCTTTTCCTCGGCCTCTTCCCGGGCGGCGTCGGCATCCAGCACAGCCTGCTGAATCTCGATGCATTCGCTCTCCCTGGGACAGATCAGGGCGTATGTAATCAGGCCGGAGATCAGCACCAGGACCGTGATGATCAGGTTCCAGGAGCTGTACAATGTGGCAGTGGTGGGGATGATATCGCCTACGATCTCATAGACGATGCTGCTCTCAGCAGTGACCTCCAGAGGAATGGAGGAGGAGGGCCCGCGGATGATGTTGCCGGCATGGCAGGCTGCGATCAGGACCGCATAGTCCACCTTGACGCCTCTGCCCTTAAAGACACGGGCGATCTCCTTGGCCACCAGAGCGCCGGCGATCATGCCAAGGCCCCAGTTCAGGTAAGTGGCGATCATGCCCACCAGGGCTACCGTCAGGGTGGCGGCAACGCGGTTCTTGGGCAGGTAAGCGATGGAGCGCAGCAGCTTCTTCACCGGTTTGGAGCTGGCCAGGCAGTGCCCGGTCACCAGCACCAGCACCATCTGCATGGTGAAGCTGAGCAGGGAATACATGCCCTGAGACATGTACTTGACGCAGTCCAACAGACTGCTGTCCGTGAGCCCCCAGGCCCCCAAAAAGGCGACCAGGGTCAGAAGCAGTGCCAGAACATATGCGCTGGGCAGCCACTTTTGCACAAACTTACAAAGCGCTTTCGAAATTGCTCTCATGTTTTTGTCTCTCCTTCTCTCTTCATTTTGAGTCCATGCTCTGCGTGGGATCTTCTCTCGATTGACTCGCTTAGAGAACAAACATTTTGAAGCAAAGGTATGGGATGGGGCGCAAGGATATTGACATGCTGTGCGTTTGAAAGATTACTGTTCTGTCTTCTGGACCAGTTCGCTGATTACACCGTGTCCTGCTTCCGCGTCAATGTAGTTGACAAGCGTATGATTGGCGCCCGGCCTTGGCACAGGATTTCGGAGCCCAACTCCTATGCTGCGAAAATATCTCATATCCTGCTCCAAGTCGTCCACCTCATACGCAATATGATATAGGCCTTCCCCCCTCTCCTCTATAAACCTGTTGACAGCCGCAAAGTCCTCAATCCCCTGCACCAGCTCGATTTCCAGGTCTCCACAGCCAAAAAACGCCGCTTTGCAGCCCGCCGCCTCCACGATCTGCGTGCCATAGTAGGGGAGCCGCAGGATATCCCGGTAGAAGGAAATTCCCTTGTCTATATCTTTTACGGCGATGGCGATGTGGTTGACCTTTTTGATTGGCATGTTCTCTCCCTCTTCCATGGTCACTTTTCCGTGCCCCGACAAAATCCCGCCTTTTCCTTTTCTGCCAAAAGGCCTTAATGTTTCTGTTGTCTGGGCAAGCCCAGACAACAGAAATGGCCGGCCATTTCTAACCGTTGCAACAAAAGAGCGTGCGATTTCTTTCTTCTATTTTTATTATTTTCTTGTATTATATCTTTCTCTCCGGTATAATTCAAATATCAATTTAACACGCTTACCATGCTAAAATAAGATAGTTCTCTCCACCTGCATTTTACATCACCCCGCCTCTTTTTCCTTTCTTGCTTTTTCCTTTCTTGCTTTTTTCTTTCATCTACTATAGAATCATTTTCATAGATTTATCTATTCAGATACAGGACAAGTATGGTGATCATATGGATTTTAAGTACCTGCAAATCTTTGTTGCCATCGCGGATGCCGGTACGCTGACCGCCGCCGCTGAGAATCTGCACATCGCTCAGTCCGCCCTGTCCCGGCATCTGCGAAACATTGAGGAGGAGTATGGCGCTCAACTCATGCTTCGGGGCTCCCGGCAGATGAAGCTGACCGACGAGGGCCGGATCCTGTACGTATACGCCAAGAAAACGCTTTTGTGGTCAGACTCCATCCACAAGGAGATCCACGACCTCTCCGTGGGTCTGTCCGGGACCTTGCGCCTTGGCACCGTTCCGAATCTGTTCAACGTGTGGCTGGAGACAGTCTTTCCTCGCTTTCATAAAGACTTTCCCAACATCAAATTCGATATCTATGAGGAGCGGTCCGATATCCTGATCCAGCGGCTGTGGGACGGACTCTGTGACATCGCCCTCATCCGGACCCCCGTCAAGCTGAGCGGGCTGGATGTATTTTACACTGCGCCCGACCCTCTTGTGGCCTGCTACCGCGGCGAGCAGTACTTTCAGGGGTGCGGGCCTAAGATCCGGCTGCAGGATCTGGAGGATATCCCCCTGTTTGTTTCCCGCTTCTGGAACACCCGGTTTTCTCCGCTCTGCCTCTCCGCCGGTTTCACGCCCAACATTGTGGCGCTGAATGAGCGGATCTCCACCAACTTGCTGTGGGCAAAGAACATCCCGGGCTGCGCCATCGTTCCGGTCCGCACGGTAAAGCAGTTTGGTTTTCCGGACTTTCACTATAAGATCATTGACGAGCCCGGCCTGGATTACCCCAATGCCATCGTCACTGTAAAGGACCGGTATCTCCCGGTCGTGGCTCAAAACTTCCTGGAGTACTGCCTTCCCACGGTAGCGGCCCTTCAGGCGGAAGCCGCCGCCTCGTCGGAAGAAAAGGAGCTGTATCCCTAGAGGGATACAGCTCCTTTTCTTCCGCATAGCAGATCCTGTTTACTTTCGGTTGCTTCTGCGCCAGATCTTCATCTTCTCCGCCTCCTGGATCAGTTCCTCCCGGAAATCCGGGTGAGAAACGGAAATGATCCGCTCGGTCCTCTCCCAAGTGGAGCAACCCTTCAAGTTTACCATCCCATATTCCGTCACCAGATGGTGGATGTTGGCCCTGGTATCCGTCACAATGGACCCATGGCTGAGCATCGGTACGATGCGGGAATGGAGCATCCCCTCCTTGTCCTGATAGGTGGAGGAGCAGCAGATAAAGCTCTTGCCTCCCTTGGAGAGGTAGGCGCCCAGCACAAAGTCCAGTTGTCCGCCAGCCCCGCTGATATGCTTGGTGCCGGAGGACTCCGCATTCACCTGCCCGAACAGGTCTACATCCACCGCATTATTGATGGAGATGAAGTTGTCCAGTTGGGAGATCACTCTCACGTCGTTGGTGTAATCCACCGGGGAGGCCATACAGGACGGATTGTTGTTTAAGTACTCATACAGCTTCTTTGTGCCCGCGCCAAAGGCATAGGCCTGACGGCCCCGGTCCACATTCTTTTTCATACCGGTGATCTTTCCCGCGCGGGCAATATCTACAAAGGCGTCCACATACATCTCCGTGTGAACACCCAGATCTTTCAGATCTGACTGGGCGATCATGCTTCCCACCGCGTTCGGCATCCCCCCGATGCCCAATTGGAGGCACGCCCCGTTGGGGATCTCCGGCACGATCAGCTCCGCCACGGCTTTCTCCACCTCAGTGGCGGGTCCGCCCGCACCCAGTTCCGGCATGGGCGGGTTCTCCCCCTCCACGATGTGGGTCACCTGGCTGATATGGACCGCCTCCTGGCTTCCCCCCAGGCACCGTGGCATGTTCCGATTTACCTCCACGATAATGACTTCCGCCACATCGCACAGCGCCGCCATATGGGATGCATTGGGCCCGAAATTGAAGAATCCGTGCTCATCCATGGGTGCCACCTGGAACATGGCCACGTGGACGGGCGCCAGATGTTCCCGGTAATAGCGGGGCAGCTCAGAATAGCGCAGGGGAATATAATAGGTCCCTCCCTCGGCGATCATCTTCCGCTCCACGCCGGACATATGCCACGAGTTCCAGGTAAAGTGCTCCGGCGCGTCCGGCACCGACATGATGGCGGGCCGGTGAAAGATGATGCCGCCCCGCACCTTCACATCGTGCAGCTCTTCATACCGGGCAGCCAGCGCCCGATCCAGAGCCTCTGGCGTCCCGGTGCACCAGCCGTAGTCCACCCAGTCCCCCGACCGCACCTCTTTGACGGCCTCCGCCGCCGTGGTCAATTTCTGCCGGTAAAGTTCCGTTTGCTCCATAGTCGTGCCTCCCATTTCCAATTCCTATATCTGCCTGGGGCGGCAATTCCCAAACCGCCCTGAGCATATATTGTATTTATTTTAGCATCCGAGGAAAATGGTGACAAGAAAAAGTTTTGTGCTTAACAAATATTGGAGCAAATACAGCACAAAATCGCTCAATATCTACTCTTTCCTCAGCAAGTGCAAGCACTTGCCCCCCGCCCTGAGCAGTGGGTTCCCCCCCGCCGCCGTCTTGACGCGCTGGGAGAGCGTCGGCTCCAAGCACCGCCGGGCGATCTCCTCCAGGCCGTTTCCATGGTAGGCCCGCCAGAACATTTTCCGCCGGGGAGCAGCCGGGCTGGGGCGGAGCGCCGCCCGATTATAGGTCACCGCGGCCACAGGGTCCACCTCTGTTACGGCGGCGCGCTCCCGCAGCGCCTCCAATGCCGCCGCCCCTTTTTCCGTATGGACCAGGGCCAGGGTGGTCCCCTGACGCTCCAGGGCCTCCGGACAGATCTGCTTCACCCCCCAGAAGTCGGCCAGCGTGATGTCGCTGGGGCGGGACAGGCCCTTGAACGGACACTGGTGGCAGGAGGGCCGGCAGATCAGCCCGCCCAGGAACGCCTGCATATAGGGATTGTCCTTTCCCGGCATCACAGTGGCCTCCCCGTCGGTGAATTCCACGCGGAATTGATACCGTGTCCAACCCTCCGCCTTGTGGCGGAAGCATACGGAGGCGGCCCGCCCGCCGTGCGCACGCTCCAGCTCGGACAGATAGGCCCGCCAGACCCGGGGCGAGGGCACGCTGTGGCAGATCAGGTCCTGACAGAGAAGCCCCTCATAGTCCCGCGCCAGATAGGCCCGCAGACCGGCGATCTGGCAGGGGGTCCCTGTGAACAGCACCGGCGTCCCCCGCTCCAGCAGCGCCTTGGTCTGACGATAGACGTCCCCCACGGCGCTCTGGGGATACTTGGAGCCCTGAAACCGTTCCAGCTCCGCCATATTCTCTATCCGGTCGTGGTACACCAGGAAGGCCTCGTCAAAGACCGCGCCGAATACCACCCCTCCGCGCTCCAGCATGCTCTGCGCCAGCAGGGCGGAGCCTCCGCCGGAGGCGCTCCCCTCCAGCAGTTCCCGGTCCAGGGCGTGCAGGGCGTAGGCCTTCGGTACGTCCCCCTCCACCGGGACCGACCGCGCAGCCGGACAAACCCGTCGGCACAGACCGCAGTCGGTACAGGCTGCGGCATCTATTTTGGGGTACAGAAACCCCTCTTCATCCGGCTCCATGGAGATACAGCCGGCAGGACAGCCATTCGCACAGGCCCAGCAGCCCGTGCACCGCTCCTTTTCCACTGGCGCTTGCATATCAGTCTTCCCTCTTTCTCCGTCTCAACAGTTTTTTCAGCACGCCGATGCAGAGCTCCCGCTCGTAGCGGTCCATCATAAAGGCATATGCCGCGGGCAAATAGAGCAGCGTATAGATCGCTGCTCCTGTGAAAAAACGGGGCCAACTGTCCAGCGCCGCATGGTCGGCCGTCCAAAGTCCCGCCGCCAGAAAGACAATCACAGTGGGGCACATCCTCCCAATATTCTTCCAAAAACGGGAGATATTCAGCCCGATGCGCCGGGCATAATACCAATTCATGATCAGTACATTTCCAAGCAGGTAGGCAAGGCAGGTGGCCGCCGCAGCCCCGATCATGCCGTATCGCTCCACCCAGCAGAAGGTCAGCGCCACGTTCAAGAGCGCAATGATCAGATAGACCACCGACCGAAAGCGGTGGCGGTTCATGGCGTATAAAATATTCAGCCCGGTGTTTTGAATGAGGGGCACCGTCACCGGCAGCATGGTCAGCAGCGCCACCGGGTAGGCCTCTTCATATCCCACCCCCACCCACAAGGCAAGGAATTGCCGGCCGAAAACCACAAAGGCCGATACGATGAAGGAGACCACAAGGAATTGCAGCCGCCCCACTTTGATAAAGAGGTCCGAGAACTCTTCCGATGGGGTCTCCCGGGTGACCATACTGGTGATCCGCGGCATCAGAACGCCGCTGATGGCTGTGGAGAGGCTCGTCACATAGGAATTGAAGCTGGCGCCCACATTATAAATGGTTACTGCAGCCGCGCCCACCGCCCAGCCGATGATGAGCTTATCCGTCGCCCAGTAGAGGATGTCCACCATGCTGCCGAGGAAAGCAAACGCGGAAAATACAAAGATCTCCCGCAGAAGACCGGGGCAGCGCCACCCGAACCGGGGCCGGATGTTCAGGCGGCACACCGCATAAATGGTATAGGCCGCGTAAGAGATCAGATTGAGCAGGGTTCCCGCGGCCACCAGGCCCACAGAGGCAAATCCTCCGTACAGCATGGCCAGATTCAGGCACGGCGCCGCCACCGTGGAGAGGATATTGATCAGGCGGTTGAAGAGGTACCGCTCGTGGACCACCGTAAGGGAGGAAAACACGCTGAACGGCAGGAACACCGCGGTGTTCGCCGTCATCAGCCGCACCAATATTTTGAGCTTGTCCACTTCCGCCGCCGACAGAGACCGGCTGTAGCCCTCCAGATGGACTGAGACCAGCATTCCGGCCAGAAGAATCAACAGGGCGATGCCGCCGTAGAGCTTAAGGAAAAGGCCCGCCATCCCCTCCTCCCCTTCCCTGTCTCCCCGGGCCCGGTAAAGGGAAAGGTAACGGATAATGGCGCTTCCGATCCCAAAATTCAGAAGGCCGATGTACCCCATGACCGAATTGGCGATGCCGTAGAGCCCGTATTCCGACTGGCCCAGCAGCTCCAGCATCACCGGCGTATAAAAAAATGGAATCAGATTTCCAATCAGCAGATTCACATAGGACAGGATTACGCCGGCCTTCAGTTCATTCCTTGCCATTCGGCGCTCCGCTCAACGCTTGGAGGCGGAGTTTTTGGCCAGCCGCTCGCGCAGTCCTTCCCGACCCTTTTGCCATCTCGCCTTATTCCAGAGCTGCCGGTTCCGGCAGATCGTATAGAGCCGCTCTATGCTGTACTCCGTGCTCACAAATTTGTCCGGGATGATATAGCAGGCGTCTTCCGTCAGCGCCTCCTGCTCCATGTTTCGCTTCGGAAAATGGAGATACAGGACCTCTTTATTTTTCCAGTATGAGCCTTTTTTCCACATCAGGAAGGCCCGCCCCCGGTCCCAGCAGCCCATACAGTTTTCCTTCCCGTAGGACCACCGCTGTTTTTCCGGCTGGAACACTGCGGTTCGAAAATAGCTGTCGTCCGGGGAGATATCCGCGATACAGTCCAGGTCGCAGGTGGGCTTCCCCGCCTGGCGGAACAGGTCGCGGATTCCCGGCGCGCCCCACTCGTCAAACATACAGTTTTCTTCCGTCGTAAAGATCCGGCGGTATGGCTCCTCCTCCCCCGCCGCAGCGGTAAACAACAGATTGATTTCCGGCGTGTTTCTGTACAGGGAAAAGTGTCCCATCCGGCCAATCTGATCGTACCGGCTGAGCATATCCTCCGTTATGAACACGCCGATGTCTCCAAACATCATATCCACGTCGCAGCAGCCCCAGAAATCATAGCCCCGCAGCTCCTCTTCCAACAGGAATCCATAGGCGGGTCTGTAATCACGCAGCTTATAAGGCCGTTCCAGCGACAATGGGAAGGAAAACTTTGTTTGGAAACGCGCTCTGAGCGCGTCAAAGCTCATCACGACACAGTGTACATTTTCGGGGTATGGAAGGGGCCTGTCATCGTCTGTGAGCAGCAGCCAATCCACATCCGGGTTATAGGCACAGGAGAGCAGGAAGAAATTAAACGATTGGGGGAGTTTCCCAAAATACGGGACAACCATACAGATCTTTTTCATATTTTTGTATCCTTTCCAGCCGCCTTGCGCGCTGCATCAGTCTCATCCCTTACTTCCAACGCCGGAGCCGGCACCCCGGCAAGCCACGGGCCCACCATTCGCCCACGTCAGGACATATCAGCCAGCCTGCACAGGGCATGGACGGCGGAAAAACTCCGGGCCCGGTATTCCGGCATCGTCTCCTGGAGCCGGATGCGTATCGCCTCCTCATGCTCCAGCATCCAGCGGAAGGCCCGCGCCAAATCATCCCTCCGCTCCATGCCTTGGACCGGTACCACATAGTGCTCCTCTGTGCCGAAAAGATCCCGGGCAATCCCTCTGGCCTTTACCGAATAGCCTGCCGCCAGCGTAGGCACGCAGGAGGAGTAGGCCGCGATGGTGGCATGCGTCCGCGCACCCACAAAGAAGCGGCACCGTCCGATGAAGCCCTTGAGCTCCATACAGTTGTGGTCCCCTACCAGCAGGACGCGGCCCGTGCCGCGGAACCGGTCGTACAGCGTCAGAAGACTCGCGCGGTCCTCATTTCCGCTTTTCTCCACATGCGGGATCAGCGCCACCTGCATCCCGGTCTCGTTCAGGATCAGCGCCACCAGTGCGGCATAATTTTCCACCACCAGATCGCCGCTCCCGTAACTCGCGGCAAGGGGGCTCACATTGATCCCTACGGTGTTCCCCGGCGAAAAGCCCTCCGGCAGAGGAAGGTCCACCCGGTCCAGTTGGAAGGCCGGGTCAGCGCAGAGGACCACGTTTTCTCTGATCCCCGCCTCCAGAAGCCCCTGATAGGTGATGGACTCCCGGGCCGTAATGAGATCATATCCCCTCATATCCTCCGCTATGGCCGGGTCCTGGAGCAGGGAAGGTTCTACCGAGCAGCCCCACAGGACCGTTTTCGCGCCCCGCCGTTGGAGTTCCCGCCGGTAGATGCCGAGGATGTCCGTGCCGCCATAACAGTAATTGTCCCCGCCGATGGAGAGACAGATATCGCCCGGATGGACCGACTGGAAAAAATCCTGATGCGCGAGGCGGATATATACGGCGTCGTCGTGGCGGAGCTTAAAATGCACCGCGTGCCGCAGGCGCTCCACCGCGCCCAACTGCCGCGGTGTATCCGGCAGGAGTGTGACGGCCTCCTCCACACCGTACCGCCGGTCCTCTTCCGGCGCGGTCGTCGCCAGCACCGCCGGGGACTCCAGCATCTTGACCGTGGCGCGCACAATGGCTTCACAGCCGTGGTTTCCGCTGCCGGCGTGGGCGTACAAATAAATCAAGGCACTACCTCCCCAAAGTTCTTTTCTCAATGATTGAGTAATTTCTTGGCCGTCATTTTAAACGTTTGATATGGAATAAAGAGAGCCGTCCATAATGGCAATCTCAATTTTTCTGCAGCGGTGATTGGCCCATTGTCCCCCTTAATATCTTGATAGAAATAGAAAAGATCGTATAATTTCTTTCTCCATCCATGCCCAAAGAACCGCATACTTTCTCTCACGAACAGAGCATATCCTTCAGGATTTTTTCTAAATATCTCTCTCCCCTGCATCGTCAGTCCATCCTGTATGTATTCACAGAGGTATATCTGTTCATTGAAATATCGCAGCTTAAGGCCGTCATTTCCAATGCGGTTCCATACAACTGCCTCTGTAAGGAAGGTTTCTCCACTGATTTCGGGAAAAGGGTATCGTTTCAATACATCTGTATAGTAGACCTCGGCTTTATCTCCCGAAATTCCCAGTTCTCCCCACTGCAAAACCGTAGCATCTACAAATTCTCCAGAAATCGTAGTGCCAACAGCCTTTCCATCAAAGGTAATACATGTCCCGGATACTCCCGCAAATTCGGATGATCCTCGGATACTGTTTCTCCAAAAATTGATGCGTTCCATCGCATTGGGGGCAAGGGCGTCATCCGAGTCTACAATGAAAAACAGTTCCCCCCGTGCCAATTGGACCCCAAGGTTAATCGCCCGGTGTTTTCCTCCATTCTCCACCCGTGTATATCGAATGGAAAACTTATTTTCCTGTTCCGCCCAGCGCTGTATTACCTGCTGTGTGTCATCCGTTGACCCGTCGTCCACAATCAGCCATTCAAAATTTGTAACCGTTTGCGCCTTCAGGGATTGGTATAGCCTGGGCAGGAGGTAGGCCCTGTTATAGGTGGGTGTAAAAACAGTGGTTAGATTCATTTCACTCCCCCGCTTAACCTTTCTCCCCATGTATCCTTTTCAAGAGATAGTTCCTTGCGCCCTCTTTCCTCAGGTTCGTGTATATTCCTGCCAGCCGGTCGGAGACCTGGGTATGGTGCGTGATGTTCAGCAGCCTTTGGTAGGTCCTGTGATAGACGCTTTGTTCTTCTGCCTGCCAAGACGCCTGGAAATGGTGGATACAACAAGTGTGCCTTGTCTTTTTTATTTCTCCTGTAATATAGTCCTTGGGACAAAAATATTCTTGTGGGTATACTACAATATTATCCCCCACTTCCTGGCGAGAATTATCCTGCTTTAGCGCATACATTTCCTTCGTGAGCCGAGTAATCGTCTCCACATTTGTTGTTAAATCCATCGATCCGTCCATATTTAAAAAATGCCGGTCTTTATAGTCCTCCAGCAAACAACAGATCCATGGATGGCCAGCTTCGCTCCCCATAATTGCGGTAGGAATATTTGTTCCATCTTCAAATCCAGAAAATGCCTTGTGTTTCAGGAATATATCCAGAGGACTCAAGACCTCCATATCCGTATCCATATAGATGCCGCCAACCGTCTTTAGTGCATATAGGCGAACAAAATCTGTTACAAAAGCATATTTCTCTGCTTGATAGGCTTCCCTTACATAGCAATTGCAGTTTATATCAAAGCTGTCCTCATTCCATTCCATTAGTTCGTAATCCGGACAATACTTTTTCCAACTGGCAATACAGCGCTGTGCCAGCTCCGGCTTTTCTTTCCCGCCGAACCAGCAGTAATGGATTATTTTCGGGATCATCTCTCTTCCCCCACATCTACATTTAAAAAATGCTGATAAAACGTAGGTTCACCGGTTGGCGCATGCTCCGCATAATTCTCTCGCCAGGAGAGCTTAAAAAGCACGGTATCCGACGCCATCAGCGCATCCCACTTTTCCTGGATAAACGGCTCGTTCATGCAGGCAGCCAGATCGTCCCGCCGCAAATTATTCTCCGGCAATTTGTCGATCTCATCCCGGAGAATCGGAAAGCGTTTATATGCGGCATCAATGATATAGTCCATGAACAGATAATCTATTGCCGCATTTTCCCGCTTCCAGTACTCCAAATAAAAGGCCGTCATCAATGAATAGAAGTATGCCTCCGGCATTCCCCCAAGCACAAAGGAGGTCCACCGATATCGTGAGATATAGCCTCCTTCCCGAACCGGTCCTTTACAGGAAAAAAACGACCTCTGAAAATACCAGTCCGGTACAGGCTTTGTGCATAAAATTGTGGCATCCAGCCATAGCCCTCCATACTCTTTCAGCAACATCATGCGGGCAATATCCGCAAAGTGGGCTTGCCCGATTGCGCCATGTCGATATTTCTGTAAAATGCCCTTGGGAATACGCAGATACCTTCCTATATTTTCTTCCGTCAACAAATTCACCGGATGTCCATTGGCATTTTTCCGAATGCTTGCGATGCACCGCCGCACCAGCTCCGGCGCCTGCTCCTCTCCCTGGAGCCAGCAGACCCAGATCGGAGCCGGACCGCCGCGCTCCTTTTTTTCCGGGGGAGTCCACTGCCGCGCAAATGTTTCGAAAAACGCGCCATAATTTTGATCCAGATAATCAAAAATCGCGGCATCCCGCCTTTTTGCCGCCCACCTCCCCACAGGTTGGAAAACCGGCCCTCGCAAAGGGAGGTCACAAAGTGCATGGGCAACGGCCAGTGCAGGAGTAAAGCAGGATACGTCCCGCCGGAGATCACACTTCACCTTTCTCAGTGTACGATATATCTTTTGGGTGAGACCGGCCATTGCCCACGCCTCCTTATAATTTCTTGTGCAGGCTTTGGTAAAGTCCCGCTGTCGCGGAAACAGAGGCCCGAATCGCCAAAAGCCGGGCCGATTTTCCCGCTGAACAACCTCTCAGGTCCGTCAGCTTCAGTCCGATGCGCCGCACATACTGCCGCACTCGTCGGCGGCCCTCGCCTTCCGGGTCCACTTCCGGCTGGTTGATGAGCTGTCGGTAGTGATACAGGCAGGCCGCCAACTGGTTCCGTCGCTCCTGGGGAAGCAGCTCCGGGTACTTTTCTTCCAGAAACGAGAGCCGCCCCTCCATGGCCTCCAGGCTGTCCAGCCGCCGGAGGCTATAGACCCCCATAATACTGTCCTGCCGCTGGCGGTAATGGTACATCGGCGCGCTGAGCACCGATACCCGCTCTGTCCGGTCCAGCACCCGGTAGGTAAAAAACTCGTCCTCATTTGTTTTGCCCGCCGGAAAAAAGAGCTTATCCACTACCGCCCGGCGATAAAGTTTGTTCCACACCGTGGTCCGCACCATGCAGGTCTGAATATACGCCCGCATGATAGCCTTGCGGCCTGTATAAAGCCGGTCCTCCAGAGGATGGGGGACCTCACTGTGTCCACCCGGGTATTCCCAGGTCACTCCGCAGGCCGCCAGATCGGCGCCGGTCTCCTCCATCTGGTTATGCAGGCGCTCCAGCATGTCGGGATCGACCCAGTCGTCGCTGTCCACAAAAGCAATTTCTTCTCCGCTCGCAACCGTCAGTCCGGCGTTTCTGGCGTCGGAGAGTCCCCCATTGGGCTTGTGGATGACCCGCACCCGCGCATCCTTCCCGGCCCAGGCATCACACAGGGCAGGACATCCGTCCGGCGAACCGTCATCCACCAAGATGATCTCCAGATCGGTATACGTCTGCTCCAGCAGAGAGCGGACGCATCGATTCAGATATGGCTCCACCTGATAAACCGGCACAATTATGCTGATCACAGGCCATCACTCCACGTCATATTTATGTGCCGCACCTGTCGCCGTATCATACGCCTTCCGTACCATGCGGTACAGGGGGCGGGCATACAGCGCCCCCAGCGCCATGCAGCGCAGCTTTGCCGGGAGCTTGTCCAGCTCTCTCCGCACCGCGTAAAGTTTTTTTCGAGCCGATGAGGCGATTTCCGGGAATTGGTCTTGTGTGCAGTTTCCTGTCAGTACCCGAACATACCGCTCCAGCGCCGCCCCGTGAAGGCGATCATTTCCCATCGTGTCCTGGTACAGCCGCTCCATGACCCGCTGCGGATCTGAAAACTTATACCCCTGGGGCCGCGAAGTTGCGGCAGATCCCCGTCGAATCATATAATGATATTTACACTGATCGGTGTAGATTGAACGATCCGCATCGGAAAACAGGATAAAGTTCATCAAAAGGTCCTCGTTGATGCGAATGTCCCTGTCCAGTGTGGGCCGTGTCAGCAGGCTTTGCAGCAACTCGGCCCGGTACAGCTTATTCCAGAGCCCTGGTTCCACAAACTTCCCGCAGATCAGGTCGTAAAGCCCTGTCTCCCGATCCTGCTCCACGGTACGCCCGGTATTATAGTACCAATCCACCCGACCGTTGGGAAATACCATCTGATAACCGCAGTGGGAGATATCAGCCCTATGCGTTTCCGCCTGCCGGAACAGCAGTTCAAACATGTCCGGCTCCACATAGTCGTCTCCATCGGCAAACCCGATATATTCCCCGGTCGCCAGCTTCAGCCCTGCGAAGCGGGCGCTGGTAACGCCGCCGTTTTTCTGATGGACCGGTATGATCCTCCCCTCCCGCTCCGCATATGCCTCCAGAATCGCCCCGGTCCCGTCTTTGGAGCCGTCGTCCACCACAATGATCTCCAGATCGACGTGGGTTTGTGCCAGGAGGCTGTCCAGGCAGCGCCCCAGATAGGGGGCGATATTATAGGCCGGGACGATCACGCTGATCCTTCGTCCGCCCATCAGTCGATATACCCTATGCGGCCTGAGAGCTCGCTTTTCATCTGTTCCCGCTTCTCCATGGACACGTCCCGCCGGAGCGTATACTCCTCTCCATAGCACGGTGCATGCGCCATACGGGCGCGCTCCTTCTCCAGATATGCCTCCGTCGTGCAGAGGACCCGCGCCGGACAGCCCGCAGCCACCATACCGGCCGGAATATCGTGGGTCACCGTGCTGTTGACGCCGATGATCACATCATCCCCGATGGTCACACCGGGCAGCACCACAGAGGACGCGCCAATAAACACGTTGTTTCCAATGGTTACACGCCCGATCTTGGTGTATCCCAGCGCCGTTTTGGTACTGGCATCATGGCAGAGGATGTGTACGCCGGGGGCCATGGTCACCCGGTCGCCGATGTCTATGAGCCAGCAGTGAGACGGGTCCAGGATTACGCCTTTCAGCCGCTTGAAATCCTTCCCGACATGCATCCCCATGGAGACCAGCCGTTCTGTGGTGTGCTCCCCCCTGAGGCGATAGACAAATTCTTTTAAGGGGTTCATAGCTTATCCAGCATCTCCTCTACGGCCCGGACCGTCTGCCCCGTGGAAAATCGGCGTCCCCGTTCCCTGGCCTTCTCTTTATAGTGGCTGAGCCTCTCCGGCGCCGTAAGCATCTCTTTCACGCCCTGATACAGCGCCTCTTCGCTGTTTTCTGTGATCACGCCGTACTCATTCTCCCCCAACATCTCCCGCATACCGGACACCTCCGTGGTGACCACAGGCGTCCCAACGATGAGGGCCTCGGTGACGGCGGTGGAAAAGCCCTCTGCATGGGAGGCGCATACAAACAGATCGCAGGCTGCTACATATTTATAGGGATTGGTCTGATAGCCCAGGAACGTAAAGGTGTCGGAAAGTCCGTTTTCCGCGGCCCATGCCTCCAGCCCCTTCCTTTGAAATCCCTCTCCCAGAATATAAGTATGTACGGGCAATCCGTCCTCTTCCCGAAGCCTTTTGTGGATACGGGCCAGCCGGTCAAAGCCCTTATTCGGCACGACCTTTCCTACCCCAATCAGCTTGATCTCCCCGTCTGGAGTGCTCTTATCCTCCACCGGCTCCGCCGCATCCCTCAAGATTTCATCACTGTCCACTGTATTGTACAGTACCTCAGTATCTCTCATCGGAATCCACCGACAGAATGCGGTCCTCACCTCTTGTGACACAAAAACACCGATATGAAATTTTCCATAGCAGGTCCTTGCCTCCTGAAAGCTTCGAAACCCGACTCCAATGGTTTCCTGGGATTCCATGGTACAGTGAACCCAAGATACCAGCTTTGTCCCGTCCCGGGGGCATCCACTGACAATACGGGCGCTGGGTCCCTCCAAATAGGAGACGATGGCATCATAGCGCCCCTTAATATAGTACCGGAATAACCGTTCGGGGGAAAACAGTTTCATGATGCGGCTGTTGCCCGGAAAGGGCCGCTTGTGCCCCACGATCAGCCGGATATCCGGATTCAAAAACGGTTCGTTGACTCCGCCTCCGAACAGGGCAAGGACTGTAACATCGAATTTGCTTCGGTCCATGTGATTGACCAGGTTGACCAGGACCTTTTCGGCTCCGCCCAGGTGCAGATCATGAATGACAAAAAGAACTTTTTTCATTGTTCAAGTCTTCTCCTGGCCCTTTTCCTTACTTTCTTTACGATTCGCTTTGTAAAGTACAAGGGCCCCATATCGATCAAATCATAGACTAAAAATTCATATATGTATTCTCCCTTTCGTCCAAACACTCTTCTAATTCTCAAAAAATATTCAGGATTCCTAAGCCATTTCTTCACTTTGGGATGGCGAGCTGCATTTTCCGCGTTTAGTGTAGCGTCTCTTCCCCCATCCACCCACGTGCCCGTTCCATGATGAATGGAAAAATTCTTCCATGTATCAGTGGGAAGAAACACAACGCCGTCCGAAAATTCTTGTCTGCGATCATTTCTCCGAAAGTCAAAGTAATACTCTTCCAATGCCTCTGTTTCAATCTGAGTGCATACTTGCGCAAATACGCCATGTCTCAATTCAAACTCCATACTCTCATATCTGTCAAGCAAGTATTTAATTACTTGGCACCCTGCTTCTGCCCCAAACCCAACACCCGTGTTTATAAATCTTTCATTTAAAAATAAAAAATATGCTTTGGCGCCTCTCGTTTGAGAAATAAGTTCATCCAACGGAGCGGTCAACTCAACATCCGTATCTAAATAGATGCCGCCTTGCTCATATAACACCTTTAACCGGGCAATATCCGCTACAAAAGCATATTTCCCTGCTTCATACGCCTGCCTGGACCGTCTGCAAAAATTGACATCAAAGTTGGCTTCATCCCATTTCATGATCCTGTATTCCGGTGCAAACGTTCTCCAACTTTCAATGCAGCGCTTTATCAAGGCTGATTTTTCATTTCCCCCAAACCAAAACAAGTGAATAAGTTTAGGTATCATGGATTTTTCTTCCCTCCAATTAAATCCCCCGGAATACATTGCTGCACACAAAATTTCGATCCTTCAGCCGTTTTTTCAGGCTTTGCCACTTCACCGCCGGATACTGGTAATTCAGTACCCGGTACTTCCTGCAATTCCGCAACAGTTGTTCCGGCCGCTGGGGACCCGGAAGGAACCGGTTGGGCAGGATAAAGTACTCCTCTGCCCCACAGACCCGCTCCACGTGCCTCATCCTGCGTTTTTGAAGGTGCACATAGGGCCGCTCCCTTTCGCAGAGCGTCCCATCCGCCCAACTGTACTGATACAGCCGCCCCGCCTTCCACCGGAACACGCTGTTATCCGCTGTTTCCCTGATGTACCGCTTTGCCGCTTGATCGTACCACACCAGCCGAAACGAGGTATAGTAGGGGTCGACATCCGCGCCAATGGCCTCAGCGAGGAGGGGCCAACCGTGGCATGCATAGCTTTGATTGATATTCCCGGGCATCCATTCGTCAAAGCCGCAACTTCCAGGCGTCGAAAATACTTCCCGATACCGGGATGCCCCGTTGATGGGCTCCATAAATCTCACATTGTTTTCCGGCTTATTCCGATACAGAGTAAAGTGCCCCAACGTATACAGCTTGTCATATCGCTCCAGAAGCTCGGGCGTGACAAACCGCCCCAGCTCTCCAAAAATCTGGTCCATATCACAGTGACCCCAAAAATCAAATCCACTCAGATATGACTTAAAAAGGTATCCGTACGCACATTTATAATCGCACAGCTTCTGCGGCGTCTTTAAGGAGATCGGAAAGTCAAACTTATTCTGGATGAGCTCACGGCATCGCTGGAACGTCATGGAGATAATTTTTACATTGTTCGGCAGATCGCACGGGACACCGGAATCGGTCAGGATCAGCCATGTATAATCGGGGTTTGCCGCACATGATTGAAAAAACAGGGAAGCATATTCGGGAAAGGCGCCAAAATAGGGGAGTACCATCGCAATTTTCACGTCTTCGTCCGCCTCCTGATCCAAAGATACAGCGCCAGACCCATTGGGGCACAGAGCAGGGTCAAGCCTTTCCTGGGCGTGTGTGAAAAGAACGCCCAATCCCCTGCCAGCAGACTTTCCGCCACATAGTGGATTGCGGCGTTGGCACGCAGGCGCAGGGTCGGGGCATACTCCAGCACAAACTTCCGCTCGTCGCAAAAGCCTTTGGGATTGCGGACATATTGAGACAACATATGGTTTGTGCTGCCATCCTCCTGATACTCCACCACACAGACCGGTCGGTTATAAACTAAAATGGCATTATCCCGCTCGATGCGGTGCTGCTTATAGTAAAGGCTGTAATATTTCTCACCGGGAAACTCGGGAATAGGAGGATATCGGTTGATCACCGCGGTTACACCAATGAATTTTTTGTCCCCTCGGTTGTGGAAGACCTTCTTCTTCCCGTCCGTACCGACATAGTGTACCTCTTTATAGCCCCAACCTTTGAATTCCTTCAAATCGTCTGGAAAGGGCAGGCCGACAATCCTGCCATCCTCAAAGCGGTCCAGTGCATAAATCCCTCCAATGTCCTCTCTTTGATGTTCCCTCCAGAAGGCCAGCAGCTCTTCGATGGCGGTATCCGTCAAATAGTCGTCAGAATCTACATTAATGCTCAGTTCTGTGTCTATTCTCGCGTAGGCGCAGTTATACCCGGTATGCATTCCGCCATTTTCTTTATAGAGATACACGATCTCAAACCCATTTTCTGCCCTCTGCCAGCCCTCCACGATATCCTTTGTCTGGTCGGTGGACCCATCATCAATAATAAGCCACACAAAATCTTTGCAGCTCTGGCGGCAGAGGCTCTCATAGCACCGATGCAGGCAGTACGCCCGGTTATAGGTTGGGGTGAATACCGTAATGGCCGCCATATTCTCCCTACTTTCGAATTGCTGCATAGCCCCTGCACAAGAGGCACAGGGCCCGATATCCCAAGAGCCGGTCCACTACATACAGCAGCTGCACTTTTCGACTCGCCGCATTGTAACGCAGAAGCCACCGCTTTTCCCGCATCTCCTGCACCAGTCCGCGCCCCTCCGGCCCGTTGACTGAGGGTGCGCACACCAGGAAGGTGCCAAATTGGTAGGCCACATAGCTCCAGTACAACTCTTTTATCGCCGTGCTCGCTCCCATCTCCTGGGGCAATCGGAGGCACAGCTCTATATTTTCCTTCAAATCCCGCAGGCTTTTCAAGTTCATTGTGCGGGTAATGGAGCCCGTTCTCTGCCGGTATCGGTAAAATCGGCAGGCGCTGAGGCCGAAAGACTTCGCGGCCAGCGCCAAGCGTGCGCACCAGTCGATATCCTCTGAGGTCACGCCTTCCCGAAATCTGAGGTCGCACGAGGAAAACAGCTCCCGCCGAACCGCCTTGTTCCAGGCACAGGCGGTATAACAGCCCTTTTGAAGCAAGTAGCCGAGCTGTGCCTCCCGCCCGGAGACCGGGCACCCCTCTGCGATGTCCGGGCCGATCCACCGCCCCCGCTCCGCGCCATTGGGTTCATACCATTTGGAAAAGCCGAATACCACCACATCCGATGTGAGCTGGGGGATCAGCCGTGCAAGTCCCTCCGGCTCCGCCCAGAAGTCATCTCCGTCCAGAAAGAGGATATACTCTCCTGTGGCCCGACACAGTCCGGCGTTTCTTGCGGAGGATAGCCCTCCGTTTTCCTTGTGCATCACAGTGATCCTGGCATCATTCTTTGCATATTCGTCACAAATGACACCGCAGCGGTCCGGCGATCCATCCTCCACCAAAATCAGTTCCCATTCCCGGTGAGTCTGGCACAGTACGCTCTCAATACACGCCCGCAGATAGCGTTCCACCTGATAAACAGGGACAATGATGGATACCTTCACTTTCTCATCTCCTCTATACCAGCCCCGCTATGAATGCAAAAAAGGAAACCCCGTGGTACGTGAACCCCCAGTTATCATACAGGAAAAACACCAGGAAGCATACCGTGGCACACAGCTTGACCAGCCTGGCGGAACGGCGTTCAAAGATCTGATCAATCATCCACGGGAGGCTACACGCCGCGCCCAGCTCAAAATATGTGGCCAGCCGCCCAAACATATTGGCTCCGTTGACGGTTGCCATGAGCATGAACATAAGGCTGACGATGCTCATATTAATCAGCACAGCCTCCTGCCTCCCCATTGCCGGAAACAGCCGCCGCCGGAAAATCAGGGACATCGCCGGCACCACGGCAAAGACCGCTACCCGCAGGGGATTCATCTGATTGCCGTCAAATACCTCAAACTCCGCCACATGCTTGCCCATAGAGTCCGCATAGGAGAGGAGCGTGCCGATGGAGTCCTCGAAGGTGAGCATCACCGTCACAGTCGCCAGCGCAACAAGGAGAATCCTCCCGCCCCAGGGCTTTCCGGTCAGCAGCGGCAGAAACACAAACAGGAACGCATAGGTGTGGAGGAGCCCCGCCAGCGCTACGATGATATAATATTTCGCCCATTTCCGTTCGTTCAGCGCCGGGACCGCCAAGGTCAGCACCGCCATGGCCGTGATCTGTTTCATGGCGGCCATGGAGAATACATAGGCCCCGATTCCAAAGAACAGCCAGAGGCCAAACGCGAAATTTCCGTCCGCGGTATACCGCTGGACAAAGCGGATCAGCAGCACTTCGTTGACTGCTGCAAAGATCAGCAGATAAATATGGTAGTTGTCCGTGACCGTGCGAATCAGAGCGGTCAGCCCATAAAACAGGGGATTGTGCAGAACATGAAGGTTTTCACTGTCCAACAGGAAGGCCCCGATGGTCTCAGCGCTCTGAAATCCCCGAATATAGGCGGCAGTATCATTGTAATCGGTCCGCAGCCCAGCGAAGAGGGAGAGGATCACCACTATCGCCAGCACAAACAGGTCCCACCGGGGCTTATTCCCCCTCTCACGGATTCCGCCGCCGTACCACTGAGAGAGCTGTGCCAGTACGACAGAGGAGGCACATACCAGAAGCAGCGTGGTCATAAGCCCTCCTCCTGCATCGCTGCGAGGACCCTGCGCACCACGTCGGCGCGGTTAAAACACGCCTCCATATGTACCCGACCGGCCCGGCCCATCTCCTCCCTCCGGATAGGGGGCAGCTCCACGAAGCGGCGCATGGCATGATAAAGCGCCTGGGCGTCGCCGGGCGGGCAGAGGAACCCGTTCTCCCCGTCGCACACCGCCTCCCGGCAGCCCGGAATATCCGAGGTGATGAGGGCACGCCCACTGGACGCCGCCTCCAGCAGTACGTTGGACATTCCCTCATGGTAGGAGGGGAGCACCACGCAGCTCGCCTCCTCATAAAATGGGCGGACATCCTCCTGAAAGCCGTGAAAATCCACCACGCCTTCCCGGACCAGCCCCTCCACCGCCTCCCGGTATGCATCCTCAAAAAAACCCACCATATCGAACCCGATCTCCGCGCCGAAGACCTCCTTTAGGCGCTGGGCAGCCCAAAACAGCTCTTCCACACCCTTTTCCCTCATGATACGGCCCACAAAGAGGAAGCGGACCCGCCCGTTTTCCCTGTAGGGACGCAGGGGGTACTCCGCCAGACTGACGCCCGCCCCAGGGAGCACACACGCCTTCTTCTGCGGGATAATATGCCTTTGAAAAAACAGCGCCGCATTGTCGCTGTTTTCAAAAAATACCCGTCTCGCGCCGCTCAATGCCGTCCGGTACAAAACTGTGACCAGCCGGGCCAGGCCGGGGCGCTGGAACGCCGTGCCCAGCCCCTGGACATTGGCGCAATAGGGGACTCTCATCATCCGGCATGCCAGACCGCCGTAAATATTGGGCTTGATGGAATAGGTCAGCACCAGATCCGGCCGCTCCGCACGGAGCAGCTGCCGATAGGCGCGCAGCAGCTTGAGATCCGTGGCGGGGTTGACGCCTCTGCGGTCTACCGGCGTCTCCAGGCATCGGCAACCCATGCGTTCAAAATCTTCCTCATGCCCCACAAAAGGGGTGCTGATGACCACTTCATTTTCTTCCAGAAGGGTGGAAATGAGCTCCTTCCGGAACCTCCAGAGCATATAGGAGTGGTTTGTGAGCACCAGTATCTTCATCTCGTTTCCTTCCTGTCCCGGCGCTCCATGGCGCCCGTGCCGCCCTCCACCACGCCGCTCTGCCGGAACACGGCCAGGAAGGTGCCGAAAAAGCACTTGAGGTCGATGGCCGGTCCCAAGTGCTCCAGATAATAGCGGTCCAGGGCGGCCTTCTCCTGAATTTCCAGCTCATCCCGGCCGTGGATCTGCGCCCAGCCGGTCAGCCCGGGGCGGAGCTGATGGAGACCGCAGCGGTCCCGCTCCCGGATCAGGTCGGTTTGATTGTACAGGCTGGGCCGGTAGGACACGATGTGAAGGGACCCGGTCAGGATATTCAGGAGCTGCGGCAGCTCATCCAGTGAGGTTTTCCGCAGGACCTTTCCCACCCTGGTGATGTACTGCTCCGGATGCTCCAGCAGATGGGTAGGCTTGTCATGGGGGGTATCGCTCTTCATGGTGCGGAATTTGAGGATGTGGAAGGGACGCTTTCCACGCCCCACCCGCCTCTGGGTGAACAGAACGGGAAAGCCGTCGTCCAGCACAATGGCGATCCCAATGGCCAGCAGCACCGGAGAGAGCAGGACCAGCCCCAGCAGTGAGAGCGCCACGTCGGCGGCCCGTTTGACACCGATATAAAACCGCTGCGCTCCCGTCAGCATATGGGGCGCCTGAGCCCTCTCCTGAACGGCGGCGTTTTCCATTGGAATTCCTCCCCGGCCGCAACTGCGCGGCATTCATTTTCCGCCCTGCCATTGGTAATAGTAATATTTTATCATCTGTGCCTGGGATGTGCAATGGCGCAGCGCTCAATCTCGTCAAAAAGGTCCTGTTTTCTCCTCTTTCCGCGCCTCCTGCCTACAAAACCAACCGCGCCGCGCTCAGCCCAAGGGCAGAACGCGGCGCGGTCCGTCACTGCAGCAGGACCTCCAGAAAGGTCTCCAGGTCCATGTGGTTAAAATATGTTCCGATCTCCAGGTCCTTCAGGGCGGTGCGGATGGCCGCCGCCTCCATGGGGCAGCCCGACAACCTGCGCGCCAACGACTGCGTATCTTCATTCCCAAAATAGTCTCCATAGAAAGCGACGTCCCGCAGGATCCCTTTCTGCACATCCAAAAAAATCTCCAGCTTTCCGCATCCGTCCACCTGCCGGGCCTTGCGGAGCCGGTATGCGGGGGAGGCCCCGTAGTTCCAGCTCCACTGATCATAGCGCTCCGCCTGAAGGGCCCGGATCTCCGCAAGCTGCCCCTGGGAGAGGCGGTAGGGCTGCAGAGCGTACTCCTGGAACAGGAAGTCGCGCAGGGCGGCAAAAAACGCCTCGGTGGAGATGTCTCCGGCAATATAAGGGCGCACATTGGTCACCCTGCTTCGGACCGACTGGATCCCCTTCCCCTCCAGTTTATCCCAGGATACCGTCAGCGCCTTTCCCACCACCTCCAAGTCGGAGTCATACAGAATGGTGCCGTGGTGCATGGTCCGTCCCTGTTTCCCGTACTGGGAATTCCCGGAGAACTTCTTGCCGTCAATGGTCATATCGTTCCGCCCGTTGATCTCCGCATGGACTCCAAAGTGCTCCAGCGCCTTCACAATAGGGCGGCAAAAGGTGGAAAAGTCAAAGGCAGCCGTGGCGCCGCTATCTACAATAAAGGTAAAGTTGATGTTCCCCAGGTCATGGTACACCGCCCCGCCGCCGGAGAGCCGGCGTACCACCCGGATTCCATGCTCCTTTACATAGGCGGCGTTGATCTCGCCGACGGTATTCTGGTTTTTCCCCACAATGATGGCGTTGTCGTTTTGCCAGAGCATGCAGTATGCATGGGCCCGGTCCAGCCGGTCAAAGACATACTGCTCCAACGCCAGGTTGAATCCGGGATCATGGCTGCCACTCTCCAGATAATACATCATGCCGCATACCCCTCCTGATTTCTGTGCTCCCGCCGTTTTTTGGGGCCGGACGCCGCGTGCGGCATCCGGCCCCGATTGACGTTATTCCGAAGTTCCGCTCTCCCCGGACGCCGGGGTATAGTGGAATGTGATCTTCACCGCAGGTCCCTCTTCGCCCTGCCGCAGGTAGAGCGTGGAGGTTTTCTCCACCTCATTGGCGTCGATATCCGCCGTTTCCGCGCCATTGACGTAGACCATCAGGCTGTCCAGACGATGGGCCTCCGAGAGGGCATCGCTGCTCTTGGCCTGGAACCAAGTCTCTCCGTCCCGGCTGTATGTAAGCGTCTCCACCCGGACCAGGCCGCCCAGCTGGAGCTGTACACCCATCCATTTCCCGGCCTCGCGGGGCTGGCCGGGGCCGTCGGCATCCGCTTCCTGCCCGGTCAGGGCCTCCAGGCCGGAGAGCGCCACGGTATAGCCCTCCTCTGACGCCGTCACAGTCTCCACCCGGAACTTTCCGTCGTTCACCTGCCGGGCCGCACCCTCTGCCAGCACCCCTTCGGCGTCTCTGGTCCGGACGATCAGCCCGGTGATCAGGCCCTCCTCCTCCACGGCCGCAGTGAGGCCCTGGACCATCTCGGCATAGGTCACGGTGCTCGCAGGGCGGAACAGCCCCTGCGAGCCCTGCATGACACCGGCCTGGGTCACTGCGGACACAGCCCCTTCCGCCCAGCCGGCGATCTCCGCCGCGTCGGTATAGTCCGTCTGTCCGCCCGCGGAGAGGTGGAAGGCCCGGTCCAGCATCACCGCAGTCTCCTGACGGGTCACGGCCGCGTCGGGCAGAAGCTGTCCGGTCCCGTTCCCCTGCAATACTCCGGCGTCTACCAGGCGCAGCAGCGCGCCGGAATGGGCGTCCTCCGCCCTGATGTCGGTAAAACGGTTCTCCGCCTCCTGGGTGTAGGTCATCACCCGGTCGATGGCGGCGGCCACCTCCCCCCGGGTCATCACATGCTCCGGGGACATGCTCTGATCCAGCTTGCCGCAGTCCTCCCAGCGCTTTGCCGCCTGTGACGCCCAGGCCGGAAAGTCCTCCGAGGCCGCCGAGGCCGGAAAGGTCAGCATACCGATGCAGAGTGCGGCCGCCGTACAGGCCGCGATCCTCTTATGTCTCATCTGTTTTCGCCTCCAAGAATCGAAATCATGCAGCAGCGGCGCCCACGGCGCGGCCGCCGCGCCCGCCGGTGGGCGGGTCAGCGCGCATGGCGCGCTGTGTGGAGTCATTATAGCACAAAGTTCAAAAAAAGTCTCTTCCTTTTTCTGTTTTCAAGCGCCCCGGATACTTCTGGCTACCGCGCTGACCGCCTCGACATGGGTCTGGTCGAAAATATGGGTATAGACCCTACCCGTCACCACCACGTCCTTGTGCCCCAGCGCACGGCTGATATCCGGCAGCGGGATGTGGGCGCTGTTGGCCACACTGGCAAAGGTGTGGCGCAGGCCGTGGAGAGTAATGGGGGGTAGCCCGTTGACCTCCACAAACGCCTCCATGGCCCGGGTGACCTGATTGGGGTTCCAGGGCCGTCCCCGCCGGTCTGCGAGTACAAATCCGGTGTCCTCGGCCAGACCGGCGCACACCGCCGCGCGCTGCTCCTCCCGGGTACGGCGGAGCAGACGCTCCAGGTCCTCCAGCCCCGCAAAGCCCAGGCTCCGGAGAGAGTTGGGCGTTTTGGGGGGCTTTTCCACCACGGTCCCGCCGGCGGTGGTGCGGGCCAGACGGACGGAGAGCACCTTCTTCCGAAAATCGATGTTCTCCCAGCGCAGGCCGCAGATCTCCCCCCGTCGAAGACCCAGATACCCGGCCAGCTTGACGATGAGCTCCATCCGCCCGCCCTCCGCGGCCTGGAAGAGCAGCTTGAGCTCCTGCGGCGTATAGTAGAGCTGGCGGGCCGCCCGCGCTCTGGGGGGCTCCACCCGGTCCACAGGGTTACTGCCGAGGATCTCCTGGCGAAACGCCAGCTTTAGCGCCGTGTGCAGCAGGATATGGTGCTTATGCACGGTGTTCGGGCTCAGCCCCTTGCCCTTGATCATCTGCGTATAATACTGCTGGATGCGCAGCGGCGTGAGCTCCCGCAGCAGGACCCGGCCCAGACTTGGCTTGAGGTGGTTCCGGATGATGTTGGCATAGCAGTAGTAGGTGGTGTATTCCAAGTTGGGCCGTACGATCTCCTCCAGCCAGTAGTCCAGCCACGCCCCAACGGTGATGGCCTCGGCCGCCGGGAGCCCCCCCTCCCTGCGCTCCGCCGCAAAGGTTTCGACCGCCTGGACCGCCTCCCGCTCGCTGCGGAAGGTCCTTGTCCATCGCTCCCGCAGCCCGTTCTTTCCGCGCCCTCCGTCAAAGTAGGCGTAGTAGAGCTTCTTTTCCGTGTCATAGGCCACATTCTTTCCTATCCGTTTTCTAGACATCGTATCCTCCTATCGGTCTGTGTCAGGGACGTTCCGGCGTCCGTCCCACAGATATCCACGGTTACCAGATGGCTACCCGCCTCCTCGCAAAGGCTTGTGCGGAGCGGCCTTTCCCCCGTATGCGGCAAGATGTCTCCTCCTCCCGGGAAAATAATGAAGGAGGAATTCCACATGAGAAACCTC
>OJRC01000415.1_pt1 | contig 28920 bp, 34 predicted proteins | sample 1599081 | NCBI WGS metagenome assembly OJRC01 (sample SAMN03922519, study PRJEB24848) | human gut metagenome | isolation source: stool sample | host: Homo sapiens | place: Germany | collected 2010-02 | reverse complement strand
GGCGAAACCTTGGGGAGGACGCAATCAACGCATCCCGCGTTTTAGTAGCTCCTGCGGTCGAGCGCTCCCCACAGCTTTTTGCTCTGTTCCAGCGTCCAAGCGTTGATGGCGCTCCCCTCGCGGTCGGCCGCGAGGGGCCCCTTAGATTTTACTTGCGCGGCGGAAATCAATTCCGCCTTGCGCCAAGGTTTTGCCTAAGGCGAAACCTTGGGGAGGACGCAATCAACGCATCCCGCGTTTTAGTAGCTCCTGCGGTTGAGCGCTCCCCACAGCTTTTTGCTCTGTTCCAGCGTCCAGGCGTTGATGGCGTCCTCGTCGATGCCCACAAACTCCCGGTCCCGGTAGAGCACCTTCCCGTTGATGATGGTGGTGCGGCAGTTCTTTCCCATCATGCCGAAGAGCATATGCCCGTCGATGTTCTCCTCGGAGAAGGGAGTAAACGGCTTATAGTCCATGACGACGACATCCGCCGCAGCGCCGGGCTTCAAAACACCCAGCGGCTTTCGAAAGTACCGCGCGCCGATGGCGGCATTGTTGCGGAAAAGCATCTGCATGTCCTCGCACCAGCCTACGTTGGGCAGACAAGCGTTATGCCGCTGGATGAGGAGAAACACCTTCAGGGACTCCAGCATGTCGTGGGTATAGGCGTCGGTGCCCATACCCACCAGGATGCCCCGCTCCATCATCTGCAGCACCGGCGAACAGCCCACGGCGTTGCCCATATTGGACTCTGGATTATTGACCACCATGGTGCCGGTCTCCCGAAGGATCTCCATCTCGGCGGGATTGATATGGATGCAGTGGCCCAGGATGGTCTTTTCCCCCAAAATGCCGTGGTTTAAGAGCCGGTTCACCGGACGGCATCCGTAGTTCCGCAGGGAATCATACACGTCGTTCATGCCCTCGGCCACGTGAATATGGAACCCCGTCATGCCGTTGTTGGCCTCCACCATACGGGCAAAGGTCCTGTCGGACAGGGTAAAGAGCGCATGGCCGCCGAACATGGCGTGGATCATATCGTCGTCCTGCTCTCTCGCCCACTTGGCGAAGTCGGCGTTCTCCCGGATGGCCTCCCCGCACTTTTCTTCCCCATCCCGGTCCGATACCTCATAGCACAGGCAGGCACGCATCCCCAGCTCCCGGCACACATCCCGAATGGCGAACAGCGACCCGGGGATCTCGCCGAAGGAGGCGTGGTGGTCAAAAATGGTCGTCACTCCATCCCGGATACAGTCCAGCACCGTGGCATAGGCCGAGGCCCGGGTGCCGTCCAGGGTCAGATGGCGGTCGATGTTCCACCACGTCCCCTCCAGCACCTCCAAAAAGTTGGTGGGATCGTTTCCCTCGATCCCCAGTCCCCGGGCCAGCCCCGAGTAGATATGGGTGTGGGCATTGATGAGCCCCGGCATGATGACGCCGCCCCGGGCGTCCACGAATTCCGCATCCGGGTACTTGGCCTTCATCGCGTCAAGGGGGCCCACCTCTCCGACCCGCTCGCCGTCCAGCGCCACCGCGCCGTCGGCCAGATAGGGCAGCGCATCGTCTCTTGTGATGACCCTTCCGTTTCCAATGAGCAGCATTGCACTCTCCTCCTCACTCTTTGCCCCTTTAAAACAAAACGGTGCCCATTCCTCTGAATGAACACCGGCCCGTGCGCGAAGCACTTCTTTACAGCTTATATTGTCAATTCTGCACAAGGTTCTTTTCTTTGAACAATTTAATTTTATCATAGTTTTTTTATCTTTGCAATGACATATTAAAAATATTTTTTAGCGCAAACTCTTTTTGTTGAATTCCCCCTGATATCTGTTATAATAAAAATAAACCAACGAACAGAGAAAGGCGGGCGATCACGATGCAGGCTTCCCATCTGCAGTTCTGTTTGCAACTGGCCCGGGGTATTGCGCAGCAATTTGGTTCAAATTGCGAAGTAGTGGTTCATGACCTGGACTCCAACGATGTGGAGCACTCCATTGTGGCCATTGAGAATGGTCACGTCTCCGGGCGCCGGGTGGGAGACGGCCCCTCCCATATCGTGCTGGAGGCTCTGCGCGGCGACTGTGCCCGCCTGGAGGACCGATTGGCTTATCTGACCCGGAGCGACGACGGAAAGATCCTCAAATCCAGCACCATCTATATCCGAGATGATGACGGCAGAGCCATCGGCGTCTTTGCCATCAACTACGACATCACCCTCATGCTGGCCATGGAGGACGCCCTCAAGGGCTTTACTGCCACCCAGGTGCCGGAACGGGAGCCGGAGCACATCTCCCGGAATGTGGCCGACCTTCTGGATGAGCTCATCGAGCAGAGTGTCAAGCTGGTGGGGAAACCGGTACCTCTCATGAACAAAGAGGACAAGGTGAAGGCCATCCAATTTCTCAACGATACCGGCGCTTTCCTCATCACCAAATCCGGCGACAAGGTGTGCAAGTTCTTCGGTATTTCCAAGTACACCCTTTATAGCTATATCGACGAGGCCAAGAACTAGGCGCTGTTGGAAAAAGGGGAATCGCTCCTGCGGCGATTCCCGGCCCGGCGGATAAAATCCGCCGGGCCTTTTTCTACTTTTCTTCGGCCTTGCGCTCCGTCCGGTCCTTGGGCAGGATCAGGTTGAGGAGGATCGCCATCAGCGTGGCGACCACCACAGAAGAGGAGCCGAACACCGTGGTCACCCAGTCCGGAAAGCCGCTGCCGGCCAGACAGCCCGGCACCTGGGTGATTCCCACGCCCAGCGCCACAGAGAGGCCCACCACCTTTCCCAGCCGCCACGTTCCACACATCCATGCAACTCCTGATCTCACCCCTGCTCAAAATACCTCGCTCCTCTGCCGTACAAAACTGTGGATTGTTTTATCAAAATATGCCTCAGAAAACTTCAGCAGCTCCTGTACCACACGGGGCATATATCGGTTCCGATCATAGATAATGGCGAGCTGGCGGGAAATGGGCGGCTGGAAAGGCTTCGACACCAACTCCGGCACCAGGTATTCCTCTATATAAGGCTGGGGCAGGATGCTGATCCCACGCCGGTTGCTCACCATACGCATCAGCAGGTAGGCTCTCGGCGCAGTGCCGACAACCTTTGGCCTGAATCCATGCCGGATACACATATCCATCAGCATTTGGTGGGGCTGATAGTCATCGTTAAACAGAAGAAGTGGCTCGTCGCGCAGATCCTCAATGGTAAGGTGCTTTTGCTTTGCCAGAGGGTGTTCTTTGTGCATGACGCCGACCATCGCATCTGAACTGATCACTTTTATCTCCAATGCGGCATTTGGCTTCTCCGCCACCGGGAGCACGGCAAACCCGATGTCACACCTGTGTGCCAACACGGCATTCTTGATCTCGCGAGAAGTCATTTCCAGAATATTCAGATAGGCATCCGGAAAGCGGGAGGAAAAGCTGGCCTCCAACTCCCGAAAAAATACGCTGGCTATGGTGACTGTGCCGATGTTGACCCTCCCGGATACATTTGCCGACGTGTCCCGCATCACGCTGTACAGGTCGTCGATACGGCTACAGATATCCTGGGCCCGCTCATAAAAGACCTGTCCCTCCTCCGTCAGCTTAAATACTCTTTTGTTCCTGTCGATGAGGCAGACCCCCAATTCATCTTCCAGCTGTTTGATGGATTTGGTGAGTCCCGGCTGAGTCGTATACAGCGCAGCGGCGGCGGCTGTGAAGCCCTTTCTCCGGACGATCTCGATGAAATACTGAAGCTGTCTGATTTCCATATCCAGTCCCCCCATGTGATGCGGCCCGGCCTGTTTTAGGAATTATACCAAAACATCCTGTATATTTTCAACTATTTTTGTTCAATCATAACCATTCGTTATGAGGCAGATAAGAGGTATGTATTTCCCTTTTTACCTTCTGTCCCATATACTTGCAATAAACACCGGTGTCTTTCGTTTTGGAACTTTCTTACCTGAGCCGCAGCCGGACGCGGTCCGATAAGAAGAGCTAGGGAGGTATCATGGAAATAGATTTTATCGTACAGGATCATACCGCCTGCCTGACCATAGACCGGAGCCATGGCCTCAATCTCCTCACGCCGGATCTCATGCGCGAGCTGGAAGCACACCGCGGCAGAATCAACGACGATCCCTCCATCCGTGCAGGCATCCTCACCGGGCACGGGACCAAAGCTTTCTGCGCGGGCACAGACATCCAGCAGTGACTCCCCTTTGTTGCGCAGGCAAAAGCGCATCCGGAAGAGATGCCGCGGACGCCGATGCGGGGACTTCAAATGAAAAAGCCTCTCATTGCGGCCGTCAACGGTTATGCGCTAGGCGGCGGCGAATTGGCTCTGTCCTGTGACATTCGGGAGGCCTCCCGCAACGCTGTTTTCGGATGGCCGGAGGCCTCCCTGGGTATTCTGCCCCGTTTGGGCGGGACACAGCGCCTTCCCCGTATCATCGGTCCGGCCAGGGCCCGCGAGATTCTCTTGACTGGTAGGCGGGTAGCGGCCCAGGAGGCCCTTTCCATCGGACTCGTCTCCGAGGTCGTGGAGGCAGAGCACCTGATGGATACGGCTTGGGCCTATGCACGGCGCATCTGTGCTCTCGCCCCTCTTTCTGTAGAGTCTATCAAGCGTTGTCTGGACGAGGGCTGTGAGTCCAGCCTTGACGATGGTCTGGAGTTGGAAAATACCCTTGGGCTCCGTCTCTGCGATACAGAAGACTACCAGGAGGGCAGACGTGCATTTTCAGAAAAACGTGCGCCCTGCTTCCACGGCCACTGAGACCGGCACTTTCCGCCTGATGGCCGTTGCCGGCCAATGTTTCTCCGATCTCTACCATTTCACAAGAAAGGAAGATAGTTTTATGGAACACCTGGATTTTATCAAGGTCGATATCGTCGAAGAGGGGATCGCCGTCGTTACCCTGAACCGCCCCCCTGTCAACGCTTTCAATTTACAGATGTATCGTGAACTCCACAAGGCCTTCCAGTTCACCGACGACCCCGCCAACAACGTGCGCTGTGTCGTTGTCTGTGCAGAGGGTAAAATGTTCTCCCCCGGAAATGACGTCAACGACTTCGCCGACGACAGCACCTATCAGGTGGCCAACTATTCCGACGTGGTGGCCGAAGGGCTGGATTCCGTTATGCTCTCCAAGGTCCCCGTGGTCGTTGCCGTAAACGGCGCCTGTGCGGGTGCCGGCTTCTGCATTCCCGCCGTAGCGGATGTCGTGGTCGCCACCGAGAAGGCCAAGTTTGGTATCACTGAGCTTAATGTGGGTATCATCGGAGGCGCCGCGGAAGCAAGCTACTGCCTCCCGCCAAAGGTCGTGAGCTATATGTCTCTCACCGGCCGCATGATGTCCGCCAGGGATATGGAAAAATACTCCTTTGTCCATAAGATCGTCCCCGAGGAACAGCTTATGGACGAGGCCATGGACATTGCCCGCGCCATCGCGGCCCATCCGCCCATCGGCCTGCGCTACTCCAAGGAGGTCCTGCTCAAAATTTTCGAGCCCGATGTCCTGGCTGAAAAGGTGGAGTTTGCCGCCGAAAAAAACCGCGCCCACAAGAAAACGGCCGACTTTAAGGAGGCTGTAAGCGCCTTTTTGGAAAAAAGAAAGCCCCGCTTCCAGGGGAAATAACCTCTGGGTCCAGCCCCTGCGACAGTTATCCCCGCACTCTTTATAGAACTTGCTAATTATAAAAGGTGGTCTTAAAAACAATAACACAGTATGGACAATATAAAGAATACACAAAAAAGGGAGTGTTGGAAATGGAACAAATGCCCAATGCCTCCACGGAGGTTAAAAAGCCAAAGAAATTCAAAATTGCATTTCCCCACACCTATTTGATTTTGGTTGCGCTTTGCGCTTTAGCTGTAATCTTGACCAATGTTTTACCCTCCGGTGTATTTGACCGTGAACGAAATGCGGATGGTCGGACGGTAGTTATCGCCGGAACCTATCACGAGGTTGAGGCAAATCCGATTCCTTTTATCAAGTTGCCGGTTAAAATTCATGAGGGCATGCAGGCCGGCGCCGACCTATTGATGTTCATGCTCATTATGGGTGGTTCCTTTGGCATTCTAAATGAGGCCGGTGCGGTAAACTTTTTTATTTGTAATTCCTTAGCACGTGCAATGCGAGGAAAGGAAAAGCTTTTTATCCCCATCCTTCTTTTCGTCATGTCCATGGGCGGTATTACCTTCGGTATGGCTGTAGAGGCCGTCGCTTTTATCCCGGCTGTCATTGCGCTGTCTATAGCTCTTGGCTACGACAGTATCCTAGGATTGGCAATTGTCTTTTTGGGCAGCAATGCCGGATATACTGCTGGCATTTATAATCCCTTCAATGTGGGCGTAGCACATTCTCTAGCAGAAATTCCGCTTTACGAGGGTGCTTGGTATCGTTGGATCTTCCTTTTCGTGTTACTGATGATTGCAAGCATAGGATTGATGCGTTATGCAGACAGGATAAAAAAAGATCCCACCAAGAGTTTGGTGTACAAAGACCCAGATTCCGAGAGTTGGCGTTCTGTGCAGAGCAGCGGACGTAAGGCCACTATTCAAGAATATCTTGGATTGTTTATTTTCTTGGGCGGCTTTGCTTTGATTATTTGGGGCTGCGTCTCTCAAGGATGGTGGTTCGGCGAAATTTCCGCCGCTTTCTTCTGGATGGCGGTCCTTACAGGAATTATTTTTCGATTTACGCCTAACAAGATGTGTCGCCTATTCTGCTCTGGAATGTCGGACATTGCAGTTGGAGCTGGTTCCGTCGGCTTTGCTAGAGCAATCGCAGTCATTCTGGCAGACGGCGTAATTATGGATACAATCGTCTACTATCTGGCAATGCCGCTCCAATACCTGCCCGGTATCGTACAGGCCGCTGGTATGCAAGTCGCTCAGACCATCATTAACTTGGGCCTCCCATCCGGCTCAGCCCAAGCTACGGCTACTATGCCGATCATTATTCCTCTGGCGGACCTTCTGGGCGTTTCGCGTCAAACAGCAGTATTTGCGTTCCAATGCGGAGATGGTATCTCCAATGGTATTATTCCGACCTATACTACCCTAATTGCAATGATGGCCGCAGCCAAAATCCCATTCCAGAAGTGGCTCAAGCTAGCTTTTAAAATTGTAGCAGTTCAATGGCTTGCGGGTATGGCAATGACTATCATTGCGACCTTAATTCATTATTGATGCAGGTGAAGCTTTAAGCCGAAACACTTCTCAATTTTATTTCAGCACATCTGTAGCTTTAATAAGGGAACGCAGTCAACATGACACATTCTTACGAAGCCCTCCGTGTGGATATTTCTGCACAAATCGCAGTCATCACTATGAATTGGTTCTGGCCTGTGATCTGCGTATTGCCTGTGATAAACCCCGTCTTGGACTTTCTGAGCCGAGTCTAGGTATCATTCCCGGGATCGGCGGGACACGGTGGTTGGCCCGCTGCGGGGGTATGAGCAATTGCCAGATAGATCATTCCGGCCGGAAAGATCTTGAATGGAGAGCAGGTTTTGGCCCTTGGCCTTGCTCCAGACTGCGTTCCGCAGACGCTTCTGCTCCAGAGGGCCAAAGCCGTCGCAGAGGAACTGCACGACAGAAGGCCGCTGGCCCTGATGCTTGCCAAGAAATTGCTCTACGCCGTTCTCTCCACCAGTCAGGAGTGCGTAATTCTGATGAAGAAACTCTCCTTGTGCGTCCTGCTGGACAGCGCAGATAAAGACGAGGGCATCCGTTCCTTTTTAGAGAAACGCTGGCCCGTTTTTACCGGCTACTAATCAAATTTTAGGAGGAATATAATGAACCGATTCGCGGAGGAGTACGCTTCCAAAAAGGTGACCATACAGGATGTCCTGCATATGATCCAATCCAATGATCTCATCTGGACCTCCTATAACGGTCTGGAGCCTCAGTCGTTCTTCCGGGAACTCCACACCATAAAAGACAGGGTGGAACATGTCACCGTGCGCCACGCCGGACTTTGGAAAAACTATGAATTTGTCTCTAGCCCAGAAATGAAGGGCCATTTTGATGTTATCAGCAGCTTTTATGATGAATTTGCCCGCGCCTGCCATGATTACCAGATTTCCAGTTATATGCCGATCCACTTGCATAACGGCGTAGCTCGCTGCCTGGAAGACCGCCACATCAATATGTTCGTCGGTATGGTCTGTCCGATGGACGAGCACGGCTACGTCCATTTTTCCCTTAACGCGTACAACGAAATGGACACCGTCTTTCGTTCTGACGTGGTGGTCATGCTGGTCAATAAAAATCTTCCCGTGGTCGGGGGCGACAACCTCGTCCACATCAGTGATATCGACTACATAGTGGAAGTGGAGGATCCGCTTATCACAATCGAAGGCAGTCAGCCCGGGGAAACGGAAATGAAGATTGGGGCCAACGTCGCCTCGCTGGTGGAGGATGGTTCCACCATTCAACTCGGCATCGGGAATATCCCCAACGCAGTGGGGACCTATCTCGCCGAAAAAAATGATTTGGGCGTACACACGGAAATGATCACCAGTATTATTGCGGACCTTTCTGAATCCCGTGTGATCACAGGGAAAAAGAAAACCATCAACCGCGGGAAAATCGTGGGAAGCTTCGCCTTAGGCAATCAGCGGCTTTATGAATATCTTGACCACAATCCTGAAATCGCGCTGATGTCCGGCAGCTATGTCAACGACCCCCGCGTGATTTGCCAAAACGACCGGATGGTCTCCATTAACTCCTGCCTCCAAGTCGATTTGACCGGTCAGATCTGCTCGGAGTCCATGGGGCATGTCCAATATTCCGGTACCGGGGGCGCCGCTGATTTTGCCGTCGGCGCCTCCCACTCCAAAGGCGGGAAATCCATTGTGGCGGTCAAATCTACCGCAAAGAAAGGAACCGTCTCCACCATACAGCCCCTCCTCACCCCCGGTGCCGTAGTGTCCATCAGCCGGAATGACATCGACTACATCATTACGGAATATGGAATCGCAAAGATCAAGGGAAAGAGCATTGCTGAACGCGTAGAAAACCTGATCCATATTGCCCACCCCAAATTCCGGGACGAGCTGCGCCAGAAGGCCAAGGATTATAAGATTTGGTAATTCTATACCATATTTGCCACATAAGGGAGTATCTGTACTATGAAGATTGATGCGCTCAAAAAAGTGTGCGTTGCGGGCGCCGGCCAGATGGGGCGGCAAATTGCGCTCACCATTGCCCTTCACGGGTACGACGTCTATCTGACCGACTCCGTCCCTGCCGCGCTTGCGCAGACGGACACTTGGTCACGGGACTATTTGGACGGTCGGGTATCCAAGGGAAAGATGACATCCGAGCAGGCAGATGCGGCACGCGCCCGCTTTCATCTGGTCCCCACGCTGCAACAGGCCGCCGCTGGATCTCAAATTGTGATAGAAGCCATCTTAGAAGACCGCGAGATCAAGCGCTCGTTCTATTTCGAACTCGGCGGCATCGTCGGGGAAGATACCATCTTGGCGTCCAATTCCAGCTATATGGTCTCCTCCCTCTTTCAAGACTGTGTTAAAACCCCTTCCAGACTGGCCAACATGCATTTTTTCAATCCCGCTTTAGTCCTGAAGCTGGTAGAGGTGGTCAAAGGAGAACACACCGCGCCGGACACCGTGGAGCTCATTGTGGAATTTGCAAAGAAAATCGGTAAAACACCGATCCGTGTCAATCGGGAAATCGATGGTTTTGTGGTCAACCGTGTTCTGCGTGCCATCCGGGATGAGGCTTACTTTCTGGTGGAAGAGGGTGTCTGCACACCCGAAGACCTAGACATCGGTGTGGAACTAGGGCTCAATCACCCCATGGGTCCCTTCCGCCTTTTGGATCTGACCGGGATCGATCTCAATTATATGTCCATGGAACAGCGCTGGAAGGACACAGGCATCAAGCCCCACGGTTATGATATTGCTAAACAGATGTACGAATCCCACCTGTGGGGTCGAAAAACTGGAAAGGGATTCTATACGTATGGTGAGACATAGAAGGCGCAGTTGATTATACATATGCAGCGATAGGTCGTTGCGGCCGCTTATGGCCGCTCCGCCATTGTGAAAGCCAAAAGCGGCATGCGAACAGTCGCTTCCTTCTCTTGTCTATAAAAACAGAGCGCATCGCCATCTGAATCACAATCACGTCAGGCATCGCAACGTATTAAGAGCTTTGATCGACCGCAGTGAAGCTGGGAGCCTGGACGGCAAAAAATGGCGCACATAGAAATACCGCGTGAGGCAATGCTATGTCTGGATTCCCAATCCAACAAACAAACGAAGCAAGGAGATGCGAAATTATGTCTAGCTCTAATAATTCTAATCAGCCTGTCGTGCCCAGCGCCCGCGAGGCCCTGAACAAGTTTAAGATGGAGGCCGCTCAGGAAGTCGGCGTGAACCTGAAGCAGGGCTATAACGGCGACCTGACCAGCCGCGAGGCCGGCTCTGTTGGGGGCCAGATGGTCAAGAAGATGATCGAGGCCTACGAGAACGGCATGAAGTAAGTATCCCCAAAGGGATTAAATGTATCGGCCGGGGGCCGGAGGAAATTCCTCCGGCCCCCGGCCTTTTTGCAGAAATCCGCCGTCTTCATGGCGTGCAAGGGGGCGGCGGACCCCTTTTGGGTATGCCGCCGCCCCCTTGTGTTACCCCTATGCATCTGCTCCGTCTTAGAAAAACAGAGCCAGACTCCAGGCCGCCGTGGCCACCAGCGCGCCGGCTGCCGCCCAGGCCGGCGCAGGCAAAAATCTGATCCACCGCCCCACCCGCGTATTTCCCCGCACATAGCTTTTCGCCGCCTTCTGGGCCTCCTCCAGCACCTGTTCCGCCGAGACACCCTCGGCAAAGGCATCCTCCCGCATGATAAAAATCGCTTGCTCAAAAAGGCGCGGGTCCGGCGCCTTTACCACGATGACCCGTTTGTTGATTCCCTTGACCATTCTGGATCCCCTCCTGCTTTTTTCTCGTCCTTCCAGTATGACCCGGTTATGCTTCCATTATTCGCCTCGCATAAGAAGAAGCGGCCTGTCGTAGACTAGGGACAGAAACTTTTTTGGAGGCGGGAACGTGGGGAAACACAGAAAGCGGCTTCTCTGGTCGCTGGCCCTCATCTTCGGGCTCAACATTCTGATCATTACCTTGGTCCAGACCGCCCAGGCGGCTACCTACCGGCAGGGCTCCTCCGGCCAGGCGGTACGCACCATTCAGGAAAAGCTGGTGCGCTGGGGCTATTTTGATGGGCCAGTGGATGGCATCTATGGCTCCAAAACAGAGGCAGCCGTAAAGAAATTTCAGCAGAAAAACGGCCTTACCGCCGACGGTGTGACGGGGACCGCCACGTTGAAAGCGCTGGGCATGACGACCACGGAGAACGGTGCCTCCTCCAGTCAGAGCAACAGCGTGGATCTGCTGGCCCGTGTCATCTCGGCGGAGGCCAGGGGCGAGCCCTACAGCGGCCAGGTGGCGGTGGGCGCCGTGATCCTCAACCGGGTGAGCCACCCCTCCTTCCCCAACACCATCGCGGGAGTGGTCTATCAGCCGGGCGCCTTCTCCTGCATGGACGATGGGCAGATCGACCAGCCGGTGGCCGAATCCTCCATCCGGGCCGCCCGGGAGGCGCTCAACGGCGCCGACCCCAGCGGCGGAGCCATCTATTATTTTAATCCCAGCACCGCAACCAGCGGCTGGATCTGGTCCCGTCCCCTCATCAAGGTCATTGGAAACCACCGTTTCTGCTCATAAGAAAAGCGGACATGCCATATGGCATGTCCGCTTTCTCATATCCGGAATTTAGTCGGTGACGAAGGGCAGCAGGGCGATCTGACGGGCCTGCTTGATGGCCTGGGTCAACTGGCGCTGATGCATGGCGCAGGTACCGGTGGTCCGGCGGGGCAGGATCTTGGACCGCTCGGAGACAAACCGGCGCAGCTTGGCCGCGTCCTTATAGTCGATGTGCTCGACCTTATCCACACAGAAGCTGCAAACCTTGCGGCGCTTGCGGCCGCGGGGACGCTCTCTATCCATAGGCATGGTATATACCCTCCTTATGTTTATTTTGAAAAGAAAGTCGGACCTGTCGGCCCATTTTCAAGGCCCTGTTTTGATGGGGTGCATCAAAACGGGAGTTCGCCGTCGTCGTCGTCCAGCTCGGCGAATTGATCCCCGCCCGCGGGGGCGGCGTAGGCCGGAGGGGGGACGGGCGCGCTGGGCGCTGGGGCGGAGTAGCCGCCGCCGTAACCGCCGTAGCCGCCGCCCTCGGCGTCCCGCTTGGAGTCGCCAAAATAGACGTTGTCGGCCACTACCTCTGCGGCGGTGCGCTTATTGCCGTCCCGGTCCGTGTAATCCCGGATCTGGAGACGGCCTTCCACGACGGCCATACGGCCCTTGGTGAAATACCGGGAGACAAACTCGGCGGTGGAGCGCCAGGCGACCACATTGATGAAGTCCGCCTTCTTCTCCCCGGTCTCCTTGTCCTTGAAGTCCCGGTCCACGGCCAGCCGCAGGGATGCCACGGCTACCCCCGAGGGGGTGTGCCGCATTTCAGGGTCCGCCACCAGGCGGCCCTGAAGAAAAATTTTGTTGAGCATGGCCTCTCCTTATTCGTCCTTGCAGACGATCATGGAGCGCATCACGCCGTCGGTGATCCGCATCACGCGGTCCAGCTCGGCGGGGAACGCGGCATCAGCCGTAAAGGTCATGAACACGTAGTAGCCCTCGTTCAGGTCGTCGATGGGATAGGCCAGCCGGCGCTTGCCCCACTCGTCCACCTCGGCCACGGTTCCCCGGGCCTCGGCCATCGCCTTGAACTTGGCCACCAGCGCGGCGGTGGCCTCCTCGCCCAGCTCGGGCTTGAGGATATATGCCACCTCGTAGTTGCCGTTGATCTTTGCCATTTTACTTGCACCTCCTTATGGTCTTGTGGCCCTCACTCTTTGGTGAGAGCAAGGATGACGCCCATCTCATCTCGACAGGCTATATTATTATATAGAAAATCCTAGAAATGTCAAGGAAAATTTCAAATTATCCGCCTCTCGGCGCCCTTTCCGCCGGGACGGTCCAGAGGCCCTCTCCCCGCACCGGGGGAGAGGGCCTCTGAACCGTCCGCTTAAAAAAGCGGGACCTCCAGCGGGGTCTCCAGCTCGATCCGGCGATTGGTGGAAAGCGCCAGCTTCACGCTGTCCCATCCATAGTCCCTCAGGACGCGGTATTCCGTGTTCTCCTCGCACCAGCCGTCTTCGTCCCGGTCTACGGCGCTCATGGAGTAGCCGCCCCACTCATGCTCTCCGCCTTCCGGATCGTAATAGTACCACTGGAAGGAGGTCCCCTGGCCGTCGTTGCGCAGGGACAGATACACGTCCTCCCCCCGGCGCTCGATACTCTCCACGAAAAGTCCCTCCGGGAGCCAATCGGCCTCCCCGGTCTCCAGGTCCAGGGTGACCTGGGTCCGGTCCTTGTCCAGCCAGGAACAGCCGGTGATCACCAGAGTGAATGCCTCCCCGCCGGTGAAATAGGGGCTCTCCAGAGTGTAGTTGGGCCAGAAGTGCTCCCCCTCCGCGCTCCCGAAGGAAACGCCTCGCTTCTCATAGCGGTTTCCGCTCTCATCCGCCACATAGCAGTCCAGGCCGGTCAGCCACGCGGTGTTGTTGGGGCCGTCGGAGAGGGTCAGGACCATCTGCGTGGGGTCGATGGACAGTCCGTCCACCCGGAGGCGCTGACCGTCCAGCTCGATCCACTGCTCCGCCCGCACCGTCCGTCCGGGTCCGATGAGCCCGGTATCGATGGTCAGGGGAAAGTCAAAGGAGACCATCGCAGCCGGGCGGTCCTGCGGGGTCTCCTCCGGCCAGGGCCCGTCCGCCGGAGCGGCCGGGCTCTCCGCCGCGCCCTGCCCCGCCTTGGGATAGCCGGCGTCCCGCACGTCAAAGCGCAGCGTCAGCCTGTCGGGAAGGCTCCCCTCCGCAAAATAGAAGGTGGCAACGCGGTAATCCTTCTCCTGCAGCTCCTCCCCCGGACTGCCCCAGGTGGCGGCATAGCCCTCCAAATGCTCCCCATCCTGCGCCAGCAGCGCCGGCTGCGCCTCCAGGGCGTTCTCCCCGTCCCAGCTCAGCGTATAGAACACATTGAGCTGCCTCTCATCCACGATGAGATACTCCACCGACAGAGTGACGCCATCGGCGGTCCGGGTCTGGCCCACGGGCTGGATATAGTCGTTTTCAAAGGCTGCCTTCAAGCTGGGGTCCACGGCCACGGCCTCCGCCAGCGCCCTGACAAAAGGCACACGGCGGCAGGCCATGGCGAAGGGCATCGAGCAGTTCACCAGTAAAATGAAGGCGGAGGCCGCCCCGGCCAGGGAGGCTGCGGGGATTCCCAGCCAGCGGCCCGCCCTTGCCTTACGGGCCCGGCCACGGGCCCGCTCTACGGTGCCGTCCAGCGCAGGCGGCGTCTCCCCCAGTTCTGCGACCAGGGCCCAGTATTCCTCGTTTCGGTTCATGCGCCCACCTCCTCTCCATCCACAAGCTCCAGGCGCAGGAGCCTGAGCGCCTTTCTCTGCCGGGTGGCCGCCGTCCCCTGGGGGATGTCCAGGGCGCGGGCGGTCTCCGCAAGGGTAAGTCCGGAAAAATACCGCAGGATGATGACCTCTTTGAGCTCTCTGGGGAGCCGGCCCACCGCATCCCGCAGGGGGAGGGCGTCGAAGTCCTCCTGTGCCGTCTCCGGGAGCTCCGCCACGGATACCTCGCGTCTGTGCCGCCGCAGCTCCGCGTTACAGACATTGATGAGGATACGGGTGAGCCATGTGCCGAAAAACTGCTCCTCCCGCAGTTTTTCGCAGGCGCGCAGGCCCTTGTAGACCGCCTCGTCCACCGCGTCCACCGCCAGGGAGGCGCTGCCCAGGTAGAGGAGGGCCATGCCGTAGAGCTTCCCCTTCATGGCGTCGGCCCGGACGGCGTATTCCTGTTCCGTCACGCCCATCCCTCCTTTCTGACCATTAGATGTTCCGTAGCGGCGTTTTGATTGCGTCCGTTGAAATTTTCTCCCGCACCATATATAATACAGGGAGTATGCTGAGGAGGTAGCCGCCCTTGAAGGAGCTTGACCGTCTGCCCATTCCGCTTTTGGCGTGGTATCGCGAAAACGCCCGTGTTCTGCCCTGGCGCCCCGCCCCCGGCGGAGGCGCGCTGGGGGACCCCTATCGCGTGTGGGTGTCGGAGATCATGCTCCAGCAGACCAGGGTGGCGGCGGTTCTGGACTATTACCGCCGCTTTATGGCCGCACTGCCCGCCGTGGCCGATCTGGCCGCGGTGGAGGAGGACCGGCTGATGAAGCTGTGGCAGGGGCTGGGCTACTACAACCGGGCCCGCAACCTCCAAAAGGCCGCCCGCCAGATCATGGCGGACCACGGGGGCGTCTTCCCCGGCACCTACGAGGGCCTGCTGTCCCTGGCCGGCGTGGGGGAATATACCGCCGGTGCGGTGGCCTCCATCGCCTTCGGCCTGCCGATTCCCGCAGTGGACGGGAACGTGCTGCGGGTGGTCGCCCGCCTCACCGGAGACACGGGCGACATCACAAAGCCCGAGACCAAACGCCGGATGCGCGGGGCCCTGGAGGCCGTGATCCCGGCGGGCGCGCCCGGGGACTTCAACCAGGCCATGATGGACCTGGGAGCCATGGTCTGCCTCCCCAACGGGGCGCCGCTGTGCGCCCGGTGTCCGGCACGCGGGTTCTGCCGGGCGCTGCTGGAGAACCGGACGGGCGAGCTGCCGGTAAAAGCGCCCAAGCGTGCGCGCCGGGTGGAGGCGCGCACGGTCTACCTCATCTTCCGCCGGGGCCGGGTGGCCCTGCGGCGCAGGCCGGAAAAGGGCCTTCTCTCCGGGCTGTGGGAGTACCCCAACGAGCCCGGCGGCGGCCCCGGCCTCCTGGAGGAATGGGGCGTCACGCCGCTGCGGCTGGAGCGGGGCGGAACGGCCAGGCATGTCTTTACCCATATCGAGTGGCAGATGGAGGCCCTCATCGCACAGGCCGCGGAGGACGCCCTCCCGGAGGGCTGGGTCTGGGCCGGGCGGGAGGCCCTTCGGACCCTGTACGCCGTCCCCAGCGCCTTTCAGGAATTTGCCCATCTTGTGGAGGAACAGATCTGTGAATGACATCATTGCCGCCCAGCGGCGCTATTTCAACAGCGGGGCCACCCGGAGCACGGATTTCCGCAGGCGTATGCTCGCCCGGCTGGAGGAGGCGGTACACAGACACGAGGCCGAACTGCTCGCCGCGCTGAAGGCCGACCTCAACAAGACCGCGTTCGAGGGCTACGAGACCGAGCTGGCCCTGGTCCTCTCCGAGCTGCGGGAGGCCCGGCGGGAGCTGGACCGCTGGGCCCGTCCCCGGAGGGTGCCCACGCCTCTGTCCCAATTCCCCTCCAGGGGATTCGTCTACCCCGAGCCCTACGGCACGACCCTTATTATGTCCCCCTGGAACTATCCGCTCCAGCTCACGCTGTGTCCGCTGGCGGCCGCCATGGCGGCGGGCTGCACCGCGGTGGTGAAGCCCTCGGCCTACGCCCCCGCCGCCTCCGCCGCCCTGGCCCGACTGCTGGGCGAGACCTTCTCCCGGCACTATATCGCCGTGGTGGAGGGCGGCCGGGAGGAGAACGCCGCCCTGCTGGACCAGAAATTCGACTATATCTTCTTCACCGGGAGTCCCCAGGTGGGGCGGACCGTCATGACCGCGGCGGCCAGACATCTCACCCCGGTGACGCTGGAGCTGGGGGGCAAATCCCCGGTCATCGTGGCCCCGGACGCCGACTTGGACCTGACCGCCAAGCGCCTGGTGTGGGGAAAATTCCTCAACGCGGGACAGACCTGTGTGGCCCCCGACCACGTATGGGTGCGCCCGGAGCAGCGGGATGCGCTGGTGGAGCGGATGGGCCGCTATATCGGCAGATTTTACGGTCCCGCCCCCCTGGAGGGGGAGGACCTGCCCCGCATCGTGAACCGGAAGCACTACGACCGGCTCTGCGCCCTGCTGGGCAGCGGGCGCACCGCCCTGGGCGGACAGACCGACCCGGACCGGCTGCGCATCGCCCCCACGGTGCTGGTGGATGTGTCCGAGGACGAGCCGGTGATGGGCGAGGAGATCTTCGGTCCCATCCTGCCCGTGCTCACCTACGACGATCTGGACGGGCTCCTCTCCCACCTTCAGGAGAGGCCCTCCCCCCTGGCCCTCTATCTCTTCACCCGCAGCCGCGAGACGGAACGGCGGGTCCTGGGCGCCCTGCGTTTCGGCGGCGGCTGCGTCAACGACGCGGTGGTCCACCTGGCGGTGAGCGGCCTCCCCTTCGGCGGCGTGGGGGAGAGCGGCATGGGCGCCTACCATGGAAAAGCGGGCTTCGACACCTTTACCCACCGCAAGAGCGTGCTCCGCCGGGGGCGGCTGGATTTTCCGCTGCGGTATCCGCCCTGCGGCGACAGAAAGATCGGACTTTTAAAAAAGCTGATGAGATGATAGGGAGAGAAGAAGGAATGGCAAAGCTATACTTCCGTTACGGGGTCATGGGCTCCAGCAAGACGGCCAATGCCCTGATGGTGCGCTACAACTACGAGGAGCGCGGTCAGGAGGCCCTGCTGGTGAAGCCGGAGCTGGACCAGCGGGACGGCGCCAAATTCGTGGCCTCCCGCATGGGCCTGTCCCATACGTGCATCTACTTTTCCGAGCTCCAGGCCATGCCGGAGGAGAAGGTGCGGGGTTACGCCTGCGTCATCGTGGACGAGGCCCAATTTCTGAGCCGGGACGAGGTACAGTATCTGGTGGGCGTGGTGGACGACTGGAACGTGCCCGTTATCTGCTACGGCCTGCGGGCCGACTTCGCCGGACAGCTCTTCCCCGGCTCCCAGGAGCTGCTGGCGGTGGCCGACATCATCGAGGAGGTCAAGACCATCTGCTGGTGCGGCAAAAAGGCCACCTACAACGCCCGTTTCGACCAGCACGGCAAGGTGCTCCGGGAGGGCGAGCAGGTGGTGCTGGGCGCCAATGACCAGTATATCGGCCTGTGCCGCAAGCACTGGCGGGAGGGAAACCTGGGCCCCGGCTTCCCCAGGAAATGACGCTATTCCCCTGTGTTCCCGTCCCGGAAAAAGGCCTCCGCCCCCAGTTGGAGCCCCAGCAGGAGCCCGGCCTGAAACGCGTATTGGCCGTGTCCCTCAACGGGATTTTGCTTCAGGTGCTCCGGCCAGCGCCTGGGCTCCGGTCCTCCCACCCAATAATGGTATAAGAGCTCTATGATGTACGACATAAGACCACCTCAAAACTTACTTTCTGTCGTGTATTATAACACGACAGAAAATTCGTGTCAAGCGGAGGTATTCCATGGTTTTTAATGAGAGGATCAAGCAGCTTCGGATAGAAAAAAAGTTAACACAGGCCCAAGTGGCGGCAGCGTGTGGTATGACGGTTCGCTCTTATCAGCGGCTGGAGGCCGATGCGAAACCGCACTATACCGGCCTTCTGCATCTCGCCACCTTCTTCGAGGTCTCCGTGGACTGGCTGATGGGCCGCACGGAGAACCGGAAGGTACAGCCGTAATGGTCTGCAATCTCTGTCCCCGCCGCTGCGGCGCCGTGCGCACCGAGACCCACGGCGCGGGCCGGTGCCGGATGCCCGCAGCGCCGGTGCTGGCCCAGGCCGCCCTCCACCGGTGGGAAGAGCCCCCCATCTCAGGGACCCGGGGCTCCGGCACGGTGTTCTTCTCCGGCTGCCCGCTGGACTGCGTGTTTTGCCAGAACGACTCCATCAGCCACCGGGACTTCGGCCGGGCCGTCACGCTGGAGCGGCTGCGGGAGATCTGCCTGGACCTGGCCGCCCAGGGGGCGCACAACATCAATTTCGTCAACCCCACCCACTTCGCCCATGTGGTGGCCCGGCTCCTGGACGATCCCCTGCCCGTTCCGGTGGTATGGAACTCCGGCGGCTACGAACGGGTGGAGACCCTGCGGAGCCTGGAGGGGAAGGTGGACGTCTACCTCCCCGACCTCAAGTACCTCACCCCGGCCCTGGCCGGACGGTACTCCGGCGCGGAGGACTATCCGCGGTACGCCGCTGCCGCCATCCTGGAGATGGTCCGGCAGACCGGGCCCTGCGTCCTGGAGGACGGGCTGCTCAAGCGCGGGACGGTGATCCGGCACCTGATCCTCCCCGGCCGTCTCCATGAGGCCAAGGCCGTCATGGACTGGGTGGCCCGACACTTCCCTCCGGACACGGTGCTCTTCTCCCTCATGAGCCAATATGTGCCCCTGGGGCGGGTGGCGGCGTTCCCGGAGATCGACCGGCGGCTGCGCCCCTCCGAGGCCAGAAGCGCCCTGGCGTATCTGGAAAACCTGGGACTGACGGGCTTCTGCCAGGAGACGGCCTCCGCCGACGCCGAATTCATCCCCCCTTTCGACCTGACGGGCGTGGACCCCATTTGAATATGCAGCAAAAAAGGTCCCGCGCCCAGAGGCGCGGGACCTTCTCTTGTTTGTGAAAAGGGGATTTCTTACTTCACGCCCATCCAGCCGGAGATGACCATACGCTGGACCTCAGAGGTGCCCTCGTAGATCTCGGTGATCTTGGCGTCGCGCATGAAGCGCTCGAAGGGATACTCACGGGTGTAGCCGTAGCCGCCCACCAGCTGCAGCGCGCGGCGGGTCACGTCGCTGGCGACCTCGGAGGCCATCAGCTTGCCCATAGCGGCCAGGTGGCTGTAGGGCTCGTGATCCTGCTTGGCCTGCGCGGCGCGGTAGATGAGCAGACGGGCGCCGTCCAGCTTGGCCTGCATATCTGCCAGCTGGAACTGGGTGTTCTGGAACTGGCTGATGCGCTTGCCGAACTGCACGCGCTCCTTGGTGTACTTCACGCACTCGTCAATGGCGGCCTGCGCGATGCCCAGAGCCTGGGCGCCGATGCCGATACGGCCGCCGTCCAGGGTGGTCATGGCGATCTTGAAGCCCTTGCCGATCTCACCCAGCAGGTTCTCCTTGGGCACGATGCAGTCCTCAAAGACCAGCTCGCAGGTGGAGGAGCCGCGGATACCCATCTTCTTCTCGTGGGAGCCGACCTTGAAGCCGGGGAAATCGCGCTCCACGATGAAGGCGGAGATGCCCTTGGTGCCCAGGCTCTTGTCGGTCATGGCGAAGACCACGAACACATTGGCGAACCCGGCGTTGGTGATGAAGATCTTGGAGCCGTTCAGGACCCAGTGGTCGCCCTTATCCTCGGCCACGGTCTTCTGCATGGCGGCGTCGGTGCCGGCGCCGGGCTCGGTCAGGCCGAAAGCGCCCAGCCACTCGCCGGAGCAGAGCTTGGACAGGTACTTCTCCTTCTGGGCCTCGGTGCCGTACTCGCTGATGGGCCAGCAGCACAGAGAGCTGTGGGCGGACACCATGACGGAGGTGGTGGCGCAGTGCTTGGCCAGCTCCTCACAGGCGCCGATGTAGGTGACATAGCTCATGCCGGCGCCGCCGACCTCTTCGGGATAGGCGATGCCCATCATGCCCATATCGGCCAGCTTGTGCCAGGTCTCCTCGGGGAAACGCTCGGTCTCGTCGATCTCAGCGGCGATGGGGGCGACTTCCTTCAGGCAGAAGTCATGCAGCATGTCCAGAACGTCCTGCTCGTCCTGATCGAAGTGGAAATTCATACAAAATCCCTTCCTTTTTTCATGATTATCCCAAACAGGGGCAATGACTCTTAGGCGCGGGCCTTCTTGATCTCCTCAGTGAGGACGGGGAGGACCTCAAAGAGGTTGCCCACCACACCGTAGTCGGCCACGTCGAAGATGGGGGCCTCGGGGTCCTTGTTGATGGCGACCACCACGTCGGAGCCGCTCATACCGGCCAGATGCTGAATGGCGCCGGAGATGCCGCAGGCGATGTACAGCTTGGGGCCGACGGTCTTGCCGGTCTGGCCCACCTGATGGCTGTGGGGGATCCAGCCCGCGTCAACCGCCGCGCGGGAAGCGCCCACAGTGGCGCCCAGCACGCCGGCCAGAGCCTTGATGGGCTCGAAGCCCTCGGGGCCGCCCACGCCGCGGCCGCCGGACACGATGATCTCCGCGCCCTCCAGGTCCACGCTCTCGCTGTCCATATCCTTGATCAGCTCCAGCACCTGGGTGCGGATATCTTTGGCATCCACATGGATGTCTTCCTTGATGATCTCGGCCTTCGCCTCGCCGGCCTCGCCCTTCTTGAATACGCCGGGACGGACGGTGCCGATCTGGGGACGGTGATCGGGGCACAGGATGGTGGCCATCAGGTTGCCGCCGAAAGCGGGACGGGTCCAGGCCACGTTGCCGCTCTCGGGGTCGATGTCCAGCGCGGTGCAGTCGGCGGTCAGGCCGGTCTTCAGACGGCAGGACACGCGGGGGCCCAGGTCACGACCGTTGTTGGTCGCACCGATGAGCATGCTGGTGGGGCCGTACTTCTCCACCAGGCTCACCAGAGCAATGGCGTAGGCGTCGGTGCTGAAGTGGGCGTACTCGGGGCCCTCCACCACGATCACCTTGTCGGCGCCCTGGGCGCTGGCCGCGTTCACAGCGGCCTCCACATTGTTGCCGATGACCACGGCCACCAGCTCGCCGCCCTGCTTGCCGGCCATCATCCGGCCGGGGGTCAGCAGCTCCAGGCCCACGTTCTTCGCGGTGCCGTCCTCATTGGTCTCTACAAATACCCAAAGATCCTTGGTCTTAGCTTCCATTGTTATCTCCCCCTCCCTCAGATAATGCTGGCGTCGCTCAGCAGCTGGAACAGCTTCTTCGCGGAGTCTTCAGCGGTCTCTTCCTTGATCTTCACGCCGCCGCTCTTCTTCTGCGGCACGAAGGTCTTCTTCACCTTGGTGGGAGAGCCCTTCAGACCGGCCTGCGTCAGGTCGATGGTGGGCAGGTCCGCTGCGGTGAGAGTGGGGATCTCGGCGCGGTTGGCAGCCATCTTGCGCTTGATGGTGGGATAGCGGGGATCCCAGGCGGGCTTGGTGAAGGTCAGCAGGCAGGGCATCTTCACGCCGATGACCTCGACGCCCTCTTCCACTTCCTTCTTCACCTTCACGGTGTCGCCGTCCACCTCGGCCTCCAGGCCGTAGGTCACCTGGGGCAGGCCCAGATGCTCCGCGATCTCGGGGCCGACCTGGGCGGTGTCGCCGTCGATGGCCTGCTTGCCGCAGAAGATAATGTCAAACTTGCCTTCCAGCTCCTCCACCTTCTTGATGGTCTCGCTGATGATGTAGCTGGTGGCCAGGGTGTCGGAACCACCAAAGGCCCGGTCGCTGACCAGATACGCCTTGTCGGCCGCGATAGCCAGGGACTCCTTCAGCACGGCCTTCGCCTGCTCGGGACCCATGGAGAGCACCACGATCTTGGCGGAGGGGTCGGCATCCTTGATCCGGGCCGCGGCTTCCAGGGCATAGCCGTCAAACGGATTCAGGATGGAGGGGACGCCTGCGCGGATCAGGGTATTGGTGACCGGGTCGATCTTGATTTCCGTCGTATCCGGCACCTGCTTGACGCATACAAGCATGTTCATTGGTTCTTTTCCTCCTATTACGTTTTTTGGGACTGCGGCATACACCGGGTCCCATGGCGTTTTTCAAGTTCTTCCCAACAAATGGGCGCACTTGTCCAAAGCCATTTTTCCCATGGAACATCATATACCGGGACGGGCCCATTGTCAATTGGAAAACCATTGGTGCTACCAGATTTTTAGAAATTTTCCTGACCTCAAATCCCACTCTTTGGCATTTTATACAAACTTTTCGTTCCAAATCTGGGCAATTCAACTGTGTCTCTCCCATTCTACTTTTTCTCTTTACATTGGTAGTTTATCGTGGTACTATGTTAAAGTCCTCGGGCGCGTCCCGACACAACCTGACAAAATGGAGGATACTTGTATGCTGAAGAAAAATCGTCTCGCTGCGCTGCTCCTGGCGCCGTGTCTGTGCCTGTCCCTGGCCGCCTGCTCCGGCGGCAATTCGGCGGCCACCCCCGCGCCCGCCGACACCGAGCCGGTGGAGACCATCGGCGGCGCTGACGGCCCCACGGACATCCTGCTCACCGAGGAAGAAAGCGATGTGGCCTACATCCAGGACAAGGGCACGCTGGTGGTGGGCATCACCAACTTTGAGCCCATGGATTACCGCGATGCGTCCGGCGAATGGATCGGCTTCGACGCCGATATGGCCAAGGCCTTTGCCGAGTCCCTGGGCGTGGAGGCGGAGTTCGTTGAGATCAATTGGGACAATAAGGTCCTGGAGCTCGACGGCAAAAACATCGACTGCGTGTGGAACGGCATGACCCTCACCGACGAGGTGAAGAGCGCCATGTCCACCGGCAACGCATACTGCCTCAACGCGCAGGTGGTGGTGGTCCCCGCCGGCAAGGCCGCTGATTACCAGACGGAGGAGAGCCTCAAGGACCTCTCCTTTGCCGTGGAGTCCGGGTCCGCCGGCGAGGACGAGGTGGAGCGGCTGGGCTGCAGCTTCACGCCCGTCCAGACCCAGGCCAACGCGCTCCTGGAGGTCAAGGCCGGCACCTCCGACGCCGCCATCATCGACCTGCTGATGGCGGGCGCCATGATCGGCGAGGGCACCAGCTACCCCGACCTCACCTACACCGTCAAGCTCAACAGTGAGGAATACGGCGTGGGCTTCCGCAAGGGTTCCGATCTGGCTGAGGCCTTCAACACGTTCTGGGAGGCCGCCTATGCCGACGGCACCGTGATGACCGCCGCCGAGACCTACGGCGTGCAGGAGTCCCTGATCGAACCCGACTGAGCTCCGCCCGGCATCTCCCCCAACTTCATAAGGTGAGGTCGATTCCATGTTTTTCGACGACCCTGCGCTGCGCATCGTCGTACAGGCGCTGAACAGCGGCTTTCTCAAAACATTGCAGCTTTTTGCCACCACTCTGGTCGGCGCCATCCCGCTGGGGCTCATCATCGCCTTCGGCTCCATGAGCCGTTTCCCGCCTCTGCGCTGCCTGACCAAGACGATGGTGTGGGTCATTCGTGGCACACCCCTGATGCTTCAGCTCATGATCATCTACTATGTCCCGGGCCTGAAGGGGTTCCCTATCTGGGGCGGCGGAGAGCACGGCCGCTTCCTGGCGTCCAGCGTGGCCTTTATCTTCAATTACGCCTGCTACTTCTCCGAGATCTACCGGGGCGGCATCGCGGGCGTGCCCCAGGGGCAGTATGAGGCCGGGCAGGTGCTGGGCATGACCCGGGGGCAGATCTTTTTCCGGGTCACGCTGCTGCAGATGATCAAGCGCATTGTCCCCCCCATGTCCAATGAAGTCATCACCCTGGTCAAGGACACCTCCCTCTCCCGCATCATCGCCCTGCAGGAGATCATCTGGATGGGCGAGTCCTTCCTCAAGGGAAATCAGGGCTACTCCGGCCTGGTGTGGCCCCTGTTCTTCACTGGATTCTACTACCTGATCTTCAACGGCGTGGTGACCGTGCTGCTGGGCCGGCTGGAAAAAAAGCTGGACTACTTCCGGGCATAAGGAGGGGACGATATGGCGATTTTAGACGTTTCACATATCAGCAAGGCCTTTGGGAATACCGAAGTGCTCCGGGACATCAGCTTCTCTCTGGATCCCGGCCAGGCCCTGGCCATCATCGGCTCCTCCGGCTCCGGCAAGACCACGCTTCTGCGATGCCTCAATTTCCTGGAGACGCCGGACCAGGGGCGCATCGCCGTCCGGGACGAGGTCCTCTTCGACGCCGGAGATCCGGCCACCCGGCGGGAGAGCGAGATCCGGAAGAAACGGCTCCATTTCGGTCTGGTCTTTCAGTCCTTCCACCTCTTTCCCCAGTACACGGCCCTCCAGAATGTGATGCTGGCCAGCCAGCTTCTGGCCCAGGAGCGTCCGGATTTCAGGGCCCGCAAAAAAGACATCCTCGCGGACATCGAGGCCGCTGCCAGGGAGCTGCTGCATCAGATGGGCCTCAGCGACAGGGCCGACCACTACCCGCATCAGCTCTCAGGAGGCCAGCAGCAGCGGGTGGCCATCGCCCGGGCGCTGGCCTTGGCGCCGGATATCCTCTGCTTTGACGAGCCCACCTCGGCCCTGGACCCAGAGCTCACCGGAGAAGTGCTCAGGGTCATCCGCGGGCTGGCGGAAAAGCACACCACCATGGTCATCGTCACCCACGAGATGGCCTTCGCCCGCGATGTCGCCGACCAGGTCATCTTTATGGACGGCGGCGTCATTGTGGAGCAGGGTCCCCCGGAGGCGGTCATCGGGCATCCCCGTGAGGAGCGCACCCGGCAGTTTTTGTCCAGGTACGCACAGAATTGAATCAAATGGCTGGCCCCGGCATACAATGCCGGGGCCCTTTTTATTCTTTCGGCTCACTGGTGTATAGAATCCTGATGGATCTGGAAAAATTTATTTTGAAATTCCCTTGACAAGCGCGCGCACATCCGATATAGTATTCACATAAATAAGAATAATTACTATTATTAGAAGGAGAGACGACCATGCCTAGTTTTGCCAATCCCTTTCAGGGTAATGTAGACCGCAAGCTGACCAACGCCGAGCTCATGCAGGCCCTCCGCTTGGATATTGCGGGGGAGCTGGAGGCCATTTTCCTGTACGACGCCCACTATCTCGCCACCGACGATCCGGTGGCCAAAGCCGTCCTAGCGGATATCCGGGACGAAGAAAAGGTCCATATGGGGGAGCTCATCACTCTGATGCGCCACCTGGACCCCAGAGAGGCCGAGCTTTTCCTGGACGGCGAGTCCGAGGTCAGGGAGCAGCTGGAGGAGCTGGGGATCACCGGAGAGAGCATTCCCGCATCCGCCGCCGGGCCCACGGTCGGCAGCCTGGTGGAAGAATAATTGGAAAGGAGTATGAATCATGGACTATTTAGCCAGAGAGAGCGCACCCTTCTCCCCTGAGACGTGGGAGAAAATCGACAGTACCGTGATCGACAATGCCAAGAAGCATATGGTCTGCCGCCGCTTTCTGAACATTTACGGCCCCCTGGGGCCCGGCGCCTCCACCGTGCCTGTGGACGGCCCCAACAAGGCGGAATCCCTGCAAAACGGCCTGGGCCGCATCACCGGCCGGAAGCTGGTGGAGCTGCCGCAGCTCTATGAGGACTTTACCCTGCTATGGCGGGATATTGAGGAGTCCGAAAAGCTGGACCGCCCGCTGGACCTCTCCGCCGCCGCCTCTGCCGCCCAGCGCAGCGCCAAGCGCGAGGATGAGCTGATCCTCTTCGGAAACAAGGCGCTGGGGGCCGAGGGTCTTATGACTGCCGCCGGCTCTTACAAGATCAAGCGCGGCACCTGGAATGAGGGCGAGGACGCCTACAAGGATGTGGCTCATGCCATCTCCTATCTCTCCAGCAACAGCAAGCTGGGCCGCTACGCCCTGGTCCTCAGCCCCGAGCTCTATTTGGACCTCCAGCGCCTCCAGCCCAATGTGGGGCTTTTGGAGCTGGACCGCATCTCTAAGCTGGTGGGAGGCCGTGTGTATCCCGCCGGCCCCTTTGGCGCCGGGAAGGCCGCACTCGTGTGCGCCGAGCCCCAGTATATGGACTTGGCCGTGGGTGTGGATCTCTCCGTGGGTTATCTGGAGCTCAAGGACTTTAACCACAGCTTCCGTATCCTGGAGACCGCGGCGCTGCGCATCAAGGACCCCAGCGCCATCGTGGCATTCGAATGATCCTTCCGTAAAAACAAGAGCGCCCGCGTACCATGGAACTGGTACGCGGGCGCTCTGATTTCGCTCGCTTTTCTTCCAAACGACATGCAGGAACTTCGGAGCGTGTCCGGCCCCTGTTTCTTGGCAGGGGAAAGCAATTCCCTGCGGCGCGCTCCATCCGGGGATGGGCGCAAAAGGCAAGCGCCTCAGACCTCCATGATGACAGGCAGGATCATCGGATTGCGCTTGGTTTTTTTGTAAAGGAACCCGGACAGGTCGTTTTTGATCTCGCCCTTGATGGCGGCCCAGTCGGTGGTATGGGTTTTCTCGCACCGCTCCAGCGCCTCCATGGCCACACGCCTGAGCTCCTCCATCAGCCCCTCGGACTCTTTCACGTACACAAAGCCACGGGTGATGATGTCCGGGCCGGAGACCACGGCTCCGTTTTCGCCGGACATAGAGGTGACCACCACGATCATGCCGTCCTCGGCCAGATGCTTCCGATCCCGGAGCACCACACTGCCCACATCGCCCACGCCGTATCCGTCCACAAAGACCTTTCCGGCGGGGACCGTGCCGTTGAGCTTGATGGAGTTGGAGGTCAGCTCAATGACCTTTCCGATATCGCTGATGACGATGTGGCGGGGGTCCATGCCCATCTCCTGGGCCAGCTTGGCGTGGACTTTCAGGTGCCGCTGCTCACCGTGGAGTGGGATAAAGAACTTGGGTTTGATCAGCGCATGGATGATCCTCAGCTCATCCTGGCAGGCGTGGCCGGAGACATGGAGCTCCCCCACCCGCTCGTTGACCACTTCGGCCCCCTTGCGGTAGAGCTCGTTGACCACGTTGCCGATGGAATTTTCATTTCCAGGGATGGCGGAGGCGGAGATGATGACCCGGTCTCCCGCCTGGATGTCCACCTGCCTGTGGGTGGAGAAGGCGATCCGGGTGAGGGCAGACATGGTCTCGCCCTGGCTGCCGGTGGTGATGATGCAGATTTTGTTCTTTGGAAGTCCTTTGATATGGTTAAGGTCCACCAGCGTCCCCTCCGGGACGTTCATATAGCCCAACTCGGTGGAGACCCGCAGGGCATTCTCCATACTGCGGCCTGTAACGGCCACCTTGCGGCCGTACTTCGCCGCGACGGATATGACCTGCTGAATGCGGTCCACATTGGAGGCGAAGGTGGTAACGATGATGCGGGACTCGCAGTTGCGGAACAGCGCGTCGAAAGAGGCGCCTACGCACCGCTCGCTTTTGGTATAGCCGGGCCGCTCCACGTTGGTGGAGTCGCACAGGAGGGCCAGTACGCCCTTCTTCCCCAGCTCGCCCAGACGGGCCAGATCGATCATGCCGCCCTGGATGGGGGTGGAATCGATCTTAAAGTCGCCGGTATGGATACAGGTGCCCACCGGTGTTTTGATGGCGAAGGCCACCGCGTCGGCGATGGAATGGTTCACATGGATAAACTCCACACTGAACTTTCCAGCCTTTACCACCTCACCGGCCTCACAGGTGATGAGCTTGGTCTTGTCCAGCAGGCGGTGCTCCTCCAGCTTCAGCTTCACCAGCCCCGCCGTCATGCGGGTGGCGTAGATGGGGGCGTTGACACTCCGCAGGAGATAGGGGATGGAGCCGATGTGGTCCTCGTGACCATGGGTGAGGAAGATGCCTCGGATCTTGTCCTGGTTTTTGATGAGATAGGTAAAGTCGGGGATGACCACGTCGATGCCGTACATGTCGTCGTCCGGGAAGCCCATGCCCACGTCCACCACGATGATGTCCCCGCCGTACTCGTAGACGGTCATGTTCTTGCCGATCTCATTGAGTCCGCCCAGGGAGATGATTTTCAGTTTTTCAGCCATAGTAAGTCTTGGAACACTCCTTTTATTCTGAATCCATACAAATGGTATGTAAGGACCAGCGGAGCAGGGGCGCACGAAACCAAGGCGGTCCCGGTCCCCCGCCCGTTCCGGCCCTGCCTCGCCGGAAAGAGGGGGCGGCCGCTCCGCCGCCTGGCGCTCTTCTATGCCCGCTGTGTCCTGCTTATTCAAGCGCAAAATGCGCATAAAGCCATGATAGGTTATTTTAGTATACCATACCTTTGCGGAAAAGTATACCTCTATTTTTCCGGCAGGCCCCGGTCGGCCTCCTCCGCCCGGCGGGCACAGAAGGCGCACAGCTCCTCGGCCAGCTCGGCGCTGCGGGCCTCTCCCACGATCCGCAGAACGGCGCTGTGGGCCAGAGGCACCAGAGTGACCCAC